>JAESFU010000115.1_pt1 | contig 125335 bp, 97 predicted proteins | sample 9269461 | NCBI WGS metagenome assembly JAESFU01 (sample SAMN14502556, study PRJNA617107) | algae metagenome | isolation source: Stenomitos rutilans HA7619-LM2 and co-occurring heterotrophs from cave walls | place: USA: Waikapalae cave, Hawaii | collected 2009-07-28
TACTTCAACTGGATTTGGCAACACAGCCGACTCAAAAACACTGCTGCTCAACGAGCAGGATTAACGACGCGATCGTGGCATTGGCATGACATTGCCACCTATCCCACATTAATCTAATGCACTGCCGATTATTCTGGAGACATTATTCACTACTGTTTTGTAACGCTGAGTCAAACGGTTGATGTTCTTTGTAACGAAATACCTGAAGCATCCTGGATAACCCTGTTAGACTAGCGATGCTGTGCGCGGCCGTGCAGTAGTCTATTGTCATTTACACCACACTACACCCGTCCTGATATGACTGTGGCTTTTACCAATTAGTAGCTGCTATCAGTATATCTCTTAAAGTCCGATCGTGACAGCTTGTAAAGGCAGTGCTCTGCAAGAGGATGACCGATCGAAATCCTTGGATGCAGAAAGGTTTCGGGCATCTTACGCATGTTTAAGCGTTCCATCACGGCCTGCGATCGCCGATTGGGAATGGCAGTAAACGAAACGATTTCCTCAAATTGGAGAACTTCAAAGCCAATGCGTAAGGCTTCTCTTGCTGCTTCCGTCGCGTAGCCCTTGCCCCAGTAGGGAAAGGCCAGCCGCCAACCCACTTCTACACAGGGCGAACATGGGAGATCTGGTGCAGGTATATTCAATCCTACAAAGCCAATAAATTCCCTGGTTGCCGTAATCTCAACGGCCCACCATCCCCAACCTTGATCGCGAATCTTTGTTTCAATGCGATCCAGCAGCGCATCACTAGCAGCCTGATCGAGGAGGTTTGGAAAAAATTCCATCACGCGTGGATCGGCGTTGAGCTGAGCAAAGGGTTCGCGATCGTCCGCACACCACTGACGCAGGTGAAGCCGTTCTGTATTGAATTCAATGAGCTTTGGCATGATTAAACTTGAGACATTAAAAATGAGGAGACTCTTGGAGCAGTCTAACCGTGTTTGAAGAAATGCTTAGGTTTGAAGAAACACTTAGGATCGCGGCTTAAATAACTTCGACAAGTGAGATGTTCTGTAGGGGTCGTATAGCCGTGCGCCCGTACCTCAAGATCACACTTTAATTAATTCTCGTTCCTTAGCTGATCACAAATCCTTTAGAGGTGTATGTTTGCGTTCTACATTATGGCTCCTCGACAACTGCTTAAGATATCCTTTAGGGCAGCACGATCGTGTTGAGGTAATCTAAAAACGGCTTGAGGGATCTGCCTTTCTCACACTCAAAGCATTGTTGAAGCCATATGGAATGACCCGGTTCTATACGGATGGTTGGCTCAACAGTATGAACGCCATCTTGAGCCTATTGTTCATACTGTTGAGCCAACTGTGTAATCATCTCCATTTAGGGACTCGCTGGAAAATCACATTCCATTGCTCATCCACTCATCCGCGCCCTTCAACCTGGGATTTTATTTGTCACCGATTCCCTTATTCTGCAAAAACTTGATGTTGAGTGATGACAATACGGCCTTTGAAGCTCTGCTAGAGTATCTGAAGCGATCGCGGGGCTTTGACTTTTCGGGCTATAAACGGTCTAGCTTTCAACGGCGCGTGCAAAAGCAAATGCATCTTAGAGGCGCATCTTCCTATGAAGACTACATCGATTATCTAGAAGTGCATCCAGAAGAGTTTGTCAGCCTGCTTAGCACCGTTTTAATTAACGTCACCAGCTTTTTTCGGGATGCGGCGGCTTGGAGCTACCTGCAAGAGCAAGCGCTGCCCCCATTGTTGCTGGCAAAGTCTCCCAATGAGCCGATTCGCATCTGGAGTGTGGGCTGTGCGTCGGGCGAAGAAGCCCATACCCTAGCCATGATTCTGACTGAATTATTGGGAGCCACTGCCTTTCGGCAGCGCGTAAAGCTCTACGCCACCGATATCGATGAAGACGCGTTGAGCCATGCTCGTCATGCAACTTACAGTCAGCGCGATCTAGAGCCACTGCCAGAAGGCTATCGGGAACGGTACTTTGAGCTAAGCGGCGATCGCTACATTTTTCGGGCTGACTTGCGCCGGGTGGTGATTTTTGGTCGCCATGACCTGGTGCAGGATGCGCCCATTTCGCGGCTAGATTTACTAGTTTGCCGCAACACGCTTATGTATTTTAATGCTCAGACGCAGGCTCGCATTCTATCGCGGCTGCATTTTGCCCTCAGCAATACCGGGGTTCTCTTTTTGGGTAAGGCAGAAATGCTGCTCACCCATACTAATTTGTTTACGCCCATCAACCTCTCGCACCGCATCTTCGCCAAGGTGCCCAAGCCAAACCTCGGCGATCGCGTTTTAGAAACGCCCTGAAATTAGAGACAGCTTACTGTCTGCCTATATCCGCTACAAAATCTCGCCCGCATCTACCGCCCGCTAAAGCTACGGTCTTGCATGGAGGAGGGTTATAGTGAGGCGCGATCGCTCACACTGAATGAGGTGACTTGCTACCTGCTAATGACACAGAGCACTACCTGGAGGTGCGATTCATCCGCCATAGGCAAATAGCGATCGACTGGGCGTGAGCATCAGCTTCAAAGACGCCAACGCTTATCATACAGGCTTTACATGAGCTTACATGACATAAATCACTCCCTCTGCTCAGGCTTGAAGGTTCAATTTAAGCATGATCAGGGCACCGCTCGTCTCAATTTAAATTTGCTAATTGGGTATCTTGTAACAGCATATTAAGTTCTGGCGACTCTTCCGCCTTGGTTCGAAGTCTTACCGATAGTTGTCATCAGTCCTTTTAAGGTGACCATCGCTTAAAGCGTTTCTTTAGACGCAAGCGCAACGGTCGTGATTGCCAATCAGTTACATCCCACTGCATCATTCTAAAACTTATGTTGATTGCGCCCCTACCTGATGATGAACCTGCCAGATTGCAAAGTCTTTGTCAGTACCGCATTTTGGATACTGAACCTGAAGTCGCGTTTGACGATCTCGCTAACTTAGCAGCCTGGGTCTGCAATACCCCGATCGCACTTGTGAGCTTGATAGGTGCTCAGCGCCAATGGTTTAAGGCAAAAGTGGGTATAGATGTGGTGGAAACCCCTCGTGAAATTGCTTTTTGCAGCCATACCATTTTGCAATCTGACCTTTTGCTCGTGACAGATACGTTGGTTGATGAGCGCTTTGCAACTCATCCAGCAGTAGTGGCTGAACCTCACGTTCGCTTTTATGCCGGGATGCCACTGGTTATGCCAGATGGTCACGCATTAGGAACACTATGCGTAGTTGATTTTGTCCCACGTGAACTCACGTTCAGGCAAATTGACTCATTGAAAGCACTGGCTCGTCGAGTCATCGCACAGCTAGAACTACGACGGCAACTGCTGGAGGCCAACTACCAGATGCGTGAGCTTCAGCACAGTGAATTGGCCCTACGCGAAAGTGAAGCCCGGTTTCGGACGATCGCCGATAGTGCTCCAGTGCTGATCTGGATTGATGATCCTGTAGAAGGCTGCATTTTCCATAACCAGACCTGGCTCAATTTTACAGGTCGAACGTCTGCCGAAGAAGCCGGTGATGGTTGGCATAAAGGCGTACATCCGGACGATCGCTTATTCTGGTCGCAACGCTATGCCTTAGCCGTTGAGGCTCGTGAACCGTTTACCGCCGAGTATCGCCTCAAACGGGCAGATGGCGAGTATCGTTGGGTACTAGAAACTGGCGTGCCTCGGTTTTTACCAAATGGGCGGTTCAATGGTTTTATTGGCTCTTGCGTAGACATTACCGATCGTAAAGAGGCAGAGCAAGATCGCCAACTCCTGAAATCCGTCACTCACGCGATCATGACCTCTGCCGACTTTCATTCTGCTTTGCAGGTGGCGCTTCAAAAAGTGTGCGAAGCAACCCAGTGGGAGTTTGGGGAAGCGTGGGTACCGAATCCGGATAAAACGGTCATCGAATGTAGCCCTGCCTGGTATAGCAAAACAGATCGTCTGACGGAATTTAGACGGCAAAGTGAAGCGTTTACATTCTCTCTGAACTCCGGCCTTCCGGGTCGCATTTGGGCTTCTAAGCGCACCGAATGGCATCAAGATGTTTCGTTAGAACCGACTTACTGTCGAGCAGAAGTGGCAATGCAGGCGGGGCTAAAGGCAACGCTAGGCATTCCACTGCTGGCAAACGATGATGTCATTGCAATCCTCGTCTTCTATATGTTTGAAGCTCGTCAGGAAGATCAGCGGCTGATTGACCTGATTGCAGCTTCCACTGAACTAGGTTTGTTTATCCAACGAAAGCAGGCTGAAGAGGAGATGCAGAAGTCCCTGGTAAAAGAGCAAGAACTTAATCGCTTCAAGTCCAACTTTATTGCCAATATGTCTCATGAACTGCGAACGCCGCTAACTTCAGTCTTAGGGCTGTCAACTGTGCTGCTGCAACAGCATTTTGGCACTCTCAATCCTAAGCAGAAGCAGTATCTTGATCTGATTCATAGCAGTGGTAATCATCTGCTGAAGCTGATTAATGATTTGCTAGACCTTGCCAAAATTGAAGCGGGTAAGCAGGAGCTAAACAAGACAGTCGTTAATGTTGTTCAACTGTGTCAGAACGCGATCGAGATGGTGGATGTCCGCGCGATCGAAAAACAGCAGATCATTTCTCTAAATTTGCCACTGGCTGTGGAGTCGGTTGTGGCAGACAAACAGCGTGTAATGCAAATTCTGCTGAACTACCTGTCGAATGCCGTAAAGTTTACACCCGTAGACGGCACGATTACCATCAGCAGTCGCTTGGCATCGAGACTGGAGTTAGAAAACAGCACACTGCCACCCATTGCCACAGACACTAGTGCTATGACCATCACGCCTGATGACCGCTTTCTGGTACTAGAGGTAACGGATACCGGCATTGGTGTTGCACCAGAAAAACAGCATTTGCTGTTTCAATCCTTTCAACAGCTCGATGTTGCCAGCGATCGCAAGTATGAAGGATCAGGTTTAGGGCTTTCTCTCACCAAGCAGTTGGCAGAGCTGCATGGTGGACGCGTCTCCGTTTGTTCAACACTGGGAAGCGGCAGTACGTTTTGTGTTTGGCTGCCGTTGTAGCGTCCAACTCTACTCAACCGTATTTGTGGTTATCACGAGTGCAAGCTTAAACTGTAAGCTTTAGCCTGGATGAGTTCTGCAGTGCAGTAGAGCGGGCAGGAGGTTAAGCAGATGCCCAATGCGATGAATGACACCCCCAGATTAGAATATCCGCTGCTGTGGGCAATGGGACGACCACGCGCCGAGCAAAGAGAACCTGTGCGATCGAAAATATCGCTGGCCCGCGCTACAGATGATTTGCTGTACGAACTTCAGTTGCTTAACGCAACCGCCATCATCATCAGTTGCAACGTGGAGCCGCTAAAACAGTTTCCCGGTTACCCTGAACAGTACGAAGCGCCGATCGATCCAGGTGTTGCGGTCTATTTTACGCTTAGTGGCGTATCTTACCTTTTTGCCTGCGATGACTTTGACGGTGCTCAGGGAAATATGCGTGCCATTGGTCAATTGCTCCGTGAAAAACGTATGCTGAGCCAGCTTCACCCGTGTGCGTCGATCGAGCGTGAATTTGCTGGGTACAAAACTGCCACCATTCCAGTGGAAGCCTCGCCTCGTCGCAAACCCTGGTGGAAAGTGCTGTACGTCGCACCAGATGCACCGCTTATCGTGGTTGAGGCAGCGTACAAAAGTTTAGCCAGAACGGTTCATAGCGACATCACTCAAAATAGCAATGATGCCGCCATGTCAGAACTCAATCGAGCGATTGAAGAAGCACGATTGATGCGGCTTTAGGCAGGTTTACCAAAAAAATAAATTTATCGATCGGGATCGTGCAGTAAGATACATCGGGCACCTTCAGGCGAGAGCCTCAAAGACACTTTCAGCAGTAACGGTTTAGCCGTAAAAGGTGGCTTTATCCGGATTGCTGCTCGCAAAGTTCGTCAATGTAGCAGAAATCCGTAACAGAACCTCATTCACCGATTGTGTGCAGCGAAAACAGATTATCGACTCCTCAGGCCGTTGAGGAGCAATGGACATGACACAGCACTTAACCCCTTCATGGGGCCATCGGCTCGCTCTCGTCAGTCAGATTTTCCTTCTGACAAGTGTAGGACTGGCAACTGCGTTCTCCCTTGAGACTGAGCAGGCAACCGTCAAAGCGTCCGAAGCTAGCTCCGGTCAGGTAGCTACGTCAGGCGGTACTTGGCGCGGAGCTTCTTTCCCAGTGGAGAATTTTCAGGCGTATACTTCTCCCTTTGGTTATCGGGGGTCTCCTGATGGCTCTCCCGGTCAAGAGTTTCATCGCGGGTTAGATATGGCGGCTCCCGAAGGCAGCTATATTCGCAACTGGTGGGCAGGTAAGGTCGTCGAAGTCTCCGACGATAGCGCATGTGGTACGTCGATCGTCATCCAGTCGGGTGAGTGGGAACACGTCTACTGCCACATGAAAGGGCACGTAGAATCCGCAAACGGCTCACGGTATCTGAGCGATCGCGGTGGTGGCATTCAGCTTTCTGAAGGGCAGGTTGTGCCAGCAGGTGTTCGTATTGGTCGAGTCGGCATGACAGGACGTACTACCGGGCCACACCTCCACTGGGGCCTTAAATACATCGGAAAATGGGTCGATCCAGCGCTAGTGCTACGTGCCATGTACGCAGAACAAGTGCGTGCCAGAGCGCTTTCAACTCGCTCGCAGGGATAGGTTCCAGGCTGAAAGCTAGCGCAACTCTAACAAGACTGACGCATTCTGACTGAAACCTTGGAGATTTGACCGACCATATCTGGTGACAATGCCAGATGCTTGGTCAAAACCTCCGAGGTTTGCGTAAGCCCCAGACTAAATACCACTACCAGCATTTTGCAGCACAAACGATTTTGCTTTCTTGGGTTTTAGATAAACTTTTTGCTTCGGCTTGAGGTCTAATTGGTCAAACTTTTCTCGCGTCAAGAAAGCATTGACAACCTGCCCATCTTCTAGCGTTAGCTCCGCCTGAATCTCCCAACCCAAATGCACCAGCCTCTCTAGGATTGCAGGTGCGCTTGCAACTCCGGGTGTTGTTTCAATCACGATATCGTGGGGACGCAGGAATGTTTCAGCCTGTGCCGCATCAATACCATTGCGCTGAAAAATTTGGGAATGACTGGGAAGCACGTTGACTGGCCCAATGAAGCCCATGACAAACGGCGTGGTTGGATGGTCGTAAATTTCAGCCGGACTGCCGACCTGCTCCACTTTGCCGTGATTCATCACCACTAGTTCGTCAGAGACTTCCATTGCCTCTTCCTGGTCATGGGTGACAAAGACCGTCGTGACATTTACCTCGTCATGCAGATGGCGTAACCAACTCCGCAGATCTTTCCGCACTTTGGCATCCAACGCTCCAAACGGTTCATCCAGCAGCAAGACGTTTGGTTCGATCGCCAACGCTCTCGCCAGCGCCACCCGTTGACGTTGCCCACCCGAAAGCTGAGACGGATAGCGATCGCCCAAACCGTGTAACTGCACCAGGCTCAACAGTTCGTTCACTCGTTCGGCAATGCGATTTTTCTTCCACTTCGCAATTTCCAGCCCAAACCCAATATTCTGGCGAATCGTCAGATGCTTAAACAGGGCATAATGCTGAAAGACAAACCCAACCTGACGATCTTGCACACTGGCATGCGTTGCGTCTTTCCCTGTAAGCAAAATCTTGCCGCTGTCAGGTTTTTCTAAACCAGCAATTAGCCGTAAGAGCGTTGACTTTCCAGAGCCAGACGGGCCTAACAGCGCTACGAGCGAACCTGTTTTGATTTCAACGCTGACCTCGTCAACTGCTTTGAAATTGCCGAACTGCTTTGAAACGTTGTCAACGGTAATTCCCACGGTGTGAACTCCTAGTCACTGTAGAACAAATCTGACCCCAAAACCCAGCTTTTTGATTGGGATACCGTAGTTCTACCATAAATTCACGCAAGTTGGTCTAACAAGCTGCAACTTCAATAGACTTCCTGCATGAATCAGATTTTGCCCCCCCATCCCCCCAAATTTGGGGGGCATCAGTTTTAGCTTCCCCCAAACTTGGGGGACGGGAGGGGGCTTTTAAGTATTCGCGCAGGAGGTCTAATGCTTTGTAGCCTGCTGGCATTGCTGAGGGCAGGAGGTAGGACATTTTCTTGCTCTTTGCTTCAGCGTTCAACACATGTATGGGGCATTCTGCATGACCTGGGTGGTTTCAACGTGCCGATTTCTAAAGCACCGATCGCAAAGTCCGCTGCCTTATCAAGATGGGGTTAAGCCTTGGGAGGTCGTTTCTGCGATCGGTTGCGATGGTTCTTGCGACCCGATCGCGTGCGTTGCTGTAACCCCACCATTGTTCTCCTGCTCATCTTTCGCTGGTAGGTTCAGGTCTTCTAGCACGTCCTGAATGAAACCTGCTACCGGGACTGCCGTCAAAAGTCCTGGTAAACCAGCGATCTTCGTGCCAATCAGGAGCGATATGACCACCCAAATGGGCTTGAGTCCTGTGAAGCCACCCAATACACGCGGTGCGATCGCCTGATCGACTAACTGATCAATCACAGCAGCCGTGACCAGCGTTTTGATCCCTAACCCTAAATCTTGCGCTGCTACCAGGATGCTAATCAGCCCGAAACTCAGCACATCCCCAAATGGAATGAGAGTCATCAGCCCCACTAACAGCCCAAGCAGCAGACTATAGGGCACGTTGAGCAAAAAGAATGCGATCGTTAGCGCGGTGCCCATAATTAATCCCATCGCTGCTTGACCGATAAAGTAACGATGGAAATTGCTTTCTAGCTGTTGGCCCATACGATCGCGGTATTTTAGCGGCACCCACCGAAGCACCCCATCCCAAACACGCCGACCATCCAGCAGCAAATAGAGTGTCAGGACAATGACCAGCAAAGCTTCTGAAAGGCTACCGATCGCGTCCAGGGTCAGCGTCAGTGTTTCATCAGCCACTCCTTGTACTTCTGTTGGCAAGCGATCGGACAACTGAGCAATTAAGCGGCTCAAATTAATGGGCAACCGATGGCTGACAGCCCACCCTTGCAGTGCCTCTAATTTTTGACCAACAGCATTCACCCAATCTGGCAGCAGTGTGACGATTTCGGTCAGTTGCGCTACCACCGTCGGAAACAGTGTGATGCCAAGCATTACCAGCACCAGCAGGCTGATGACCAGCACAATTAAGACGGCATAGCCTCGTGTGATGCCGCGCTGACACAAAAACCGCACGGGGTAGTTGAGCACATAGGCCAGTACCGCAGAGAGGACAAAAATTGTAAAAAGTGGCTCAAAGTAATCCATGAGCTGGAGTAAAACCCAACCGTTGAGGACTATCAGCGGCAGAGCCAGCCGGGTTTTGAGCCATTGGTTCCAGTTATTGGGCAGTGCAGGCATAGAAGGGGAGTGGGGAGTCGGGAGTGGGCAGTGGAATCTTTAGCAGCACGATCGCAGCGCTAGCTCAGTGATTCTGTGCTCCTCCCACCCTACACCCTATACCCTGTAACCTACACCCACCCTTCGGCATCCGCTCTAAATTCACTGATCACCCGATTTTCATTCATGACTCGATTTCTATTCATGACTCGATCGTGGATCAAGCCCATCTCGCAGTCCATCGCCCAAAAGATTGAAGGCAAGCACGGTCAGCGTAATGAACAAGCCGGGAAAGATTGTTGTCCAAGGCGATGAGAGCGAGTAGCCGCCCTTAAAGGCATCTGAGAGCATGGTGCCGAGTTCTGGCGTGGGAGGTTGTGCCCCCAGACCCAGAAACCCAAGACCAGCCGCTTCTAGTGTGGCAGTGCCGATCGACAACGTTGCCTGTACCACGATCGGCGCAAGGCTCGCTGGCAAAATATGGTCAATGATAATGCGATCGTCCGTAGCCCCTAACGCACGCGCTGCCTGTACAAATTCCTGCTCTCTTAACGAAAGCACCATTGCACGAGTCAGACGCGTGAAAATGGGAATTTGCACTACTCCAACCGCTACGATAACGCTCTGCAAATTGGGACGAGCCACCGTGACAATGGCGATCGCCAGCAGAATGGAGGGAAACGCTAGCAAAATATCCGTCAGCCAGCCAATAATGCGTTCTAGCCAGCCTCGAAAATACCCAGATAGCAGCCCCAAAACAACGCCGATCGCCAGTCCAAACCCCACTGAGATGACGCTGATCAATAATGATGTCCGAATGCCGTACCACACCAGCGTGAGCACATCACGCCCCAGCGCATCGGTACCAAACCAGTGCGTGACTGTGGGTGCCACAAGCCTCGCCAAATAATCTCGATCGGTCGTTGGTTCGTAGGGATGCAGCACCGGAGCGAATAGTGCTAGAGCAATGAGTGCGATCGTCAAGATGAGTCCAATTTTGCCAGCCGTAGATTGCCAGAAGTGCTGGAAGGTGCGTTGAGTAGTGTATTGCATGAGAAGGGTAAAAGGCAGAGGGCAGAAGGCTAAAGGCTAAAGGCTAAAGGCTAAAGAAGTTGTTGGTTGTAAAGCTCTAAAGCCTTTCGGCATATCAGAAACGGGCATACAAGAAAGGTTATTGGTTGTTAAAAGTAAGCTGTCAGCTGGTGGCTGACGATTCGTCGCTGATAGTTCTTCAACTCAAAACTCTCTAGCTTGTCGGCGCAAAGCGCTACTCAAAACTTCTACTTCCCCTTCATCTGTTACTTAAACTGGACTCTAGGATCAAACGCAGCGTAGGACAGATCGACGAGTAGGTTGATGAGGACGAAGGCGATCGCCACTGTAATCACGCCGCCTTGCACAACAGGATAATCGCGCGCCAAGATACCGTCGTAAATCCAGGAGCCGATGCCAGACCACGAGAAAATCGTTTCGGTGAGAATTGCGCCTCCTAGTAAGGTGCCGAATTGTAAGCCTGCGATCGTGGTGATGGGCAGCAGCGCATTCTTAAAGGCATGGCGTAGAATGACCCAGCGTTCGGGTAGCCCCTTGGCGCGAGCCGTGCGAATGTAGTCCTGCGACAGGGTTTCGAGCATGGCACTGCGGGTAATGCGTGCCAGAATAGCGAGCGGAATGGTGCCCAGCGTCAGTGCAGGCAAGATGAGATGCGCCAGAATATCGGTTAGTGCGTTGCCATCAAGGCGCAACAGTGCATCCAATACATAGAAGCCCGTCAGTGGTTGAAAGCGAAACCCAGCATCAACGCTGATGCGTCCACCGGGTGGCAGCCAATGTAGGTGAACCGCAAACAGATAGATCAGTAGCAATCCCAACCAATACACAGGCAGCGAAACACCCAACAGTGAGCCAGCCATCGCCAGGTTGTCTAGCCAGCGATTTTTACGAACCGCCGCAAAAATTCCAGCCGGGATGCCAACTAGCCCTGCAACCAGCATGGCCGCGATCGACAGCTCTAGCGTCGCCGGAAATCGCAACCGAATCTCTTCAGCGATAGGAATGCCGCTCATAATGCTAGTGCCCAGCTGAACGTGCAGCAGGTCATTGAGAAACGTGAGGTATTGAGTGACTAATGACTGATTCAACCCAAGCCGTTCTCGCAGTGCGATCAGCTGTTCGGGTGTTGCGCGTTCTCCAAGCAAGGCTACTGCTGGATCGCCGGGGATAAAGTGCAGGAAGCCAAAGACTAAGAGAGTAATGCCAAACAAAACGGGCACCAGGCTGAGCAATCGTTTAACAATGTAGAGCCACACAAGCAGTTGACCAAAGATTCGTATGGTTGATGACAACGCTTCAGCAGTAACGACTTTAGGACTTACGCAGTCGCCCCTTTTTCTTGTATGCCCAAGGGGCTTAAGTCCCCCAGGATTGGGGGACTTTGAGTGCTTGCTCCCCCTTTCTTGTATGCCCGCTAGGGCTATAAATTGGGGGCTGGGGGGCTAGTTTTAGAGAATTTGCGTAAGTCCTGGACTTAAATCGTTTCAGCAGCCTGAGCATTTCGGTCGTCGGCTGATTCTAAACCATTTCTCAAGTTGGGATGCGTAGAAACATTCCGGCGTGCAAAATCTCTCCTCTCGATCCGTTGAATTTGAGCAAAGGGTTGTGCGATCGCCAGTTTTTTCGCAAAGCTTAAAAGGGTTTTACATAGCGCAACAGATGGTTAGAGATCTTAACGATTTGCTAAGGTCTGTCAAATCAGCGATCCCAGCTTTGTTAACTCAAATGAATCAAAATACTCCGGATAAACATGGAAAATATGAGTGGAAAGAGCCATATTAAATATGTTGGCAAGTGGCTTCTTTTCTCAATCTTTCAGTGGCTTGAACGGCATTTAAGTGACAACCAGCACGTGTACTTAACGCCTAACTGAGCGTTGCTAATTCTGTGAATAGATCGCGATCGAGCGCCTAAATTTGTGCGATCTTTCCCCCTGCTGCCACGTTTTCTTTGCGGTTGGCATTCTACATACGTTGCCCTTGTCATACCCAAAGACCTTAATGACACTAAAACGGTTACGGCTCAAAGCTCCTCAACTTTAACAAGGATAGATTTATTATGTCGTCACCATTTAAAACAGGCGTAGAAGAATATGCTCGCCAGTGCACCGTACAACGGCGGCGTTATGAAGACTGTAGGCAACAAACTCGGCAGGATGAGACCTCTAGCGCCGTTACCCAAACCTGGACAGTGGCTCAAACGATCGCTGTGAGAGAAGCAGCCCAAGCGCATAACTTAGAGCACTGCACAGAACACACTCTGCAAAGCTGCATGATTGATCTATTAGAGTTGCCCGTTGATCCACTGAGTTGGGAAGGACAAGATTCGGTTTTAGGTAAGACTAAAACTTCAGAGTTTGAAGAGCAACAATGTCAGGATGATCATATATCAAACCCTTCTCAAACGGTTACTAACCCTGTGGGAAAAACTCCTTGTTCTGTAAGGTATGGTGCGCCGTAACTGGAGCAGTGCTTTGACAACATTGGCATTGTTATCAGCAAAGTCTCTCTTGCGGCAAGAGCACTCTTACTGTGAGGGCAGATAATACAGCAAGCACCAAGCAATTCTACTGTTGTGTAGAGTTGAATTGTATTTCTAGATACAAAGCAAGCCTGATAATTGCGTCTCAATAGAGAGGAACGCGTTGTAGAGGTTGCTCGTGCCTGAGCCGACTTCTGGATTTTTAAACTCTACTCGGCTGTTATTTGAGTTGCAGCAAGGCAACGAAATTGCTCGCAGTCTCAGCGGTTGCTTGAAGCCTGAAGCGATCGCGCACCGCGTTACAGAGGGTATGGTAGCCGAGTTTGGCTGTGCGTTTGCCCGCATCTGGTTGGTTGAGCCTGACCGCACCACACTTAAACTGGTGGCGTCCTCTGGTATGTATACCCGCATTGATGGGTCTTTTGCCAGCGTACCGATGGGAGCCTTCAAAGTAGGCAAAATTGCTCAGAATGGCATTCCTTTTTTGAGTAATGCCCTGGCTGATGAAGCGTGGGTGCGCGATCGAGAATGGGCGATCGCAAACGGCATCCGTGGTTTTGCGGGCTACCCCTTAACAGCAGGTGGCGACGTGGTTGGCGTGCTGGCTGTTTTCAGCCGTCAGCCAATGGCACCAGAATTTCTCGAAGTGTTGCAGAGCCTTTGTGCAACGGTCACGATTGCCCTGGAAATTGCGCTACAGCATCAGCAAGAAAAGCAGGCATGGCTTCAGGAAAAGCAAGCATGGCAAGCATCGCCTCAGCTTAATTCTGCAAATCGTAGTCCGTTGTCTGAGCAACTCGCAAGCATTCTTGCCAACGTGCGACCGACTCTCGTTGGAACTGAAGTGCCATTATCCGCACCGCTCACCTACCTGTTTCTACGGGCAGCGGAGATTCTGCGCGACATGCAATGTCTGTACTGCCGCCTCACGTATGACACCGCATCCATTTCTTTAGAAGCCATGACATCATCGTGGATACCCCAGGCTTCAGAGACCAATCACCTCAGTATCTCGCCTTTTAGCGAGCTGTTGTTTGCTGTGAGCTGCTTGGGGGGACGTTTACAAATCTATATGGGGGGCGATCGACGGGCTGTCCAAGTGTTGCTGGCCGTTCCCTATCCGGGCTGTGTTTTAGGGCCGCGTTTACATGTCCGGTGCGCGTACCCTGTCCTACAGATGGCGTTTACGCACCTCGCCTACCTGGCAGGCTTAACTCTTTGCGAAACGGCAGACGATATGACCGTGCCCATTCTTACCGATACACTTACCCCCACTGAAAGGCTCAGTCCGCTTTTGTGGATCGAGACGCAAACGCAACCTGTGCCGAAACAGGCAAGAGCCAAGTTGAACCTGACGATCGCGCCTGTCCAATTGCGTGCTGCGGTCGAAGCAGTCACTCAAGGCGAAACCTGGGGCTTTGACCAAAAGCCAGAAACCGATACAAAGCAGCTTTCGGAGCGTGAGCAAGAAATTATGGCATTGCTGGCGCAAGGGCTACGCGATCGCGACATTGCAATGACTCTGCACATCAGCGATCGCACAGTCAAATTTCATATCAACAACATCCTGGCGAAACTCAACGCCAAAACGCGCTTTCAGGCACTCTATCAAGTAACCCGCAACGGTTGGATTCATTCCAGTGGATGAGGAGTTTTGAGTTTTGAGTTGAAGAACTATCAGCGGGCAGCCAACCGTAAAACGGAAGCAAGCTACCTGCTCCACTGTCCCATTTGCTTCTGACAACCAAAAACTTTTCTTGTATGCCCTTTCTTATATGCCTGAAAGGCTTTAGGGCTTTACAACTAAAAACTTCGTTCGCCTTCTTTTAAGTCTTGTTTGGAGTTGACTGGATATTTCAGCGGTAGCTGAACTGTAAAGGTTGTCGTTCCAGAGGCGCTGTTGACCAGAATTTTGCCGCCTAGATAGTCTACCAGGCGACTAACCAGGGCTAGCCCTAATCCTGTGCCTCCACGCTTCCAGGGATCGGCTTGGGGCACACGGTAAAACTTTTCAAAAATGCGGGGAAGTTCTGATGCTGGAATTTCGGTACCAGAATTCTTCACCACCAGTTCCATATAGGGAGGTGCCCAATTGACCGCTACGTTAATTGCACCGTCTGGCGGCGTATATTTGCACGCATTGTTGACAAGTTCTACTACAATGCGCTCCAAACTCGGTTGGTCGGAGACCAGGACAGGGAGTTGCTGTGGCAGATCGATCGACAAACTTTGATGTTGCGTTTCTGCCCGCTCTAAGAAACCCTGAATGATAGGTGGAAGCCAATCGTTGAGGTTGATGCTTTCGGGCGCGTAGGTTTGAGCACCCGCTTCTAGACGCTGTAGATCGAGAAGATCATTGATGAGATCGGTTTCACGCGCACATTCATACTGCAAAATCTTTAGATAATGGGCAGTAGAGGCTTCCGAACGGGTGACTTTGAGCAATTCGATCGCCATTTTGATATTTGTCATCGGCGATCGCAGCTCGTGCGAAACGGTACTCAAAAAGTCGTCTTTGAGTTGTGCCAGTCGCTGAAGTTCTTTGACCTGTTGTTCGAGGGTAGCTTCTACCTGCTTACGGGGAGTGATGTCTTCTAGCACCAGCAGAAAGCCATCCAATTGAAAAGGGTCATCCGTCGTCATCTGCCGCTGATAGGTCAGCGGTTCTAGCTGTAGCTCAAACCAGCGATCGCCCTGCTGCAACTCATTGGGGCGCACGGGAACCTGCTGTCTCAAGGTTTGCAAGTCAGACTGCCACTGCTCAGCGCTGAGCCACAACGGTACCAGGTGCTCACTTAAATGGCTGCCAATTGTTACCTGCAACCACTGCGCAGCCATTGGGTTGCAAAACCATACGAAACCATCCAGGTCAGCGGCCAGTAGCCCGATCGGCAGGCTGCGAGCGATCGCGGCCTGAGCCGACTGAGAGCGTGCAAACTGTTCTGCCAGCGTCGCCATGCGGGTGACACTTTGCACCAATCCCGCTTTTTGGCAGGGGCTGGTAGTTTTGTAAGCAATTGGCTGTAGCCGTGACCGTGAAATCAGGTCGCCTTGATGGTGCTGCCAGAGACGCTGCACCTGCACTTGTAGCAATGTTGCCAGCCGCATGCGATCGTTGATACTGACTGCAAGCGTCGTCAAGCTAGCCAAACCCAGCGGTAAGGCAATTGGCACCCAGTAACCGAACTTGAATAGCAGCAAACTCGCAGCACCCCAGCCGGAACACAATCCCAAGAAGATGAGAAGCTGAAATAACTCTCGACGACCGCTCAACAGCCAACTCAGACCAGGTCCTGCTAAACACAACAGCAGCAATGACCAAATAAACGAAGTCGGTTGTAGGGCATTTTGCTGCAAGAGATTGTTGATGACAGCCGCATTAAGATACACTCCCCCAATCGGTGGATTGCGGTTGAAGGGAGTCAGGGATGGATCGATGCCCGCAGCCGTTACACCGATCAGAACAAGCTTATTTTGCAGTGCTTGCTCTGACACTCGACCCTGCATAACGTCACTAAACGAGTATTGCTGTAGGCTCTGGGCTCGTCCTGCCCAGTTCAGCCACAGAGATTGGTTGTTTTTTGGTAAAGGTACAGGAGCGTGAACCAGCGTATAGGCTTCTACAGCCGCTAATCCCAGCGTTGGCACGCCCTTATCGTACAAGTCAACGTGACGTACCAGTCCATCCGCATCAGACTGAATGGAAATGTGCCCGGTGGCGATCGACGCATTTTGTAAAACTGGCACAGGCTTGAGCGGTAGACCTGTGCTATCACGTGCCTGCGCCAGCACTACACGACCAGAATGGGCGATCGCCTGTGCCAGATTAGCATCCTCTGGACTAGGCTCAGACCAGATCAGGTCGATCGCAATCACACTCGGTGCCATCGCTTCATCTTGTGACAACACTTTCAGTAATTTTACGTACTGTTCACGCGACCACGGAAACCGACCCAACTGATTAATACTGGCATCATCGATCGCAATCAGCACCAAGCGCTCGTCCCACGGTTGCTCTCCTCTTAATTGAAACAAAACGCTGTAAGCTATTTGCTCTAAGGGTTTCAGCGCTCCCAAAGAAAGTAGGCCAGCAAAAACAAGGGTCGTTAACCCACCCGGAAGCAACCGCCAACCATAGTTACTGAAGCGCCAGATCATACATTTTTTGTCTTCCAAGCGGTGTCATAACGACTACCTGAATTCTCAGGTATGATGGCACTAGCTGCAAGTCAGTGATAAACCTTCCCTCGCGATCGGTGCTTTGCGAAACGCCATCAACCACCACACTGTTAACCGGATTAACTTGGCCCTGGAGTCGCACTTTACGCACACCCCTCTCAATTCTTTTCTCAAAGTCATATTGCAAACTGGTGTCATCTGTCCACCGTACTGGGTGTGATGGCGGTTCTCCAGGTAAGGTAAAACTTTGAAACCCCGCTCCTACAGTAACAGACCGATTTTGTGCTGTACTCATCACAAGCCCCTGGCGAACTGCTAAACCGGTCTTGCCATTGGGCTGTACTGCCACGCCAAACTCAGTACCACGTACTCCACTTAAGCCCACAGGAGTTTGAATCTCAAGCTCTGAGCCTTTATGAGTAAAGCGACGCACTCGCAGTCGAGCATTGCCTATAGGCACATCTAGTCGTGTAATCCGACCGTTATCAGGTGCCATCGCTAACGATCGCACGCGCAACGTTGTTTGCTCAGACACTTCAATGACACCCACACCCGTGTCAACGATGAGCGTAGCCGAAGATTTTTTACCTGTCGTAATGCTGTCACCCACCGCTTGCAGTCGATCGCCAACCTGCGCTGCATGACGGCTAGAGCTATGTTCGATCGTGACCTCATTTGTCACTTCACGTACCTGAAGCCAGCGATCGACCCGTACCTGTATTGCCTGTTGCGCCATGCTCTGAGTCACAAGCACAACGAGAAGAATGGCTGCTATAACCACAGTCCCAATTGGCGCAGCCTGACGCTTCATGCATGCCTCTTTTGCTAATAGTCTCAAGATTGCGATTAATCTGTAGCTTGCGTAGTAACAATTATGCTTTAGCGGTTAAATACAGCGATCCTCTTTGCTTTGTGAAATGATTCTGGCTTAGCCTACGCCTTTGGCGAAGAGCTTTTAGCTTTCAGCTTTAAATTCCAGGCTGACCGCTGACCGCTGACCGCTAACTGCTGGCCGCTGCTTGAATCCAACACAGCATGCTTTTCACGCATAATTTAGGACTGCCATAGCAAACTTAAACATAAAGATGCGGATGCTTTTCTTAAAAAAGAAGAGCAATCCGTGATCGTGCCGATGATTTCAACGTCATGTACGCCCAGAAACGGAGAAAACGATTTAGGCCTCAGGTCTTCGGGTGCTCAGTCACATGTGTAGTTCGATTCTGCTTTCCAGGGCGATCGTCTGCATTCATCCTTCTCAAAACTCAACATCCCCAGTGTGTGGCAGACACAAGCATTGTGAAAGAAAAGCAGTCTCAGCCTTTTAATCATAGGCTGCTTGACTGATGGCTACAAGCAACTTGAGTCAGCCGAGATTATTTGTTGTAAAGGCGCACAGCCGTCGCCCTACTCTGCTAGCGACTCGCTCAGTTTCTGTAGCGCGTTCTACGCAAAAGCCCTCCTCGTTGAGAGAAGGGCTGACACATGATGTTAAAGCGTAATCCAGCAATGGTTAGGTCATGTACTCACCACTCCACTGCTTGCTTTCTTGCGGTGTACCTCGGTGCACCATCACAAGCAACGGCGATCGTGGTCAATAACGGACTCCACGCTTATGCAGTGAAGCAAGAAGTTGGGGGCGAACCTGCTTTGCCCACAAGTCAAAATTAAAGTCGTTTGCATTGCTGCCAATGGCTTCAGCAGCCTTTTTTTGTTCGTTCTCAGCTTTCCCTTTCATACATTTCCCAATGGTCTCTATAGGTTACTTTGCAGCAAAACAGACGTTCATATCTACGCCTTACGGCATAATCTATGGTGAGAACATGCAACAAATGCAATCAATCAATGTCATTTGCGCATGGCTTTCATCAAAGCATTCAGCACGGTCATCTCTAGCTAGCAATTGCCTTGCTAAGGGGCATTGCTAGAAGTTGTGTAAGTGATGTCTGTATCATTGATGACAGAATCATTCTAAAAGCGTCCGTCTAGGGCTGTGGTTAAGCTTTCGTAAATGTTCGACAAATCTAGAATACCCCTCCTACCCCAGGAAGACCCATCGTTCAGAGGCTAATTTTGTGTTTTCCTCATAAGCTTTTTTGCTCTGCTTTTGTCCTGCTGGTAAACCAGGGCTACGCCTTTCTGAGCACCTGTTTGACTTGCTCGATCGCTCGATCGGCTACTTGTTCTGGCGTTTCACCATCATGATGGCTAAGGCGTACATCAGCTTGCGCGTAGAGTGACTGCCGCTGCTCAAGGAGCGCATGAAGCTTCACGGCTGGATCGGTATCCTGGAGCAAAGGGCGCGTGTTGTCTGCTTGCAATCGCACCTGAAGTTGTGTGACTGGAACATCAAGCCAGACGACAATGCCATGACGCAGGTAGCCCCAGTTTTCGCGTTTAAGTACAATGCCACCACCAGTCGCAATCACCGACCGTGTATACGCCGCTAACTCTGCCAGAACCTGGCTTTCAAGCTTGCGGAAGGCTGCCTCGCCTGATTGAGCAAACAAGTCACTGACCAATAAGCCAGTCACGCGCTCAATGACACGATCGGTATCAAAGAAGCGGTAGTTGAGCCTGTCTGCCAGATATTGCCCAACCGTCGTCTTGCCTGCACCCATCAGGCCAATCAGGTAAAGGTTTGTACCTTTTAAGAAATCACTCACCGTCAACGCTAAGCCAACTTGCCTTTGTCAGAATACCGCGATCGCGTTTCACCTGACACCCGTTACCTCAGTGCCTCATCATTGCTTGTGCGACAAGCTGTTGGGCTAAGGCTTGAAAGCCTTCCCCCTCTGCTAGATCTGCCACATAAGCTGGTTGGTACGCCAAACGATCGCAGTAATCCAACACATTTGCCACACCCACCGAAAGGGGAAATTTGCTCGGATCAAAGAGGCTTTCATCATTAGGGCTGTCGCCAATCGTCACAATATTTTCGGTCGTGCAGGTCGGAAAATAGTGCTGCAACACGTATTGCAGTCCAGCGGCTTTTGTCTGCGATCGCAATGTAATGTGGCATTGCACAGTGCTATAAGTGAAGCCCCAGGCATGCTCGTGACAAAGCTGCTCAAGTTGGACAAGCTCTGCCGTTGCTAAACCCTGCACATCAAACGTCCAGTCGGTCAAACGAAAGCGGTTGTCATCCGACTCTCTCAGCGTTGGGAATAGGGACTGTAAACGCTGAAACATCTCTGCTAGCTGCTGACGATGCAGTGTTGTATCCGCGATGGAAACAAGCAATCTTTCTGAGTCCTGCGCTCCAGCATAGAGCAAGCCACCGTTTTCAGCGATCGCGCCCCAAACAGGCAGGTAATGAGCCAAGCCGCTGACCCACCCCGCCGATCGTCCCGTGACAATAAGCACCTGAATCCCTACAGCGGCTAACTGCTCAAACGCTTGCAGCAAAGCAGGTGTAAATTTTCCTACCGTCGTTAATGTCCCATCCATATCCGTAGCCACCAGACACACGGACTGAGCGTTAATAGCAGACAATGGCTGTAGTAGGGGTGCGATCGACATGAATGGGAAAAAAGCTTTAAATTTATGAAAATGATTCTGGCTTAGCCATCAGCTATCAGCGGTCAGGTAGAAGTTTTGAGTAGGGCTTTACGCCGACAAGCTAGAGAGTTTTGAGTTGAAGAACTATCAGCGGTCAGCTTTCTTCTAACAACCAACAACCAACTTCTTTAGCCTTTTACCTTTAGCCTTTTACCTTCTTTGCCTCCTCCTACCCTATCCCCTTCGTCTCTATGGGACAACTCACTTCTGCTCAGCGTAGGCTTCTGTATGTGGAAGCTGCAGCCCGATCGGGAATCCACAATGCCATCCTTGCAGCACTCTACCGGGTGCAAGCCAAGCCAGCCCTAACCGATGGTGAAATTGGCATGGGTATTGCGCCTGCAAATCAGATTTTATTGGAACAACTTGATACCTTCCCTGCCCAGGTACAGTATGCCGCCCACACAATCCGTAGCTTCATCAATGACCTGATCAAGGCAGGATGGCAAAGTACAGACCTATGGAATGTAGAGAAGGGACGCTATACAGACAGGTTTGTGCAGGCGATCGCAGCGGGTTACACCGCACGATCAAGCGATCCAACAGCGGCCCTTTTGGAAGCAAGTGACGCAGAAGGGTTATTACAGGCATACATCGACAACGTTGCAGCAGACGCGCAAGCAGCGGGGCTACCCGAATCGCTCACAGGTCTTGAGGCTGCACTGCTAGCCTTTCTACAGCAATTGCCTCGCTGCTATTTCAGCCTGCCTCACCAACGAAATGCGTTAGTAGAAGCCGTCCGCCTGTGGCAGCAGTTAGATACGCACGCAGCCGCGATCGCCTTCCTTCAAATTGAGTCAGCCAATCAGGGCGCGATCGCAGACGAAGTTCAACTAGATAGGGCGTTACGGCAGTTTGTTCCGCTCATCGCCTCTGACTATGCTGGCTATCCTCATCAGCATGAGGCTCTGTTGCGGCTGACGCAACTCTGGCAGCAGTTAGACTCACGCGAAGCCGCGATCGACGCGCTTTTGCAACATCGTTCACCCACCCTAAACTTCAATAGCCTGGATGCAGCTTTGATTGCGATCGTCCAGCGGGTTCCCCAAAGCTACGAAGGTAAAGGCGACCAGCGTAACGCACTCGTCGAAGCCTTTCGCCTCTGGCATCGACATGGCACCCGTAGTGAGTCCTTGGTTGCGCTTGGCATCAATCCTGACCTTTTCACCACGGCCGACCCATCGCAGACCGACATTACCAACGCCGCCATTCAGCTTGACCAGGCACTGCTAGACTTTTTTCATCGCCTACCCAGGCTTTACACAGAGACTGATGGACAGCGTGATGCGTTGCTGCGGTTAACCCAGCTCTGGCGATCGATCAGCACCCCCGAACAGGCCCTTCAGTCGCTGCTGAATGATCTAAAGCACATGGCAACCGCACAGCGCGATACACTAGAAGCGCCGCCCGCACCTGCTCTACTCCCGTTACCAACTCGCCCTGATCGCTGGACTCCAGACACCCTTCAACTCGATGTTGCTATCATCCCGAACGGCAGTTTTACCTGGGCAGAAGCAACCAGTGGTGGCATCTGGATGCCAGCTAACCAATCAATCGTGGATGCCATTGTGCGATTGGCCCAACTCATCCAGCAGGCACGCGATCGCCTCAATCGTCCGTTTCACATCACAAATTGGTACTGTACCACTGATATCACCGATACCTCAGACACTGCCTCCTACGCTTACTCGCTGGGCGATGCCCTCACCTTCTACTGCCACGGCTTCACAGGCAACCAGCTCTATTGGTTTCTAGACCCTTGGTGGACAGGAGGGTTGGGGCGTTATGAATCTTTTCCCTATCTCTGTTACGTCAATGCCCGGAGCGATCGCGCCCGCTGGGTACAGTAATGCTCTACCGCTTCGTCACAATGCACCAAAGGCAAATTGGCACATCAATCGCGGTCTATGTACATCAACCCAACTTAAAGACTGGCTGTTGGAGGCTTTGAGCCTTATGCAACAATTCCAAGAGCAGCATAAGCAACAGCTCCTCAGCGGTTTTTATTTTTGCAAATTAAGGTAGGTTAGTGATGTCCAATCGCTTTATTTAGGGAATCCTACCAATAGAACTACACGTTTCAACCCTCACTGCCATGTCAACCCCTATGCTCTTTGTAGAAACCTGGTTGGCTCAAACACCCAGCAAGACTGCAAAGCCAAAACCGATCACCACAGAACCTGCAAAGGCTCCAGATGCTAACTCTAACCAGCTATGGATGATGACATCTGGCGGACTACTACTGCTGCTGCTTGTTTTGGGGGTTTTCTCCAAACTGGCGATGGACAAACTTGCCAAGCAGGTAAAGTTTGAAACCTTTAAGAACCGGGAGCTACAAAAGAAGCTAAAGTTTGCTGTGGAAACCATCGGCAAGATGGAGAAAAACCCGGATCTAATCCACTCCCGCGAGTTTAACCTCGACTATCTTAGAATGCGGATGGATGAGGAGGTCTTCCACTTTGCCATTCTGAACCAAATTAAAATTAAGGTCAAGGATAAGATTTCGGTCGCCTTACGCCCCAGTCAGGCCAATCAGGGTGAAATCGGCATCGCCAGCACCGGAAGACAAATCGATGAAATCTTTGACGTAGAATACGAACCGGGCGATTTGCCCAAAGGCACCAAGCGCGTGCTCTTTCGGGTTGAAATTAAAATCTTTAAGCTACCCACGCAGCCAACATCCGTCACGATCGGACAGATTATCGACTGCATGGAAACCTTTCTCAACCCCACTAGCGAACATGATAGTTGGCAACCTACCATTCAAGGGCGCATTGCCAACATGCGCTGGGATCAAAAAGCGAAACCAACGCCGCTTCTGGTACTGGAGCAAACCCAGGAAGGCTCGAACGTCACCTTCAAAACTACCCGCATGGCGCATAATTAGCTACACAAGACTATTAGCTGCACGGGGCGGTCGGTTTGGTAGAGAGCGGCTTGCATAGGATATAACCACAGCTTCCAGTGGTGGAAGCTGTATTACTAGCCAACGTCCTGTATCTACCACATCCCTCGTTTACCGCTAGGGCGAACCGTCATCCAGTTGGTTCGTGCCATTGAGAGCTGATCTTCAGTCAACTTGGCACCCGTCAAATTGGCACCACATAGATTCGCACCGCGCAGATTGGCATTCAGCAAATACGCATGGGATAGGTCAGCGCCTCGTAAATCAGCCCCTTCTAAATCGGCGTTGTTCATGTATGCCTTGACCATTGTGGCATCGCGCAGGTTGGCTCGGTTTAAGTTTGCCCGCCCAAAATCTGCATTAAACAGGTTTGCACCTTGCAAGTTGATCTTGCTCAAGTTGGCTTGATGAAATGTTGCGCCAGATAAGTTTACTTTGGGCACGTTAAGCGAGTTGAGGTCAAAGGAAGCAAAGTCGCGCCGTCCCTTAGAATAGTAGCTTTGCAGGCCTTCCGCATCCAGGCGCGTGGGCGGTTTGGTCTTCTCACCCTGACCGTCTCTGCCTCGCCCTGTCGAGTCTTTGCTTTTAAGCGATGTGCTAGCAGCGCCTCTAGAGTCAAAGACCCGGCTCCGCGCTGGCCCAGACTGAAGGCTGGTCGCATCGGATTTGATTTGTCGTGCCCGGATCGCAGCCGCTGCACGGGCATGAGGAGAGGAGGGTGTGCCTGTGGAGTCAGGGCCAAAGCGATAGTCACCTGGCTTGCGGGCCGCACTACCTGGCTGCGTAATCATGCTGTTGGCAAGGCTATCCAGGTACGGCTCCAAGTCAAGCGCTCTAAAGATATCGTCCGCAGATTGATAGCGATGGCGCACGGACACTTCAAGCATTTTTTTCAAAACGGTGATGAAGTGGTCGTTAATGTGAACGTGCTTTTGCCAGAGCAGTTCGCCTGTAGAAGGGTCGTAATCCAGGTCTTTAGGCGATTTTCCAGTAAGCAGGTAAATACAGGTCACGCCCAGGGCATAAATATCACTGGCGGGTACTGGGCGCATCGCCATCTGTTCAGGTGGAGCAAACCCTGGTGTGCCGATCGCGTAGGACGTAAAGGCCGTTTGCTCAGAATTAGTCGAGTTTGGCTGATGCTGGTATTTGACGGCACCAAAATCAATCAGCACAAGCTTGCCATCCTGAGCACGGCGAATCATGTTGGCAGGCTTGATGTCACGATGAATGACTCGATTTTTGTGGATGTATTCTAAGACAGGTAAAACCTCGCTCAAGAAGCGCTTTACTTCCTGCTCGATCATAGGACCGTCACGTTTCACAATTTGCTGCAAGGTGAAACCACTGACGTACTCTTGTACTAAGTAAAATTCTTGATTCGCTTCAAAGTAGTCGAGTAAGCGTGGCACTTGAGGGTGGTTTCCAATTTGGCCCAATGTACGAGCTTCGCGTTCAAACAGCTCCCGTGCCATCTGTAAAACATGAGGAGCGGTAGCACTAGGACGAAGTTGCTTGATTACGCAGTTAGGTTGACCGGGTAAGGATTCATCGATCGCCAGAAACGTTGCGCCAAAACCGCCTTGTCCTAATGCTTGCATGACCCGATAGCGATCGTTCAGCAAAATATTTGAGCCACAGGCTGGGCAGATGTCAGCCGTAACTGAGTCTTCAGGATTAGGACAGCTTGGGTTTAAGCAGTAGCTCATTTAGCATCACTCGCTTTGACGTTGCCTACCGGGGTATTGCTACCCTAGCTTCATTATCTGTGCAGGAACAGCAAACAGGAGTGTCGTTCATGCGGGTTGCCCCTTGAAGAGTTGCTAAAGTTCTTCTGCCTGCGCGTAAAGCTATTGATCTTGTCCTTACATCTACGGACTTCGCTGTCTCTTCAAGATACACCCTTACTTTTAATGTGCCCAAAAGCTAAAGGTGCTCAACAGGCTGAGAGCTAATCCTACTAAGTTATTACTGAAGGCTGAGAAAAATTCCGAACATTTAGCGATTAATTTTCGCTTACTTGATTCTCCATTGCCGAAAGGATTTTGAAAAGGTGCTGGCAGAATTTTGTGGGAGAGGGGAGAAGGCAGAAAGTAAGAAATAGAGGGGAAGGGGGGACAGGAGAAGGGGGAAAGGCTAAAGGCTAAAAGCTAAAGGCTGACCGCTGACGGCTGACCGCTGATGACGGGGAGAACGATAGAATAGTTTTGCATAAAAGAAGGTTAGCAGGCAGGTCATGCGTATTTCTTTGAACTGGTTGAGCGAACTGGTTGACATCACAATGAGTCCAGAGGCGCTGGCAGAAATGCTGACGATGGCAGGGTTTGAGGTAGAGGAAATTGAAGATCGGCGGATGTGGGCTGAGGGTGTTGTGGTCGGTAAGGTGGTCGATCGCCAGCAGCATCCCAATGCCGATCGCTTGAGTGTATGCCAGGTAGACATTGGTATGGGAACGCCTTCGACGATCGTTTGCGGGGCTGCCAATGTCAAAGCGGGGCTTTTTGTGCCTGTAGCAACGCTGGGTGCCTTTTTGCCTAAAGCTGGGGAGGGTCTCAGAATTAAGCCTGCCAAGCTGCGTGGTGTAGCATCCGAGGGCATGATTTGCTCGTTAGCTGAACTTGGTCTGACAAAGGAATCTGAGGGCATTCATAGCTTTGAGGGGGAAGAGCTACAGGTGGGCAGCGATGTTCGCTCGCTACTGGGGTTGGATGATGTCATTTTGGACTTGACCTCAACCGCTAATCGCGCCGATGCCTTGAGTATGGTGGGCATTGCGCGTGAAGTTGCAGCGCTAACGGGTGCCACCTTAAAGCTTCCTCAAGCAGCGACAACTACTATTCCAACTAGTGCAGAGATATTGACGCTCAAAATCTCAGAACCACAGGCGTGCCCAACCTACATTGGAACGGTCATTGAGCAGGTGACGATCGCACCCTCGCCACTTTGGCTCCAACAGCGGCTACAGGCAGCAGGAACGCGCCCCATCAATAATGTCGTGGATATTACCAACTACATTCTGCTGGAGTGGGGGCAACCGCTACATGCGTTTGATGGCGATCGGCGGTCAGCGGTCAGCGGTCAGCGATCAGCGGTCAGCAAGGAGTCAGAACTCAAAATATCTCCTTCGGAGACGCTTCGCGAACAAAACTCAAAACTCAAAACTATTACAGTCGGTGTGCGCTTTGCGGAAGCGGGTGAAACGCTCAAAACGCTGGACGGGCAAGCTCGATCGCTTCAGGAGCAGGCCTTGTTAATCACAGCGGATAATGAACCTGTAGCGTTGGCAGGCGTGATGGGTGGTGAGGCCACGGAAGTTCATGCTGGCACGCAGCGCTTAATGCTAGAGGCAGCATTGTTCGACTCTGCTGCAATTCGACGCTCTGCTCGATCGCAAGGGATGCGCACAGAAGCATCGGCGCGCTATGAACGGGGTGTCAACGAAGCGGAGCTGGAGGTTGCCTGCCGTCGTGCGATCGCGCTCATTAGTGAACTGACGGGTGGTGTGGTCGCAGCCCAAGCTGTTGCGGATGCCCGTAGTAGCCAGCCATCGACGGTGCGATCGGTTGAATTACGGCTTGATCGGGTCAATCAAGTGTTGGGGCCTGTTACCGTCGGCGAAGAGTTAGGTGAATTGCAACCGCGAGACATTGAGCGGACTCTAACGGCGTTGGGCTGCGAACTAATGACCATTACCCCAGATCGTGTCTGGGCTGTGACCGTGCCACCCTATCGCTATCGAGACCTAGAGCGCGAAATTGATCTCATTGAAGAAATTGCGCGACTGTACGGGTACAACAATTTTTGCGATACGTTGCCTGACAAAACCGAGGCGGGCTTTCTCTCGATTGAGCAGGCGCTTAGTCGCAACTTACGGCAGGCATTACGGGCGATCGGGCTTACCGAAGTGACCCACTACACGTTAGGCAAACCCGGTGACACACGGCAAATTGTCCTGACAAACCCATTATTTGTAGAATATTCGGCGTTGCGAACAAATCTGACAGCGGGCTTAATTGACGCTTTTCAGTACAACCTGGAGCAAGGGAATGGCCCTCTGAACGCTTTTGAAATTGGTCGCATCTTCTGGTCTGAAGAAGACGGTTTTAGCGAGGCAGATTCCGTTGCAGGCGTTTTGGGTGGTGATGCGACGCGCGGTACATGGGTGCGCTCTGGTCGTGAACAACCGCTAACCTGGTTTGAGGCCAAAGGTTTGTTAGAAAGTGTTTTTCAGCGGTTGGGGTTGGCGGTTGAGTACCAGCCCGATCGTCGAGATGAGCGTCTCCATCCCGGTCGCACCGCGTCTCTGTGGATTCGAGGCATTCGGTTAGGCACCTTCGGGCAACTGCACCCACAGCTACGTCAAGAACGGGGTTTACCGGATGAAGTCTACGTGTTTGAACTGGATCTGGATGTGCTACTCGATCAGCTTGATCAGGATGAAGCCCAAGTCCCTATCTTTCAGCCATTTTCAACCTATCCACCGTCCGATCGCGATATTGCCTTCTATGTTTCGACCCAGGTATTGGTGGCAGACATCGAGCGCGTCATTACCAAAGTGGGCGGTAGTTTGCTGGAATCGATCGACCTGTTCGATGAGTATCGCGGCGAGAACGTTCCTGATGGGCAACGCAGCTTAGCGTTTCGGCTCCTGTATCGGGCGGACGATCGTACCCTCAAGGACGAAGACATTGATCCAGTGCATCAAAAGGTGCGCGAAGCGTTAGTCGATAAATTCCGCGTTGATCTCCGAAGCTAGAAGTCAGGAGTCAGAAGGTAAAAGCTGACCGCTGATGGCTAACCAACTCAAAACTCAAAACTTAAAACTCTTCCTCCTCTCCCTCTTATGACCAAATACGTTCTCTGGGGCAGCTATTGCGCTGATGTGCTGGAAAAGCGTGCCCCTCATCGGCAGGCGCATCTCGACGGTCTTGCGAAACAAAAAGAAGCCGGAGTGCTGCTTACGATCGGCCCGACTAAAGACCTCACCAAAGTCTTTGGCCTTTACGAGGCTGAGGATGAAGTGATCGTGCGTCAACTGGTTGAGTCCGACCCCTACTGGCAAAATGGTGTGTGGACTGAGTATGACGTGAAAGAATGGGTTCAGGCGCTTTAATGGTTCTATAGGGACGTTACACGTAATGTCCCTACGAAACAGGTGTTTGCATCAAACGCTGCTTTAGGCGGTGCGGATCGCCGCGATCGACCACCTTGCCCTGCTCTAACAAAAAGGCACCATCGCAGTAATCCAGTTCATCTAGGCGATGGGTGACCCAAAGTGCTGTTAAGCCACGATCTTTGACCAACCGCTGCACCTGTGCAACCAACTCAAGCTGACTATCAGGATCTAAGAGTGCCGTCGGTTCATCCAGTAGCAGCACTTCACAGCGTGTAGCGATCGCACCCGCGATCGCCACACGCTGCTTCTGTCCTCCGCTCAGAGCATAAATGGGTCGCCGGAGCAGCGGCAGCAAGTTCACAGCATTCAGCGCTTCTTCTACCCGTCGCCGCACTTGGGCATAGGTCAGCTTTTCGGCCACTAACCCAAAGGCAACATCAGCGCCCACAGTTGGCATCACAAGCTGGTGATCGGGATTTTGAAACACGAAACCAATGTGTGGGCTGATGTGAATGGAACCTGTCTGAGGCTGCAAAAGCTTTGCCAGCAATTTCAACAGCGTAGATTTACCACTGCCGTTGGTGCCTAAGAGCATCCAAAATTCGCCTTGAGGCACCTCTAAACTGCAAGACTCTAAGACCGTTTCGCCCTTGTACCAGCGAAACGACACATCTTGTACTTGAATGGCAGGCAGTACCTCTAGAGGCTCTAGCTTGCCAACATACATAGCGGGCTGATTGGCAAAGCTGTCATCCTCTTGCCGTGCAAAACTTCCTGAGTTACTCATTCCGCTAGGGCAAAGAAGCCAGGTGGTCTACCAGAAGCGGCGGCGGTACCAGACTTATCAGAAATCTGCACAGCGGAGATTTCGTTGCCAAGGATACCAATTTTTTTTCCAGGCTGCTTTTCACAGGACAGTTCTAGCAGTTCATTGCTACCAGAGCGAAGCACCTGCAAGATTTTTTGATAGGTCGCTTCGGCATCTTCTTTCGCTTTGCGCTGTACAGACAACGAGAGGGGCGTATTTTTGAGCGTAATGTCGATAATAAACATGTGTTGCGTGCGTCACAGAACCAGCTTCTAGTATCGCAAATCGCGGCGATCTTGGTGGGGTGATTATGGCGCGATCGCTAGCTTAATTAGCTATCAACCATCAGCTTTCAGCTCTAAATTTCAGGCTGGCCGCTAAAGCCGTTGTTGGTTGTATAGCCCGTTGGTCATTCAAAAAAATTGTTGGTTATTAGAAAAAAGCTGACCGCTGACGGCTGATCGCTCTTTAACTAAAAACTCTCTAGCTTGTCGGCGCAAAGCGCTACTCAAAACTTAAAACTTCTCCGCTGACCGCTGATAGCTGACCGCTCCAAACCCGTTAAAGCGAGGTCGCTTCATCCAGCAGTTGCCACGGTAAGAAGATTTGGAGCCAGCCGCCGTGGGTCTCAGGATGATTACTGGCCTGAACCCTGCCCTGGTGAGCTTCTACAATTTGGCGGACGATCGCTAAACCCAGACCACTGCCGCTGCTGATTGGTGTGGTTTGAGTGTCACTGCCTGTTTGTGTCTCATCGGTGTAGGCATTGCCAGCCAGGGCGCTTTTGCCCAACGCATACACTTTGGAGACTTCTAATTCAGCATAATTGCGAGCGCGTGACGGATCTGCGCGGTAAAAGCGATCGAACACATACGGTAATGCCTCAGGTGGAAAGCCTGGGCCTGCATCGATAATTTCCAGGTGGACTAACTGGTCGTGAGTTTGACCATCGGCAATAAAACTCACATGCACTCGAATAGTCTGATGGGCCGGACTGTACTTAATGGCGTTGTCCAATAAATTCAGTAGAACTCGATACATCCGTGACTCATCCAGGTGCAGCAGTACACGATCGAGACCAGCGTAATCCAGTTGAAGCTGTTTTCGCCGCGCCAACGGTTCCAGGCTCAACCAGGCAGATTGAATCACTTTGGCAAGATCCACCGTTTTGAGCTTTAAGCTCAGGTCAGGGTTTGCTTCTAATTGACTCAAATCGAGCAAATCTTGCACGAGGCTACTGAGCCGAATGGTTTCCTTCAGCAAGCGATCGACCCAATCGCGTAGGGGCGCTTCCAAACGCGTTTGAAGGGTTTCTGCTACTAGGCGAATTGACGTTAATGGCGTTTTTAATTCATGGGCCACATCAGAAATCCAGCGATCACGCTGTTGAGCCAGCAGCACTGCTTCCTGACGGCTTTCCAAAAACACTCCCACGCAATCATCGGGAAGGGGCACACTATGCGCTCGCAGCGATCGAGACAACTGACGCGAGAGCTGTGATGGATCGGCAGAGACCGGATGAAACGTCCAGTCACTCTGACAAGGCTTACGCAACAAGCGTGTTTGCTCAATCAGTTGATCAAGTTCATAGGAGCGAACAAGTTCCAACAACAAACGGCGATGAGCCGAGTGAGGTAGCTGAATGCTGAGCAATTGACCAGCCTGAGCATTACACCAGACTAACTGATTCTCTTCATCTACCTGCAACATCCCGATCGGGGCAGTTTTGCAAAGATGCTGCCAAAGTTCGAGGTCTTGCGTTAGTTGCTCACGGTAATCTACATGACCTGCGATCGTCCGTATCAGCCGTGATGGTGTGCCAAGAGACCAGCGCGGCATTTCTGACTGAAGAGACTCAGCCAGTCGCCCAAGTTTGCGGGTGAGTTGAATGTGGTACCAACCCAACAGCCCCAGCCCTAGCCCCAGCCCCAGCAAAAACCATAAAAATGTCACAGTAGCGTTAGCCCTCAGCCAAAGTCAGATTACGTAGCCGTAACCAATACAGGTAGAATGTGTCGCTATTCTAAGCCGATCGCTGGCTGCTGGCTGTGAAGGGTGGCGTTAACCGAAGCGGTAACCAAAGCCACGCACTGTTACCAGGTAAGTGGGGTTGCTGGGATCGACTTCAAGTTTCTCGCGCAGCCAGCGAATATGGACATCCACTGTTTTGCTATCGCCAATAAAGTCAGGCCCCCAGATGCGCTCTAGCAACTGCTCCCGTGACCAGACTCGTCGGGGGTAGCTCATAAACAGTTCGAGAATCTTGAACTCTTTAGGCGAAAAGCTGACGGCGACACCCCGTACGGTAATGCGGCACTCTTGGGGATACAGCGCAATGTCTTGATATTTGATCGCTGGCTGCTCTGGCTGTACTTGAAACTGGTGGTGACGGCGCAGCAAGGCTCGGCAGCGGGCAATCAGCTCACGAATGCCGAAAGGTTTGGTCAGGTAATCATCCGCCCCAACTTCAAGACCCACGACGCGATCGGTCTCGCTGCCCTTTGCACTGAGCATCAAAATGGGTACGCTGATACCTTCTCGACGAATGAGACGACAGAGATCCAGCCCATTGATGTAAGGCAACATCAAATCCAGGATGATCAGGTCGAGCGATCGATTACTCAGTTGGGATACCGACAAGCCCATTCCAAAACTGCCACTAGACTCCGCTTCTTTAAGCTGATGGATCAGATCAAGCGCTGCTCGACCATCTTCTGCCCTCACCACATCGTAGCCCTCATCCGTCAACGCCAGCCCAATGGTTTCTGAGATCAATCCCTCATCTTCAACCACTAAAACTCGCCCCAGCTTAATACCAGACCTGTGCTTTGCTCTTTCCGACGGTAGCGTAAGTGGCATAATGCGAATCCTGTAAACCCAGGTAAATTCTTTCAACCCACGGCGATTCTACCATTAGTAAGATATTTAGTAAGGATTGATACTGTTCCTAAACTTTCTCACGTCTCTGGCTGCCCCTAATCTTTATCCTCTTCAATACGTGCGACTCCCGTGCTGGGATAATAATTGCTCAAGATCTTCTTGTAAGAGTAGCCCTGCTCGGCAAGAGCCAGTGCGCCTAGCTGACTCATCCCCTTGCCTTGAAAGGCTTCGGCCACAATATCATCAGAGGCTGCATAGAGAGATTCCACAATGCCACCGCGGTAGCTGACAAACTCGCCGGCTGTTGCGTCAACTGCTTCGCTGGTTGTGGCGGCTTCGCGTTGGGTGCCGCTATACACCTGGTAATACTCGGTCGCGCCCATGTGAAAGAGCGGGCTAACGGGTTTGAAGTAATAGGTTAAAGCGTAGGAACGGGCTGCAACCGCTTGAGCTTTTAAGGCTTCCATCTTCCAACTGGGCGACACTTCGCTGGCAACCACGCTGTAAAGGTACTGCCGCATGTTGATGTAGTTAACGCCCCAGAGTTTGCCTTCAGTCGCCACTAGTAGAAGTCGTCCCCGGTAAGTACGATCGCCTAACTGAAAAAGACTGCCTGACGGTATTTCTAGCCAAACCACTTCGGGTACCTGCCATTCACCAAAGCGTATGGCCTGTCCTTCGGGCTGAGCACTGTACGCGCTACCAGGCGTTAGTTGATGGAGTTGCTTCCCATTACGATCGAGCAAACGTGCGCCACCAGGTGCACCGACCGTTACAGAAGGTTGTCCTTCTGCAATCGCCACATGCATCTCAATTAAGGCATCGACTGACGAACCAACGGAGCCAAAGGCCGCTTTCGCCTTCTGATTGAGCGCTTTCTGCTCTGCCGTCAGCGCCGTTGGGTCAACAGGTTTGGGTGAGGGTTTAGCGGCTGGCTTTTTGGCTACTTGCGGTGTTTTGCTCGGCGTGGCTGAAGGCGAAGGGGTGAGAACCTGAACCGACGACGCAACAGGTGAGGGACTGGGTGCCTGAGTCGCTGGCTGTACTTGCTGACGACTGAAGGCCACACCCAAAACTGCCAGCACACCCAGACAAGGGATGGAAAGCCAGAGGGCAGGTTTTAGCCAGGGCGATCGAGAGAGTGAGGGCGGTTTGTCAGCTTTCATATGTGGCTCCCCTAAGGTGACGATCGTATCTACGCCACTGCATTACAACGCTCCTGTTTTGGTAAGTTGCTGCTGCTTAAGGTAGGCAAAGACGCTCTTGTCACCAATATCCGGCGGGATAGGTTGAATAACTTTACGAATGGCAAAGATGAGGAACAAAACTGCCCAGAGTGCCAGTAGGCTTTGTTCGATCGCTAACGGTAGCCAGCCAAACAGGTGCCCTAACAACAGCAGCGGCAGAAGGGGTGTGAGCAGCTTGGTTTCTAGCCGATTGAAACAAAAGGCTTCTTTGAAGAAAATGCCCGTGAGTGCTGCAAAGGTAAACCCAATGCCCAGAATGCTCAACGGTTGGTTATAAACAGTTACAGCAAGGGGTTCGAGGTGAAGATGCCCGATCGCAAGCGCCGAGAGGCTACCAATGACCCAAAAGGCTTGCAGCGCCCGATGTAATGGTGCCATATAAATGTGAATGGTGAGCAAGCTCACGCCTAACGCCAAACTAAAGCCTGTATAGAGCAACGTCAGCCCCTGCAACACCGTGGGATTTTCTGTCTGCCAGAGGGTGAGTGCAACCCCGATCGCAAAACAGAGCGCTGCGACCATCAGCCCGGCTCGATAGATTACGACACCCCGGCGATCGTCGGGCGTAATCGTAAACGTCCCAAACTGACCTTCGTAAACGGCTGGCTCAAATGCGTGTGTCATAAGGTTGAGTGTGGCGAAAGTGAGTGTACGAAAGCGTTATAGCGTTATGTAGAAGAAAAGCCCCTTTGAGGGTAGAGTTATGACGCGACGAATGAAGAGAATTTGCAAGTTGAGTGACCCATTACCCACCGTCTATTCTGCCTCAACCGCTAACAGGTAACAACTCACGCCAGATTTGTTTGACCGCAACGCTGCTAGTTGACACGCCAGATTTGTTTGAGAAACTGGTTAACGCTGCGCGCCCATTGTTCTCTATCAACCGTCACGAGTAAATCATGACCCGCATGAGGGAAAATGATCAGTTGTTTGAAACCACGCAGATTTTGCAAGATTTGCTTGATCTCTGCTTCGGTTGTCCACTGATCAAGTTTGCCGTGTAGTAGCAACGTAGGGCACTTCACTCGACTGGCATACGTGACTGGGTTATGCGTAAACCCATTAAAGCCATGCTGAATGCTTCCCCAAAAAACAACCAGCTCGGCGATCGGGAATTTAGGCAATCTAACGGCTCTCACCCGGCTTCTAACCGTATCAAGAAGACGCGCAAAAGGAAGCTCAAGAATGGCAGCATCAGGATTAACGTTTTCGTGAGCGATGGCTTTAAGAATGGCTACACTCCCCACCGACACACCATAAAGGACGATTGGGCGTTTCAAGTTTGAGCGTTGAGCATAACTCGCTGCCACGGCGACATCTTTAGCTTCTCGTACACCCAGCGTTGTTGTGTTGCCACTAGAACCGCCTACCCCTCGAAAATCAACCAGCAAAGCATCATAGCCCAAACGATGAAAGGCCTGGGCTGGCGCTAGAAGTTGTTTGGCTTTGCTGCCTGCGTTACCAGGAAAGAGTAGGACAGTCCCCTTAGACTCAAGCGGCTGAGCAGGCATAAACCAGATTTCTAACCACTCTGCCTGACCGATTGGTATGCGCTGTGTGGTATATGCCAGTCCAATATCCGTTGGGAGCTTAGCACTGGTTGGTCTGGGAAGCCCTAATATCCAAGCGTTTGGGGAACTAAAATGTGTCAGAACATAGGCACCCGCAAACGATAGAACATTGAAAACACAAAAAGCAGTCAGTACAAATTGACAAAGACGCTTTCTTCTCAATTTGATGCGGTTCAACGACTGCATTAACGGTGCCCTCATCGACTGACTCAAATGTTTTACAGTGGTTTAAACACAACTGGCTCAGGGCTTTCCGGTAATTGTACTTAATGGTTGTTTTAAATACAGCAGGTGCCAATGGGATGATGAAGTATCGACGGTCTAAGTACAGGACAGAAGTTGTAGGGACTGTAAAAAGTCGGACTCAAAGTCAGGAGAAGCCCATCAGGCTGATCATCACCGCAAGGTTTGGCGCGAAGGGTTAGAAGCGCTATGAAAATCAAAGGGTCTTAGGGAAACAGGCGGGTTGAGTGGGTTAAGTCTGAGCATCCATGCACAGCCCTTAGTCCCGCATCTGAGGTTCATGCCAATCACAACGAGGCTCAAAACAGCGCCCTCAGACGACGCTTTAGTGCCTATTGCAGACGACAGAACCTCTACGCCAAGTGCGTGCCGGGATGACAACGAGTCTTGGCGGTGCAACGACTGCTCCATCATTGGGTTCGTTCTCACTGGGGCTTAGCTAAACAAACGACTCCAGCTATGGCAATGGGGGTGTGCGATCGTCCGACCTCAATCCAGGCACTCCTGACCTGTCGTGGTTTTGCTGCTATCCTCCATTAAGAAATCGGCTCAAAACGCCTGTGAATCACCTCGCCTGCGTGGGCACGTCCGCCACCCTGGGCAGTCATGCCAGCCAGGAGGATGTGCTCAACTATGCGTCTACCATCTTTCAAGTAGGACTTACGCACTTGCCCCCTATCCCCCAATGCTGGGGGCTTTAGTTGGCTCTGTTCCCCCAAAATTGGGGGATAGGGGGCGAAAGATGACCGCTTTTGCGTAAGTCCTATCAAGAACCCTTTCTAGACGGCGCACTGATTCAGGAAGATCGCCTCACTGCTGCGGCGTTTTTGCAAGAGGCACTCTTGAATGTGTTGCCTGTGCCTGGGCTAGAGGCGATCGCCCAACTCAATCCTGACTCCTACACCACGCCAGAAGCCTACATCCGAGCACAGGCGACCCTCTGGCTGCAAGATCTGACTCTCACCGATACTGCTGACCCTGACGCGTCCTTTAGCGATGAGTGGCGTGTCCAACTTGGCGAAGAACTCAAAACCCTACCGATCATCCACAATCTGATCTGCCTGCTGGGGCAGACAGCCCTCACCTATGCTGATCTGCTGGATCGACTCAGCCGCCGACTTCAGCTCCCCCAAGAGCAACCCGGCTACAGTCAGTTACTCCTTGGATAGTTTGCTCAGTTTGGTGGCGATCGCCCGCCGTCGCGTTTTGCGGCCCAATGGCACAGCGCTCATTTTGCCCTGGGTCAACTTACACGTCCAGCTTCGGTTTCGCGAGTTAAAGCGGATGGTTGCCACCGTCGAACCCCGCCCTCAATTGCTCTACTCTGACGATTTGACTCCAGAGCAGGCAAAGAAAACACTGCCCGTAATGCACTACCGCGACTGCGGAGCCACTGGCTGGGGAGGCATCAAACCCGCTCAAGGATCGACAAAACTTGTTGCCAACGATCTGCAACGCTTCTACCGGGAATATTTTGGACACAAGCTACTTGTTACCTTTGCCTTTCCAGTCGATCACCCTCATCTCCCCAACCCCCTTCTCCTACAGGCGAAAGAGGAGCCGAGCCTTTCTGGTTCCCCACGCCCTCTGGGAGAAGGGCTAGAGGTGAGGTACATCCGCAAGCTGTGTTCAGAATGCCTGACCTTAAAGTTCTAGAGTGGAAAGCTGTCTTGCGTGTAGGCATCCTGATCTGATTCGCGTTCACATCCCTGAGATTACAAAACCAACAGAAGATGCCGCCGGACAGAAAAAGCTCGTTTCCAGTGGTGACTGCCCCTTCTGTAACAGCAGCAATGGCTTGTCCATCTTGGGCGCACAAGCTGCTAGCCTGACCAGCGCCATGATCGGGACACTCTACACCACCCCATTCAACCGCGATAAAAAACTGCTCACCTTCTCAGATTCAGTGCAAGATGCTGCTCACCGTGCTGGCTTCTATGGGGCGCGTACCTATCGCACAACCTTGAGAACGGCAATTGCCCATACAGTTTACTCAATCAAGAGACCATCGCAAAGCTGGGCATCAAGAACAAGCGACTGCGGGCAGGGTGGGACGAAGACTACTTGCTCACGGTCTTACTGGGATAAGATGCGTTTGCCCTGTACTTAAGGACTTTACTGTTGGCTTAGGAACTTTATTGCTTGTCTACATCGTCAAACGTCCAGCTTTGCGGCCTGCACTTCTGCGTTGACCGCAGTTGACCCATCTTTATCAAGTGCCTGAAATGCTTTCTTGAAAGCCGTTTTAGGAAACAAGAAATTTTTAAAGAGAGATCTGGACTAGATTTGGACTAAAATTTCAAACGGTTTTTAGCGTCGTTGATAGCACGCCTTCCATCTACGCTCAGCTACAACAATCAAAAACTACCTCAGTCCTCAGCAGACTAATATGATCTCACTTACCTTTTTGAGACTCAATTTAAGTCCAATTTTGAGACTCAAAATCTTGTTTAAGACAACAATACTGCACTGCACTTGAAAATCGTTCAATGTAGTGCAGTATTGTTGAAAACTAAACTGATTAGCCTTATCTTTCGAGAGAGCCAAAAACGCTTGTCTTCTATCTTTTGGAGCAAGCAGGCGTGCGATAAAGACCTAGCCGCGCTGAAAAATTGACGCAACGCGATCGCCAACATGCGTCAGAAGGCTTTGAATTCCAGCAGTACCCTTGGGTGGTGGCGCAACAGCTAATTGAATCGGCTCATCCTTAAACTCCTTTAGTCGATAGCCATACTCCAACTGGGTTTGATGTTTCCGCAAGATTGGAAAGAGGCGAAACGCACCTTGTAATAAATCATCCTGACTACCAAAAACGGCTCGATTAATCTGATCCGATCGCGGTAAAGCGATCGACCCTACGGGATACCAGGCTTTTTTACCTTGAATGCGAATGTAAATCTCAAAATCTGGAATGCCCTCAGCCTTCAGCTTGTCATCCCGCTTGACGGCCTCAGCGCGCACTGCCGCACGTTTTGACACAGTTGGCTTTGATTGAGTCTTACCAAAGCCGGAATTGGCTGTCATAATCAATACCCATTAGCTCTTAATAAAAGTTTACTTCATTTTCAAAAAATAGCGCCTGGGTGCAGCCTCAAGCAGCAAGATTCTTTTCAGCTCAGATGTTACTAGAACCTACAAGGGCTTTTCCAGCGTCTGGACTCCGCAAACGTACTTCATCTGAAAAATAGCGCTCCGGGAGAGCACTGCCATGATCCCTACAACCCAAACGAGATGTCTTTCCGTCTTAAATGAGTCTCAGTATAAGTCTTTTTGCAAGTCTCGAAATCTCAAATAAGAATCCCTTGGTCTTAAGTGTCTCATAACAGAATCGCTTTAGAACTTAATGTGAGTCTCATTTGAGATTATTCCAGCCTCTGGTTTAACGTCTCATTCAAACTCAGATTCGTCAGCCTTGTCTTGTAGTCTTATTTTAGACTTTTTATGAGACTTTATATGAGTCTCGTTTGAGACCAAAAGACTAGAGTCGTGCTTGTTTAGTATCTCAAGCAACGTTGTCTTAATGTCTCAAATGAGTCTTGAAATGAGTCCAAAAAGGAGTCTCATCATCTCTCGTTGCAGGGTCTCAACAAAGGAAAAGTTGTCTTGCTGTCTCAAGTGAGTCCCAGCGCGAGTCTTATGGCAGATCTCAAAATCTCAATTGATTGCCTGTGATTTTCTAGCTGTAGTCCGCTGCAAAGAATGAACGCAACGTACTAATTGGTCGTAGCCGCGTGAGTCAAACACAAGGCATCACTTCGTTGCTTGATACCGAGAGGGCAATATAAAAGCTGTAAAGCCTTGTTGCAAGCGAGTTTAAGGTTCCACCATCACAGCCGTACCAATGGGAACTTGTTCAAACATCGTAGTCACATCACGATTTCGCATCCGAATGCACCCATGAGAAACCGCTTGCCCTAAAAGTTCTTCTTGATTGGTGCCGTGAAAGCCGATTTGGGTCTTGCCGTCCGTCCAGATGCCAATCCAGCGCGACCCTAATGGATTATCAGGGCCAGGATAAATGAGTTGTCCAGTCCGAAAGTTCTTAAACACAGGGTTTTTCTCTTTCGACAACACCTGAAATCTGCCAGTTGGAGTTTCCCAACCACGCTTCCCGATCGCGATTGGATACTTCGCCAACACCTGATCGCCACGATACACATAGACCCGCCGCTGACTCAGTCTCACTACAACACGAACGGCAGTCATTTCCTCTCCCTGGATGGGAATGGAGTCAATGACGGGTAGCGGTGGCAGAGTGGTTAGTAGAGCTGGCAATTGTCTAGGTGTGGCTGCATGTTGTGCATTCACCGCTTGGCTTGTGCCCAAAACAACTGCGAAACTCAAACCCATTATGAGCGATCGTGATTTGCCGTGACATTGCTTAGGAGTAAAACCGCTGACCATCACTAGACCTGATTCTCTGCTGTTTCTCAATTGAGCCTACCCGGTTGACTATCAATCCTCTCAGACCAAGTTCCTTAAGGGCTTTAAATAATAGTTTGTTGATAAACCCTTGTTAATCTTGGGAGCTAACTGGATCGTCTGAAAAATCTTGATAATGTTCCCAATCAATGTTGGGCATGCGATCGAACGCTTGATTCAGCGAAATTTCCCACATCTTACGAATTTGAGCCAGGTAAGGGGCACCTAGACTGAGCTTGAGTTCATACCGAATCTTGAATGAATCCGTTTCATACATCACCACGTTAATCGGTGGCCCTACAGAAATGTTGGATTTCATCGTAGAGTCGATCGACAGCAGCGCGCACTTAGCAGCAGCCTCAAGCGGGGTATCAAAGTCCAGGATGCGATCGAGGATGGGCTTGCCATACTTCGCTTCACCAATTTGCAAAAAGGGAGTTTCCTTTGAGGCTTGAATGCAGTTGCCCTGACTGTAGACCAGAAACAGTGCTGGCTCTTCGCCGCGAACCTGCCCACCCACCAAAAACGTACACTTAAAATCAATCCCGTCTTTCTCCAACCAGGGACGATCTTGCTCTTGAATCTGCCGTGCTTTCGCACCGACATAGCGAGCCACCTCGTACAGCGTCGGCAACGTATGCAAATTGCTCTCCTCCTTAGCCGTCAAGTCATGCCGCAGCAGCGTCAACGCCCCTTGCGTGACCGACAAATTCCCCGCTGTGCAGATCAAAATGACTCGTTTCCCAGGGTCGGAGAAATCGAACAGCTTTTGATGCGTCGAAATATAATCGACTCCGGCGTTTGTGCGAGAGTCCGCAGCCATTACCAAACCAGAGTGAGAAAGGATGCCGAGACAGTAGGTCATGCAGGCAACTAGAGTGGGGGATCTTTTAGATTCTAAAGCGGTGTCTCTCTCAGGCGCGATCGAATTTAGCAGCTGGCTATTAGCTATCAGGTAATGTCCCAGACCTATAGTTTGCCTTTAGTAGGAACGTTACATATAGCGTCCTCAGCGTTAATAGCAGGTTTACTTCTGCATAAGGCCTCAGAGCTGACCGCTGACGGCTGATCAAACTTTCATTTGATCGATAGATACCTTTTTGCTAGCGTTCTGCATCAATAGCAACAAAAGCTGATCCCACCTTCACCAAATTGATGCTCCAAAGGCACCTATGGATGGTAAATTTAGCGGAGTATCTGCAAGCAAGATTTGGCAAGATGAAAGTCCTTGTTATTGGTGGTGATGGCTATTGTGGTTGGGCGACAGCGCTGTATCTTTCCAACCAGGGCTATGAGGTCGGCATCTTAGACAGCTTTGTGCGCCGTCATTGGGATTTAGAGCTGTGTGTAGACACATTGACTCCGATCGCGCCCATCCAGCAGCGATTGCAGCGCTGGTATGACCTTACAGGTAAAACCATTGACCTGTTTGTCGGTGACATCACCAATTATGCTTTTTTGGACAAAGTGCTTCATCAGTTTGAACCAAGCGCGATCGTCCATTTTGGTGAACAGCGATCGGCCCCCTTCTCAATGATCGATCGTGAGCATGCCGTTTTAACTCAGGTTAACAACGTGGTTGGCACGCTGAACCTGCTCTACGCCATGAAAGAGAGCTTTCCCGACTGTCATCTGGTCAAGCTGGGAACAATGGGCGAATACGGCACCCCCAATATTGATATTGAAGAAGGCTACATCACGATCGAGCACAACGGTCGCAAAGATACGCTGCCCTATCCCAAACAGCCCGGCAGCATGTACCACCTGAGTAAAGTACATGACTCTCACAATATCCACTTTGCTTGCAAAATCTGGGGCTTGCGAGCAACCGATTTAAATCAGGGGGTCGTCTACGGTGTGCTGACCGACGAGACGGGCATGGATGAACTGCTCATCAACCGTCTCGATTATGACGGGGTATTTGGTACGGCACTCAACCGCTTCTGCATCCAGGCGGCAGTGGGGCATCCGCTTACGGTTTATGGCAAAGGCGGACAAACGCGCGGCTTTTTGGATATTCGGGATACGGTACGCTGCGTCGAGTTGGCGATCGCAAATCCTGCCAATCCTGGCGAATTCCGCGTCTTCAACCAGTTTACAGAGCTATTTAGTGTCGGCGATTTAGCAGACATGGTGGCAAAAGCGGGCAGCGCGATCGGGCTAAACGTCGAAGTGCAGCATACCGAAAATCCGCGGATTGAGCGTGAAGAACACTACTTCAACGCCAAAAACACCAATCTGCTAGATCTCGGCCTACAGCCACACTTCCTTTCTACATCGTTGCTCGATTCGCTGCTCAACTTCGCTATGAAATACAAGGATCGCGTAGATGAGTCCCAGATTCTTCCCAAAGTGAAATGGCGGCGGTAAGCCCCTATGAGCAGTCGCATCCTTGTGCTTCTAGTGCTGGTTGTCTTACCGGGTGCCGCCCTAGTCAGCATCAGCACTTATTACCTGTTTCCTGAATGGGCAACGCTGACAAAAAGCTACCAGAACGTGCAAACCCTCGCTCAAACGCCTACGTCATCAGGTCGAGAGTTAAGCCTTGCCCAGGCTGCCGAAAGTCGGCATCGGCTTAATTGCTTTGCTGAAGGCATGGGTGTTTTGGTGGGTACCGTTGTCGTTGCAATTGGTATTCATGGCATCTGCACTCTGCCTCAACAGCGGCTTTAATGAATCTCGATCGCCGACTCTAAACCCTGCCCCATTCACCCTTTTGGTTCTCCGCCCCTATGCGAATTGCCCTCTTTACCGAAACCTTTCTGCCTAAAGTAGACGGGATTGTGACGCGGCTGCGCTACACGGTTGAACAATTGCAACGTCTGGGTGATCAGGTACTAGTCATCTCTCCTGACGGTGGGTTAACCGAATACAAAGGGGCACAAATTCATGGGGTTTCTGGGTTTCCACTGCCGCTTTACCCAGAGCTGAAATTGGCGCTACCCCGTCCCTCGATCGGCTATGCTGTCGAACGCTTTAAACCCGATTTAATCCACGTGGTCAACCCAGCCGTACTGGGCCTTGCCGGTCTTTTCTACAGCAAAACCTTAAATTTGCCGTTGCTTGCGTCCTATCATACCCATCTGCCAGAGTACCTTCAGCATTATGGGTTAGGCATGCTGGAAGGACTCATGTGGGAACTGCTCAAAGCAGGCCACAATCAGGCACGGGTGAACCTTTGCACCTCAACGGCTATGCAACAAGCCTTAACCGAGCATGGCATTGAACGTGTGAGCGTCTGGCAACGCGGTGTGGATACCGAAACGTTTCAACCGTATCTGGCAGCCCAGGAAATGCGATCGCGCCTGAGTCAGGGACATCCCGAAAGTCCACTCTTGCTCTACGTGGGTCGCCTGTCGCCTGAGAAAGAAATCGATCGCATCAAACCAGTCTTAGAATCTATTCCCGGTGCGAGGCTGGCGTTAGTCGGTGATGGCCCCCATCGGCAGGTGCTAGAACAATACTTTGCAGGCACTCCCACCCACTTTGTAGGATATTTGCAGGGGCGAGAACTGGCCTCCGCCTTCGCCTCTTCTGATGCTTTTGTGTTCCCATCCCGCACCGAAACGCTGGGCCTGGTGCTGCTAGAAGCAATGGCAGCGGGTTGTCCAGTCGTGGCTGCACGATCAGGGGGCATCCCTGACATCGTACAGGATGGAGTCAATGGCTATTTGTTTGATCCCTTGGAGGAAAACGGTGCGATCGCTGCAACTCAGCGTTTGCTAGCGAATCCCGAAGAACGCGAAACCCTGCGCCGGAATGCTCGTCGTGAAGCCGAACGCTGGAGCTGGGAAGCCGCAACCCGTCAGCTCCGCAGCTATTACCAGGCTGTGGTCACTGCTTAGCAGGCAAATTCTATCGCAGCCTTGAGAAGCGACCAGACGATCACTGTGGCAATTCAGTTTTACCAATTCCAAGCTGCCGCTTGCTGCGTTTAAGCTGCTTCCACAGGGCTTTAATTTCTTGGTAAGACGCTTCTGGCGAAAGCTTACCCCCCGTTTCAAGGCAACAGATGTAGTTAACCCGCTGCGAAAACTCTTGCAGGTTCGCATTGAAGACCAGGTTTTCCGGCTTAACAGCGCCTCTATAGCGCGATCGAGGATACAAAAAATCAGCTTTGTCCATCAAGACGCTCCTAATGTGCAACCTGCTCACCATGACCTACAGCGGAGCCAGACCAGCAATGACGGGTTTGCAAGGTGAGACCCCTGGCAGAGAAAAGCTTCTCTTTAACCCGACATCTTAAGTTGATGGCGATCGTTGTACAAGCATAATGAGTTGTGGAGCGTCTATATTAACCTAACCTTAACCTGATTGTAATTATTCCTCATCACAGCTTGATGTTGATAAAGCTGTATTCAACGTCGCATGCCTATATCACTAGGATGACTTGCTAGTTGAGGTTTCAACACCAACGGCTTTGACTGGCTTCAGTTTCCAACCCATCACGCTTCTGAGGTAGATGCCACCAATTACCAGCAGAAACACGACATAGCCAACGGCTTGCACGAGATAGAGCTGATCTTCGTAGCCAAACAGCGTATGGAGAATAACGCCAGGAAATTGGCTATCAGGCAGTACTCTACTGGTATTCCAAACCAATGGCCCCAAGACACAGGAAGGAAACTTTGTGAACCGTTCGTAGTAGAAACAGAGACCCTCAGACTGACGATCCATCTGCGCGAGGGTGCTGATAGCAACATCAAGATGCCCCAGTGCTGAAACCACTAATCCTGCCACAATCAGCAGCAAGAACACGCCCATAACCAGGAAAAAAGCGCGAAGATTAATTTTAACTCCCCACCGGAATAGCAGAAACCCGATCGCAATCGCGCTAATGATGCCCGCTGTGGCCCCAATCGCAGGCACAAGTCCCTGCTGAAACTTGGCTGCAATAAAGAGCACCGTTTCAAACCCTTCTCGCAGCACCGCAAAAAAGACGAGTCCAAAAATCCCCCATCCTGCTGCACTACCGCCCGTTAATGTGGCATTGATCGCACCTTCCACCTGTCCTTTTAAGAGTCGGGCCTGCTGAGTCATCCATACCAGCATCCAGCTCAGCATGACGATCGCAGCAACACTAAAAACGCCTTCTAGCAACGGTTCAAAAACAGGTGCATACTTTTGGTTTGACGCCCCTAGAGTTTGCAGCAGCAAGCCAAACAGCAACCCCACGATCGCGCTGATGATTAGTCCGCCAGCGATGCCACCATACACCCATGAGTTCAAGTGTGATTGTTTCGCTTTTTTGAGGTAAGCAAGCACAATGCCCACCACTAGAGCAGCTTCTACCCCCTCGCGGAGGGTGATGATAAAAGTCGGTAAAGCAGAGCTAAAGTCCATAGCAAATGCCGATAGGGTTAAAGAGATAGGTTAAGCGTAAAGGGTTTACAAGCTTTAGTCTCCCACCCCCGCGAGAAAAGGGGAAGTAGATGCCTTCTAGCTTAAGAGGTCTTGACCGCTTTCTGAGTACCTATCTCCACTGTTTTAATCAATTGAGACACCTGCGTGGGAGTTTTAATCGGTGTAGCAGGTGGTAAGGGAGCAGGCCAGACTTTCGTTAGCTCCGCCATTGTCTGCTGAATATCTTTGTGCGTTTCAGGAGCGTCTTTCTCAACCTGCGCTGAAACGCCGCTGTAGAGGGTGTTGGCATAGGCTACAAACCCGCGCGAATCTTGATATTCAATAGCTTGAGTAATCTTGCCGTTGGCGATCGCGGCACCATACTCAGAATTAGCGGTATCCAGCAAGCCATTAATCACCTGCAAAACAAAGGTAGGCGACTGCCGCTGTGCCTCAGGTAAGGCCGCGATCGCGTCGTCTACAGCCTTCATTGATGTCTTAAATTCAGTATTGACTTTGGCCGTGTCTTTTGCCCCAGCCCGCACCAAATCTTGCAGAGCGATCAGCGTTGTCTTAAATTCTTTGACATTGCGCTCTTGAAGCTGGTCTTCAACATCAGCATAAATCTCTTCTACTGGGTGCCCAATATGAGGTTCTGCTTGAGCAGGCTTTTGCAAGTCCAACAATTCTCTCGCTACAAGCAAATGTCCCTTCATCAGCCCCAGCTTCGTCATATAATCTACGTCTTTGGCTTCTCCGGTCAATGCAATATCCTCAACCGTCACCATCTCTTTAATTTGGTCAAACTGTGCCTGGGTAATAACATTCTTCGACACTAGCTCTTCTGGCTTTCCATAAGGACGGCTGGCTTGAATTTTGTTGGATAACGCAGGTACGCCAAGCTGCGCCTCAAACTTATCTAACTGAGACAAGATAGCTGTGTTGATGTTGATTTTAGGCTTGCCACTATGATTCATACTGCTCATAGTACTGCTCTGAGGAGAGGGCGCTGTTGTGGGTGCAGAAGCCGTATCAGGCGGTTGTGTGCTGCACGCAATCAGCACCGTTAAGCTCATCGACGCAAGCAGTAAAGCAAAAAACCTGAACAAAGACATAGTTAGATCCAAAAGTTTTCAACAAAAGATTTAGCCAAGCCTTGCAAAAGGCAACGAATGGTTCAAGACAAAACCCACTAGATCGCAGTGATTAGTAGTAAAGCTCCTGTAGGAAAGCATTTTTTTCGCTCTTTCCACTGACGATTTTGTCTTCAAAGTTAGAGCAACCGAAACACAGCAAGAACCTTATTGCAATCAATTCTTATTAGCGTGTGTAAAAATTATTCTGAGCCTATCAGCACTAATTGTCAATAAGATTCCCAAATTTCTCCGGAAACATTACTTTAAGGCAGAGCAATTAAGCTGTTGCCACAGAAGTTAGAACCTTGAAATCAGAAGGGAGATGTGGGCATTGGCCTCCAGCCATGAGTTTCACCCCTGGACGTCGTCCTAGCCAATCTGACTACACCAGTCTGTCTATGGTCATAGGTGAAAGATAAACGAGAGCCGAGGGCAATGCAGCCTGGAACGCTACTGAGGACGGCTGTCTAAGGCTACACGCGGTTAGCCAAGGGAATATCGAGGGGTCGCTTCATCAAGTCAACGCCCCATTCTCCCCTGGGTTATTTACAATAAGTAATAATGATTAAGCACTTATGCCGTTCTGGCTGTAGAAATGTCTTTTCCTGAAGAAATAAATTCTGGTAGGGTGCTGCGGGGCGATCCGAAACTGCGCCGAGTCAATGCTGTCATCTCCAAAACGCTTGAGCGCGATCGTCTGGTGGAACAAAGCACACAAGACCTACAGCAAAAGCTAGGAGTCGATCGAGTGGTGTTGTACTACTTCTACCGTCAGTGGAAGGGGCAAGTGACATTTGAGGCACTTAGCGATCCTAGCTATTCTATTTTTGGCTCGACGGGGCCAGATGCCTGCTTTAACGATGAGTATGCGGCACTGTATTTGGCTGGACGCGTGCGGGCGATCGCCGATATCGAAACAGACTCGATCGCAGAATGTCACCGCGATTTTCTTCGTACCATGCAGGTTCGCGCTAACTTAGTGGTGCCAGTGCTAACGATTCAAGGACTATGGGGGCTGTTAGTGGCTCATCATTGTCAGGCAGCGCGCTCCTGGATAGATGCAGACATCAGTGACATGCAGCGTTGTGCAGAGGCGTTGGCGATCGTGCCGTCCATTCGCGGCAGTAGAAAGATGTAGCGGCATTCCATGAAAGCTCTTAGCGTTAAGGTAAAGCCTAATGCAAAGCAACAATCCCTTCGGTACGAGGATGACAGTAGTTGGAAGATTCAGCTCATCCTCGCCGATAGACGGCAAATCAGGAGCTGATTCAACTATTATAGGACTTACACATTTGCCCCCTAGCCCCCAATGCTGGGGGCTTTAATTGGCTCGGTTCCCCCAGCATTGGGGGCTAGGGGGCGAAAGATGATCGCTTTTGCGTAAGTCCTATATTAGCAACTGAATTGGGCATGCCGAGGATTGCAATTCGCACCAAAACGGGTAGCGCTTGAAGCTAAAACGCGTTTAGATTGATGAGTCTTAAGGCACGATCAACAGCTTTCATGCACGCATCAACGGTTGCTCCAGGCAAAATCGTCTTTAGGTCGATCCTCGTTTAGGTCGATAGTGACTCGTTAGAATAGATCTTCGTTACCAACGTTTTGTGATGTTGCCCAGAGAAAACCTGTTAAAGGGAGTGGAAAACCGTGAGGCGATCGCGCGGGTGATTGACCAGGCTGATCAGGCCATTAAGACCTGGGATATCGTGCAAACCGATTTTCTTTCACCACCAGAGATGGCTGAAATTCAGCAGACCTTTAGTCGCTTATCAGAAGTACAGCTTGTAGCGTGGGGTGGCTACCCTCAGGCAGAACGGCAGCGACTAGCGATCGCCCGCACAGAGACTCTCCTGGATATCACTCACGTTGAAATCGCTGCCCTAGAAATTGCAGGCAACTTTCTCTTTGACCAGGCAAGCCACCGCGACTTTTTAGGCGCACTGCTAGGGACTGGCATCATGCGCGAAAAAGTTGGCGACATCATCGTTTTAGGAGAGCGTGGCGCACAGGCGATCGCGGTACCAGCACTGGTCGAATTTCTCGAACTGCATCTGACTCAGGTACGATCGGTGCCCGTCAAAACTCGTCGCATCGAGTTATCTGAACTAAAAGTACGCGAACCCAAGAAGAAAGAACTCATCACCGTAGAAGCATCCCTGCGCCTGGATGCGATCGCCTCAGCGGGGTTTGGCATGTCTCGTAGCAAAATGGCAGACCTGATCAACAGTGGCGATGTGCGCGTCAACTGGAAAGAAGTCACCAGTGCCAGTCATACCGTTAAAACCAATGACCTGATTGCCATTCGCGGTAAAGGCCGCGTCGAAGTTGGCGAGATTGCAGTCACGAAAAAAGACCGCTACCGCGTGCAGTTAACCCGCTTTGTGTAAAGCAGCCTCCATGCCCCCTCTTCTAAGACCCACCAAAACTGAGCTTCAAGCGGCGATCGACACCACAGTGCCCGACATCATTGCACCAGACTTACGGGTACTGTTCTGCGGCATCAATCCCAGCCTCTATAGTGCGGTTGTAGGGCATCATTTCGCACGCCCTGGGAACCGCTTTTGGCCCACGTTACATCGAGCTGGGTTTACGGATCGACAATACGCGCCGAGTGAAGATGAGTCGTTGCTGGCGTTAGGCTATGGCATTACCAATGTGGTCGATCGCGCAACCGCAACCGCCGATCAACTGTCAACTCAAGAGTTGATCGCGGGCGGACAGCAGCTTCAAGCAAAAGTGCAATGCTATCGACCGCAGGTGCTGGCAGTGTTAGGGATTGGTGCCTATCGCACTGCCTTTGCAACTCCAAAAGCGACGATCGGGCCGCAAGCATCATTACAGGGTGCGATCGTTTGGGTCTTACCCAACCCCAGTGGTTTAAATGCCCATTATCAGCTCAACGATCTTGCCCAAGTGTTTCGAGCACTGCTGGTGGCGATCGCAGATTGATGCTGTCTTGCTCTGAGCGAGATTCAGACCGAAAACGCTTGGCACCATTGCCACCTTTAGTTGAGCAGAGCACCTGGAGATGGCGGGTTCTGCTCATGAGCCGATCGCTGCCTGCCCCTGCTGATAAAAATCACGGGCATAATCTGTCCACGCGCCCTGTCCCCAGTAGCGAAAGCAGCTTGTTTGCAGCAGCAGATTATACAACAGTGCTTTGCGGTAGTGAGAGGTTTGCGTAATGGGTAGCTGCCCTAACTCCGGGGGCGCTTCCAGGAGTGGATCGAAGGTTTGGTGGAAGTGGGCGCTGAGTTGATTCATTGGGGTCAGCACGTTGTCGTAATCTTTCACCCAACTGCGATCGTTCGTCCAGGATGAGCCTTCCATGTGAAAGTGAGAATTTTCTTGTTTGATCGCCACGATCGCGGCTTCGATGGCTTCTGGCGTAGCATGTTCGGGAGATACGCGCTGCCAGATCTGGTGTTGCCCGATCGCCTGACAGGTCGGGAAATCCTCTGACCTCGCACCTGCGGCTTCCAGCAGTTCCAGATACTCCGTCCCGTTGACACCCACAACGCTCGATCTGCCACCATTCTCTGCCATCTGATACCAGGCTTGCTTAAACGCAGGCGGAAATTCGTTCATCATCACGCCGCCATTTTCGCCATCGCCAATTTGCGAGACGATCGGGGGAATGGAGATGCCGTTGAGCGATCGACGCGATAGTGTTTTCGCCTCGTAATAGGGCTGCATTTGAGCGACCAGCTTGGTATCTGACCCCTGCGTTTTAATCAGCACCGTGATGCTTACCGTTTCACCGTGCGAGTTCCGGGCAATGAGTTGATGGGGCAAATGCTTATCGTGCAGCGACTCTCCCTGAAGCGTTTCAACGGAATGTTCCTGTACCAGCAGCCAACGGTATCCACATTCTTTCAGTGCTTTGACAAAGGCGTAGAGCGTGTCGGGCTGGTTCGGCAAGTGCATTTCTGGGGGTGAGAAGCCCTTCACTCGTGCCAATGCGTCCCAGCCAAACACCGCTGCAAAGTAGTGCTGCCACGCCTGAATGTGCAGCTTGATATCGGGAATGGGCGTAGAGGGCACAACCGAATGGCTCCACATTGTTCCCAACCACTCGACGTAGGGCTGATAGTTGGGGTCGCAGGTAATGCGCTTCAGGTTATCCAAAATATCGCCACGCCCCATTTGCCGCAGTCCCCACAGCAAGTTGCCGGAATAATCCAGCATGACGCGAGGATTGCAGCCGTTGCCCACCAGTTCGGGGATAAAGTCACCCATGCGCGAGTAGCACCAGGCAAAGGTGCCTGCGTTGTGGTTGTCGCCTTCACCAGAATGCTCAAACATGTGTTGCAAATGCCCGATCGGCGTACCATTCCAACCAGTAGGGACGGTCGGTTGATGCATGTGCAGGGCGATCGCAAACGTTGCCGTCACATCATCCAGACGTAAGTTGGTTGTCGGTAAAAAGACCGGATGATTTTCGCTGGTGACTGCCTGTACATCAGCTTCCCAGCCCGAAATGTTTGGCAGATCATCAACCAACTCAGGAATTGGTGCTGGATTGATGGTAAGTGTGGAGGAAACCATAGGAAGCCTTGAGGTTAGTGGACGTGTGATTCTGACATCTCACAGTAGCGCACATTCAGTTTAGCCAAACCTGGTTGAAGGGGAGGGAGAGGCGGAAGTCAGGAGGCGGAAGTCAGGAGTCAGAAGTCTGCGATCAACACTTATGAAAATACGTGGGGTTCAATGAGTTTTGCCCAACGCTGATAGGCGATGCCGTTGAGGTGAATGCCATCGATCGTGTACGTTGTGTCTAACTGATGGTGAGCATCGAGAAAATGAGAATGCAAGTCGATATAGGTATAGGAAAATTCGTCTGCTAAACTCTGGAGTTGTTCGTTTAAGGCTCGAATATTGCTATTCGTTGTAGAGCCAATAAACAGCCCTGGATGAATGGGTAAAACGCTTTGAATGAAGACATTCGTTTGAGGCGATCGCGCACGAATTTGAGTCAAAATCTCTTTGTATGATTGGCTCACTTCAACGGGCGATCGTCCCAGGTTCGACAAATCATTCACACCAATCATCAAGAATATCTTTTGCGGTTGTGAGTTGATGATGTCAGGTAAGCGATCGAGAACGCCGATCGTCGTGTCGCTAGAAATACCACGATTCTTAATAGCAGGATTTTTAAGTAGCTCCGCCCATTCCCCCTCATCGGTAATGCTATCGCCCAGAAACACGATATCAGATGACTGAATGGGCAATCGTTCTAGTTGACTCTGGCGATGATCGTAGTAGGGGAAATTGAAAGCAGCAATCTGAACGATCGGAACGCCAAGCTTTTTCAGCAGTGGTACTCTCATCGCCAAATAGGATAAACCACCCCGCTTGAGAATAATCCATATGCCGAATGAAATGAAGAGTGCATTCAAGCAAACGGAAAGCCATAACGAAGCTTGAAGAATCAGTTTCACAGGCAAATCCTCCCTTTAGACTTTCGTTCTCCTGGAAAAGACTCCTTATTTAGTAACAGGCAGGTTAATATTCCTATGCCAAGAGTAAATTTATATCAGCTTCCGAAATCGATATCGCATAAAGAGCAAAAATTTTCTTTATAACTTCTTTGTGATTTTTAGTTAAATCTGAAAGGCCCCAGGTGTTGTAAGTATTAAATATTCTCACCGAATTGCTAAACAGTTCAATATTGCTTCTAAAGTATCTTTCTTTTTTTAGAGTGAAATCGAGATTGCTTTGTGCGGAGTTTTTCCTGCGAGATAGAAGAACAAGATTACCCATTCTATTTATCCATTTTTCTCTCTCATTAGTGTCAAAATCAATAGACCATTGACTTGATGGACTAGGATTTTGCGGAAGAATATGTTCAATACTTACGGTTTCAGGAGGTGAGAATTTAGTGTTATGCCCATGAAAAGCAAGATCTAATTTGAGAAGTAAGTAACGAGCATATCGACGACCATATACACTTCCTGACAATACCCTCTTTAGATCATCTACTTGAACATTAAAAACATTTGAGGTCATTATCACCTCTGGATCATCAACATCATCAATGAACTTGATGATAGAGTTCATATTTTCGATACGCATTGTTGGTGACAAACCAATAATCCAATCGGCAGAAAATTTCCTATCAAGAAGCTTGATAAAATGAATTAAATTGTGGTTCTTGAATTTGTCATAGTAGCGTAATAAAGGAGCGATCCAGTAATCTGCTTCCAAACCAAATTTCATCAGAGAAATCTGATTGCCCAGTTCAAAATTCTGGTTTTCACTGTCCTCAAATAAGGCGCAGTAGTAATCATAGTAAAGCTCAACAAATTTAAAGGTATCCTCGCCCTTCTCCAGCAATGGTGGTTTTGGTATATATTGCTTAGTACTCTTATTGAAATCTTTTGGATTATAAATGTTATCTTCATACTCTTTTAGGAGATTGTATCCTGCTTTCTGCTTGACCAAGATAGTCCGTATATGAGACAGGAAATTATCAAAATCTTCAGCAAAGTATCTCTCTATACTTTCCCATGTCCGTGCATAACTTGCCCTTTTAATAACGTAAATTTTAGAAAGGTTTTCTGCTTTTAAAATGTCACTGTTGCGGAGCTTAATCCCGCGATTATTCATTACTGTGAATAAGTGAAAAGCATCTTCAAGTTCTTCGGTTGCTACGTATATCAGTAAAACATTAGAGCGAAAAAACGGAAAGAATTGATCTATAGAATTTCCGTTCTTGAAAGCGTCTTTTGTAAAGAATTCTTGAATAACTAAGATTGCATTAGCTATATTTTTGATAGAAATATCTTTATCGGATTTTTCTAAAATCTCCTTCAACTCATCTGTTTTGCTTGTACCACCGTCAAGTTTGACATATTTATCAACAAATTTTCGAACATCATCGCGGATGTCAAAAACAATCCGGCTTCTTTCAGGGATGTTATCGTAATGATTGGCTTTTCGATGTATCGCATCTTGACAAATTTTCTTAAGATCTGAATTGCTATCCGGAGTTAAGTCTCGAACAACAGCAGTAATTAGGAACAGCGTTGTAAGCCGCTGCTGCCCATCGAGAAGATCATATTCTTCATATTGGGTGCTTCCGTCCTGTTCGTTGCTTTTCTTAAGCACCATTGACCCAAGAAAATACTGTGAATTAGGATTAGATTTTTGCGCTTGACATACATCATCTAGGAGTTCATTAACTTGATCCGAACCCCAGATATAAGGTCTTTGATACTCTGGAATGCGATACCATTTTTGAAAGACATCTTTGATGAAGAGCTTATCGCTCTCAATTCTTGTCTGTGGCATTTTGCTTTTCCTTTTCTCTGTAAAATCGAGCGTATTAGTGGCAGCTAATTTCAGCAGTACCTTCAATAAGATTTCTGTTGCATAAGCTTACGGACTGTAGATTCAGCCAGTTCCAAACCATCATTCCCCTTAGCTAAATTCGACTAACAGCTATTTTGCCTTTGCTTCCAGGTTTTCCAGGCGGCTTCTCAACTCCTGGTTTGCTTGTTTCAATTGATCCAATTCTTCGCGGAGTTGCTTCACGGCTTTGTCGGAACCAACGTTTTTCTGAACGCGCTGGACGGCTTCTTCGGCGATGCGACGCACGCGACCGTCGGGAGTTTGGTCTGCAAGAGCTTGCAAGATACCGATCGCCCGTGCGGTTTCCATCTGTCCCAGTGCAATCACAACGGCTACTTGCGTCAGGAAGAAGGTTTCGCGCGACAGTTCTCGAAGGCGATCGAGAATGCGTTCCAGGTTACTGTTCGCTTGTCCAGTAGAAATAGCACCGAGGGCACGAATGGCGGCGAGGCGCAGCGCTTGGGGTACACCGGGAGCCGTGTATTCTAGGATGAGGTTCAGGGCATCTTCGGAGGTTTTCATTTGGCTGAGGGCACCGATCGCGCCCGATCTCACCACTTCATTCCAGCCCTGCCGCTCCTTCAGCACCGACTTGAGCACCTTCATCACCTTCTCTTCTCTTGACTCACCCAGGCTGGAGGTGACAATGCTGCCCAATCCACGAATAGCCGCCGCTTCCACGTAATAGCTGGCATCGCCCGCTTCGGCAATGGACTTCAGCGCTTTATAACTTTCGCGGGTCTTGATGGTTGCCAGAACTTCAACAGTGGCTCGTCGCACCCGTGCATCGGAGTCTTTCAATCCGGCCGTTAAGCCGTCAAAGGCCTGATCGAGCTTAATCGTGGCAAGATTTCTAGCGATTTCAACGCGCACACCCCAGAAGGGTTCAGCTTTCAGTGCGTTCGTGAGCGCCTTTACAGTCTCCAAGCCGCCTTTCTTTGCCAGCATTTCAGCCGCCACAATGCGCGACAGCGGATCGGGATCAGCCTGTAGCTGCACTTTGAGTTCTGGTAGCGGATATTCCAGCACCACCGTTTTGAGAATATGGCTGCTCACGTCAAAGCTCACAAAATCCGGCTTTTTCTCCAGCGGGAAGTAGAAGGCTTGCTCGCGCTCGTGAATGCGGACGGGGAAAGTTTTGAGTTTTGAGTTTTGAGTTTCGAGTTTCGAGCCATTGTTAGTTTCTGACTCCTGACTCCTGACTCCTGACTCCTCTCCTACATACCCAAACCCGATCGGCACTTTCAAATCAAACAACTCCGCCTGCGTCTGCGTAACGGTCACTTTAGCGAGGTTGCTGTCGTTATCCCAGGAGTAGGCGACTTTGTAATCGGGGTGCCCGCCGCGATAGACGTACTGATCGAAGAGGAAGAGCAGGTTGCGTCCACTGGCTTTTTCGATCGCCCTCAGCAAATCAACGGTTTCCACCGTCTTGTGGGCATTGTCGTTAACAAACGTTGCAACTGCTTTCCAGAAAAGGGCATCGCCCAACTCGGCGCGAATCATGTGATAGACGCAGGCACCTTTTTCGTAAAGATGGCGATCGTAGAGTTCGATCGCTTCTCGGTAAACATGGGTGACGATGGGACGACGATAGCGAGAACTGTCTTCATCCAGGTAATTCCGGGCTTCACCAAGACGGTAATAGGCGGCATCTTCAGCACCGTATTCGTGGTCCGTCCACATGATTTCGGAGTAGGATGCCATGCCTTCTTTTAACCAGGCGTGCGACCAGTGCTTAATGACGACCAGATCGCCAAACCATTGATGGGCAAGTTCATGAGCCACTAAGCTTTCGGTACCCCGGTTGTCGATCGCAGCGCGTTCATCCAGCAGGCAGCGATCGGTCAGCAGCGTTGTCGAAGTATTTTCCATCCCACCAAAGATGAAGTCATCGACACAAACCTGCGCGTATTTAGGATAGGGATAGGTGTAGCCGTACTTTTCGCTAAAAAACTCAATCATGCGGGGCGTTTTGCCCATGCTGATCCGTGCTTCTTTTTCTTTGCCTTTCTCGGCGTAGTAAGTGACGGGCTTACCCTTCCACTCATCCCGTAGCTCAGCAAAATCTCCCACTGCCAGCGTCATCAGGTAGGTAGGATGCACCTGCTTTTGGTGCCAGTGATAGATTTTGTCGTCACCATCCGCCTCGGTGTTAACTAACTCACCATTGGAAATCGCCATGAGTTGCTTCGGCACGCGCACCCGAATTTCGGAGGTTGCCAGTTGTCCGGGATAGTCGAAGCAGGGAAACCAGAAGCGAGAGTCTTCGTCTTCGCCCTGAGTCCATACCTGGACGGGTTTATCGGGATAATGCTTGTCGGGCGCGATGAAGTAGAGGCCGCGTTGGGGGTTGTTAACGCGATAGGCGATCGTCAGCTCAATCGGTTCTCCGGCTCTTGTCGTCGGCTCTAGCTGGATGTGCAGCAGTTCTCCATCGTAGTCAAAGCGTTGTTTTGTCTCGCCTACGTAAACCGAGTCGATCTGTAAATTCACCGCATCTAACGTCAGACGATCGATGCCGTCGCGCACAGGATTTAATCGAATCGTACAGGTGCCGTGATAGCGCTGATTCGGAATATCCAGATCGAGATCCAGAAAAATATGCTCCACCTGTCCGGGACGATCGGGGTTGTAGTGAGGTTTCGCACCGGGCAGTTCAAAGGACTTGTGACCATTCGTATCAGGGTCAAAATAAACCTGTGGCATAAATTGGACGCTCTGTTGCTTAGAAAATTAACGGTGGAAATAAACGATCATCTCGCAGATTCAGCATTGCTTTCTTCTCAGCCTAGCGTGGATGCCTTCGATCGGCTGTCTCCATCATCCACTGCTGTCAATGGCATCATCAGCAACCGCCTCAAACGATGCAGACTACTGAGATAATAATCCTATTCCACCCATTCTTTTGCTAAATCGTACTCATGACGGCTACAAGTTTTGCACCCAATCTTGCGTCCCACCTCATCAACGGTCTCTTAGCAGTCAAGCCGCTGGCAGCTTTGGCAAAGCACCAGGCACGTCAGATGATGATTAAGCGGGCAGAATTGATCGGGGTCTACTGGCTAAAAGAAGTAGAGGCATTGCGATCGCGCGCCTGGGACAACGATTTAGCGCAGGTACAAAACCCAGATCTGTTCTATCCGGAGTACTATGTCACCTCGTTTCATGCCTACGAAGAAGGCAATTTGGGTTGGGAACCCGCGCTGGAGGTAGAAGTTGCGGCTCATGCCGTCCACGCTCGCATTTGGCAAGACGCTGGAGCGCAGGGCGATGCGTGGTTGCGTCAGAGCTATCACGATGTCTTAAAGGCTCAACTGCCTGTAGCGCCCAACGACATTTTGGACATTGGCTGTAGCGTGGGGATGAGTACGTTTGCGCTGCAAGAAACGTTTCCAACCGCGCAGATGACAGGACTGGATTTGTCGCCGTATTTTTTGGCAGTAGCGAAGTACCGGGGGGAAGGTAGAAGGCAGGAGGCAGAGGGAGCAGGGGGATCAGGAGTCAGGAATCAGGAGTCAGGGGAAGTAAGGGAAGCAGGGAGAGACGGAAATTTAACTCAAAACTCAAAACTCAAAACTCATAACTCTTCTCCTCACCCCTTACCCACCTGGCTACACGCAGCGGCTGAGTCTACGGGCTTACCGGATGCGTCGTTTAATCTGGTGTCGGCGTGTTTAGTGTTTCATGAGTTGCCGCAGAGTGCTGCGATCGCCATCCTCCAAGAAGCGCGTCGTTTGCTGCGTCCAGATGGGCACCTGACCATTATGGATATGAACCCCAGGTCTGAGATCTACTCCAAAATGCCGCCTTATGTGAAGACGCTGCTGAAAAGTACGGAACCCTATCTGGATGAGTATTTTTCGCTAGATCTGGAGGGCGCGATCGCCGCTGCTGGTTTCGCTCAACCAACTGTGACGTGCAATAGTCCACGCCATCGGACGATCGTCGCTCAAGTAAAGTAATTGGCGATTTTCGACACATCCTAACGTTTAGTGGTGCCCACCTACTTACCGCAGGAGTTGCCGCACTAAAAGCTACCTTAAATCGTCTATGTTACGCTTGGAAGTGGCTTTAGTACTCCAAAAAACGACGTGGCCCAAACTGTCAATCAACTCAAGCTTTACGATCGCGACTTTGTAGCCTGGTGTGAAGACACGGTTGCCAAGCTAAGAGCGCATGACATTGAGGGGTTGGATTTTGACAGTCTGATTGAGGAGATTGAAGGCTTGGCAGGCAGAGACAAGCGAGAAGTTGTGAGCAGATTAGATGTGCTATTGGTGCATTTGCTTAAGCGAATCTACGTTGCCAGTCCCTATGACTATAGAGGTTGGGAAAATACGATCGCGGAACAACGTCGGGAGTTAAACACTTTATTGAAACAATCTCCTAGTTTGAAGCATTATTTTGTTGAAGTGTTTGATGACGGTTGGCAGTATGCATTGAAGCGAGTCAGAAAAGATTATCCAGACGTTAAATTTCCTGAGAAGTGGCAGTTTAGCCGTGAGATTGAGGCACTTCTGGATCAGGAGTTTTGGTTGGCGGCTGAGGATTTAGAATAGGCGATCGCACAGCGACGTTGGACGTTGTTTCACCCAGCTTGCAAGCTTACCAAAACTCGATCGGCTGTTTCTTCCTTACAGCTATCAAGTAATTGATTCCATGTGCCTTACCAAACTGTCCAATCTTCCCATTTTTCGTTGAAGATCGAGGTGCTGGGGAATGCGGTTGGATTACCGTTTTGGTTCAGGCGCTTTTGCAGTTTTTGTAGCTTGGGTGTGGTGCCGGATAAATCATCAACTAACTGATAGGGATAAATGCCTTCGGACAGTACGAAGTCGGCTGTGGTGCCAGCCGCCGCGCCTACTGACCACTCAAAGGAATGAACGCGATAATCGGCGGCAACAATGAAGCTGGTAGCGATACTTTTGCTGGCAACGAGGAGATTGTCGAGTTTTTGCGGAATCATCGATCGCAATGGAATCTGCCCCGGATAGGACTGCCCATGCGCTTGCCGTACACCCGGACGCTCAATATTGCCAGGTTTTTCGGGTGGGGAGTCTTGCATACAGGGATGGAAGTCGATCGCGTACTGAGAAATACCAACCGAATCGGGATAGATGGTAGAGCGAGTGCGAGGAGTGACGTTCTCCGGTGGAATGTCGTTCACAATGACTTTTCCTGTTTCCAGTCCAGCCAGGGCAATGTAGAGCGATCGATAGAGCGATGCAGGCAACTTGCGGTAATACTCCTGCCGATAGTCTGCACGCGAGACATCAATCTCATTCACGCTGAAACCGTTGGGGTAGCCAGTAGATGTTCGCCCGATCAACCGTCGCCCTTCGCGCATGTAGGGATATTTGGACAAGCCGTGCGCGGTGCCCATTGGCGTATTGAAACCAGTAAGTAGGCGATGGTTGGGTGCAGGTTTCTTAAAGCCGGGGCCAAGTTGCGAATCGGTCGTACCTTCAACTAGCCAGTAGTAGAAGCCCAATGCTAACTCCTCGGCTTTACGGAGAGCATCAGGTCGTAAACCGCCCATCCAGCTTCCAGAGGCGAGTTGTCCCATTTGTTGCAACTGATCACGGCTGTAGACCAAATTATCCGCTGCGGTACCCGGACGGTAATCGTTGCCCCACACCCAGTTCTGCATGGAAATATCGCCAGGAGACGGGGCTGTGACGGTCAACGGGCCTGCTTTGATGCGCGCTCCCGGTCTAGGACTCCAGATGCGACGGTAGGTGAACACAAAGTTGAAGTCGGCTTTGCGGTAATCGGCATCATAACCGTAGTACGGCTCGTATTGCTCATAAAAGGGTGGCTTTTGCTGGGGCTGATCACCATCCATCTGCTCCATTGCAAAGGTATAGGTGAAACCTTGCAAACAGTAAGGATCGCCTGTTTCTGTGGGCGAAGACGGATTCAGATAGGTACGAGGATCAAGCCCAATCCGATACGGCACATCTGCTAGCGCGATTAGTTCGCCTGTTTCTGTGGCATCGACGACGATCCAGCGCTGTTTCAAGGGCACCAAGCGAATGACTTGCTTGGTCAGACGCGAGGAATTTTCGTAGCGATACGCATCTTCGATCGTCCTTGACAACGGTTCTGTATTCAGAGGTGGCGTACCGATTGCAGGACTGTGGTGAATGGCGATCGCCGCTTGAATCAGCTTGCCATCCGTGCCTACAACCAGATCTTTGACGACGGTAGAGGGAAACCATTGCAGAGTGCCCTTCCCTTTCTTTGCCGCCTCTTGCAGCATCGTCATCAAAATCTGCTCGGCATCGTTTGGCAAAAAGCACGACACGCTGACCCAACATTGACCAGGGTTGAGTTTGCCATACTTTTGCTCAATCCGCTGACGTAGTTCGTTGTAGCCCCGTGCGTAGAAGAGAAGTGCCCGCTGCTTTTTCGCCTCATCCAGCGCAGAGGTACCTTGTGACGTGAGTTGTCCCCCAACCCAATCGGTAATTTCCGTCAGGCAAACAGTACGCCCAGCTTGCAATGCTTCGTAAGCCGTTGCTACGCCAGCAAGGCCGCCGCCTGCAACTAAAAGATCACAATTGACCGTGCGATCGATCGATCGAGGTAGGTTTATCGGCACTACAAGGTCGCTTTGAACGATCGGGCCTTGAGCCAAAGGACTTTGAGCAGGCGCACGAAACGCCCAACTTACCATGCTTACAATCAAAAAAGCGACAACAGTAAGCTTGATAGAACTGCGCCAGCGAACACGTTTAACCATGCAAGTTGAGGAATGCGACTGAAGGTAAGACTCTCAACTCTGGACTATAGCTCACTTCTCAATTGAGGGATCGAACTAAACGAGCGATCAACAATGCTGATAGCTTAGTTACTCCAAAGATGCCTTACCTATCTACTCAGGAACACCTGCTGGCGCATCATGTTCCCGATAGTTGGCATCAACCCAACAGCGCGGCAGGCTCTCTCCCGATGGAAAAATCAACGTCTCTTTCGCGATCGGCTCTTTATCCTGCTCCTCTTCTCCTGACTGCACACGCCCAGAAATCTTATCTTTTGCAGGATTAACCAAATCAACAATTTCAACCACTTCAATCAGTGACCCTGTGCGCTTGTCTTGTAGCAACATCAACGTTTCCTCAATGCGATCGGTGGACAGTCATCATTTCGTTTGTAAGGGCATTTCATGTAACCTCTTTACAAACATCCCATCCTTGAACACATCTCATTAAAGGTGAGCACGCAGATTTTTACGCCATCCCGCGGGAAGAGACCGCTGGAGAATAGTGCAGTCATTCTGAATGAGAAGGTGATCTTAGTGGTCAGCGGTCAGCGTAGAAGTTTTGAGTTCTGAGTTTTGAGTTTTGAGTTAAATTGCCGTCTTCCCCCGCTTCCCCGTCTTCCTCCGCACCCCAACTCCCAACTCCCGACTCCCTTCTTCTATCTTTTACCTTTTGCCTTTTACCTTCTGCCTTTTGCCTTCAACGTCCTTTCTCCGCCAACCAGTAACCTACTGCAATGCCCAAGAAGCTGGCGGCTAAGTCTGTGGCATCGAGTGTGCGATTGGGTGAGAACGATTGGAGCAGTTCCTCTATCACTGTTCCGATCGCAAAGAGAATGGGAAACAGCGGTACTGCGATCGCTCGCATGACCAGCCGACGATACGCAAACACTCGATGTCCTAAATAAACGGCAACACCATAAAGAACGACATGTCCAATTTTGTCGTAGTACGGAATCTGGCTAAATTGTGGCGGCAGATTGCCAGTATAGGCGAGCAGCAGAATGATGAGAAAGGCCGTGGTGTAGAGAACTGCTAAGAGTTGCCACCCGAAACGTTTTGCTGCGGTCGGTTGCCCTTTCATCAGGTTGCTCCTCTAAGTTGTCTTTGCCATCACTACCCGTTTGGCACGATCGCTTTCGTAAGCTTCATCCAGGCTTGACGCAACCTTTAGTGACTTTCAGAGGCAACACACGGCATGCTTGAGGAGTCAGGAGTCAGAATGTATACTGCTCCTGGCTTCCGATTCCATGCTGAGGATGAACTAGAACAATCGCCAGAATCAAAATACTGATGGGCAGGGTTGTGCCTTCTGCCTTTTACTTTACTTACCGAAGCGATCGCACCGAAGATGGATCGCGCAGTGCAGTTGAGCGGGCATCTTTGCCTAGCGCGCGATCGATTGCAAGGAGCAGTAACCCAATGACCAGAAAGCCGATCGCCATAAAAAAGCTGTTGAGTAACGTCTGCGGGTAGCCCAGCTTTGCCACATCAATAAAGGGATAGGGATAAAACCCAAAAATAGCACCCCAAAACAAGGCCCAGCCTAGAAACGCCAGGGGAAACACTAACCATCGCACGGCATCGTTCCAGCGCAGGTAGCCTTTGGGTGTGAAGAATAACCATTCAATGAGATACAACCCAGGCAGCACGTAATGCAGTGCGACATCGGCTAGCCACGACAGCCCGGTGGGGGTCCAAATGTGTCTGAGGATGAGAACGTAAACAAGACTTGTGATAAAGATGTAGACTCCTACGCCAGTTTTCACTTTGGGATGAGCAAAGAAGCCGTCTGCGTAGCGCTGTACCCCTACCGTTGTAAACACTATGGCAACCAGAATATTGCTGAGAATGGTGAAGTAATCAAAAAACTTCATCACGCCCACGATGCCAGGTAAGCCCTTTTCCAGGTTGATCACGATCAGCAGATAAAGCTGTAGTGCCAAGGCGCTCCAACCTAAGATCGCGCTCAAAATCCTAAACAACTGACGGCTATTCATTACGTCTCCCCACTACCTATTCCCTGAGTTCTTTTTAACGTGGTTGAATGGGCACCTCTGGAGCCACTAATGCACGCCACACTGGAAGCTTCCTCCTTAAAAACGCTTTCGACTATATTTTTTACCGTCCGGGAAATAATAGCTTAGATAGCGAGAGCTATTCTGACCTTTGCCAGGGCAAGTGCCTCTCGTTCGCTGACTTTGGCCCCAGAACCAAAGAGTCCTTTCCCTGCCGCGTTTGCTACAGCTTCAGCACAGGTGTAAATGAATGCCTTATACTCGCCAATTTCTTCCGGTGTGGCTTTGCCGTGTAAGGAGTCAAGCGCCGTATTGATGGCTGCGATCGCCTGATCGACTAAAACACCTGCTTTGACATCTTCAGGCTTCACGGAGGGCGGTTCAAGTACAACCGCGCCACTGCGTAATGCTGCTTCTGAAAACACGGCTTGAATAATTGAATTTTGGGGATATTTTTGAGCCGCTCTCACAATGGCTCTAGACAATGCTGCTAGTTCGATCGCGGTTGACACAAGGCCCAGATCTGATGTAGCAATCGCAAAACCAGCCATTAGAGGCGCTTGGGCAACCGTTGCTTGCTCTTGTGAGGTGTAGCTTGTGATCATTCTTTGTAGCAACAATACGCTGTCGCTCACTATAGGTAAGAAAGATAAGGAATCTATAAGTGCACGTTAATAAATGCAGCATCGCCGACTGGACTGCCTGCATCTAGTGTTCTGAAACAGAATGATGCAACATGCTTGAGCGCTACTCAGTCCTCAGCACTCAGTCCACCGCAAAGCGGAAGCAAGCTACAGCACTCAGCACTCTTGCAACCGACATTGCAGAACTTTTGATGCGCTGTACTAGTGCTCTGTTCAGTGCCACCACGATCGACATTAATGGTGCAACGGTCAATTTGGGGACTGGTGAGACTGCCGAAGCATTACAGGCTGTGCTAGATGGAAAATGGGGTATAGCCGCAATCGATCGCTTGTGAAACCACTAACCTTCTTAGTTTTTCTATCTTCTACCCCAACTGCCAATTTACAATGCCCTTACGACACGGCCTCTTTAGGCCGAAAATCGCTTGGGCAGCCTGGTTGCCGCTTCGCTTCTAGATACTCCGCCATGATTTCGTGATAACGATCGCGGCCAAAGGTGTGGTAGTGACCGGGATAGACAGTTTCGATCGGCAATTTTTGCAACCGCTCATAGGTCGCAATATAGGTGGGAATGTCGCTTCCCGGCAATTGGTCGAGTAAATCGCCATCGTAAATGACATCGCCAGAGAAGAGTTCCTTGCTTTTGGCATCGTAGAGCGCAATGCAGCCGGGTGAATGTCCTGGCAGGTGCAACACTTCAAAGGCGCGATCGCCCAGATCCAGCACGTCGCCTTCCTGCAAGAGCTGTGTCGGTTCAGCACTGTTGAGTTTATATTGCATGGCTGTAAAGCCTGCGTAGGGCAACTGCTCGAAGTGCTCATCCAGCACAAAGCCCAGTTCATGGGAGCACACAGCCGCATGGTTATCGCCCGATCGCAAAGCGTCTGCTTCAGCGAGATGGATTGCTCTATGGTCAAATTCGTGCAGTCCGCCTGCATGGTCAAAGTGGATGTGAGAGGCGATCGCCAGCAGGGGTTTATCAAGCAACGAGGCAAGATGCTGTCGCAAACTCGCTACGCCCAGGCCAGTATCAATCAATAAATCCTGCTTTTGTCCTTTAATCAGCCACAGGTTTGCACGATTCCATTCCCAATAGTGCTTTTCACCAATGCAGTAGAGTCCCGAATGGATTTGGCGTGTGGCGAACCAGCGATCGCAGACAGGTTTAGTGTTCAACACGGTTGATAGAGGCGAAAGATATAGACCTTATAGCAAATTTCCCAGACCTCGGAGATTTTGAAAACCTCTGAAGTTTAAAGCCATTACGTCATAATACGGTCAGAGTAAAAGGTCTTATCTTATGGTCTTTGAATCGCTTGCAGGTGGATTGGTCAAAGCCGCATTGCCGAAGGTGGCAGGCGCGATCGCCACAGCAATCAAACACAAGTTGCATCCGACTGAATTGGAAAGATCGCTAAAAGTCGGTTTGCAGCAGTCGGAAGCCTTGGAGCGAGGGCAGAAGGTCAATAACGCGGTGTTCTATCACTGCACCGATAAGGATGCCGATACGTTTCTAGCGACGCTGCTTGAACATCCAGAAACGCAGCGCGAATTGCAGAAACCACTAGAGCAGGACGGTGCGCCCGATGTTGCGATTCTGGTGCAGACTGCAAAGCAAATTGCGATCGATCGCGCATTTACCATTCCAGATGAATCTTTAGAACCCTGGCTCAAAGCCTTTGCAAATGCTTACTTTGATGCCATTACCGCGATTCGGTTTCAGGTGGCAAAAGACGATTACCTGACCCAATTAGCCAACTGGTTTGATGATGTGAAGTTTGCAGGCGTTGCCGTGCCAGGACAGGATGTGGAACGAGCCGAACGCTTGGCGCAGATCTTTGTGATGCCGGATGTGGAGGAGGATGGGGAACGGCGATCGCGGGTGGCGTTTGAGCGATCGTGGTTTGAGGAGCAGGGTGAGCAGGGGCGGCAGGGGGAGCTTTTGCAGGAACAGCGAATGAGAGCACAGTTGGAACGATCAGGGCGTAAGTTTTCAGCATGGCAACTGCTGAACCAGCCTCAGAAGAAGATCGTTCTCTTAGGCGCACCGGGGTCGGGTAAAACAACGCTGATGAGTTTCTTTGCGGTGGAGTTGGCAGAACGGCAAGGGGCGATCGCACCTACAAGCGATGTCGCCACACAAGGAATGGATCGCGATCCAACTCAAACGCATCCGGATACAGAAGGATTGCGACTCGATCCAACTCAAAGCGATCGCCTTACACAAGGAATGGATCGTGATCGACCTCAAATGCAACGCGATCCAACTCGAATGGTTCTGGGTACAGAAGGATTGCGTCTCGATCCATTAGCATTGCAGACGGATGCAGACGCATTGCTGCTGCCAATCTTGATTCGCATTCGGGATTGGGCACGAACGCCGGATGTCACCATCCCTGAGTATGCGCGGCAGTTTGCGGAAACTACGATGTCTTGCAAACCTTTGCCGAAGGGCTTCTTTGAGCACTGGCTGAACAATGGTCGGGCGCTCATTCTCCTCGACGGGTTAGACGAAGTGGCAGAAGAAGCGAAGCGCTACCATCTCGTGCAGTGCATCGAAAACTTTTTGGGACAGTATCCGCTCAATCGCGCCATCATTACCTCGCGTCCAGCAGGGTACAAGCGTGACTTTTTCCGCACCGAGGAGTTTCCGCACTACGAGTTGCAGCCGTTTGATGATGGGAAAATTGAGGAGTTTTGCGATCGGTGGTATCGGAGTCGGATACAGGACACCGCAGAAGCGCAGCGACGCAAAGAGAGTTTGCAAAAAGCCTTGAAGCAGCAGGATCGCATCAAATTATTGGCGCGTAATCCCTTGCTGCTGACCATCATTGCCCTGATTCATCGCTATCAGGCACGATTGCCCCGCGAACGCTACAAACTCTACGACAAAGCGGTAGAAACGCTGCTCACCGCCTGGGATGACAACAAGGAACTGAGCAATCAGACGGTGCTCAAATACCTGCAACTGGACGACCTGCGACGGTTGATGGAAAGCCTCGCCTACTGGATTCACACGCAGGGCAACACGGGCGATCGCGAAGGCGGCACCCTCATCGACAAAGACGAACTCATCCAAAAACTCTGCCAGGAAATCAAAACGCTTAAACAACTCCAGCACTACGAAGCGAAAGCAGAAGCCGAACGGTTTGTGAGGTTCATCCGCGATCGCACCGGACTCCTCAACGAACAGGGACAGGACTGCTACGCCTTCGTCCACAAAACCTTTCAGGAATACCTCACCGCGCAAGACATCAACTACCAGGCAGACAACGAAGACGACTTCGAGATTGTCTTAACGCACATCGCGCAACACCTCCACGACCCCCACTGGCGCGAAGTGCTGCTCCTCCTCATCGCCCAACAAAGCCCCAAAAAAGCCGCGAGAGCGATCCGCAAAGTCCTCACTGCCAACAGTCCCTATGAACAATGGCTGCATCGTGATTTACTGTTTGCAGGTCGCTGTTTAACTGAAGATCCAAAAGGATTAAAAGGCGCTGATCCAACTTTGTCGCTAGAGATTTTAGAGAGATTAATTGAGTTGGGAGTGAGTGAGACCCCAGAGCTTACGGACAAAATTCGTTCTCAAATAAACTATGTCCCTCGTCATTTGGAAGAAACTGAATTTGAGGCTGAAGCACTTAAGCTTCTTAACAATCGAAAGGATCGTATAAGCCGATGGCTTTTTTTAGAATATCAAGCTGATTTAGGAGAGCGAGAAGCGACAATCAAGGCATTGCTTCTACATCTTCAAAATCCAGAAGCTTTGGATCGTTCTAAAGCAGCTATGACTTTAAGTAGTCTTGGTAATGCATCTGAAGAGATACTAAATGCGCTACTGAAAAGGCTGCGCCAGGATCAAGTATCAAATGTTCGAGCTAGTGCGGCAGAAGCTCTGGGTAAGCTAGGTTATGCTTCTGAACCAGTCATCACTGAATTACTATCTCGACTGCAAGATCCATATTCGGATGTTCGATCTCGTGCAGCGGAAGCTTTAGGTAAGCTAGGCAAATCATCTGAATCGACAGTTGTTGGACTCTGCTCCCTTTTACAAGATCGAGCTATGGCTGTTCGAGCTCGTGCAGCAGAAGCTTTAGGCAAGCTAGGTAATTCTTGTAAGGAAGTTGTTATTGCGTTATTGGCACAAGTTCAAGCTCCAGACCAATTAGTGCGTTCTAGTGCTGCATCTGCATTAGCTAGTTTAGGAGATTCTACTGGAGCAATTAGAAGCAACTTGCTGACTCAACTGCAATCTCCAGATTCTTATATACGCTACTTGCATGCAATTGCGTTAGGTGGGTTAGGTGATTCATCCGAAGAAGTTATAGACAGTTTACTAACATTACTAAACGATCAGGAGGCGATGGTGCGTTCTACAGCGGCAGGGGCATTGGGTCGATTGAATACCCAATTGAATAATCTTTCTGATAAATCAAAGATCATACAAGAATTGGAAATTTTGCTCGAAGATCCTGTTTCAATTGTTCGTTCTACAACTTTAAGAACACTGAGTAAGCTAGAGGTTAAATCGGAAATTATTACGTCAAAAGCAGTTGCGTTGATTCAAGATGCAGATGTTATGGCACGTTTAGATGCTGCTTATACACTTGGTAGCTTTGGAGAGACAAGTGAAGAAGTAATTAATGGCTTGTTGTTACTACTTCAGGATTCAGACTCTAGAGTTTGTTATGGTGCTCTAGAGTCATTAGGTAAGCTAGAGCATATATCTGAACTTGTAGTAAATAATTTGTTGTGCTTACTCCAAGCGCCAGATTCATCGATACGTTCTCGAACACGATCTGTCTTGGTAAAGTTAAGCAAAAAGGCTGATTGGATTGAGCCCGCGATCGTTCAGTGGATTGAGCAGCATCAGGATGAGGAGTGTGTGGGAGCAGGGATTGATGCGCTGTGGGAGATTGTTGAAGGGGAGGGATGAGGGATGAAGGATGAAAGGAAGAAAACCAGCAATTTGTAGAGAGTTAGGAGATAGAAGCGATGAAAGGGTACGTAAAAGATAAGAGCATTGTCTTGATTGATTCATTACCTGAGGAGATTCAGGAAGGTGATGAAGTTGAGGTCGTTGTCACGCTAGTTGCCAAGCGGAAATATCCCTTTCCCACCTTTAAGTTGGGGGTTAAAGAAAACTATCTAAATCGAGACAACATTTATGAGTCCGATTAGAATTTTCTTCGATACCAACGTTTTAGTCTATGCTCACGATCAAACGTCAGTTCATCATTCTGACTCTGCATCACTGCTAGAAGCAGCCTTTCAGCAAAGCATTCAAGGTATCATTGCTGAACAAAACATCGTTGAACTGTATCGAGTTTTGACTAACCCCGCTGCCATGACTGGCAGCCCTTTAACGCCATCTGAGGCAAGCCCTTAATCACCGAGACGTATCTCAGCGGTAACTTTGAAATCCTGTTTCCAACTACTTCATCGATCGCTACAACCCTGGAATTGGCTGTTGCTCGAACGATCACCTCTGCCAAAATTTTTGATTTGCGGCTGGCTGCATTAGCGTCTGAAGCCGCGATCGATTACTTTGCAACCTACAACATTCGAGACTTTCGAGGAATCTCAGGCTTGCCTCTAATGCTTCCCCAGGATATTTTGGCAGTCATTCAGCCTTAAGTTAAGAAGGAGACAAAAGGATAAATACACCATCAGAGATTGATGAGCTGTGAGAGATTGTTAAGGGGGTGTAGTGTGTGGGGTGTAGGGGAAAGGCTAAAGGATGAAGGATAAAATGGTGGGATTAGCATTGAGGGACCAAAAACGATCGGACAACCACTCCAGGTCGCGTAAACTCAGGAAATGATGCGCTGTGGGAAATGTGGAGGGAGAGGGATGAAAGAGATTCGCTATAGCAAAGATGTCGATGCTTTACTGATTGAGCTGTCAGATGCGCCCATAGCGTATGCCGAAGACGACGGGCAGTGATCCTGCATTACTCTGATGATGAAACGCTCGTCCTCATCGAGCTTTTAGCTGTCACTCAATTATTAAGTACATAAAGCCTGACGCAGGGTACCCATTGGATACCCTGCATCTGCATCATTAGCTTGCTAACGTTGAGGCGTAGCGCTGTTCAATCCAGGCACGCATCTCTGCTTCAGATACATGGGTGAGCGATCGACCCGTGACCGGATCATGCGCATGCCACCAGAGACGGCCTTCTGCATCGCAGGTGTACCAAACGTGTGGCTCCACATCTGCAACCAGACGCTGCACAATAAACTGGGACACTTGCTCGACCCATTGCATGATGGATGTAGGAGTGCGATCGCTCGGCGCAACTTGCCTGGATTGCGTTTCCCACGCTTGATGACCAAACCGATTCCCCAACCACTGTAATGCTAGTTTCATCTTGAAACCTCCGTTGTTGATAATTCTGTTGATGACAATTCCGTTGGTGGTAACACAGCCAATGACAGGACCGACGCTTCATCAGGGCTTGTCCTTCCTAACCGTTGGGCTATCACGGCTTGACCTTGACTCAGCACCATTGCGATGAGAACGAGTCCGGCTCCAAGAAACCCGCGTGCTCCAAAGTGCTCTCCCAGAAGCCAGAACGAGAAGATGGCTGCAAAGACGGGTTCGAGCGTATAGAGCAGCGCTGTTTCATGCGCTGAAACCCACCGCTGCGCGATCGCTTGTGTAATCGTGGTCATCGCCGTAACTACTAACCCCAGGTACAGGAGTGGTCCCCAATGAGAGGCGATCGCCTCCCATTCCATTACCATTGCAGGGGCTGCCCAGATGGTACTAACGCCAGCAACCAATACCAGTTGCACGGCTGACAAGGCCAACGGTGGATGACGCAGCGTAGCGGCTTCTAGCAACAGGATGTAAACGGCATAGCTCAAAGCACCACCCATGACCCAAAGATCGCCCAGGCTGAGTCCACCTCCTTCCCAGGACATGATCCCAATGCCTGCGATCGCCAGTCCCGCCGCAGAGATTGTCGTTCTTTCGAGCCAGCGACCCAGAAATAGCCCCAGTAAAGGCACTAAAATGACGTTCGAGCTCAGCACAAATGCGGCCCGACCCGCTGCGATCGTTTCAACGCCGATCGCGAGGGTAATGTAGGATGCTAGATAAGCAATTCCCAACAACGCACCATCACGTAAAAGTCGAGCGTTCATGCGTTGCAGCCAGGGCACAAAGACTAGCGCGGCCAGCAGAAAGCGAACGGCAGTCAGTACCATCGGTGAAAGGCTAACCACTGTTTCTTTAACGACCGGAAACGTCGTGCCCCAAATTAGGGTCGTTGCTACGAGCAGCAAGATGCCTCTGGTATGAAGAATGTTTGAATTTGTATTAGACATAACAGAAAGCAGCTTTGAACTGTCACTATTTGCTGGACTGTGCTTACTCTAATGGATTCGCTTTACATCAATCAAAAGACGGCTTTTATCACGTCCATGAACAAAATCGATGGAAATCTGAAGGATCTCTGTTTATGAATGCGAACCGTCAAGGTCAGATTAAATTGTCACAATTGCGTGCCCTGATTGCAGTGGCAGAGCGCGGTAATTTCGGTGAAGCGGCATTGCAGTTGGGGCTTTCACAGTCAGCCGTAAGCCACGCGATCGCCACGTTAGAAGAAATGCTCGGCGTAGTGCTGATTTCGCGGGGTCGTCATGGCGCGTCGCTCACGCCTGTGGGCGATCGGGTGCTTACCTATGCCCAGCAAATGATGCAGTCGCTAGATGGCATGCTCAAGGAAGCAAATGTGGCAAAAGGGTTGCAGGGTGGACAGGTGCGGATTGCCTCTTTTCGCAGTGTGGCGACCCACATCTTACCAGAGGCGATCGCGCAGTTCCGGCAGCGGTTTCCAGATATCACGGTACGTCTCACCGATCATGAAGACCTGCCCGAAGTTGAGCAAACGTTGCGCGAAGGACGCGCCGATATCGGCTTTACCTATTTGCCGACGAATGAAGATTTTGAAGTTTGGGAATTATTGCAAGATGAATTTGTGGCCTTATTTCCACCGACTTTTCAGCCCAAACAAACGCGCCTTACGTGGGAAGAACTCGCGCACCATCCCATGATTATGCCGCCTGAAACGGATGCCACGATGCTGCAATTTCACACCCATTGCCTTAAATATGGTTGCACGTTGAATATTGCTTATCGGGTGAATACTGATTCGACGATCGTCAGCATGGTGGCTCGCGGATTAGGTGCAGCCGTGCTCCCTCGCTTAGCGGCTGAACCAGTTCCCACGGGTGTGCAAATTCTTAGTTTGCCTGTACCTATCTACCGAGTGATTGGGGTTGCCGTGCTGGCCGATGCGCTACAAGTCCCCGCAGTCTATGCTTTTTTAGATATCTTGAAATGTAAGGATCTCTTGCCATCAAAGTCGATCGGATGAGCAAACGTGTGAAGTGTGCAAAAAGTTTTCATCGTGCCAACGGACTTCTGTTTTGTAAAGCTGAGTCAATCGTTTGCTCGATTCTTTTCAATCTCGTTTCTACCCGCTTTGCGCTGGCAATCCAGAAGAGAATAGTTTTCTTGGTTGAGTTATTAAAGGTTTGAAAATTTTGATTAGCAATGTCACTCGCTTCTAACGCTTGCTTTAAATCAGACGGGATGATTAAGGCTTCAATATCATCTAACGTTACCCAGGAGCCATCCTGCTTAGCAATGTTGATCTTTTGAAGACCTACATCATTCATTAATCCGGTTTGAGTGAGTTCTTCAATATATTGTTTATTTAATTTTGACCATACGCTGCCCAGTTTACGGGGCGTAAAAATCTGCTTATAACGCTCTTCATCGAGCGACTTGACTTTACTGTCAATCCAGCCAAAACATAATGCTTCTTTGACGGCTTCGCTGTATTGAACACTCGGTTTATCACTTTTCACTTTGTAATAAACCAGCCATACGCCAAGCGATGTGACATGATTTTGGATTAACCATTCGCGCCATGCTTGACGATCGCTAGCATAAACGGTTTCAAGCTGGTCTTCAAACTTTTCCATCACAGAACATTGCACAAAGCCGACTGCTAAAACGTTAACAGATCGAGGACGGGCAACGTCTTCAGTGAGGATGAAAGCAATGTGTCAAATCGCTTACGCGCTCTGGCGATGCAATCCTCGGTGTACGTAAGATTGAGCTAACAGGTGAAGAAAATCTCTTCAATCACGGCTTTAAGTGATCGCTCAACTTATGGTTCGTCTTCAGGTTCGGCTAACAGATCATCGCGCAAATCTTCGGGACGATCGAGCATTTCGGGTGCAACCGCAGGATTTTCAATAATTTCTCTAGGGGTGCCCGTGTAGCCACCCTTAGAAACTAGCTCTAGCGGGTCAAACAGCCCTTCTTCCTTAAGCTTTTCGGCTTGCGTCTCATGTGGTGGAGTCTTTTCCGTGGGGTCGCTCATCGTTGAATACTTGTAAAACATAGTATCAAGCTTAGAGTGACCCGCTTCAGCCAGTGACTACCGCAAGGACGAACTCGACCTTGATAAAAACTCTACTTTTGAAGCAGGCTCTTTTGAAACAGATCAGTCTGAAATCGACCCTTTTGAGATAAATTACTCATCTGCATCAGCCTTTTCTGGCTTCAGGAGTGGGAAGGCGATCGCATCGCGGATACTGGCGCAATCGGTCAGCAGCATCACCAGGCGATCGATCCCAATCCCTAAACCGCCTGTGGGAGGCATCCCGTATTCCAGCGCTGTGATGAAGTCTTCGTCCACGCCGTGCGCTTCCAGATCGCCAGCGGCTTTGCGTTCAGCCTGGGCTTCCAAGCGATCGCGCTGTTCCACTGGATCGGTCAACTCTGAGAAGCTGTTGGCAGTTTCGCGCCCAACGGCAAACAGCTCAAACCGTTCCACTAATCCGGGTTGGGAACGGTGAGGCTTGGCTAAAGGCGAAATTTCTACGGGGTAATCCATCACGAAGGTGGGTTGAATCAGCGTGGTCTCCACTTTTTGCTCAAAGGCCTCGTTGAGCAGCTTGCTGATCGACGTAGCATCATCAATTTCTGTGATGCCTGCCTTTATTGCTGCTGCTTTCGCCTTTTCAAGAGTAGTGAACTGGCTGAAGTCAAGACCTGTTTTCTCTTTGACTGCTTCATTCATCGTCACTCTACGCCAAGGTGGAGATAGGTCGATCGCCGTGCCCTGATAGGTAATTTGTAGCGTTCCCAGGACTTCCTGCGCGGCATAGACGATGATCGCTTCGGTCAACGCCATCATGTCGTGATAGTCCGCGTAGGCTTGATAAATTTCGATCGTGGTGAATTCGGGGTTGTGTCGGGTCGAAACGCCTTCATTACGAAAGATCCGCCCCAGTTCAAACACCTTTTCAAACCCGCCCACAATCAGCCGTTTCAGGTGAAGCTCTGTGGCAATCCGCAGAAAGAGCGGCATTTCCAGCGTGTTGTGATAGGTCGTGAAGGGACGCGCATCGGCTCCTCCGGCTTCCGTTTGCAGCACGGGCGTTTCGATTTCGATAAAGCCTTGCTGATCCAAATAGCGACGAATGGCTGCTGTGATGAGCGCTCGACGACGAAACGTTTCGCGCACATCAGGGTTCACGATTAAATCCACATAGCGCTGGCGGTAGCGCTTCGCCACATCGGTTAAACCATGCCATTTGTCCGGCAAGGGCAGGAGAGATTTAGTCAGCATGGCGTATTCGCTGACGTAGACCGACAGTTCGCCCTTTTCGGTGCGCTTGATGGTGCCTTTTGCGCCAAGGATATCCCCCACATCAGTCAATTGCTTTAATTGATTGAAAGCATCGGGCGTATCTGGCATTCCTGCCTCAATGCGGGCTTTTTCAAGGTAAAGCTGAATGGTGCCCGTTTCGTCCTGCACATTGAAGAAGGCGAGTTTGCCAAACACCCGACGCGCCAGAATGCGTCCCGCGATCGCCACCTCAACCTGCACTTCTTCACCGCTAGGTAAGTCGGCGTATTTCGACTGCAAATCAGCCGTATGGTGCGTCATCTCCCACCGATAAGCGTAGGGATTTTGTCCTGCCTGTTTCAGTTGCCCTACCTTCTCCAGCCGAGTTGCACGAATTTCTTCCAGGCTTGATTTACTTTGTTCGTTCGGTTGAGAGCGATCGGAGGACATAGAACTTCTTTGAGAAAGGATGCAGCATGAAGACGATGGTACTAATCGTACCTACCACGCCAATGGCAAACTCAATTATAGGAAGGAATTGCCGCGACCATCACAGTGGTTAGCGCGATCGCGAAAAAGATTGTTTGTGAAAGTCGGGGTTAGGGAGCAGCGGTCAGCGGTCAGCATGGGAACTTAAAGCTGAAAGCTAAATCAGAATCATCTTCACAAATCAAAATTGCTTCGGTTCTGCGTTAGAGCCTTCAAAGCCAGTTATTCTCGGCGATCGAGCGCCATCCCCACCGGAAGCAACTGGGAAGCTCGCTATGATAATGCCATCAGGGAGGCAAAAACTTGAATTTCGTGGTGCGCCGCACAGGCCCGCTTGCAGTCAACGGAAACACAAGAGTGACGTGAAATTAGAAAGTCTTTCTAAGAATGGCATCAGTAGCCTTCTCCTGTTAGCAACGCTGTCGCAATGCAACGCTTTGCTAACGAATCCAGGCAAATCTTTGCCTCCAGAGGCTACCAGTTCCGTAAGTCATGCGGGGGCTGGCACTGCCCCTGATCCCAGGCACCCCAACGCCTCTTTGACTCTGGGCATCAACCTCTCCGGAATCGCTAGCTACAGTACAGAACTCCCTTTCGTCGATGTTTTTAAGACCTCACACACCTGGTTTTCTAATGCGGAGGGTGCGGGTTGGGCGCAAGGTGGCCCCTTAGCTCTGACCCCCAACGGTTGGGTAGCATCATTGCGATCAGGACAGTACGCCACAACGGGACTATTAGATAACGGTCGGCACTATCCCGCCGGAAACTACACGCTGCTTTACGATGGCGAAGGGAAATTAGATGTCACGGCAAACAGCGGCAAGGGACTCACGATCGTCAGCCAATCGCCCGGTCGTATGGTAGTTCAGGTCACACTGGAAGCGGATGGCGTGCAGCTCAACCTGCGATCGACCAATCCAGCCAACCCACTCCGCAACATCCGGTTCATCATGCCGGGACACGAGAAAACCTATCAGACTCAGCCGTTTAACCCGCAATTCCTCAAGGCGCTGGCTCCGTTCAAAATCATCCGCTTTATGGATTGGGCCGGAACCAACGGGTCTCAGCTTGCCAACTGGAGCGATCGCACGACCCCATCCTTTGAAACCCAAGCAGCAATGCATGGAGTCTCGCTGGAGTACATGATTCAGCTTGCCAATACCCTGCACGCCGATCCCTGGTTTACCATTCCCATTCGCGCCAATGATGACTTTGTACGTCAGTTTGCCACCCTGGTACGCGACAAACTCGACCCGTCGCTGACCGTTCACATTGAATACTCGAACGAAGTCTGGAATTTTGGCTTTGAACAGGCAACCTATGCCAAAGACCAGGGCGTGAAGCTAGGCTTAGACAAGGATCAATATCTGGCCGGGGCCAAGTATTACTCGCAGCGATCGGTCGAGATTTTCAAGATCTTTGAGACGGTGTTTGGTGGAACGAGTCGGCTCGATCGAGTCCTTGCAGCACAAGCAGTCAACACCTGGTCTGGTGATCAAATCCTGGCCTGGAAAGATGCGTCTAAACAGGCCGATTCCTACGCGATCGCCCCCTACTTCGACGGACGAGACACATTGTTGAATGCTGATAAGGCGGCTCAAATTGCACAAATGTCGCAAGATCAGGTACTCGACATTCTGCAAGCCGACATTCGCGGTCCCATTAAAGACCATATCGTAGCATCAGCGAATCTAGCCCGTAAGTATGGGCTAACGCTCAGAGCTTATGAAGGCGGACAGCAACTCACAAGCTTTCAGTTTGGCAGCAATGAGCCTCAAATCACCAAGCTGTATTCAGAGGTCAACCGCAACCCTCGCATGGGCAACCTGTACACCGAATATCTCAACAACTGGAAAGCAGCAGGCGGTAGTTCGTTTAATCATTTCAGCGATATTGGCACACCCAGTAAATACGGCATGTGGGGCGCGCTGGAATACTTAGGACAAGATTTGAAAACTGCTCCTAAATACCAGGCATTGCTGCGGTACATCCAGGACAACCCCACTGCTAAGTACGAAGTGCAAAATCGGGATTAGCGTTCAGCGTTCAGCGTTCAGCTTTAAATTCCAGACTGACCGCTAAAGCAGTTGTTGGTTGTATAGCCCGTTGGGCATTCAAGAAAAGTAGTTGGTTGTTAGAAGAACCGCTAATAGCTGACCGCTGATAGCTGACTGCTGCCCACCAACCTGTTGTGGCAAAAAGTTTGCACAATAGAATAAGTTGCACCGATCGCAGTGCCTGCTGAGAAATTGTGCTGGTCAGTGCCTTACAGCCGATCGTGATGTCACAATTGGTTGGTAGCACAACCGATATCCAGTGTTGAGTTAAATTCCAGATGAACAGCCCCTTCCTCGATCGCCTGCACCACCCGGATCGCCCCGTCATTGTGTTTGATGGCGCGATGGGCACCTCACTGCAAACGCAAAACCTCACCGCAGAGGACTTTGGTGGCGCAGAGTACGAAGGCTGCAACGAATATCTGGTGTTTACCAAGCCCGAAGCCGTGGCGAAAGTGCATCGCGAGTTTCTGGCAGCGGGTGCCGATGTCATTGAAACGGATACCTTTGGTGCCACGTCGATCGTCCTGGCAGAATACGATCTCGCGGATCAGGCGTATGCCCTCAATAAAGCCGCTGCCGAGTTAGCCAAACAGGTCGCTGCTGAATTTTTCAATCCAGAGAAACCCCGCTTTGTGGCTGGCTCGCTCGGCCCTACAACCAAACTTCCCACACTGGGACACATTGACTACGACACCATGAAAGCCACGTTTGCGGAACAGGCAGAAGGCTTGTATGACGGTGGTGTGGATCTGTTTCTGGTCGAAACCGCACAGGATGTGTTGCAGATTAAGGCCGCGCTAAGTGGGATTGAGGAAGTTTTTGCAAAGAAGGGCGATCGCAGACCGCTGATGGTCTCTGTGACGATGGAACTACAGGGCACCATGCTCGTTGGCTCCGATGTCACGGCAATGCTGAGCATCCTGGAACCCTTTCCCATTGATATTCTGGGGCTGAACTGCGCGACTGGCCCCGATCGCATGGCAGACCACATCCGCTACCTCTCTGCCAATTCGCCCTTCGTCATCTCCTGCATCCCCAACGCAGGCATTCCCGAAAACATTGGCGGTCACGCCCACTACAAGCTGACCCCAATGGAACTCCGCATGTCGCTCATGCACTTCGTCGAAGATCTCGGTGTGCAGGTCATCGGTGGCTGCTGCGGCACCCGTCCCGATCACATTCAGCAGCTAGCGGAACTTGCACCCACATTAACGCCGAAGGAACGATCTGTGAGGGGAGACACGGGGACACGGGGACACGGAGACACGGAGACAACCATCTCCCCATCTCTCCATCTCCCCATCCCCCCATCCCCCCGTCCTCTCCTCAGCTATACCCCCTCTGCTGCCTCCATCTACAGCGCCCAGCCCTACGACCAGGACAACTCCTTCCTCATCATCGGGGAACGACTGAATGCTAGCGGTTCCAAGAAGTGTCGTGACTTGTTGAATGCAGAAGATTGGGATGGGTTAGTGTCGCTTGCAAAGGAGCAGGTGCGAGAAGGCGCACACATTCTGGATGTGAACGTGGATTACGTTGGTCGTGATGGCGTGCGGGATATGCACGAACTCGTGTCACGCCTCGTCACGAACGTCACGCTACCGCTGATGCTCGACTCCACCGAATGGGAAAAGATGGAAGCGGGGTTGAAGGTGGCGGGTGGTAAGTGCTTGCTGAACTCCACCAACTATGAAGATGGCGAAGTACGCTTTCTCAAAGTGCTGGAGTTAGCGAAACAGTACGGTGCAGGGGTTGTCGTCGGCACGATCAACGAAGATGGGATGGCACGTACCGCTGAGAAAAAGTTTGCGATCGCCCAACGCGCCTATCGTCAAGCTCTGGAATTTGGCATTCCCGCCCACGAAATCTTCTTCGATCCGCTGGCACTACCCATTTCCACGGGGATTGAAGAAGACCGAGCCAATGGACGCGCCACAATCGAAGCGATGCGCCAAATGCGCGCCCAGCTTCCCGGTTGCCACATGCTGCTGGGTGTGTCCAACATTTCCTTCGGCTTGAGTCCCGCTGCGCGGATTGTGCTGAACTCCATGTTTCTGCACGAAGCGACTGAGGCAGGGATGGATGCGGCGATCGTCAGCGCCAGCAAAATCCTCCCTTTAGCCAAAATTGATCCCGCCCATCAAATTGTTTGCCTTGACCTGATTTACGATCGGCGACGCTTTGATGGCGATGTGTGCATTTACGATCCGCTTACCGAACTGACTACCCTGTTTGAAGGAGTATCGGCAAAAGACGCGCGAGCCTCTCGCACCGCCACTGCAGATTTACCGCTCGAAGAACAGCTCAAGCAACACATCATCGACGGTGAACGCATTGGAATGGAGGATTTGCTCAAGCAAGCAATGGAAACTTACCCACCGCTCCACATCATCAACACCTTCTTACTGGATGGCATGAAAGTGGTGGGTGAACTGTTCGGCTCTGGTCAGATGCAGTTACCCTTCGTGCTGCAATCTGCCGAAACCATGAAAGCCGCCGTTGCCTTCCTGGAACCCTTCATGGAAAAAGAAGACTCCGGGCAGGCGAAAGGCACCTTCGTCATTGCCACTGTCAAAGGTGACGTACACGACATTGGGAAGAATCTAGTCGATATCATCCTGTCCAACAATGGCTACCGCGTCATTAATCTGGGCATCAAGCAGCCCGTCGATGCCATCATCGAAGCCTACGAGCAGCACAAGCCTGACTGCATTGCCATGAGCGGTTTGCTGGTGAAATCGACGGCGTTTATGAAAGAAAATCTGCACGTCTTCAACGATCGTGGCATCACAGTCCCCGTCATCCTCGGTGGTGCAGCCCTCACGCCCAAATTTGTCCACGAAGATTGCCAGAACGCTTACCACGGTCGGGTTGTTTACGGCAAAGATGCCTTCTCCGACCTGCACTTCATGGATAAGCTGATGCCCGCCAAAGCAGCGGGAGAGTGGGATAACGTGAAGGGATTTTTAGGAGAAGAGGCAGACGGCAGAGGGCAGAGGGCAGAAGGAGCAGAGGGAGCAGAGGAAGCAGGGGAGGCAATTCAAAACTCAGAACTCGACATTACTCCTTCGGAGTCGCTACGCGACCAAAACTCTCCTTCCACCCCACCCCACACTTCCACCGTCGAAGACACCCACCGTTCCGACGCGATCGCTGCCGGTACTCCCCGTCCGACACCACCCTTCTGGGGTACCAAAATCCTCCAACTTGCGGATATTCCCTGGGACGAGCTTTTCTGGTATCTCGACCTACAAGCACTGATTGCCGGACAGTGGCAGTTCCGCAAACCGCGCGACCAGTCCCGCGAAGAGTACGACCAGTTCTTACAAGAAACGGTCTATCCTATTCTGGAGCAGTGGAAACATCGCATCGTCACCGAAAATCTCCTGCACCCTCAAGCCATCTACGGCTACTTCCCCGCCCAGGCAGACGGCAATAGCGTTCACCTCTACACACCCCACGCCCCACACCCCACACCCCACGCCCCCCTCGCCACCTTCACCTTCCCCCGCCAAAAATCCCTTCGCCGCTACTGCATCGCCGACTACTATCTGCCGAAAGACCTAGTAACTCAAAACTCAAAACTCGAAACTCAAAACGCTTTCGATGTCTTCCCCATGCAGGCAGTCACAATGGGCGAAGTAGCAACGGAGTACGCCAAAAAGCTCTTTGATGGCAACAACTACACCGACTACCTCTACTTCCACGGCATCGCAGTACAGATGGCAGAAGCGCTGGCAGAGTGGGTACATGCCCGTATTCGTCGTGAGTTGGGCTTTGGCGACGAAGAGCCAGGCAACATTCGAGACGTACTGGCGCAGCGCTACCGGGGTTCACGCTATAGCTTTGGCTACCCCGCCTGCCCCAACATGCAAGACCAGTACACGCTGCTGGATTTGCTAGATGCTAAACGCATCAACCTGCACATGGATGAAAGCGAGCAGTTGCATCCAGAACAATCAACCACCGCGATCGTGGCCTATCATCCTGCTGCTGCCTACTTTAGTGCGTGATGGAGAGGCAAGTTGGAGTTCATCGGCGAACATTTGTCTATCATGGCAATCGTTGAGAGTTACCACCGCTGCCAAAAGCGACAAAGCTATAGCAACTCGTCGGATGGACGACCTTGCCAGTTTCCAGTAGGTTGGAGAGACTGAATTGCTGTATTCGTGACCTCATGCAAAAGACTCGTGCCTTCGCTCTCCTTGCTTCCGTGCCCGAAATAGACTTAACGTCTGGGCTAGAAGCCATTGCTGCTCAACTGGATGCCGACGATTTGCCACCAGACCACTCACCTAAAGTTGCCTTTGGCAGCATGGCGTTTGAAGTATTTGCAGAAGTTGAGAAACTGCGCGCTGGAAAAGCGATCGAAGTTTTCATCTACGCCGCCAATGCCAAAGGAGAGCAACCGTTAAATCCCCAAGTGACCTGGCATGCACTCTACGTTGGTTCTGTGGGGTCTCGCCGTGGGCGCTACCCTGGTAAAGCTATCTTCCGTCCCAAATCGACCGCCACCGATCGCCCAAACTGGGCCATCTTCTGGGAGGTGCAGGAGCTAGGGCGGCTCAAAACGCCCATCCAGATCGGGTCGCTACGTGGAAGGAACAAGAAGACAAATTTACAGCCACGCTTTATGCCAGAAGAACCGATATTGGTGGAATATCTGTAGAGTCTGGCGATCGTAGCCCGCTCAGTTGAGTCTCCTCGGTTGAAGCCCTGCGCCACTCATTACACAGCTGAACTTCTGGGTGGCACAGATGTTTTACAGCCGTTTTCATTCGCCCGATCCCCTACACCCCGTGCCCGTCTTGAATAGCTTGTGGCGTACCAGATTGAAAACCGCTGTCAGTGTTGTCTAAGCCAGCATTGTCACCGCTCCCGTATCTAGATCGTAGCGTCCACCCACAATTTTCAACTTGCCGGACTGTACCCGCTCTGTGAGCAGGGACGATCGCTGTAGCTGTTCGATTTGATAGCGCACATTTGACACCACCGCATTATCCACCGCATCACCGGGTTGGCCCTTCACCCGCTTGACAGCAGGCAAAATTGGCGTGACAAACGTGCTGATTTCACCGGGAAGTGGTTCGTTTTTGACAGCGGCCGTCACCGCGCCACAGCGTTCGTGTCCCAGCACCAGCAGCAGCGGTGTACCCACCAGCGCTACAGCATACTCAATGCTACCGATCGCCTCTGGGGTCGCAATATTCCCCGCAATCCGCACATCAAAAATGTCGCCAATGCCCTGATCAAACACGATCTCAGCTGGAACGCGTGAATCTGCACAACTCAAAATAGTGGCAAAGGGATGCTGGGCTTGAGCTACTTCCTGTAACCGTTTCGCAGATTGATCGGGATACTGAGGCTTATGCTGCACAAACCGCTGATTGCCTGCCACGAGTTTTTTCAAAGCCGCATCAGGGCTGAGCGGAGGCGCGATCGCTGATACCTCAGCAGCATGAACTGACTTCACGTGCCAGAGCAGATTGCTGGCTAAACCCAAAGCGCCGATCGACCCTAGCTTGAGCAGGTCACGACGACCGACAAAACCGTCTCTGTGATTCATAGCGATGCCACACATTTAATTGAGCGAATTTCCATTACGTCTGAAATGTAACAGGTACCACCAAATTTATTGAGTAGAGGACGAACATTTTCAGCCACTGTTTTGACGTGCTCAGGCATACAAAACGCAAGAATATAGACATTGTCAAGCATCGTTATATCTATACCTTCGCCGCTTTCGAGCAACCCTTTACCAGCCACATTCCGCATGACAGCATGACCGTAGACACCCGACTTATCTAAACTCTCTAAAATTTTGCCAAGCTCAAAGGAGTTAGCAATGATTTCAATTTTTTTGACAAGATGCATGCGCTTACCTCCATAACAGGTTGATTCCATACAGGTACAGCGGAATTCCCACAATAATGTTGAATGGGAACGTCACTGCGAGAGCGGTCGAAACGTACAGGCTAGGATTTGCCTCAGGTACCGTCATCCGCATCGCTGCTGGAACCGCAATGTAGGAAGCACTAGCACACAAAACAGAAAACAAGAGGGCATTCCCTTGAGGCATGTTGATGAGTCGGGCGATGAGCAACCCAATGCCTGCGTTGAATATAGGAATCAGTATGGCAAATGCGATGAGGAAAATGCCGGTTTTTTGTAAGTCTTTAATTCTTCTGGCGGCAACCAATCCCATGTCGAGCAAAAAGAAGGTCAAAACGCCGTAGAACAAGCCCTGCGTGAAGGGCTCTAGCACTTTCCAGCCGCGCTCTCCTGTTAGCACCCCAATGAAGAGGCTACCCACGAGCAAAAAGACGGAACTGTTGAGAAAGGCCTCTTGCAGTACCTCACCCCAGGAAAATTCGCGGTTTTCGTCCTTTGTAAAAAGGCTCACCAGGATCAAGCCCACAATGATTGCAGGAGACTCCATCAAGGCGAGCGCTGCCACCATGTACCCGTCATAGCCAATGCCTAATTCCGTCAGAAAGGCACTGGCTGTAATGAAGGTAACCGCACTAATGGAACCATAGGTCGCCGCGATCGCCGCCGCATCATAGGTATCCAGCCTGAGTTTCAGGATAAAAAAGGTATACAGCGGGACAAAACATGCCATTAGCATGGCAGCGAGGAGCGTTAGCACGACTTCTTGCGTCACGCCACTTTTGATCAACTCAACCCCTCCCTTAAAGCCGATCGCAAAAAGCAGATACAGCGAGAAAAGCTTCGGTACGGGTGCCGGAATTTCCAGATCGGATTTGACCAGAATCGCCGTTATCCCTAAAAAGAAGAAGAGAATCGGCGGGTTCAGAATATTGGAGACGATTAAGCTAGCATCCATAACCGTTCCTCCTGACACTGCTGTAGCCGGACGTTCAGAAAACGTTGCATTGTAAAAAAATGATGTGAGCTTGAATCATGATTATCGTGTCCTGTGACCCCCTGTCAATGAAATGAAGAAGTGTTGCAAACGGCAAACAAACGCGTCATGAGAGCCGCCTAAAAGATGCTAAGTTTGACGGTGGCAAGCGGTTTCACCCCTTTCACTTACCATGCGTCCACTTCAGCGATTTTTTACTCTCCTGGCTCTTTTGTTTCTGCTTGCGATCGCTCCAATGCCCGTTCTAGCGGCCAGTTCAGCCGCCATTCGCGCTTACGATGATGCTGAAGCAACCACCCATAATTACTCTGGTCAAAGCCTGGTCAAAGCAGAATTTGCAGGGGTCAAACTCCAGGGCGCTAATTTTAGCGGTGCTGACCTGCAAGGTGCGGTATTTAACGGCTCTGACTTGACAAGAGCGAATCTGCACGGGGCTAACCTCAACAACGGGATCACATACCTGACGAACTTGACAGAGGCAAACTTGAGCGATGCGATTTTCACGTCTGCCATGATGCTTAAATCGGTGTTTCGGAACGCCAATGTCACAGGTGCAGACTTCAGCTTCGCCGTACTCGATCGCACCCAGGTACTGCAGCTTTGCAAAACGGCCAGCGGCATCAACCCCACCACTGGAGTAGACACCCGCGAATCTTTGGGCTGCCCATCGTAATATCTCAATCCTGCCTTCAGCAGTCAGCATAGAAGTTTTAGTTTTAAGTTAGAGAGCGGTCAGCCGTCAGCGATCATCGGTCAGCGTAGAAGTTTTGAGTTTTGAGTGGAAGAACGCTCAGCGGTCAGTGGTTAGCCATCAGCCGACTCCCGACTCCCGACTTCCCACTCCTTCTCTTCTGCCCTCTGCCATCATGAGCTAATCTAAGGCTGTAACAGTTGATTAAACTCTAGGAGTTAGCCTTGGAACGGACATTTTTGGCAATTAAGCCCGACGGCGTACAGCGGAAATTGGTCGGCGAAATCATCCGTCGTTTTGAAACAAAAGGGTTCACTCTTGTTGGCTTAAAGCTAATGAACGTCAGCCGTGAACTGGCAGAAACCCACTATGGCGTGCATCGTGAGCGCCCCTTCTTTGCAGGACTAGTAGACTTCATTACCTCTGGCCCTGTGGTCGCGATGGTGTGGGAAGGTGAGGGTGTAATTGCCTCTGCCCGTAAAATCATTGGTGCCACCAATCCGCTTAATTCAGAACCTGGAACCATCCGTGGCGACTTTGGGGTAAATGTGGGTCGCAATCTGATTCACGGCTCTGATGCACCCGAAACAGCGCAGCAAGAGATTAGTCTTTGGTTCAAGGATGAAGAACTCGTCAATTGGCAACCTACTTTGATGTCGTGGATTCACGAGTAGTTGCGAACAGCGATGAGTTCTGAGTTTTGAAGTAGCGCAACCTCTTGATCTACCGCCGCCGAGGCAACAGGGCCTACTCTTTGCGTTCTCTGCGCCTCAGCGGTTGTTTTCAGCGTGCTTTTCTAGCGTTCAGCTTTCTCTTTTTCAGGTTCTTTAGTTTCAGTCACGACACTGGGTAGAGAAGGCTCAGCGATCTCTGTATCATTGCGCTTAGAGAAGCCCCATAAGAAGATCAGGGCGATCGCGCTAATCATGACCCACTCTGGTGGCACCAGCGCGTCGTTGAACACCCGCACCAGTAATCGCAATCCCACCAACGCCACCGTAAGATAGCCCGCATCTTCCAGGTACTCAAATTCCTTGAGCCAGCGGATGAATAGCCCTGCCATAAAGCGTAGGGTAATAATCCCGATCGTGGCACCCGTGAGAATCAGCCACGTATCCTGCGAAACCGCGATCGCCGTTGTGACGCTATCAAGCGAAAAAGCTAAATCGGTAATGCCAATCATGGGGATCGCTTGCCAAAGCGACGAAAATCGAGGGCCGTGATGGTGGCTTTCATCGCTTTCATCGGGCTTCGACGTGAAGTATTGCAAGACTAACCACAATAAATACAGCGCTCCTGCCAGTTCAAATTGCCAAAACTGGATCACCCAGGTTGCCGTCAAAATGAGGGTAATCCGCAAAATATAGGCAAGTACCAACCCAATGTTAAGCGCCCGTCGCTGTAAGGCACTGTCTTGCAAACCTTGTGCTAAAGCAGCAAGGGCGATCGCATTATCCGCCGATAGCACAGCCTCCAATGCAATTAGAACAGGCAGCACCAGTAGCGTTTCGGGGCCAAAATTAGGCGAGTCAAGCAATTGGTCTAACATTCAGTGATTCTTAAAATTCAAATATAACGAACTGAAGGCAATAGCTTGCAGCAGTCTCTACTCCTTCAAGTGGATGTTGAACACGGGATGGAGTAACGCCGATTCAAGGTTGGGCCAACGTATGACCTAAGCTCAGCATTACTGCCATCCAGAGACCTCTTGTTTAGCCATAGCGTACCTCCACACAGATGCGCACCATCAGCAAGCAACACAGATTGATCCCCGCTTTTCAAAGCCTACTTAATCTATTATTCAGCCTAACGCTTATACGTAACCATTCGCTAACGAATGTGATGTGTTAGCGGCATCGTGGAAGAGCAAAGAAGCCCCAACCTGCTGGTTAGAGGCTTGCTCCTCCATTTCCCCACTCCTAGCCTGCCCAAAATGAGCACTCCCTCAACGACCAGAGCAGGAGTTACTCGCGTCTGGGTTCTGTTGCATCTTGTAACAAGATGTTCCCGGAACGCACACTTTAGAGGACATTGGGGAACTATAAACCCCAAAAGAAGGAGTTTTTGACAATGCTATCGGAGACTCAGATCTTTATCGCTTTGGTGGTCGCACTGGTTCCTGGCGTTCTCGCCTTCCGGCTAGCCACCGAGCTTTACAAATAGATCGCTTTTGTTGCGCACCCTGTGCCGTGACAAAATAGTGTCGTAGCAAAATAGGTAGTCTGTTTTGTGGATTGGCTCTATAATCTTTCGGTGCTTCCTTGGGATTAGTGGGATGACGTGTCATCCAGGGCACAATCGTCTAGATAGGCTACCTATTTTTAGTTTTTGGCTTAAAGATTGTTTTTAAGTTAGAGAATTAGCCTTAGTAGCGTTGCCAATTCGCGTATTGTTGCTTTTAATGGATCAAGCTTTTTAAGATCGTTGGTTCTTAAGTCGCTTTAAGCACAGCTATCTTTACGACTACGGTTAACCTGTAGCGTGATGCCAGGGATTGCCTTCTATTTTGCCTGCCTAGACCGGACTGAACGCCATGCACGCACTGAAACCGTCCTACCTTCCACCACAGCCGCCTAAACGCGTCCGGACGGTTTCCCGCTCCAAAATCAAGCAACAGCGACGTCCCTACCGTGCTGTTGTGATTGAATCAACGGTGAAGCTATCGGTGAACGTTACCTTATCGATGGTTGCCATCAGTGCACTAACGCAACTTTTACCCTATCGAGCATCCCAAGCAACGAAGCTTCAGGAGCTTCAAGTAACCGTGCGGTCAACGGGCGAGCGCGTCCAGCGCGTCCAGGAGCGCTTCAATCAATACTTTGATCCAGCTCAGACAGATGCAAATATGCAGGCTCAGAGCAATCGCATCGGCACGCAACAACGACGCATCGTTTGGAGTCAACCTGCAAGACCTGCAACGGATCATTAGCCCTTAAGCGAGGAACGTTGAAGTTCTTATCGATCGATCTGGGAAGCCTTGTACGTCCGACTGCCGACACAATAGCGCCTTTAGGCGTCAAGTTTAAAGTCTGTACTGAGTTCAGGGTTGAGAAGATCACTCAACCAGCGCTTTACTTGAACGTGTAGGCGTTTAGAAACACGTAACTGTGTGGTATTGCTTGCAGATAGTGCCAGAAGCGCACGACGGTAGTCTGCCACAGCATAGTTCCAGTCGCCTGCCAAATGAGATGTGCGACCACGCTGAGCGTAGATGTGTCCTGCGACCGAAGTGGTTGGTTCCGCAGCTCTAGCACCACTCAACATCTGATCAAATTGAAGGGCGAGATCAAACGTTTCGATCGCATGTTCGTACATGTCTAACTCACGAAACGTAATCCCCTGATTAATCCGTGCATGGGTATTGGCAGGGTTGAGATCCAGCGCCGTCTCGTAATCAAAGAGCGCTTCCATCGGTCGTCCCATAGAGGCATAGCAGTTTGCGCGGTTGTTATAAATTTTCGCTAGCGTTGGGTTCAGTTGCAGCGCACTATTGTAGTCAGCCAGCGCATAGCTAAATTGACCGTTTTGAAAATACAGCAAGCCGCGATTGTTGTAAGCGGTAACGTTTTGCGGATTACGCTCGATCAATAAGCTGAAAAGGTCGATCGCCGCTGCGTAGTTGCCTTGCTTAATTTCGTACAGCGCTTTTTGGCGTAACAGGGCATCTTGCTCAGCAAGGCTAAGGGATGCAGTGCGGGTACTCGATCGATCAGGCGCAGTCTGTTTACCGCTGGGTTGGTGTCTGTGTCCAGGCTGAGAGGCAACAGCGTGAGAGGGAGTGGGCGAGCAAGGGAAGGACGCAGCACTGCTCTGCGAACCCTTATCCTGCTGGCCTTTGAATGTGCGAGGATTCATAACCTTTTTACCTTTGGTATGCGATCAGATTAGAGATGTTCCTTTTAGAGTTGCTCTATCTGTGTGTCACTTGCTTATGTGTCTAAAGTGAGACCTTGTACTGTATGACGTGAAAAAACTCTGAAGTGAGCGATTGTTGTTTGGTTTAAGAAGCGTCCGGTTTAGGGGAAAAAATGTCCATTGATTCCTTTGAAACCAGTGCCTTACGTTACTTAACAACAGTTGGCTAGTGTATATCCGGACAACTCGTCTGTTGAAGCCTGGAGGAACTACAGCGTGGGTTGCCTCCATTTCTGAAGTAGGGTGCCAGATCCTCCGCGTGGTTACCTACCTAAAGAGAATGGGTCACTCAGCGGGAGGAGATGTGAGAAGCGTTCCATGAAGTTGGTAGAATGCAACACAGTGCCTGCTTTCTCTGGCGCTAGATCTGAACCTTGGACTTTCCTATGACCACCGCAGCGTTTCACTTGAATGCACCTGATTTGGCAGCCGAAGACTACATCGTTTTGGGTTTGGCAACGTGTTTTGCTAAAGACGAAGGCGAAGTGCATGAGGTTGCGGTTGTGGAACCGATTCCCTCAGCGGCGTTAGAAGCGATCGTGAAAGGCATTCCAACGTCTTATCAAACCGCGATCGCCACCACACTGGGCGCTGTGTTTACGGGTGACACGCCTCAACTACCAACAGAGTTTCCAACGAGCGCACAATTCTGCGATGAATTTGTGGATCGGGCGATCGCGGCTGCCCGTACCTACAAAGTGCGTCCGGTGGCACAGGGGCATATTCCCCTCGGCTCCAGCCGGAGCGATTTTGCCTATTCGGTTGAGCGCAAGCGCGTCCTCAATTCGCAACGCCTTGTCCGCACTGAAGACAATGTGAAGCAGCACGAATATACACATAAGGTGCTTTAGTCGTTGTTGGTTTGCTAGGTGTGGAGGTATTAGACGGGCTACAAGACAGTTGAGTTGATAGCAAAGGATCTTATGCTCAAGCTTTATGGTGGTAAGTTTAGTCGAGCCTCGATCGTGCAGTGGTGTCTAGAAGAATTGCAGGTGCCCTACGAGTTTGTGTTGCTGGATATGCAGGCGGGCGAACATTTGGAATCTGATTACACCGCCATTAATCCGATTGGCAAAGTGCCCGCGATCATAGATGACGACTTCAAACTTTGGGAGTCAGGTGCCATCCTGCTTTATTTGGCTGAGCGGTATGGTCATGCTGACACGGTCAAGCTACGGGCTGAGATCGCTCAGTGGGTGTTGTATGCTAATGCGACCTTGGGGCCAGAGCTGTTGAACGAAGCTACGCGCGATCGTGAAATGTCTCGTCTACTTAAACCGATCGACCAGATTTTGACGCTGAAGCCTTACCTGCTGGGTGATCAGTTCAGCACGGCTGATGTGGCGATCGGCTCAACCCTTGGCTTTTTTCAAATACGGTACAAAATGGACTTTACGGCCTATCCGGCTGTAGTGGACTACATTAAACGGTTAGGCAGCAGATCGGCCTTTCAGAAGACGATGGGTAGCAGAGGCGTTTAGCCCAAGCATCGACTTAATCTGCTTCAGTACCTAGTTTTCACTTTTTTTACTTGCTTTGGGTTCCGTATCTTCAGTGCCGAGAGCACGATCGAGTACAGCACGGGCCTCTTCTGCCTGCTTTCTTGCCTCTTTAAAGCGGAGGTTTGCCTGTGCATAGGTTTTGAGCACTTTGAACCCATCTTTGAGCGCGGTAATTTCCTCCTCGCTCACGGGATCATCGCTAAAGAGCATATCAAGCTGAGCGTGTACCTGAAGGGCTTCTGACCGGGAGTCTTGCAGCTTCAGCTTGAGCGTGGCTAGGTGGCTCAGTATTTGCACGGCCTGAGTGACGGCATCTTCTTCGGGGTTGGGGTTAAAGGCAGGTTCTTTCACTTCAATAAACTGTTGGGGAGCAAAACCGTCAGATAACTCAGTGGGAAGTTCACCCGCGTCCATCAGCTCGATTAGTTGATCCATCGCTTTTTCGCGGGCTTTGACCGAATCTTTACCAGAAACGGTCAAAATCACTTCTGGGCTTTGAGCGAGCGTGTATTGAACCATAGGGGCAACAATAAAACATTTGTACTATAAAATCTTACAGCATTACGTCTGCATAAACAAAAACTGGAGCCGACGATCGAGCAAAACCAGCATTACTCCAGGTCTCCCGCGCTTATCCTACTCCACATTGCTTCTGCTAACACACTGTTTTCTTTCAACCCGTAGATGGCTGCAACACTAGAAGCAACTTCTGATTCTGCATCCTTTGATACTCGCAACTTCATCGTAATGTTTCGGCATCTACCTAGAGCTGTATAAAAACGCTATAAACTTCATCGTTTTCGATCAGTACAGCGCTTTTCCTTACCAAGAATTTACTGAAAATCCCTCCTGGTGGGCACTAAGCTAAGTGTATAAGTTCGTAACAGGTGCACTCACTTCAGGGTTGTTCTGGAAGCGCTATAGACGTGCCTCTTTGGTGACGATCGGTTTGGTAGCCATCGGTTTGGTAGCCATCGATCGCCGCATCTACACCTGGCTTTATAAACGTTGGCAGATTGTTCCCGTCCTGTCTTTGTTCTGATCGGGGTGCAGCAGACTTTAAACCAGCTTGCTCGGCGGACTTGAACGCTGGAGCAATTTTAGCTTTTGAAAGCTCAGCCATCGGGATATGCCCAGGTTGGTTGAGTTTACTGATTGTCATGGCGCGATGCAAACCAAATCATTGGATCTAACGAGGAGCATGAAGCAAGCAATGCAAGGACAAAGCAATCTCGTCAAAGAAGCCTGGGAATTGCTGGAAGATGCGATCGTTTACTACCGGGGGCGTCCTGTCGGTACGGTGGCAGCACGAGATCCCTATGTCGAATCACTGAATTACGACCAGTGCTTTGTGCGAGACTTTGTGTCGGCAGCACTGTTGTTTTTAATTAAAGGCAAACCTGAAATTGTTCGTAATTTTTTAATTGAAACCCTGGCGCTCCAAAGTAGCGATAAGCAGATGGACTGCTTTAATGCGGGTCAAGGGTTGATGCCTGCTAGCTTCAAGGTGGAATCGTGGGATGGGCATCAGTACTTGACGGCAGACTTTGGGGAACACGCGATCGGCAGAGTCACTCCGGTTGATTCGTGCCTCTGGTGGCTGTTGCTGCTGCGGGCGTATGTCAAGTCCACAGGTGATATCACCCTGGCACACGAACCAGAATTTCAGCACGGCATTATTTTAATTTTGAAGCTGTGTCTTGCCGATCGCTTTGACATGTATCCCACCATGCTCGTGCCCGATGGCGCGTTTATGATCGATCGTCGTATGGGCGTATACGGGCATCCCCTCGAAATTCAAGCGCTGTTCTACGCCGCACTCCGAGCGGCCCAGGAACTACTCGCACCAGGTCGGCGTGGCGATGTGTATATTCAAGTGGTCAACCAGCGGTTAAGCATCCTGAACTATCACATTCGAGAATACTACTGGCTAGATTTGAGTCGCCTCAACGCGATTTACCGCTATCGAGGTGAGGAATTTGGTGAAACAGCCGTCAATAAATTCAACATCTATCCCGATTCCATTCCGTATTGGTTGACCGAATGGATGCCCGAAAAAGGCGGCTACCTGGCAGGCAACTTAGGGCCAGCGCAGATGGATTTCCGCTTTTTCTCGCTGGGAAATCTGCTTGCGATCACGTCCTCTCTAGCAAGCGAGCACGAAGCGCAGTCGATCGTAGATTTAATTGAACAGCGCTGGCAAGATCTCGTCGGCTATATGCCCATGAAGATTTGCTTTCCAGCCGTGGAAGACCTGGAGTGGAAGATTCTCACGGGCTGCGACCCCAAGAACGTTCCCTGGTCGTACCACAATGGCGGCAACTGGCCTGTTTTGCTCTGGAGTCTGGCAGCAGTGGCGCAAAAGACAGGCAGACCAGAGCTTGGCTGGCGTGCAGTCGAAATGGCAGAGCGGCGATTGACCGAGGATGAGTGGCCCGAATACTATGACGGGCGAAACGGCAGGCTCGTTGGTAAAGCCTCACGCAAGTACCAAACCTGGACGATTTCCGGTTATCTCCTTGCCAGAGAGTTCCTCGAAAACCCAGAGCATCTCAAGCTGATTAGCTTCGACGAAGACCTGGAAATGCTGGCACTGATGGGTAAAGTACGCGAACTACGGTAGAAAACGGAGAGGGGGGGATTCGAACCCCCGTCGGCTTGCACCGAACCTGATTTCGAGTCAGGCGCATTCGACCACTCTGCCACCTCTCCAGGACTTACGAGTTGTGAGTTGTGAGTGATGAGTTTTAAGTTGAACAGCCTGCCAACTCAAAGCTCAAAACTTTGCACTCAAAACTATTCTACAGGGCAGATGGGGCGTTTTCCTGCGATTCCAAACTTGTCTTGAAACCACTGTCAGGATTCCACTGAAGCGCACCATCTCGCTCGATCGCATAAACCTGAGTGCCTCGCTGGCGAAGTTGGGCTTCGGTTTGAGGGTGAATTTGGCTGGTGGCGATCGCCACGTTTGGGTGCAGCGCCTCCAAGATCGTTGCTTCTAGCCGCTTGCCAGACCACCAGAGGACGTGTGCTTCTGGCAGGCCGTGGGTCTTCAGAAGTGTACCTTGCTGCTCTGATGGGAGGTTTCCCAGCCAAATCCAGGTTTGCGTCGGCAGACGGAGTTCTGCAATGAGCGGCTCTGTGCTGTGGAGCTTGAATTGGCTGGAGCCAATGGAAGCCGTTTGCCCGCTTTCTAAAAGCGTTGGTTTTACAGTCATCGAGACTCCCTGCATCGCGTCCTCGTTCACAGCGTATAAACGCTTGATGGCTAAACGCTCGGCAATTTTGCCCCAGCCGCTGGGCTTTCGGAGTGATTGGTCGGCTGCGATCGCCCACGTGATCTCATTCACACCCGTTTTTTGGAGAAACGGTAGCACTGCAAAACCAGCGGTAGACACGTCCCCAGTGTTGATGAGTGTTGTGCGTCCTGCCTCTTGAATGACCATGATCGGCTGTCCTGCTGCCAGTAGGGTGACGCGAAACAGCGCTGCCTTAGCCTGCCATGCAGGAATGACAACCAGCCCGATCGCCATTAGTAAAGCCACCCACCACCGCTTGCGCCACCAAGGTTGTAGCCAGGTAAGGCCAAGCAGGCTGTACAGAGCGATCATGATGAATACTGAAATCGTACCCACCGCATAGGCATTGCCGGGTAAGCGGCTAAAGCCATCGACCACCAGCATGAGGGCTTGGGTAGGGTATTTTAGGAGCCACGCGATCGCGCTTCCGGCAGGCGACCAGACCAAAGCGGCGAGGGCACTTGCCATACCACCAATGCTGAGAATTGAGATGAGCGGGGTGGTGATCAGGTTGACTACCACGCTGTAGGGAGACAGCACACCAAACGCTTGAAGCTGTAGCGGCAGCGTCCACAGGTAAGCGGCGATCGGCACGGCAAAGAGGGGCGCGATCGCGCTGGGCATCCAGTCCAGTTGTTTCGTTAGGGGTGGCACCGTGACCATCAGACCCATTGTGGCTAGAAAGCTCAACTGAAAGCCCAGATTCCAGATCCACAGCGGGTTAAACAGCAGCAAGAGTACCCCAGTGACCAGCAACCCTCCTAACGGCTTGACTTTACGCACCATGACTAAAGCCACAAGACCACCAAACCCCATGAGTGCAGCCCGCAAAACGGCAGGTTGAACGCCTGTCAGTCCTACAAAGACGAAGAGCGATACGATTCCCGCTAAAAACTGTACTTTGGCAGAGAAGCGGCGTGTGAGAGATAGCACAACGCCCAGAATGAGCGATGACTGAAATCCAGAGGCTGCGAGTGCATGAGCCAACCCCGCACGGGCAAACTGGTCTTTCAGATCAAACGGCAAGTCAACCCCACGGCTGCCTAAAACCATTGAACTGACCAACGCTCCTGCTGGGCTACCCAGCCAACGGATTTGCGATCGCACCACTGCTTGCCTGATCTGCCACCAACCCCAGCGCGATCGAGCGTCCACGACTTCCACTGTCTGGCCCTTCATGCCAGCAAAGCAGCCTTCTTGCCGGAGGTATGCTTGAAAGTCAAAGCCACCGGGATTCGTAGCTGGCTGCGGCAGATATAGACCACCCATCACCTTGACGAGTTGCCCAGGATAAAGCCCCGTCGCTTGAAGCAAGGGCACCGTGACGTAAAGCGTGCCCGTGGGTGCCTTCTCATCCACATATTGCACCTCGCCACTGGCAGACTCAACGTGCCTCACCGTCAACCAAAACTGCGCCTTTTGGCTGCGGGTTAGCTGCGGCACGCTGTCCATCTCACCCGTAACCAACCACTCCTGCTTTGGTACCTCGGCAGGCGGAATCAAGTGGCTGACTTCCGTAGCGGCTGGTTGCGGCATTCTAAGCTGGAAGTAGAAAGTGGCAAACAATCCCAATATGCCAGCCAGTAGCCATACCCAGCGCTTTGGGGCCGCTCGCCAAACGCGCTTGACGCTGAGAGAAAGCCCAACGCCTAGCACCAAAACGGCATAACCGCCCCAAGCAAATTTGGTCAGAAAAAGCCCCAGAACGTATCCCAAGCAGAGGATGATGGTACCTGTAGCGGTCATGAAGCACCCCGATCGCAGCACAAACTACACTAAGAGTGCCCAACCGAAGGGACGAGTTTTGAGTTTTGAGTTGATTTAACGGTTAGCAGCCAGCTAAGTAGCTAGTTACGTTGCGTCACTAATGAGAGCGGCGATCACAGTCATTAAGGTGACTGGCTCGATCGGTTTAGTAAGGTGTTGCTGAAAACCTACCGCGATCGCCTGCTGCTGATTGATCGCTCCAGCATAAGCAGTCAGGGCGATCGCGGGAATTTGCCCACCTTGTTCGGGTGCTAATGCTCTCACTTGTTGCAACAACATATAGCCGTCCATGTCTGGCATACCGATGTCACTCAGGAGGATATGCGGCTTGACTTGCGGCAACAGCAGTAGCGCTTTGCGGGCCGAAGCGACGGCTGTCACCTGTGCCCCTTGCTGTTCTAGGAGAAACGCTATGAGTTCCCGCGCATCGGTGTCATCATCAACGAGCAGAATTTTGATGCCATTGAGGTCGAGAGACAACTCAGGCGATCGCTCATCCTGGGTCACGTTTGATGGCATGGGCAGCAGCGGTATTTGGACGACAAACGTTGTACCTTGACCTTCTCCAGGGCTTTTGACTCGCACCGTCCCTCCATGCAGTTCCACGATTTGGCGCACGATCGCCAACCCCAAGCCCAGTCCGCCAAACTTTCTCGTTGTTGCTGCGTCCGCTTGACGGAAGTATTCAAAGACGTAAGGCAAAAAGTTGGGTGCAATGCCTTGCCCGGTATCGTTCACCGTAATCTGGGCGGATGAGTCTAGCCGTTCCAGTCGGATGCTCACTTGTCCTCCTGTTGGTGTGAATTTCACCGCATTAGAAAGGAGATTCCAAAGCACCTGCTGCAACCGAGTGGCATCGCCTGAGACCAGTCCGACATCCGGTGCAAGGCTGGCTTCGACCTGAATTGACTTCGCTTCTGCTGCTAGTCCTACCGTTTCCATTGCGGCTCGAATGACAGAGGCAAGATTGACCGGAGCCGCCGTGAGGCTGAGTTTACCTTGCAGAATGCGTGACACATCCAGGAGATCTTCAATCAGTTGTGATTGCAGTCTGGCATTGCGCTCGATCGTAGCTAAGGCTTGAGCAGTCTTTATTTCATCGAGCTTGCCGCTCTGAAGCAACTGAGACCAACCCAAAATTGGATTGAGAGGCGATCGCAGTTCATGCGACAACACAGCTAAAAACTCATCTTTGACGCGATTCGCGCGATCGGCTTCAGCGCGTGCGGCTTGTTCACGGGTCAGCAGTTGTTCCCGTTCAGCGACGGTCTGCCGCTGCTCAATCAGGTCTGCCGCCTGACGGGCGAGTAGATCGAGAAACCGCAACTCGCGATCGCTGGGTCGGTGGTGCTTACGCCAATGGGTTGAAACCATCCCGATCGGGTTGCCCGACCGCGTGATCAACGGAGTAGATTGCGCGGAGAAGTAGCCAGACTTTAAATGCAGGCGCAGTGACCCATCAGGGTCTTCACTCTCTGGCACATCAAAGTCAACGAAGGTGCGATCGCCATGTTTGAGAGCGAGGCCGCAGGGGGTGAGAGAGCTTGCATTCACGCGGTAGAAATGCTCGGTCATCGTTGTCTCAAAGCCCTGAGTGGCTAGTAGTACTAAATCCTGCGTCGCCTCGTCGAAGATTTGCACCATTCCAGCATCTGCCCGTGTGATCGCGATCGCAGTAGACATGATCGCTTGATAGAGCGTTTGAATGTCGCTTTCAGTCACGAGCCGCGCACCCAGTTCACGGAGCCGCTGCGTATCTCGTAAGTCTGCTGCGATCACGGCTTCGGCACGGGCGCGATCGACCGTTGCCCACGTGCGCTCGGCGACCTCTTCCGCCAAGGACACCTCTTCCGGTGTCCACACACGCGGTTTAGATGTGTGGATAGCAAGCCCCGCTACAAACTCGCCGTCCTTCAACAGCGGGATGCCAGTGTAGGCACCAATCTGGAGCGCAGCGTAGGCTGCTTTCTGCTCTGGGGACAGATTTGGATCGGCTGCCACATCAGATACAGAGACAGCACACCCGTTGCGGTACGCTGCCAGCAGATCGAAACCGAACGCAGCAACGGGGTAACTGCCAGAGATCGTCTTAGCTCCATTCACGTAATCGCGCTCAACGACATAATGATCGCTACGAACCTCGAAATAGGCTACGCGGTTTGCACCCAGATATTCGCCCAACACTCGGCTTGCGGTCGCTTGCACCTCGATCGGGTCGGCCAGCGGGCGGATTGCGTCGGTGAGGGAGACGCGGAAAGCATCGAGTGCAGCAGCGCGGCGCGAACTTTCTTCTGCTCGTTTGCGCGCAGTGATGTCATTGAACACAATGGCAACATGGCGGCTAGCGACATCGCTGATCCGTGAGGCACGCACCTCAAACCAACGGTTCATTGGTTCGGACTTGTTTTCAAAGTGTGTGGCTTGTCCCGTCAGTGCCACCTGACCATAGACTTCAAACCAGAATGCTTCCAGGCCAGGCACTAGCTCACGCGCCGTCTTGCCTAATGCATCTTGGGGTAAATCGGTGAGCCGGAAGAACGCCGGATTTACCTGCACGAAACGATAATCAACTGGCTTTTCTTCACCATTGAACAGTACTTCAACGATGCAGAAGCCTTCGTCGATCGACTCAAACAGGGTACGGTATTTTGCTTCTGACTCGCGCAGGGTCGCTTCTGACTCGCGCCGCAGGTGTGCCAGCTTGAGCGTGGCTTCCACTCGTGCCAACAACTCTCGTGCCGAGAAAGGCTTAGTCAAGTAATCATCGGCTCCAGCCGTGAGTCCTTCAATCCGGGCTTCTTCGCCTGCACGCGCTGATAGCAAGATGATGGGTATGTTTTGTGTTGCCGGATTAGAGCGCAGCGATTGCAATAATTCAAAGCCATCCATCTCTGGCATCATCACATCGGTTAACACCAGATCGGGCGGATGGGTTTGGATCGCGGTCAAGGCTGCAACGCCATTGGCGACGGCTTCAACTTCAAAGCGCGAACTCAACAACCGTTTCACATAAGCGCGCATATCAGCATTATCGTCAGCTAAAAGAATCCGTCCCCCGCTTACACTTGCTATCGCAGGCGGAAGTACAGCATCGAAGCCTGCAACCGTTGCCTGCCTCTGCCTCACGTCAGAACCATCTGGTAGCCAATGTAAGGCTTCCTCTACAAAGATTACGGCTCTAAGCGCCGTTGATTCCAACGTGCGAGCCGCTTGAATATCGTCTGGGGGGAGATGAGCCGTGCCCAAGGGAATGGCAATTGTCAAGGTTGTGCCACAGTCAATTTGACTGGCAGCCTGGATTGTGCCACCGTGCAGTTTGACGAGTTCTTGCACCAAAGCCAGACCGATGCCAGAGCCTTCATGGGTACGCGCACGAGTACCGCTCACCCGGTGAAACCGTTCAAACAAGCGTGCGAGCTCGGCTTCAGGAATGCCAACCCCGGTATCGGCAACCGTCAATGTCACCGTATCCCCAACCGCTTGCAGGCGAACGATGATACTGCCAGCAAACGTAAACTTAAACGCATTGGACAGCAAGTTGAGAATAATCTTCTCCCACATTTCTCGATCGACATACACAGTTGGTAACGCGGGGCAGTCAATCACTAAGGTCATGCCAGCCTGCTCAATCAGGGAGCGAAAGCTGCTAGCCAGTTCAGCCGTATAGGTTGCCAAATCGGTGGGTTCATAAGATGCCTGCACGCGCCCTGCTTCAATGCGAGAAAAATCGAGCAGCGTATTCACCAATTTCTGCAACCGCAGGCCGTTTCGCTGCACGAGCTGTAGCTGTTCCCACTCATCGGGTTGCAAGCGTCCAGCTAAGGTGGTTGCCAGATTTTCCAGGGGACTCAGCATTAACGTCAAGGGGGTGCGGAATTCGTGGCTGACATTACTGAAGAAAGTTGTTTTAGCGCGATCGAGTGCGGCTAAAGCTTCAGCGCGTTGACGTTCCGTTTCATACGTCTGGGCGTTAGCAATTGCCATAGCGACCTGTCCAGCAATCTGGGTGAAAAAATCGCGGTAGGCATCGTCAAGTTTGAGACGTGGGCTAGCGACGGCAACCAGCAACCCGCTGACTTTACTACCGTAGCCAGAGACAGCGATTGGCAACACCATTGCCTCTTGTGGCGGCTCTGTCCAAGGGCTTCCCGGAAGTATTCCAAAGCGTGCCACCAGATTTGTGATTACTTGAGGCTGGGCAGTACGCGCAGCCAGCGCGATCGACCAGCCGTTGGCATCCTCATCTGTCTCCAGATCGATCACCGCAGGACTGGCAGCGCTGTTTAGAACCGATTCACTACCCTTACAGAGTCGAGCACGTTTTCCGTCTGGATCAACGAGGTAGAGCAGCACCAAAGGAAGGTCAAACGGATCGGACTGGAAAGCCTCCAATATCAGCTCACAAGACGCTTCAGTCGTCTTTGCAATGCCAGTTTTAGACGCTAACTCCCGCAACAGCCGTGCGCGGCGATCGTTCAACACCCGGTAGGTCGTCTCACTCACAATGTTGAAGACGCCGTCAATCGTGCCACTCCGCCCCTGAATGGGATTAAAGGTGTACTCGAAGAAGCACTCCTCGGTATAGCCAAAGCGATGCATCGACAGCAACTCGTCTTTATGAAAAGTGCCTTCGCCAGTCGCCAAGACACCGGCCAGTTCTGGCCCAATGTCGTTCCAAATTTCAGACCAGACCTCGCGGGCAGGATGACCGAGTGCCCAGGAATGCTTGTCGCCAAGAATAGGTCGCCACGCGTCGTTGTAGAGCAGGATGCAGTCTTGCCCCCAGTAGATCGCGATGGGAAAACGGGAGTTCAGGCAAATACTCAGCGCCGAGCGTAAACTTTGGGGCCAAGTCTCAATCGCACCTAAGCGTGTTTGCGACCAATCGTGCGATCGCATCAAGGCACCCATCTCACCGCCGCCCGCAAACAAATTTTCCGAAACGGCCTGGCTCACTTCATCCATCCTGCCCACTACCTTCCTGTGCAAAAGACTGCGTTAAGAGCCGTTGGCTACCCACTCGCAGCATGTCTGAGGAAGGCTGGCTCAGTTGATCAATGAGTCGCAGATCATGAGTTAAGCAACCGACTTCAGGCTGCTTCAGCATTATAAATCGATCGACGACGGCGGTTTTGAAAAAACCCATAGAGAGAGTATGCATAACACTCGTTATGGCACACATCTTATTCCTTTGTCCTGATCAGTTTGGGCATGTTAATTCTGCTAGACAGTGATGCCTGAAGTGAACCAACGGGGGAAGCAGGCTACGCGTTTTTGGGGTGCTGTGTAGTAGCGTAAAATTGTCTTCCATCTGGCCTTTCTATCTCACACCCATGTACTGCGACTACCTGGTTCAAATTCTGACCGCCCGTGTCTACGATGTTGCACAGGAGACCCCGCTAGAAGTCGCTCCCAACCTGTCGGTACGCTTGCATAATACGGTGCTACTGAAGCGAGAAGATATGCAGTCTGTCTTTTCCTTTAAGCTGCGGGGGGCGTATAACAAAATGGCGAACCTGTCGCCCGATCGACTGGCGCAGGGGGTAATTGCGGCTTCTGCTGGAAACCATGCGCAGGGGGTCGCTCTGGGTGCTCATCAGTTGGGTAGCCGAGCGTTGATCGTGATGCCAGAGACCACGCCTCAGGTAAAGGTGGATGCGGTCAGAGCGCGGGGAGGGGAAGTGATTTTACATGGCGACACTTACGATGATGCCTATGCCTACGCTCGCCAATTGGAGGTAGAAAAAGGGTTGACGTTCATCCATCCATTTGATGATCCAGAGGTAATTGCGGGGCAGGGAACGATCGGCATGGAAATTTTGCGTCAATATCAGCAACCCATTCATGCGATCTTTGTGGCGATCGGGGGCGGAGGGCTGATCTCTGGCATCGCCGCCTATGTGAAGCGCATCCGTCCCGACATCAAAATCATTGGGGTAGAACCCGTTGATGCTGATGGGATGTCTCAATCCCTCAAAGCAGGAAAACGCATCCGCTTGCCTCAAGTGGGCTTATTTGCGGATGGTGTGGCCGTGCGGGAAGTAGGGGAAGAGACCTTTCGCCTGTGTCAGCAGTATGTGGATGAGATCATGCTGGTTGATACGGATGCCACCTGCGCGGCGATTAAGGATGTGTTTGAAGACACCCGCTCGATTTTAGAGCCTGCTGGAGCGTTGACGATCGCGGCTGCCAAAGCTTACGTGGAACGGGAGCACATGCAGGGAGAAACGCTGGTGGCCGTTGCCTGTGGTGCCAACATGAACTTCGATCGTCTCCGGTTTGTGGCGGAACGGGCGGAACTGGGAGAACGCCGCGAAGCCATTTTTGCCGTCACGATTCCCGAAAAACAGGGCACACTCCGCAAGTTTTGTGAATGTATGGGTAGGCGCAATCTGACGGAATTTAACTACCGCATTGCGGATGAGCAAGCAGCCCATATTTTTGTCGGAGTGCAAATTGAAGACCGCGCCGATGCCGCGAAGCTGGCTGAGGCGTTTGAAGCGTGTGGATTTAAAACCCTGGACTTAACCGACGACGAATTAACAAAATTGCATCTGCGTCACATGGTAGGTGGCCGTTCTCCGCTAGCTCATCATGAATTACTGTATCGGTTTGAGTTTCCTGAACGGCCCGGTGCCTTAATGAAGTTTGTTAATTCCATGAGTCCCGACTGGAATATCAGCCTCTTTCACTATCGCAATAATGGGGCAGATTACGGGCGGATTGTGGTCGGCATGCAAGTGCCACCGCACGAAATGTCAGAGTGGCAGGCATTTCTTGATACGCTGGGTTACCGCTACTGGAATGAAAGCCAGAATCCAGCCTACAAGTTGTTTCTTGCGTAACTGATAACTTGCACCCTTCTCAAGAAGGCGTCTTTCAAGCATCCCGACGATCGCAGGTCCCACTCTGCAATCAACTGCGGGCTAATAGAATGAAGTCCGTTAAAACGGACTGACAATCCACCCCCTTAGCTCTGAATCCACTACCATTCAGGAAGGCAAAGCCTACAGTGGGCTTACTGCTATCAGCCTGCAATAAATTGCAGGGAGGGTTATTGAGAACGGTGCAAGATTTAAGGTAAGCCATTGCCAATTCCATTACCAGCCAAACACCCATCCAAACGCCAAACTGATTAATGTCCACGACCTACTGGTATGAGGGCCGTTGTCCCCAGAGCAATAAGCTGCTGAGATTACCACGCACTGCTTTAGTGGACGCGATCGCCTACGATTTAATGCAGCACCTAGCCAGCGATGACCGCTATGCGCTTGGAAGGCAAGATGTATGGCGTCTTGTTGGTTGAAACGCCTTCAGGCAAACAACAAGTATTGAAAGCATTCTCCGGGCTGCTCAAGGGTGAGAGTGTGGTGGAGGGATGGGTGCCGCCAATTCCAGGCAGAGAGCAGGTTGCCCTTGAGGAAACTCGGACACTCGTGAGTTTAGAAACGATTCAGCAAGCATTAATGGCCTTGCAGCAGCGTCCCGATCTCAAACAGTACGAAGCGTCTACCCAAGAGTTTGAAACGCGCTTACAGCAACTGGCGGTGCATCACCAGCAACGCAAGCAGGAACGGCAACGCCAGCGTCAAGCGGCTTTAGAAACTTTGCAGGGAGAGGCGTTAGCAAGAGCGCTGGAGCAACTGAATGAACAGAGCCGTCAAGATGGCATCGAGCGACGGCACCTCAAGCGTCAACGGGACAGCGTCTTGCAACCCCTCAAACATCGCCTTGATCAGACGGACGATCGCATTCGCGCCTTGAAGCAACAGCGCAAAGAGCGATCGCGCCAGCTTCAGGTACAGATGCATGCAAGTTACCAATTGACCAACTTTGCAGGGCAAACCCTACCCCTTCAGGTGTTAATGCCTCAAGGTGCTATGCCCACTGGAACAGGAGATTGCTGTGCGCCCAAACTGCTGCATTTCGCAGCCACACAAGGATTTAAACCCTTAGCTATGACAGAGTTCTGGTGGGGGCCCTCTTCCACCGATGGAGACAAAGTTCAGGGAGCATTCTATGGCGCTTGTGCAGAGCGTTGCCAGCCATTAATGGGTTTTTTGTTGTCAGGTATGACCGAGTTTTCCCGGCCTCAGGCATCCGCTCCGCTTTCGATCGAGGAAACAGAAGCCAGTCGCGACGTTAGAGCAATTGCTCCGTGTACTTTGCTGACCGTTCCCTTATTAAGGCAGGCAGAAAAGGATCTGTCGCTACCCATTCTCTATACCGATGACTGGTTAATTGCGGTGGACAAACCAGCAGGGCTTCTCTCTGTACCCGGTCGTTACGCCGATCGCCAGGATAGTGTGCTCAATCGTCTACGGGTTGACTTACCCGATGGACGATCGCTGCTGACGGTGCATCGTCTGGATCAGGCAACATCGGGGATTCTGCTACTGGCACGAGATGCCCAAACCTACCGCCACCTGAGCCAACAGTTTCAGCAGCGGACGGTGCACAAAGTTTACGAAGCGGTTTTGTCTGGATCAGTCAAACAAGCAAACGGTGTGATTGATCTGCCACTGTGGGGCAACCCCTGCGATCGCCCTCATCAAACCGTTGATTGGCAACGGGGAAAACCTAGCATGACCCGCTTTCAGGTGATTGCAAAAGCAGCGAACTCGACACGCGTTGCCTTCTTTCCGTTCACCGGACGCACCCATCAAATTAGAGTGCATGCCGCTGATCGAGAGGGTCTTGGCGTACCAATTTTGGGCGATCGACTTTACGGCTGCCATGCCGATGCCGATCGGTTACATCTGCATGCGCGCGAACTGCGGTTTGAACACCCACAGTCAGGGCAAACCCTCCACTTACAAAGCACCACAAGCTTCTGACACCAACTCCGGTTGTGCCAGTTGCACCCATCTCGTAAACGGTCGAATACTGTTGGCCCACTGTCCATCGACTAATACCATTTCCCTTCAGTTGAGCTACAGATGATGCGCTCCAATCAGCGACGCTATGAAGGTTCTGCAACTCAAAACTCTCTAGCTTGTCGGCACACAGCGCTACTCAAAACTGAGAACTGGTATAAATCTGCCTTTTTGCTTCACCCCTTTGCGGCCCCATTTTTTGCCACTGCCCTGTAGCATGAGAAATAAGCGTGAGAAATATCCCCATTTGCCTCGACGTATGAGTGACTTTGATCGTTACTACCGAGTGCTCGGACTCAAACCTGGAGCTTCCCTTGAGGCGGTCAATCAGGCTTATCGCCAATTGGCATTCCAGTGGCATCCTGATCGCCTACCCAAAGACGATCCAACGCTACAAGCGGAAGCGCAAGAAAAGCTCAAAGCGCTTAACCAAGCACGGGATCAGTTGCGATCGCGCCCGCTTCGCGTCCCACCTCGTGCCGAGCGCTATGCAGACAGAGACTATGCCGCTCGGAGACATGCTCGTGCTTACGATTACCAACCGCCGCGCTCAGAGCCATCGCAGGCCCCTTCTGCTCAAGCCGCTCCCTCCAACTCGGCTCAGTCTCCGCCCTCTTCATCACGCTCGTCTGCACAGCAACCCGCTAATTTCGCTTCTTGGCAGCAGTCGCCTCAGCCCGCTCCAGCGAACCGCCGATCGACGACTGATTTAAGCGGTACTGATTGGCAAGGAGCCGATTTACGCGAGCAGGATTTCTCCAATCGCAATTTAAGTCACGCTAACCTGAGCCACGCCAATCTCAGCGATGCTTTTTTGCATAAAGTTAACCTTTCAAACGCTAACTTAACGAGTGCCAATTTATTCCGAGCCAATTTGCTGCAAGCGGATTTACGCCAGGCCAATCTGCAAGGCGCAAATTTGATTGGGGCTGATTTAAGTGGCGCTGATTTAAGTGGGGCTGATCTTCGAGGAGCCAAGATTGGCTTTGCCGAAAAAATCATGGTCAAATTCACGGGTGCCATCCTCACAGGCATGATTATGCCAGATGGCAGCGTGCATGTTTAGGCCACTACCCACATAAAGCTTCGTACAACGAGACGAACCTTGAGCGGGATGGAGGCGATGCTGCTAATCAACAAGGGGCCAGTGTCGGCAGGAAATAGGAAGCTCTGCGTGAGTGGTGCCCCGTCTCAAGATCTTAGGACTTACGCAAAAGCGGTCACCTTTCGCCCCCTAGCCCCCAATTTTGGGGGAACAGAGCCAATTAAAGCCCCCAGCATTGGGGGTTTGGGGGCAAGTGCGTAAGTCCTAGATCTTTAGTTTATTCCCGCTAGAGATAGATAGTCAAAGCCGTGTGGGATCGTTACAGTCAAACATAATTGACCTCAATTTGCCGTCGGGTTGGTCTCAAGATGTTGCAGTCTGTTTAGCCGATCGAGTGCTGCTTGCCATCGTAGTACTACCGCTCCCGATCGCCCGTTTTAGGAGTGCTTGTTATGTTTATTCCCCTTTGGCCTGGTAATGTCTATCCCTTGGGTGCCTATTGGGATGGCAAAGGCACCAATTTTGCTTTGTTTTCAGAATACGCTACAGGTGTAGAGCTATGCCTGTTCGATCGCGATGATCAAGAAACCCGCATTGCCCTTACCGAAGTGAGCAATTTTGTGTGGCACGGGTACCTGCCAGGAGTTGGTCCCGGGCAGCGCTACGGCTTTCGCGTTCACGGCCCTTACATACCCGAAAAAGGGTTTCGCTTCAACCCCAACAAGCTCCTCCTTGATCCCTACGCCAAAGCGATCGATGGGGATGTGCAGAACGGTCCAGAACTCTTCGGCTACGACTGGAACAACCCCGATGAAGACCTGTCCTTCTCCGACCTCGACAGCGCTCACCTCATGCCCAAATCCGTCGTCGTCGATCAATCGTTTGATTGGGAAGGCGATACCCTACTCCGTACCCGCTGGCACGAAACCATCATCTATGAAGTCCACGTCAAAGGCTTTACCAAACTTCATCCTGATGTCCCAGAAGCACTGCGAGGTACCTATGCGGGGTTAGGGCACCAGGCGGCGATCGAGCACCTCCAGCGACTCGGCATCACCGCCGTCGAACTCATGCCCATCCATCACTTTCTAGCAAACCCAGGGCATTTAGCCGACAAAGGACTGCGAAACTATTGGGGCTACGATTCCATCAACTACTTCGCCCCTTATGCAGGCTACAGCGCCAGCGGTGCCCTCGGTCATCAGGTGAATGAATTCAAAGAAATGGTCAAAGCCCTGCATCGGGCAGGCATTGAGGTCATCCTAGACGTAGTGTACAACCACACCGGCGAAGGCAATCATCTTGGTCCTACTTTGACGTTGCGCGGCATTGACAACACCAACTACTACCGCACAGTAGAAGGTAACGAGCGCTACTACATGGATTTCACCGGCTGCGGTAACTCACTGTATGTAGGACAGCCTCAAGTCCTGAAGCTGATTATGGACAGCCTACGCTACTGGGTGACCGAAATGCATGTGGATGGGTTCCGGTTTGACCTGGCATCAGCGCTGGCGCGAGAACTGTACGAAGTCAATAGTCTGTCTGCTTTCTTCGATATCATCCACCAAGATCCGGTGCTGGCAGACGTGAAACTGATCGCTGAGCCGTGGGATGTGGGCGACGGTGGCTATCAGGTGGGCAACTTTCCCGTACTGTGGTCAGAATGGAACGGGCAGTACCGCGATACTGTGCGCGACTTCTGGCGCGGAGAAGATGAAACGCTGGGCGAATTTGCTTACCGCCTCACGGGTAGTCCCGATTTATACTTTCAGCAAAACGGACGACGGCCGAATGCCAGCATTAATTTCGTTACGGCACATGACGGCTTCACATTGAATGATTTAGTCAGCTACAACGAAAAGCACAACGAAGCCAACGGTGAAAACAGCATGGATGGCGAAAGCCATAACCGCTCCTGGAATTGCGGTGCCGAAGGTGAAACCGATGACCTCGAAATCTTACGGCTACGGGAGCAACAGCGACGCAACTTTCTCACTACGCTGATGTTATCGCAGGGCATTCCCATGCTGCTAGGCGGCGACGAATTGGGTCGCACCCAGGGGGGCAATAACAATGGGTACTGCCAGGACAGCGAAATCTCCTGGTTCAACTGGGATCTGGTAAACGGGAACGAAGATTTTGTCAATTTCTGCCGTGAACTGGTCTATTTCCGGCGACAGCATCCAGTGTTTCGCCGTCGCAAATGGTTTCAGGGGCAAGCAATTCGAGGGGTGCCTGATATTAACTGGTACAACCCTGATGGCAGCGAGATGACACAAGAGGAATGGGAGGTTGGCTATGCCAAGTCGATCGCCCTGTTCCTCAACGGCAACCTGATTCCCAGCCCTGGCCCGCAAGGTCAGAAAATCAGCGACGACAGCTTTCTGCTCTTCTTTAACGCCCATTGGGAAACGATCGAGTTTGCCTTACCGAAGGAGTTTCAAGACAACCAGTGGGCAACGGTCATCGACACCAAAGAACCCCGTTTTGTGCAGGAACCGCGCCTTTCTACAGGTGAAAAACTCATACCTGTCGTTGCGCGATCGATTGTTGTGCTTCGTCAAATGGTGTAAGCCAGCGCTAAAGCCAACTCCTCATGCGCCTAAACCCGAACCCCAAACGTCTTACCCTCACACGAGATTTCTCCCATGACTGCCACCTATCACCCGTCCCATACAGAATCAACCCTTCTGACTGAGGATGACCTTTACTTGTTTAACGAAGGGTCGCACTTCTACCTGTATGAAAAGCTGGGCGCTCATGGGCTGAATCAAAATGGTGTAGAGGGCACCTACTTTGCTGTGTGGGCACCCAACGCGGCGTCTGTTTCGGTGAAAGGTGATTTTAATGATTGGAGCCGCGATCGTCATCCGCTTACGTTAAGAGGAGCATCCGGCATCTGGGAAGGCTTCGTGCCCGATGTGAGAAACGGGAGCGTTTACAAATATCACGTCGTCTCTCAGCACAACGGGTATGAGGTCGAAAAAGCAGATCCCTTTGCGTCTGCCTATGAACTGCCGCCCAAAACCGCTTCGGTCGTGTGGAATGATGCGTATCAATGGCAGGATGCGGAGTGGATGGCGACCCGACAGCAGCGTCATGCACTCGATGCGCCCATTGCCATTTATGAACTCCACCTCGGCTCGTGGATGCACGTTCCTGAAGCGGACAACCGTTCTTTCAGCTACCGCGAACTGGCACCAAAACTCACGAACTATGTGCAGCAGATGGACTTTACGCACGTTGAGTTTTTGCCCATCACTGAGCATCCCTTTTATGGGTCGTGGGGCTACCAGACCAGTGGCTACTTTGCGCCAACGAGCCGCTTTGGGACGCCGCAAGACTTCATGTACCTGGTGGATTATCTACATCAGCACCACATTGGCGTCATTCTGGATTGGGTGCCGTCTCACTTTCCAGTGGATCAACATGCCCTCGCGCACTTTGACGGCACGAGCCTTTATGAGCATGCCGATCCGCGTCAGGGCTTCCATCCCGATTGGGGCAGCTTCATTTTTAACTATGGGCGCTATGAAGTGCAAAGCTTTTTAATTAGCAGCGCTTTTTTCTGGTTAGACAAATGCCACATTGATGGCTTGCGTGTGGATGCTGTGGCGTCGATGCTGTACCGCGACTACTCGCGCGAAGACGGCGCATGGATACCCAATGAATACGGTGGACGCGAAAATTTGGAAGCGATCGCCTTCCTTCGTCGCTTCAACGAAGCTGTTTACACTCACTTCCCTGATGTGCAGACGATCGCTGAAGAATCCACGGCGTACCCGATGGTATCACGCCCCATCGACCAGGGCGGTTTAGGCTTTGGCATGAAGTGGGATATGGGCTGGATGCACGACACACTCAGTTACTTCAGCCAGGATCCCCTTTATCGGAAATATCATCAGGGTGCACTCACATTTCGCTTAATCTATGCCTTTCACGAGAACTTTGTGCTGCCGCTCTCGCATGATGAGGTGGTGCATTTGAAAGGCTCACTGCTCACCAAAATGCCGGGAGACGACTGGCAGAAGTTTGCTAACCTGCGATCGCTCTACGGCTATATGTATGCCCAAGCAGGCAAAAAACTGTTATTTATGGGCGGCGAATTCGGTCAGTGGGGCGAATGGAATCACAACGCCAGCCTTGATTGGCACCTGTTGCAGTACCCCATGCATCAAGGGTTACAGCGATGGGTGGCTGATCTCAATCAGTTCTATCGCACTGCATCCGCTATGCATGAACTGGACTGCGATCCGGCTGGCTTTGAGTGGATCGACTGTCAAGACGCCGAACACAGCGTCTTGACCCTACTCCGTCGAGGCAAAACAGCCACCGATATTGTCTTAGCGGTCTGCAACTTCACGCCCATTCCACGCTATAACTACCGAGTGGGAGTGCCGTTTCATGGGTTCTGGCAAGAGGTGCTAAATAGCGATGCTGTGACCTATGGCGGTAGCGGTGTGGGTAATTGGGGTGGCAAAACGACGGATGCTATTCCCTGCAACGATCGCCCCTTCTCGCTCGATCTCACCCTACCGCCCTTAGCGGTTGCGTTCTTCACGCCGACTGCCGGAGCCGGAGCCGTGTAAGCTTTCATACAGAATTAGTCTTTTCAAGCATCGGTAGGCGAATACAGAACTCAGTCCCCTGACCCAATTCAGACTCTACATCTAAGTTGCCATCATGCTTTTCCACTACAATTTGATGAGCGATCGCCAATCCTAACCCTGTGCCTTTATCCACGGCTTTAGTTGTAAATAAATGGTCGAAGACTCGTTGCTTTACTTCGTCACACATGCCCATGCCATTGTCTCTGATGTGAATGAGTATGTGTTGTGCAGAATCATCTAACTGCGTTTGAATTTCAATCCGCTTTGGATGGGCGACGATGTCCGCAAACGACCGTTTCTGGCTGGCTTCTTCCAAAGTATCGATCGCGTTTGCCAGAATATTCATAAAGACTTGATTGAGTTGCCCAGGGAAGCATTTGATCTCAGGAATCATGCCATAGTTCGTCACCACCTCAATGGCAGGGCGATTTTCATTTGCTTTAAGGCGGTGCTTGAGAATCAAAATCGTACTGTCAATACCATCATGGATGTTAAACAGCACTTTGTAATCCTTATCGGCTCTAGAAAAGGTGCGGAGGCTGGTACTGATGTCGCGAATGCGATCGACCCCCAGTTTCATCGAACCGACCAGTTTAGGTAGATCCTCACGCACATATTCCAGGTCGATCGCGTCTATTTTGTTTTGAATGACTGCACTGGGATGAGGATATTCCTGCTGATATAAGTCAAGCAAGCCGAACATATCTTTGACATAATCGAGCGCGGGTTGTAGATTGCCAGCAATAAAGCCAACCGGGTTATTAATTTCGTGGGCAACTCCGGCAACCAGGTTGCCCAAAGCAGACATCTTTTCGCTTTGAATGATTTGCAGTTGTGCTTGCTGCAACTCTTGCAAAGCTTGGGCTAATTCCTGAGATTTTTGCATGATTGCGGCTTCAGTTCGCGTACGATCGCTCACATCTTGAACAATGGAAAAGACGCCAATTGAATGTCCCTCCGTGTTGAGTAGAGGCGTGTTAATCCATTCGCAGGTGATGAGCGTGCCATCTTTGCGAATGTTTTGATTTAAGCTGTAGAACCCACCTTGCTGATCAATGAGAGTTTGCATCACCACAGCGATACGAGGTCGATCGACTTCTGGAACAATTTGAATCGCATGTTGGCCTTGCATTTCTGCCAGTGAATAGCCAAAAATCTTCTCCGCCGCAGGATTCCATCCAGTTACTTTAAATTCATCATTCCATTCAACGATACCGAGAGGAGCTTGCTGAATTAAGAGAGACAGTCTTTCCTGAAAGTCTTTTGATACCGCTTCAACTCGTTTTTGCTCACGAATATCGCGCATAATCGTTGAGAGAAACTCGATCTCACCTTGAGCATTTTTGTGGGTCACAATGACTTGAGAGACTGGAATTTCTTCACGGCTACGACTGCAAATGAGCATTTCGCCCGCCCAGCTTCCTTGCTGCATTGCTGTGGGTAAGATCGCCAATTGCATCATTTCTTGAAACGTAGGGGCAATGACTTCTGAAATGTGAAACTGGTTCGTTTCCTCTGCCGGAATTTCTAAAAGGTGCTGCCCTGCTTGATTGAGGTAGAGGTTATTGCCTACCGGATCGGCAATGCCAACGATGTCAGGGGTTGCCTCCAGAATGGCAAGCAAGCGAGCCTTTTCTTGCTCTGCCCGTTTGCGATCGCTAATATTGACAGCGAAGGTGAGGTGATATTCCTTCTCCTGAAATGTCATGTGATTCACCGTGACTTCAACCGGGTAGAGCATTCCCCCTTTGTTGCGAATGTGGGTTTCAGTGGTCACTGAGCCTTGCTGGCGGATCTCCTCCCAATGGTGCGCCCATGTTTTCTGGGAAAAGTTTGGGTCAAAGTCATACACATAGCTGCCCACAATCTCTTCGCGAGGGTAGCCCCAATCTTGACAAAGGGCATCATTGGCATAAGAAATGCGGGCATCTGACTCGACCCAGCAAATGGGTATCGTGACGCGATCGATCGAGAATTGCATTAATTTGGCATCTTCCAGCGCTTGCTTTGCCTGTGCATAAAGGCGAGCATTTTCGATTGAAATTGTGGCTTGAGCGCAAAGTAGGTTGAGGATTTGCACACGATCATGGGTAAAGGCATCGATCGTCAACTGGTTTTCTAAATAGACGATGCCAAGCAATTTGCCTTGATGCAAAATGGGACTGCACAAAAGACTCTTGGGGTGTTGCCGCAGAAAATAAGGATCAACAACAAATTCAGAGTTAGCCGTAGCATCCATCAATACAACGGGTTCTAAACGATTTTTAACGCGATAAATCAATTTGAGGGGAATGTCCTGGCTCTTCTCTACAGGAATGCGCTGCATCACGATGGGATCTGCCTCCAGCGTCCCAATGCCTTTGACAAATAAGCGATCGTCTTGCATTAGCATCAGCACACATTTATCGGCTCCAGCATTCTCGATCACAAGTTGCAGCAAGGTAGACAAGAGTTTGCCTAATTCGATCGCACTAGACAGCGTGTGGGAGGCTTTCAGAATTGCGGCTAGATCGAGCGCGTCTGAGATACTGCCGAAGGAGGGTATTGATGTGACTGTGGAGGACGCAAAAACCGTTTCGTTGACAGAGATGGGCGATCGTTCTTGCTGAAGCATGGAAGCCAGCAGCGTGGGGTAGCGTGTTTCCAGGTCTACAATTTTGGCTTTGGCTCCCCAGTGGGCGTAACCATAATAGGCTTCAATCAAGTATTCCTGAGCGATGCGCTCTTTGCCCCACTCTAAGTAGAAGTTTGCTGCCAGTTCATTCGCTAACGCGGCTTCCTGGATGTAGTCGTTCTCATTGGCTCCTGCGATGGCGCGATCGTACAGGTCGATTGCTTCAGCTTTCCTTCCCAGCACCCGATAGTGTTCTGCTTCGACTAAAAGGTACTTATGTAGAAAGTTCTCTGGGCAGTTCTCTGACCAAGTTTTAAGACGTTCTTGATGCGCTCGAATTTGTTCCAGAGCGCTGCTTTGTTCTGCTTGAGATAAACCCGGATACAGGTTCAGTAGAATCAGAGAACCGTAGTAAAAATAGCCGCTATAGGTTGTGAACCCTACAACAGAGTTCAGAATCTTTCCCGCTTCAATGAAATAATGGTGGCCTCGCTCGAAATCTGCTGTTAAACATGCAAGATGCATTCTGAGAATGTAGTAAAGACAAACCGAAAGTAGTGTTTGTGTTGCTTCACCCTGCTGAACTATTTCTTCTGCTTCAACGATCACTCGATCGTCTTTCTGTACTTGCCGTAAGAGTTTTGCTACAAAAATTTTAGCTCCAGCAAGTGCTACCTTTAAAAGCTCATCCTGAACCTGCTCCGCCACCAATCGGTATTTTTCGATGTCTTCTGCAACGTCTGTTAAGTTTTCTCCTTCAAATAATCGGTTGAAAATGTTGCCAAACAAGTTATAGGCCGCAAACTGAATTTCTCCCGACTCCATTCCTGCCAGAAAACCTTCATAATTAATGGCTGCTGCTCCTGCAACGGGTTTTGCCCAAACTTGACTCCAACCTCCTAGTTGTAGTTCAGCCTTGCACTGCTGAGATTTACTGTTGAGCTTATAACTAAGCTGCACAGCCAAATTTGTAAACTCATAGCCTCGTTGATATTGCCCTTCCATCAAGCCTAAAACGAAACCGTAGTTTGCATAAGCCTTGATTGATTCAGCAATATTTCCATATTCAATCGAAAGACGAGCCGCTCTTAAAGAGACAAAACTGTAAAGTTCAATATTTGCTGTGATATATACAGGTGGATCTAGAATAATTAGTAATTTAATGGTTGCTTGAATAACCGGATCAGTCGCTGTTGGTAAATCTAAAAGCGAGGAAATTGAACGATTTTCCAGGCTTTTGGCAACAGCAGCAAATTCTTCACGGACTAATTCTGTCAAATTCTCGGTTCCGACCTCAATACCAAGATCACTTAACGCGATTAAACCGATTTGAATTGCTTTCTCGCATTCACCTTGTAGCGTATGTTGAGTAACTTGAAGAACATAAATATCAGCACGATCAACGGAAGAAGAAATGTGCTGTAGCGCGATCGCCGTTGTTGCGCTCAGTTGCTCATAGCTGGCATGACTCAATTGTGCTGCACAGAGGTTGTGATAGAGCTTAAACATCAAGTCATACTGATTGTTCCAAGCCTCTTCTCCAAGTAAGTCAACACCAGTTTCAAGATACCGGATCGCAGCTTCATAGGCTGTAGACGCGATCGCTTTTTGAGCAGCAGCCAAATTGAGCCGTGCTACTTTTTCTTTCTCACCTTTGTCTTTTATCAAAAATTGACCAAAGTTGATGTGATTGACAATATCAAACAGTATTTCACTTTGTCCAACAGCAGAAAGCCCGTTGAGCAGCAGTTGACCGATCGCTAAATGCGTTGTCTGTTTCTGCTCATCAGGAATCAGAGAGTAAGCAGCTTGTTGCACGCGATCGTGCAGAAAGCGGTAGTGTGGATTAGCTGAATCTCGTTCAGATTGTTCTACATTCTGAAAGAACTTATAGGTCTGGTTTGTGGGTAAAATCAAACCCTCCTGCAAGGATTTCCACAGTGCGGTTGCAGCATCCGCGAGGGATTGTTCAGACACGATCGCCAACGTCGCTAAATCAAACTGATTGCCCACACAAGCGGCTAGTTTGAGAATCTGCTGCGTTTCGGCTGGCAATTTCTGCAACTGCAACGCCATAAACTCCACCACGTCATTGGTGAGCGATAGTGCATTAATTTGAGCAATATCGCATTCCCAATACCGTTGCTCAGGGTTGAAGGTGATGTGTTCATCGGCGTGTAGCGCTTTGAGAAATTGACCCGTGAAAAACGGGTTGCCTTGTGTTTTGCGGATGATCAGTTCCGTTAAGGGGTGCGATCGCTCAGTTGTACAATTCAACGTATCGGCAATCAAACGATTGGTATCGGCAAAAGCCAGTGCAGTTAGGGTAATGGTATTGACGATCGCAGTTGTTTTCTTTAGTTCCTCCACCATCATGATAAATGGATGTGCGGCTGACACTTCATTGTTCCGATACGCCCCTAACAGCAACAGATGCCCCTGATCCTGCACCAGCAGCTCGATTAACTGAAGCGAAGCCGAATCTGCCCATTGCAAATCATCGAGAAACACGACCAGGGGATGTTCTGGGGTGGTAAACACCTTGATGAACTTTTGAAACAGCAGGTTAAATCGATTCTGTGCGGCAGTGCTCGATAGTTCTGGGGCAATTGATTGTTGACCGATAATTTGCTCCAGTTCTGGTATCACTTCAATCAGAACTTGTCCATTTTCTCCTACGGCTGCAAGGATCTTGGTTCGCCACTGCGCCAGTTGCACATCCGATTCTGACAACAATTGAGCGATCAGGTCGCGTAACGCCTGCACAAACGCAGAGAGCGGAATGTTGCGATTAAACTGATCATATTTACCTTTAATGAAGTAGCCCTGCTGCCGCGTAATCGGTTTATGCACTTCATTGACAACCGCCGTTTTGCCAATCCCAGAAAACCCTGCCACTAGCATTACTTCTGAACTGCCACCCGCGGCGCGATCGAATGCCTCCAGCAAGGTTTGCACTTCAGTTTCGCGACCGTAAAGCTTCTCCGGAATCAGGAACCGATCGCTCAAGTCGCGCTGCCCCAGTGCAAAGTCTGCGATTGCACCCGTTTCTTGCCATTGAGTCAAACAGTGTTCCAGATCATGTTTCAACCCCGGCGCGCTTTGATAGCGATCTTCGGCATTTTTTGCCATCAGCTTCGTGACGATCGCGCTCACCTGCTCTGGCACAGCAGGATTCATCCGATCAACTGATACAGGCATTTTGGCAATGTGGCAATGCACTAATTCCAGCGGATCATCCGATGCAAATGGCAGCGTTCCGGTCAACAGTTGATACAGGGTCACGCCTAGGGCGTAAAAATCGGTACGGTAGTCAATGCTGCGGTTCATCCGTCCCGTTTGTTCTGGAGCCAGATACGCCAGAGTCCCTTCCAAAATGTTAGGGTTTTGGATCTCCTGGGTCTCTTTGGGCAACAAAGACGCAATACTAAAGTCGATTAGCTTGATTTGTTTCGACTCAGGATGAATCAAAATATTGGCGGGTTTAATATCCTTATGCACCACCTGATGCTGACATAGGGCATGAAGGATGTCGGCGAGCTGGAGAGCGATCGCCAGGATCTCAGGTAGCGCTAGCGATCGCTCCTGGATGTATTTTCCCAATGCGACTCCACCACAATCCTCCATGACCAGTGCATAACCATGCCCTAATGGTTCCAGGCTCAAAGGTTGTACCACTCCAGGGATAGGAAGATTTTTGGCGATCGTATACTGATTGCGAAACTGTACCAATTCACCAAAACTCAAATGTTCACGCCGCAGCAGCTTGATCACCACCGGACGTTGCTGAGCTGTTTGCACCGCTCGATACACTGCCGTGCGCGACCCTAAATACAGTTTCTCAACGACCGTATAACCAGAAATTTCAGGTAGTGGATGAGGAGATGTGTTCGCTAGAAAGGTCATGAGTTTGCGTGGGTAACTTCAACTTAATTGGGTTGAATTTAGCCCTTAGGGTTCCCTGAGTTCCTGGCGAGCTAACCGTGGACTCTTGACGACTCTAAAAATCATCTAAGTTTGACATTAGCCATTTTGCAGAAAATCTATTCTTGGCGATGCCTAAATTGCAAGTAAGGTCAGCTTTTCTCATTTTCCATAGGGTCGTGGATAGGGTTTGAGCAGCGTTTTACATTGGTAGATTTCAATCATCTGGACGATCGCACCACCGCGCTGAATAGGAATCTCGGCAATTTTCTGAATGTCCTTAAAGTAATCCTGATATTGCTTCACAGTGGATTGTGACTGTACGGCTGAAGTCACCAGCAAGCCATCTTGCTTTACCCATTGGTCGCGAGTTGACCAGAAGGCAAAGCCACGCAAATCTTTGTCAAAGCAGGTGATGGGTTTGGGCTTGAGCGGCGCGATCGCCATGCCCAACTGTCCCGCTAGATACAAATCATTAGTAAACAGAAAGTCTGCCTCTTTCATGGCTGCCGTGATGGCGATTGAGTCGGCAAAGCCTCGCCGCAATTGTCTAATATCAATGAGTTGGGTTGAAGCATCGCTACTGGGCGAGAGAACGCCTCCAAACCACGCATAGCGGCTCGATTTTTGTAAGGTGCCGATCGTCACATGCAGGAGTGCCACCAACAGCAAGCTGGTAATGATCAATCCTGAACCCCACAACCAGCGTTTGATCGTTCGCTGTCGCCAACTTGCAGCCTGCTGACCTAACAAGAGTGTTACGCCCCAAAAACCCGGCATTGCCCAAGTGGGTAGGATCGATCGATAGCCACCCATCAGCGTAAAGGTCAGCATTAAGGGGAGAGAAAGCCAGAGGATAAAGAGAGTTTTGAGTAGCGCTTCACGCCGCGCTGCTAGAGAGTTTTGAGTTTTGAGTTGGGTCAAAGTGGGCGATCGAGTCTCTTCCCCTTCTACCTGATCGCCTTGCCACTCTGACATTTCTCCGCGTCTCTGCGCCTCTGCGGTTTTTTGCCCCCACTGTTCAAATATCGCCTTTCCACTCGCCCACCACAAAGGAAAGCCAAAGGTGGGAAACAAGTAGGCAACCCCTGCTAGGAAAGTTACCAGAAGATCCAAAAGGCTATAGCCGCGATCGGGCACAGCACGGCCTGACTGAAACCGCAGCGACACCCAATCGTATTGAAGATTCCAGATGACGATTGGCAAAACTGCTAGCCCAAACAAACCGACACTTGCCAGCGTCCAGGGCGAAAACAGTGCTGCTCGATGTCGTGGGCTAGTCAGGCAGAATCCAACTACCCCGAACCCCAGCGCCAACCCATGATATTTACCCAGGCAAGCCAGACCGACGAGAAAACCCGCGATCGCCAGTCGGTAAGTAGGATGATAGGCGACGGGAGCAGAGGAGGCAGGGGCAGCAGCGGTATTTTTCTCACGTTTTGGGTCTCTTGTGCCGAAGAATTCACAAACGGCGATGTAGAGCGTTGCCGTCCAGAAAAACATCAGCGGGCTGTCGGGCAGAGTGAGAACCCCGAAGCCAAGTTGAAAAATGGGAATGAGAGACGCGATCGCCAACGTCACGATCGCAGCCTGCCTTGAAAAGAGCCGTACAGCCGTCAAATACAGCAGCAACAGTGAGCCAGTATGCAGCAGCAGCGTCCCTAATCGAATGGTAAACGCTGAAACATCGCCTGTAAGCCAAACTCCAAACCCTGTAGTAAGCGCAACCAATAATGGATGATCAAAATAACTCCAGTCTGGGTGAAGCGTGTAAAGGTAGTAGTAGCCTTCATCGAAACCCGGTGGGAGCCAATAGGCGATCGCGCCCCGCAGCAGCAAACCACAGACCAGAAGGCAGAGCAGTTGACGATTTTCTGGCTGAGCCAACCATTTTTTTGCGGCTTCCATCCCATCCTCTTGGTTCTAGTGAGATTGTCCATTTGATCACGGACGGCTTTAATACGCTATCAAGTTTCAGCCGTGTACTCTCGACGACAGAGGGAAAAAGCAGAGTGTTATGATTTCAGAGTTCGTTTGACTTCCAGTGCCGATCGATGACTGTGGGCTTTTTAACCAACCGCTGCGAGTTTGCCGAACCAAGGCGCTACAGTGGCAACGGCGAGTTGATGATGGCTACGATCGGCTGCGTGCTCTGGTTCAGCGCGATCGTCATTCGGCTCAGTTTTAGCAGTAAACCCTGGACGTTGACTGAACGCCTCGTAGAAGCAGCGTCTTTTCTCCTTTTTGCGGCTGTCCCAATCTTTTTTTTGGCAACGCCGATTGGCGCAGAGTTTGCAAAGCGCGTGTTACTTAGAAACAACGGACTCTGGTTTCAAACGCTGACATGCTTGCTGTTAGGTCTTTACATCAGCGTTGTGAAATTGCTGGCCTTGAATCCGACGCGATTTAGCTGGCTTAAGCAATTAGATAGCCTCATTGTTAGAAATTATTTCCCGCTGAACGTTATTTTCTTTCTCATTGGAGTTTTTGTTGTTCTGCGAGTTCCTTTTTTACTGCTGGAGTTACGCGATCGTAGAATTTACACCAAAAAGCATCAAACCATTGCGACCTTTATTCGGCGAAACGGGCAGCTCATTCTTTTGCTAATGGCTAATTTTCTTTACGTTAGCCTTGTTAATACATCACTAGTATCAACAGCATTTGAAGCGGAATACTCAGGTTATTTTGTTGGTTTTAGCTACGTGCTCATTGCCTTTTTAATGCACCTGCCCATTGTCAGAACGACTTCATCCGATCGCATGATGGTGTTTGATTTACTGCTAGCGGCAGCTTGTTTAACCAGCCTTTTTTGGTTCTCCAGACCTTCATTTAGTTTTGGCCCCTTTATCAGTCTCACCCTATTTACAATTGTTTTGGTCTACGGCACCGGGCTAGGCCGAGCACATTTTGGCTATAGCTTTGCTGTGCGTAAAGCAGATGTACTCTACGCAGCCAAGCTGATTTTGCTGGCAGTTGCACTCTTAGTACCGCTAGCGTTCCTGTTCAAATTTGCCGCATCCAAAACCGCTTCGGCATTCGATTTAACCTCTGCTGGTCGCTACGCACTTTTTTTTCTCAGCTACGCCATCCTTTTTAGCTTTCGGGTTGGCATTTTTGAGGAAATGCTGTTTCGCTCAGGTCTCATGGTTTTCATCCGCGATCAACTACAGGCGCGATCGCCTCAGCCGTGGGAGCGTCAACAGCTTGTACTCATCTCGGCGATCGTCTGTTCCATCATTTTTGGTCTTTGCCACATTGGCAACAATCCTGGAGCCGGGATTGCGCTTTCGCCCTTGCAGTACAAAGCCATTTACGCGCTGCTGGCAACTCTGGCATCTCTGTTCTACTCGCTTGCGTTTGGCGAAACCAATCGCCTTTGGGCTTCGATTACCATTCACGGCATTGTGGATACCACGGCTGTGTTGGTGCTGGGCGCATCCTTGGTAGTGCCGTTTTAGTCAACTCTTTCCCACGTTGTCAACATCACTTGGTAGAATGAATACCCACATAGCCGATCGCGGGCAGGCAAGACAACTACCATGAGCAAAGGGACGCTGTTTGATAAAGTTTGGGATGCACACACCGTTGGCCTTTTGCCGTCTGGGCAAACGCAGCTCTTCATCGGGCTGCATCTAATTCATGAAGTCACCAGCCCCCAAGCCTTTGCAATGTTGCGCGAACGCAACCTGAAGGTGTTGTTTCCCGATCGCACCATTGCAACCGTCGATCACATCGTCCCTACCGATCATTTGACGCGCCCCCTGGCAGACGCGATCGCGGAGGAAATGATGCAGGCATTGGAAAAGAACTGCAAAGAAAACGGCATCACCCTTTACAATGTCGGCTCTGGCAATCAGGGCATTGTCCACGTCATCGCACCAGAACAGGGCTTGACCCAACCAGGGATGACGATCGCCTGTGGGGATAGTCACACCGCCACGCACGGAGCGTTTGGCGCGATCGCCTTTGGTATTGGCACCAGCCAGGTACGCGATGTGCTGGCATCCCAAACGCTGGCGCTGGCAAAGCTCAAAGTGCGCAAGATTGAAGTCAACGGCAGCTTGAGACCCGGAGTCTACGCCAAAGATGTCATTCTCCACATCATTCGCAAGCTGGGCGTGAAAGGTGGCGTGGGCTACGCTTACGAGTTTGCAGGCACCACCTTCGAGCAGATGAGCATGGAAGAACGGATGACCGTTTGCAACATGGCGATCGAAGGCGGCGCTCGTTGCGGCTACGTGAACCCAGATCAGGTGACGTATGACTATCTGAAAGGGCGCGACTTTGCACCCAAAGCAGCAGAGTGGGACAAAGCAGTTGAGTGGTGGAATAGCATTCGCAGTGATGCTGATGCCGTCTACGATGATGTTGTGGTGTTTGACGCTGCCACGATCGCGCCTACTATCACCTGGGGTATCACACCCGGTCAGGGGATTGCTGTGAACGAAACTGTCCCTACACCGGACGAGATGCCAGTAGACGAACGGGCGATCGCTAAAGAAGCCTATCAGTATATGGATTTGCAACCTGGCAAGCCTGTACAGGGCACTAAAGTCGATGTCTGCTTTATCGGTAGCTGCACCAACGGCAGAATTAGTGATCTCCGCGAAGCCGCCAAACTCGCTCAGGGACGGCACGTTGCAGACGGCATCAAAGCCTTTGTTGTCCCCGGTTCAGAACGAGTGAAAAAGCAGGCAGAAGCCGAAGGATTGCACGATATTTTTGTGAAAGCAGGCTTTGAGTGGCGGGAACCAGGCTGCTCGATGTGCCTCGCTATGAACCCCGATAAGCTTCAGGGTCGCCAAATTAGCGCGTCATCGTCTAATCGTAACTTCAAAGGTCGGCAAGGCTCTTCATCTGGTCGCACGTTGCTGATGAGTCCGGCAATGGTCGTTGCAGCAGCCGTCACGGGGCAAGTCACGGATGTACGAGAGTTAATGTAGCGATCCGCCAGCAGCTTGATCAACTGCCATCGCTGACCGCATCTGCCAAAGACGGCATCAATCAGCTATCGCGTAGGTTTTGATGGCGGCGAAAGGCGTATGCATCAAAGAGCGCACCGACTAAGCCGCAAGTCAGCCCAATCACCAAAACACCCTGAAATGCGTCACCGCTCCCAAAAACTGCAAGAAATTGCAACAGTTTTTCGGCTCCTGCCTGCGCGATCACAGTAGCCAATGGAATTTGCTCGATCGCGGATAGCACCCCCAGCAAAAGGCCAATCAGGATAATGGGTAGAGCAAAGCTAAAGGTGCTGGTGAGCAACAGAGAACGAATGAAGGTGGGGGACATGAGCATGATGGATACGCTGGTTCATTTAAGAGAGTAGTTGGAGAGAAGTGCAATCATCTCTACCATAGGAGCGATCGCCTCAAACAAGTAGGGCTGTGAAAAATCTTAAATCAAGCTTAAATATCTTGTTGAAGCTCTGTGAACAATTCTAAGAAAATCAAGATACAGATTTTGGTGTCATTGTAGAGGAGGCAGCAGTTGCAAAGGAGATTCGATTGTCCTGGCAAAGATTGTAGAATCACAGGACATCGTTAAACGCCTAGAGCTAAACGTATAGAGTCGCTGAAAGTCAATCGTTCGCTGCGATCGTCAGACATTCCCTTACTGACATTTTTGCTGACGACCTTCCGGTAATCCGCTATTCTGCTAAAGTTACCGTTTTAACTGTGTTCTTGTGAGTGAAAAGCCGTTTACGACTGGCTTAAGCCTTTGGAGTCAGCGACTACTGGCTGCTATCCTGCTCGGTGGGCAGGTGATGGTGCATCTGCTGTCAGGCAAAATTCACCGTCGCAATACCCTTGAGCAAATGGCGGCTGTGGGGCCAGAGTCGCTGTTGATTGCGCTACTAACCTCCACTTTTATCGGCATGGTGTTTACCATTCAGGTGTCGAGAGAGTTTATCAACTTCGGGGCCAGCGGTGCAGTGGGAGGAGTGCTGGCGATCTCGCTAACTCGCGAAATGGCTCCCGTGTTGACCGCTGTGATTCTTGCTGGTCGGGTGGGATCAGCGTTTGCAGCCGAGTTGGGTACCATGCGCGTCACTGAGCAGATTGATGCACTGTACATGCTCAAAACTGATCCGATCGACTATCTTGTGATTCCTAGAGTCATTGCCTGCTGCATCATGCTGCCGATTTTGACTGTGCTCTCACTCTTAACGGGGATAATTGGCGGCATGCTCATTGCCGACACGTTGTATGGCATTCCGCAAAAAGTGTTTGTCGATTCGGCGCGCAACTTCTTAGGTGTCTGGGATCTGTGTGGAGCGCCGATCAAAGCTGTCTTCTTTGGGGCGTTGATTGCCATTATTGGTTCTAGCTGGGGACTCACAACGACAGGTGGCGCAAAAGGCGTAGGGCAGTCCACTACGACTGCGGTTGTCACCTCGCTGCTTGCCATTTTTATTTCTAACTTCTTTCTGTCGTGGCTCATGTTCCAGGGGTTAGGCAGTGCCTTAGGGCAAGGGCTGTGACCCAAAAGGGCACTCTAAAGGGTGATTGCAATACCATTCCTCCGGAGAAAACTTCTGTGGTGGTGAAGCACGCAATAGATTGAAGCACGCAGTAGTAGGACTTACGAAAATTCTCGCAAAACTAGCCCCCAACCCCCAATTCTGGGGTAGCAAGCACTCAAAGTCCCCAACTTTGCGGGATTCAGGGGGCGACTGCGTAAGTCCTAAATAGATTGAAACAATCGCCTCTCGCCCCCAAAGAGGAAGCCATGTCTGACGTTTTTATCTCTTATTCACGTAAAGACAAATCGTTTGTGCAAACATTGCATGCAGCGCTGTGCCGCCAGCGCTGTGATACCTGGGTCGATTGGGAAGATATACCACCGACAGCAGACTGGTGGGATGAAATTGAGCGCGGCATTAATTGCACCAATGCTTTTGTTGTCGTCATTACGCCTGACTCGATCGCCTCTAAAGTGTGCGGGCAAGAGTTAGAGTATGCCATGCAGCAAAATAAGCGTCTGGTGCCGATCGTGCATCGTGAAGGGTTTGATCCTGAGCAGATCCCATCGGCCTTATCCCGCCATAACTGGCTCTTCTTTCGAGAACAGGATGATTTTGAGCAGGCACTTCAGTCACTTCTCAAGGCAATTCATACTGACCTGGATTATGTGCGATCGCACACGCGATTGCTAGAACGGGCGATCGAGTGGGAGCATCAGGAACGAGATGAAAGCTTTTTACTGCGTGGCAAAGATCTGGCCGAAGCTAGACAGTGGTTACTCCAAGGCGCTGCCAAAGAACCTCATCCCACAACGCTGCAAACCGATTACGTGTTGACTGGCGGGAAAGCAGAAGCCACTCGCCGCGAGGCTGAAATCAAACGCCAGCACGCTGAAATTAAACAGCAGCGACTCTGGCTTGGGTTGGTGTTGGCAGCCCTGACCGTGGCAACGGGTCTAGGCATTGTCGCGTTCAGGCAGTACCGTGTAGCAAAAGAAGGCGAAATCAAAGCGGTGCTTGCCTCCTCTGAAGCGCTGTTTGTCTCGAACCGTAAATTTGAAGCGTTGATTGAAGCGTTGCGGGCAGGCACCTTGCTGAAAGAGTTATCGAACCAAAAACCAGCACTCCAGGCGCAAGTACTCACCACGCTTCAGCAAGCTGTGTATTGGGTCAGGCAGTCTGATAGTGTGCAGGCTCATCAGAACGGCATTACCGATCTGGCGTTAAGTCCTACTGGCACTGGTCAGCCATCAGGCACGGCACAAATTCTTGCCTCTGCTAGCCGAGATGGCACTGTAAAACTCTGGCGATCGGATGGTTCCTTTCTGCGATCGCTAGCAGGACATACCGATACCGTGTGGGACGTTAACTTCAGCCCTGATGGGCAGACGATCGCCACCTCCAGTCGCGATCGCACCAGCAAACTCTGGCGAGTCGATGGCACCTTACTCGCCACATTCAAAGGTCATACCGCTAGCGTCTGGGAAACGGCCTTTAGCCCCAATGGTCAAGTGCTGGCTTCTGCTAGTGAAGATGGACTGGTGAAACTGTGGCAGCCTGACGGAACGCTGATTAAAACGCTCAAAGCCCATGCAAATGGTGTGAAGGACGTGGCTTTTAGCCCCGATGGTCAATTTTTCCTTTCGGCAGGAGCGGATGGCACGATCAAGCGCTGGCAGTTGGATGGCACGCTACTATCAACCCTGGAAGGACATCAGGCGGGCATTAAAAAAATCAGCCTCAGCCCCGATGGTCAGTTTTTTGCCTCTGCTAGTGCAGATAAAACAGCCAGATTGTGGCGGCGTGATGGCACTCTCGTGAAGGTGCTAAATGGGCATACAGCTGCCGTCTCAGGGGTCGTGTTCAGTCCCGATCGACAACTTCTCGCCACCATCAGCTACGACAAAACCGTCAAGCTCTGGAAACTGGATGGCAAACTTGTCGCCACCCTAAGCGGACACCAGCACATTGTGCATAACGTGGTTTTCAACTCAGATGGTCAAACCATTGCCACCGCCAGCAAAGATAAAACCATTAAACTGTGGACGCGGAGTGGCACTTTACTAGAATCGCTGACGGGCCATACCGATTGGGTCAGTCGCATCGTCTACAAGCAGGATGGCAAAACGCTGTATTCTGCCAGCGAAGACAAAACCATCAAGCTCTGGAGCTTTAATCAACCCTTGCTGAAGCGTTTGAGGGGACATCAGGATGCCGTACAAAAGGTGGTTTTTAGTGCCGATGGACAGTTTGTGGTCTCCAGTGGTGATGATGATACGCCCCGACTCTGGCGATCGGATGGCACGCTCGTTGCACCGCTTGCAGGACATAAAGGCGCGATCGCAGGCGTGAGCTTCAGTCCCGATGGACAGACGATCGCCTCAACCAGCGCAGACAAAACGGTCAAACTCTGGAATCTCGACGGCACGTTGCGAAAAACGCTGACTGGCTATCAAGACACCGTTTGGGAAGCCCGCTACAGCCCAGATGGACAACTGATTGCAACAGCTAGCGATGACGGTACTGCCAAACTCTGGCAAGCAGACGGCACACCGCTAACGACGCTCCGACATCGCAGCAGCCTTTATGACATTCGGTTTAGTCCTGATAGTCAACTGATTGCGACCGCCAGCCGAGATGGCATCGTCAAACTTTGGCAGCGAGATGGCACTTATTTGGCAACTCTTGAAGGGCATAGCGCGGCTGTTTACCGCATCATCTTTAGCCCCAATGGGCAACTCCTGGCATCAGCGGGCAAAGATGGCACCCTGCGACTCTGGCAACGGGATGGTACACCGTTGAAAACGCTCACTGGACATCAAGGCTCTATCTTGCAACTTGCCTTTAGCCCCGATGGTCAGACGTTGGCATCAGCCAGTGCAGACAACACCGTCCGGCTATGGCAACGCGATGGCACCTTGCTCACAACCCTGCAAGGACACAACGCCGAAGTTACCGATGTTAGCTTCAGCCCCGATGGAAAAACGATCGCGACTGCCAGCTATGACAACACCATTAAGCTCTGGAAGACTGACGGTACACTGCTGAGAACCTTGTTAGGACATGAAGGCGCGGTTGCCAATCTTGCCTTCAGCCCTGACGGGAAGCTCCTTGCCTCCGCTGGACAGGATAAGCAAGTGATGCTGTGGAACTGGAACATAAACCTGGATGGACTCATGGAGCATGGCTGCACCTGGCTGCATCGCTACCTGACTAATAATCCAACAGTGACTGAACGCGATCGTCACCTTTGCGATGGCATCAGCCAGACGTGATCGATCGCGTTAGCTGGATTTCTTAAGCTCAGAGAGGTAAGCCTGTCAGGTTAACGTGAGTTCGACGAACAGAAATTGATACAAGAAAAGCTGAGACTGGTTTTGAAGTATCGGTCTCAGCTATGGACACCATCGTATCGCGCCTCGACATCGCGCAAATCTTCTGTGAACTGGACG
>JAESFU010000116.1_pt1 | contig 125158 bp, 121 predicted proteins | sample 9269461 | NCBI WGS metagenome assembly JAESFU01 (sample SAMN14502556, study PRJNA617107) | algae metagenome | isolation source: Stenomitos rutilans HA7619-LM2 and co-occurring heterotrophs from cave walls | place: USA: Waikapalae cave, Hawaii | collected 2009-07-28
CATCGGGCTCATCGTCCTGAGCTTCTTCAGCTCGGCATTGGCCTTTTCCTTCGCCTCCTTGCTGAGGCGGGTCTTCTTGATGCGCTTCTCCAGCTCGGAGACCTCGTCGCGACCGTCCTCGGTCTCGCCAAGCTCCTTCTGGATCGCCTTCATCTGCTCGTTCAGATAGTACTCGCGCTGCGTCTTCTCCATCTGACGCTTCACGCGGTTACGGATCTTCTTCTCGACCTGCAGGACGCCGATCTCGCCTTCCATCAGGCCGAGGATGCGCTCCAGGCGCTTCGACACGGAGTCGAGCTCGAGCAGCTGCTGCTTCTCGGCGACCTTGAGGGCGAGATGCGCGGAGATGGTGTCGGCGAGCTTGGCCGGCTCCTCGATCTTGTTGATCGAGACGACGACTTCCGGCGGCACCTTCTTGTTCAGCTTCACGTAGTTCTCGAATTCCGAGACCACGGTGCGCGCAGCCGCCTGCAGCTCGGCGCTCTCGCCGGCCGACTCTTCCATGTGGACGGCACGCGCCTCGAAGAATTCGGGCCGGTCGTTGTAACCGGTGATCTTCACGCGGCGGCCGCCCTCGACCAGCACCTTGACGGTGTCGTCGGGCAGCTTCAGGAGCTGCAGCACGGTGCCGAGCGTGCCGATCGTGTAGATGTCGTCGGGCCCGGGATCGTCCTGGCTGGCGTTCTTCTGGGCGATCAGCAGGATCTGCTTGTCGTCCTTCATGACCTCTTCGAGCGCCTTCACGCTCTTCTCGCGGCCAACGAAGAGGGGAACGATCATGCCGGGGAACACGACGATGTCGCGCAGCGGCAGGACGGGATAGACGGTTCCTTGAGTGGGGGCGTTCATGATGCCTCGCAACGTACACTGTTAGAGCTACCCGCGCCGTGGCCGGGGATCCCCTGTGGGCAATCCACGGCCCGCGAACGCGCGCACTCGTTGTCAGAGATTGGCCTGAACAGAGGGTTGTTCAAGCCCCGTCGGGAAGACCGCCGCCGGCGGCTACCACCGGCGTTGCAAATCTCAGGCCGGCGCAGCGGCAATGCCTTCCTTGCGCTCACCGTGCACGTAAAGCGGCTGCGCGCGCCCCTCGATGACTTCCCGGTTGATCACAACTTCCTCGACCCCGTCGAGCGACGGCAGGTCGTACATCGTGTCGAGCAGGACCGTCTCCATGATGGAGCGAAGTCCACGGGCGCCGGTCTTGCGCAGGATCGCCTTCTGGGCGACCGCGCGCAGCGCATCGTCGGAGAACTTGAGCTTCACGCTCTCCATGTCGAACAGGCGCTGATACTGCTTGATCAGAGCATTCTTCGGGCGCGTCAGGATTTCGATCAGAGCGACCTCGTCCAGGTCCTCGAGCGTCGCGACCACCGGGAGGCGGCCGACGAATTCGGGGATCAGGCCGTAGCGCAGCAGGTCCTCGGGCTCGAGGTCCTTCAGGATCTCGCCGGTCCGGCGATCCTCGGGGCCACGCACTTCCGCGCCGAAGCCGATCGAGGTGCCCTGGCGACGCATCGAGATGATCTTGTCGAGGCCCGCGAAGGCGCCGCCACAGATGAACAGGATGTTGGTCGTGTCGACCTGCAGGAACTCCTGCTGCGGATGCTTGCGCCCGCCCTGCGGCGGCACGGAGGCGACGGTGCCTTCCATGATCTTCAGCAGCGCCTGCTGCACGCCCTCACCCGACACGTCGCGCGTGATCGACGGGTTGTCGGACTTGCGGCTGATCTTGTCGACCTCGTCGATGTAGACGATGCCGCGCTGCGCCCGCTCGACGTTGTAGTCCGCGGCCTGGAGCAGCTTCAGGATGATGTTCTCGACATCCTCGCCGACGTAACCGGCTTCGGTCAGGGTCGTGGCGTCGGCCATCGTGAACGGCACGTCCAGCATGCGGGCCAGGGTCTGGGCCAGCAGGGTCTTGCCGCAGCCCGTGGGGCCGATCAGCATGATGTTGGACTTGGCGATCTCGACTTCGTTCGACTTGCCGCCGTGGCTCAGCCGCTTGTAGTGGTTGTGCACGGCGACGGCGAGGATCCGCTTGGCCTGATCCTGCCCGATGACATAGTCGTCGAGGATCTGGCGGATCTCCTTGGGAGACGGAACGCCGTCCTTGGACTTGACGAGGGTTGTCTTGCTCTCTTCCCGTATGATGTCCATGCAGAGCTCGACGCATTCATCGCAGATGAACACGGTCGGCCCGGCGATCAGCTTGCGGACTTCGTGCTGGCTCTTACCGCAGAAGCTGCAATACAGGGTGTTACGGGAATCACCCCCGGACTTGGCGGCTGGCATGTCGGTAACGTACCTCCGCTTGGGGGGCCCCGCGACCTGAGGGCCCGCTCACAAGCCTATGTTAAACGTGCCGCCCGGACGGCGACAACATCAAAATATGGTGTGTCGCCGTGCGAACAGGAAACAATTGGTCGCGACTGCTGTTTTAGGAGGCAGCAGCCTGGAGAGTTGTCGGAGTCGGACGCTTTTCGAGCACGTCGTCGATAAGGCCGAATTCCTTGGCTTCCTGGGGCGCGAAGAACTTGTCGCGCTCCATGGCCTGCTCGATCACCTCGATCGGCTTGCCGGTATGTTCCACATACATCTGGTTGAGCCGCGACCGAGTCGCAAGGATCTCCCGTGCATGGATCTCGATGTCCGTGGCCTGGCCCTGGGCGCCGCCCGACGGCTGGTGGATCATGATCCGGGCGTTCGGCAGGGCGAAGCGCTTGCCCTTCTCTCCCGCCGTGAGCAGGAGCGAGCCCATCGACGCCGCTTGGCCGTAGACCAGGGTCGAGATGTGCGGGCGGATGTAACGCATGGTGTCGTAGATCGCCATGCCGGACGTCACCACGCCACCGGGCGAGTTGATGTAGAACGAGATGTCCTTTGTCGGGTTCTCGGCTTCGAGGTAGAGCAGCTGGGCGCAGAGCACGCCCGCCACATGATCCTCGACCGGACCGTTCAGAAAGATGATCCGCTCCTTCAGCAGCCTCGACCAGATGTCGTAGCCACGCTCGCCGCGCGCCGATTGCTCGACCACCATCGGCACGTAGTAGTTGTTGTGAACTTCCAGCGGATCGCGGTCGCGAATCATCGCGGGCCCCCTTGAGTGACTGATCTGTGAAAAGTGGCAGCGCCGGTGACCCTGTTCAAGGCCACCGGCTCAAGATCAGTCTGCGGCCTTCTCGCCCGCCTCTTCCTCTTCCGCCTCGCGGGCAGCCTTCAGCAGTTCCTCCGGGGTAACCGACTTCTCGGAAACCTTGGCCAGCTCCAGGATGAAGTCGACCGTCTTCTCCTCGAAGATCGGCGCGCGGAGCTGGTCCTTCGCCTCGGGGTTCTTGCTGAAATACTCGAGGACCTGGCGCTCCTGACCCTGGTAGCGCATGGCTTCGCGCATCGCGGCCTGGTTCAGTTCTTCCGGCGTCACGTCGATGCTGTTGGAGCGGCCGACGTCTGCCAGCAGCAGGCCGAGGCGAACCCGGCGCTCGGCGATGTCGCGGTACTCCTTGCGCATCTTCTCTTCGTCTTCTTCGACCTTCTGGCCGTTCTTCTTGGCTTCCTCGATGCGCTGCCAGATCGCGTTGAACTCGCCCTCGACCAGGCCTTCCGGCACGGCGAACTTGTGGCTGTCCGCGAGCTTGTCGAGCAGCTGGCGCTTGATCATCGTGCGCGAGATCTGCGTGTAGTCCTGGCCGATCCGCTCGCCGACGGCCTTGCGCATGGCTTCGAGGTTCTCGAAGTTGTTCTTCTTCGCCAACTCGTCGTCCGCCGGCTTGTCGACGAACTCGAGCACTTCCTTGACCGTGCACTTGAACACGGCGTCCTTGCCGGCGAGCTCGGGCGCGCCGTACTCGGCCGGGAAGGTCACCTTCACATCGACAGGCTTGCCGATTTCGGCGCCGACCAGCTGATCCTCGAAGCCCGGGATGAACGAGCCCGAACCGATTTCCAGCGTGTAGTCGTTGGCAGCACCACCGGGGAACTCGACGCCGTCGACCGAGCCCACGAAGTCGAGCTTGATCGCGTCGCCCTTCTGCGCCGGACGCGGCGGATCGACCGGTTTCTGCTCACGGTTCGCCTTGGCGATACGATCCAGCGCCTCGTCGATGTCCTTCTCCGGAACCTCGGCCTTCAGCCGCTCGAGCTCGATGCCCGAGAAGTCGAGCTTGCCGATCTCCGGCAGCACCTCGACCACGACTTCGAATTCGACGTCCTTGCCCTCTTCGAGCTGCTTGAGGTCGACGCGCGGCTGCAGCGCGGGCTTCAGGCCGCGATCCTCGATCGCCTTCGCGGTGCTGGTGTTGACGGCCGCCTCGACCGCTTCGCCGAACAGCGCCTGGCCGTACTGCTTCTTCAGGAGGCTGACGGGCACCTTGCCCGGACGGAAGCCCGGCAGCGCGGCGGTCTTGGCCATCTCGGCGAGACGCTCGTCGATCTTCGAGGTCAGGTCGCCGACAGGGACGACGATCTTGAACTGGTGCTTCAGGCCTTCAGCCGAGAGTTCCGTAACTTGCATTGTCTCACTTCCATTTCCTGGTGCGGGCGGAGGGACTTGAACCCCCACGCCTTGCGGCACGAGAACCTAAATCTCGCGTGTCTACCAATTCCACCACGCCCGCCCGAAGCCTGCCCAAACAACATCCTGAGCCGTCGGGGCGTGCCGCGAAGGCCGAATCGCGCGCCTCTTAGCCCGCGCCTGTCGAGCGGTCAATTGAAGGACGACACCGACTGAAGTGCATAAGGCAACAGAGCCGGCAAATCCTCGGCAATCAGGCCCGGACGGCCGAACTGCAGCGCACATTCTCCATGCAGCCACGCCGCCGCCGCTGCCGCGGCAAACGGCGTGAGGCCCTGCGCCAGCAGCCCGCCGATCGCTCCGGCCAGCACGTCGCCCGATCCCGCCGTCGCGAGGGCCGGCGACGCATGCACGTTGATGACGGTGCGGCCGTCCGGATCGGCAATCACGGTATCGGGTCCCTTCAGCAGGATGGTCGCCCCGCTCCGCGCTGCCGCCCGCCTCACCCGCTCCAGCTTGCCGGCCCCGCCGCCGAGATCGGGAAAGAGCCGCCGGAATTCCCCTTCATGGGGCGTGAGCAATGTCGGGCCGGCGATACTGTCGAAGAGAAGTGCCGGCTCCGCGGCGAACACGGTGATGGCATCGGCATCTAGAACGACACTGCGTCTCGCACCGAGCGCCGAAAGGACGGAATCGCGCGTCCTGTCACTGACGCCGGAGCCCGGGCCGATCAGAACGGCATTGCGCCGCTCGTCGGCCAGCAGATGGGCAAACATCGCCCCATCGTCGGCTTCGGCGATGAGATTGCCCGGCTCGGCGGCCTGAAGCGCCGCCAGCGTCGACCGGAAGGCGGCGATCGTGACGAGCCCCGCCCCCACCCGCCGGCCGGCCAGCGCGGCCAGGCGCGCCGCTCCCGTGGCGTGAGGTCCGGCCAGGATCGTGAGATGACCCCGCGCATACTTGTGATCGGCAATGTCGTCACGCCGGACCAGATGCGCCCACAGGCTCGGTGCATTCAGCCAGGCCTGTGGAGCGATCTCCGTCAGGGCTCCCGCGGGAATGCCGATGTCGGCGATCAGCAGGCGGCCGCAGCGGCGCAAGCCCTCGACCGAGTAGTGACCGGGCTTTGCGCGGAAGAACGACACGGTCGTCTGCGCCTGGAGGGCGTGACCATGGATTGCACCGGTGTCGCCGTGAAGGCCGCTCGGAACGTCCACCGCGACGACGGAAAGCTTACGTTCGTTCACGAGGCCGATGGCCGCGGCAATCTCTCCTTCGATTGGCCGGCTGAGGCCGGCGCCGAATATCGCGTCGATCACGAGCGGTGCCCCATCGAGTAGCACTTCATCGAGCAGCGCCGGCGACCAACGCTCGACTGGCCCCTTCCAGGTTCCGGCTGCCCAGGCGGCGTCACCCCTAAGCTTCCCGACCTCGCCGAACAGGGCCAGGCGGACGGGCCAGCCGGCGTCCTGCAGGCGCCTCGCGACGACGAAGCCGTCGCCGCCATTGTTGCCCGGTCCGCACAGGACGACGGCGGGGCGGCGCGCATGACGTTCCATCGTCGCCGCTGCGACCGCCCTGCCCGCGGCTTCCATCAATTGTTGTCCGGCTACGCCGCCCGCGATGGCAAACGCATCGGCTTTCGCCATCTCCGCACAGCTCAGCAGGGCAAGCCCGGCGTCGGGAACGAGATCGCGCATTTCAGGTCCGGGGGGCTTCACGTGAGGGCGAGTGGGGCGGCCGACCGGATTTGAACCGGCGACATCCAGAATCACAATCTGGCGCTCTAACCAACTGAGCTACGGCCGCCATCGCGGATCGCTCCCGACGAAGCGGCGCCTTCCTACGCTCCGGCAAGCGGAGCGTCAAGAAACAGGCGGGGTTGGTGGCAGCAGTCGATCGATGGCCCGGATCCAGACCCCGCAGGCCTCCCCGAAGGACAATCCGAACTGCTCGCGCATGCGCGCCCAGCTCTCGAAATCCACCAGCGCCTCCATCGCGAGGACCGTCTGGCGCCGCCCCCGCTCGTCGAGGGTCGAGAGCTCCGGCGCATACATCTCCTCGATCCGCCGGATGATCCTCTCACGGACCAGCCGTATCCGCGCCTTGAGATCCGCCGAATCGCCCTGGTTGGCATTGAGCGCCCGCCACAGCGGCAGCCATTCCTCGCAGACCTTTCCGCGAGTCTCGACATGGGTCTTCAGCCGGTCCTGGCGATTGCCGGCGGCAGGCTGGGTCGCGACCTGACCGGAGGCCTTCAGCAGCGCCTCGTCGGTCGCAGCGACGCGCAGCGCATGCAGGTCGGGAAAGCGCTCGAAGACGGATCGCACCGAGTAACCGGCTTTGTGCGCGATCGACGCGGAGGTCGGGATCTGCGGACTTTCCCGCAGAAGCGCGAGGTAGGCTTCGATGATGAGCTGCCGGGTTCTCGCGCTGCGCAGCCGGCGGCCGTCGACGGGTTGGGGCCGGGCCGGCACTTCCGAGAGCCGCCTGCCCCGCTCCGTCATGCCGTGCCGCTCGAAGCGGTGGGAAGCAGGCGATTGATCGTCTGCGTCCAGACGAGACAGGCTTCATCGATGGACAAGCCGAACAGTTCACGCATGCGGGCCCAGCTTTCCACATCCGTGAGCGCTTCGAGCGCAATCAATATCTGGCGCCGCTCCCCAGGAGGCATCACGGCGAACTCCGGCGCGAACATCAGTTCCATACGAGCTGTTACGCGGTCGCGGGCCAAACGGATGCGGGCTTTCAGCTCCGGCGAGTCGCCCTGGTTCACGATCAGCGAACGCCACAGCGGCAGCCAGGTCTCGCAGGTCTGGCCGCGTGTCCGCACATGCGCCTCGATCCTCTTGCAGCGATCGCCATCGGCTCCCCACGGCGGCGCCAGCGCCGACATCTGTGCCAGCGAATAATCGACGGCCGCAACCTGCAGGGCGCGTATGTCGGGAAACCGCTCGAATACCGAGCGCACGGAATAGCCCGCCTTTTCGGCAATCTCGGCCGCTGTCGGGACGCGCGGCGACATCTCCTGGGCCAGCGCGAGATAGGCTTCGATGATCAACTGCTTGGTCCGCTCGCTGCGCAGGCGGCGGCCGTCGATCTTGGTGGGTCTCGTACTCATGGCGTCGTCGGGGTGTCTTGCGGGGTCGGCGGCAGCATCCGGTCGATGGCCCGGATCCACACCGCACAGCCCTCGGCGAACGAAAGACCATACATGTCCCGCAGACGCGCCCAGCTCTCGATGTCGGTCACGGCTTCAAGGGCGATCAGGAGATTGCGGCGCTCGGTCGGCGACAGAACCGCCAGTTCCCGGCGATACATGACCTCCATCCGCTCGATGGTCCGGTCGCGTGCTATCCTTATTCGCACCTTCAGGGCATCGTTCTCATCGACGTTGAACAGCAGCGCCCGCCACAGTGCGACCCCGCGCTCGCAGGTTCCCGCCCTTGTCTCGACCTGTGACTTGATGCGCGTGGCCCGGTCGCCATCGATGTCGCGTGCCGGGGCCAACGCCGCGGCATGAGCAAGACTGTAGTCGGCCGCCGCTACCCGGAGCGCATGCAGGTCGGGAAAGCGCTCGAAGATGGATCGGACCGAATAGCCTGCGCGCGCGGCGATCTCCACCGCGGTCGGCATGGGCATCAGGGGGTTTTCGCGGATGAGATCCAAATAGGCCTCGATGATGAGCTGCTTGGTCCGCTCGCTGCGCAGGCGACGACCATCCATGCGGACAGGCTTGGGAGCCGGTGTTCCGGGCGGAGGACCATCGGCCCTACTCATACCGGTAGCGAACACGCCATGGGGTGCCATGGGGTTCCGGTTTGGCTCGGAATTGCAGATATTGGCAATGCCAATGCAGTAAACTCTTCGATGCAAAAATTTGCCGCCCCCAAAATAGGGCGACAATTGCATTCTAAGATCGACAAACTGCAAATACCAGAGCCTTAGCTCCCAAAATGGGCGCTCAGTCGCTGGATCGCACTGTCAAGGGTCGCGTCGTGCTTGCAGAAGCAGAAGCGCGCGAAATATCGGGGAGCATCGTCGGATTGATAAAAGGCACTGACCGGGACCGCCGTCACGCCAGCCTTTACAGTTATGTGACGGCAGAAATCCTCGTCGCTGCCATTGAAACCCAGGGGCCGGAAGTCGGTGGTGACGAAATAGGTCCCATGCGCCGGCAAGACCTCGAAGCCGATGTCGGCCAAGGCGGTAGCGAGACGGTCGCGCTTTCGCTGCATGTCGGCGGCCAGGGTCGAGAAGTAGCCGTCGGCCAGTCGAAGACCGGTCGCCGCGCCCCATTGCAGGTTGGGCGGCGTCGTGAAGGTCATGAACTGGTGGGTCCGGGCGATCGCCTTCATCAATTCAGGCGCCGCCGTGATGTAGCCCACCTTCCAGCCCGTCAGGCTGAAGCTCTTGCCGGCGGAGCCGATGCGCACCGTGCGGTCCCGCATGCCCGGCAGGGTCATCAGCGAGATGTGTTGCCGGTCGTCGAAGATGATGTGCTCGTAGACCTCGTCGCAGATCGCATAGACGTCGTGCTTCAGACAGAGGTTGGCAATGAAGGTCAGTTCGTCGAGGTCGAACACCTTCGAGCAGGGATTCATGGGCGTGTTGAACAGGATCAACTTGGTCTTTGGTCCGAACGCCGCCGCCAGTTCTTCCTTGGGCAAACGCCAGTGCGGCGGCTCGAGTCGCACCAGTTTCGGAATGCCCCCGGCCCGCCGTACCATCGGCAGATAGGAATCGTAGAGCGGCTCGATCAGCACCACCTCGTCGCCGGGCTCGATCAGCCCGAACAGGCAATCGCCCAAAGCTTCGGTCGCGCCGGACGTGACCAGCACCTCGCTCTGCCAGTCGATGTCGAGACCCTGGAAGCGCCTGGCGTGCTCAGCCACGGCCTGGCGCAGCTCCGGAATGCCCATCATCGGCGGATACTGGTTATGGCCGTTCAACAGGTAGTCCGCCGCCGCTTTCCTCACCTCTTCCGGGCCCTTGTCGTCGGGAAAGCCCTGCCCGAGGTTTACGGAGCTGTGCTCACGGGCGAGCGCCGACATGACTTCGAACACAGTCGTGCCAAGGCCGGACATGGTGGAGTTTGCGGGTTTCATGGAAATTCTCTTTTGCCTAACGATTGGTCACTAATTTGCCGATTATTTACTCAATCAGCCCGGTAAACAGACAAATCGTCCGCCGATTTCCCGCGCGAGCCTGTGGAAAATCTTGGCATGGATTGTGCTTTCCTATGTGTCATACGGGCTCTTCCACCGGGAGGGGCCCGGTGTCTGCGTCCGGAGTGTCTCAAGCCAAATGAAGAAGATCGAAGCGATCATCAAGCCCTTCAAGCTCGATGAGGTGAAGGACGCCCTCAACCAGATCGGCCTGAAGGGCATCACTGTGCTCGAGGCCAAGGGCTTCGGCCGGCAGAAGGGCCATACCGAACTTTATCGCGGCGCCGAGTATGTCGTGGACTTCCTGCCGAAGGTGAAGCTCGAACTCATCATCGAGGACGAGATGGTGGAAAAGGCGGTCGAGGCGATCCGTAGCTCGGCGCATACCGGTCGCATCGGCGACGGCAAGATCTTCGTGTCGAGCATCGACGACGCGATTCGAATTCGTACTGGTGAGCGTGGTGACGCAGCCGTATGAGGACCCGGCCTTTGGGGGCTGAAGCAGTAAACCACAAGTAGAGGGACGACCGACAATGGATGCCAAACAGGTTCTCGCGCTGATCAAGGAAAAGGACGTCAAGTTCGTTGACTTCCGCTTCACCGATCCTCGCGGCAAGTGGCAGCACACGGCCCGCATGGCGTCCGCCACCGACGAAGGCACCTTCGAAGACGGCGTGATGTTCGACGGTTCCTCGATCGCCGGCTGGAAGGCGATCAACGAGTCCGACATGATCCTGATGCCGGATCCGTCCACCGCCGTGCTCGACCCCTTCTCGGCCCAGACCACGCTGATCGTCAGCTGCGACGTCGTCGAGCCCTCGACCGGCCAGCTCTACGCCCGCTGCCCGCGCTCGACCGCCAAGCGCGCCGAAGCCTTCATGAAGTCGTCCGGCATCGGCGACACCGCCGTGTTCGGCCCCGAGCTCGAGTTCTTCGTGTTCGACGACGTCCGCTACGACGTCCAGATGCAGGGCAGCTTCTACAGCATCTCCTCGAACGAATCGCCGTGGAACACCGGCATCGCCGTCGAGGGTGGCAACCTGGCCCATCGTCCGGGCGTCAAGGGCGGCTACTTCCCGGTCCAGCCGGTCGACACGCACAACGACCTGCGCGCCGAGATGATGTCGGTCTGCACCGACATGGGCCTCACCATGGAAATCCACCATCACGAGGTGGCCCCGGCCCAGAACGAGCTCGGCTTCAAGTTCGACACGCTCGTGAAGACCGCCGACAACGTGCAGAAGTACAAGTACTCGCTGCACAACGTCGCCCACAGCTACGGCAAGTCGCTGACCTTCATGCCGAAGCCGCTGTACGGCGACAACGGCTCAGGCATGCACACCCATCAGTCGATCTGGAAGGACGGCAAGCCGCTGTTCGCCGGTTCGGGCTATGCCGACCTGTCGGAGACGGCGCTGTACTACATCGGCGGCATCATCAAGCACGCCAAGGCGCTGAACGCCTTCACCAACGCCAGCACCAACTCCTACAAGCGCGTCATCCCGGGCTTCGAGGCGCCGGTGCTGCTGGCCTACTCGTCGCGCAACCGCTCGGCCTCGTGCCGTATCCCCTACGCGTCCTCGCCGAAGGGCAAGCGCGTCGAGGTCCGCTTCCCGGATCCGTCGGCCAACCCGTACCTCGCCTTCGCGGCGATGCTGATGGCCGGCATCGACGGCATCAACAACAAGATCCATCCGGGCGACCCGATGGACAAGAACCTGTACGACCTGCCGCCGGAAGAACTCTCCAAGGTTCCGACCGTCGCCGGCTCGCTGCGCGAGGCCCTCAACGCCCTCGACGCCGACCGCTCGTTCCTCACCAAGGGCGGCGTGTTCACCGACGACCAGATCGACGCCTACATGGAACTGAAGTGGGAAGAGGTCTACAACTGGGAACACCAGCCGGCCCCGATCGAGTACAAGATGTACTACTCGATCTGATCTTTTCCGATCTTTCGGATCATGGAAGGGCCCGCTGTTGCGGGCCCTTCTTTTGTTGGAGGATGCGCGCCGCAAAACTTCGAGGGAACTGACATGGGCTGGATGGACGAAGCGATGGAGACACTGCGCCCCTGGATCGGGCGGGTGCGCACGGTCGAGGACGATATCGGCATGATGGCCGTCCGCCGCGTCGCCGCGACCTTCGACGTCGACCCCGACAGCATCAAGCGCGGCCAGGAACTGCCGCCGCACTGGTTCACCGTCTTCTTCGCCGAGACCGTCCGCCAGGGCGAGCTCGGCCCCGACGGCCATCCCAATAAGGGCATCGTCCTGCCGCCCATCCCGATGCCGCGCCGCATGGGCGCCGGCCGTCGCGTGCAGATCAGCGGCCTGCTGAAGGCCGGCGAGCCGGCTATCAAGAAGGCCGAGGTCGCCGACATCGTTCCCAAGACCGGCCGCTCGGGCGACATCTTCGTGCTGACGATGCGCCACACGATCGAACAGGGCGGCAAGACCATCGCCACCGACACGTTCGACGCGATCTACCGCCCCGCCGTACCGCCGGGCCAGAAGACCACCGCCACGGTGGCGGCGCAGGCGCGCAAGGACCAAGCCTGGACCGAGACGACACAGCTCACCAATACGCTCAATTTCCGCTACGGCGGGATCACGTGGAACGCGCACCGCATCCACTATGACGGCGACTACACGCGCAGCGAGGAAGGCTATCCCGCCATCGTGTCCAACGGCGGCCTGTCGATGCACCTGATGGTCGACGCGGCGTTGAAGCACGCCAAGGGCAACCTGACCGGCTACACCGCCCGCCTCGTCCATCCGCTCTGGGTCGGCGACCTGATCGAGGTGCGCGGCGAGGAGCAGAAGGACGGCAAGCTGAAGCTCTGGGCCGCCGACAAGAACGGCGTGCTCTGCGGCGAGATGGACCTGGAGTTCGGGGCGTGAGCGGAGGTCCCCTCTCCGGCGTGACCGTCGTCGACATGACGACGGTCGTCGTCGGTCCGATCTGCACGCGCACGCTGGCCGACTACGGCGCCGAGGTCATCAAGGTCGAGGCGCCGGGCGGCGATCTCCTGCGCACCATGGCGCAGGGCAGCCGCAATCCCGGCATGTCGGGCAAGTTCATCAACTTCAACCGCAACAAGCGGTCGATCGTGCTCGACATCAAGAAGCCGGAGGGGCTCGCGGCCCTTCACCGGCTGATCGAGAAGGCCGACGTGTTCGTGAGCAACGTGCGGCCCGAGGGACTGGCCCGCGCCGGCCTCGACCATGCGAGCCTGGCGGCGAAGAACCCGAAGCTGATCCACTGCTCGATCCTCGCCTTCGGGCGCGGCGGCCGGTACTATAACCGGCCCGCCTACGATCCGATCGTGCAGAGCCTGTCCGGCGTCGCCGGCACGCTGGAGCGCGCCACCGGCGAGCCGCGCTTCGTGCCCATGGTGATGAGCGACCACACGACCGGCCTCATCGCGGCCCAGTGCATCGGCTTCGCCCTCTATCGGCGCGAGAAGACCGGCCGCGGCGAGGCGATCGACGTGCCCATGCTCGAGAACATGGCCTCGTTCGTGTCGAGCGAGCATCTCGGCGCCGCCACCTTCGACCCGCCCGTCGGGCCAACCGGCGACAATCGCCTGCTCAGCCCCGACTATCGCCCCTTGCCAACCAAAGACGGCTACATCACCGTCGGCCCCAACACCAACCATCAGGCCTTCGCCTTCTTCGATGCGATCGGCCGGCCCGAGCTCAAGACCGACCCGCGCTTCGACAGTGCGGCGGCGCGGACGAAGAATGCGGCCGAGTACTTCGTGGTCCGCAAGGAGGGTCTGGCCCGGAAAACGACGTCAGAATGGCTGGAGATCTTCGACAAGGCCGACGTGCCGGCCGCCCGCTACAACACGATCGACGACCTGCTGACCGATCCGCATCTCGGCGACGTGGGCTTCTTTCAGCCCGAGGATCACCCCACCGAGGGGCGCATTCGGCGCTCCCGGCGGGCGAACAAATTCTCCGGCGGCGAGCGCGCGGTGGAGACGCACGCACCGACGCTGGGCGAGCATACGAACGCCATTCTCAGCGGCGCCGGATACAGCGACGCCGAGATCGATGCGCTTCGTGCCTCGGGCGCGGTGCGCTAGCACTGCCAGCGCCTTTCCCAATAAACGAAACAATCGCAACAAACGAAACGGTCGAAAGGAAAAAAGTCCTCCGGGAAGCAATTCCCGGGCTTTGTTGCATCACGGATGATGCGAGAACCCTAGCCGAATCGGCAGCCCGTGGCCCGCTTCGGCGTCACGGACAGGACTTCGCCGGCCGGCGGCTTGCCGCCGGCGCCGTCGGTGGGCAGCAGCTTCACACGCCGCTGCTCGCCCGGCAGCAGGTGGAAGCCCTCATCCCCGGCATAGTGATGCGGCGCTTCGATCTGGATGCAGGGCGCGAAACGCGTCGCCTGGACCATGACGGCCCAACCCTCCCCGTCCCGCTCCAGTCTTGCCGACAGGCCCGGATCGTGCGCCATCGCCGAGCGGCCCAACGGGAAACAGGCGGCTTCGCCGAGACGTTCGCCTGTCCGGGCCTCGTCCAGAGTCACGATCGCGACCTCGAGCGGCGGCGGTCCGAACCGGTAGGCGTAGGTGATGTCGAAGAACGAGCCGATGAGTTCGGCGGAGGTCATCGTCCGTGCGCTGCGCGCCGGCATCTCGATCCGGCAGTCACGCCTCATCACGGCCACGTCTCCGTCCCGCAGGCAGAGCAATGACAATTTGGCCGAAACCGGTGCCGCACTTTCGTTAACCAGGTGAATGCCAAGGCCGTTCAGGCCCTCATCCGTCATCGCAATCTGTATCGGCCGGAAGGCACGCCGAAGCCCGTGCCACGCGAGCTTCGGAATGCCGTTCGAATCGACGACGCCCCAGCCCGCGCCCGGGCTCAGGTCCTTCAGCATCCAGACCAGCGCGCCGGCACAGGTCGAGGCTGGTCGACGCCATTCGGCGACGACGGCCTCCATCACATCCGCCGTCAGGGCCCGCGACAGCCTGAGATAATGCACCGGGTCGTCGGCCTGCAACGTCGCGGCATCGATGCCGTAGACCAGCCCGAGATAGTGGTCGCGCACCTTCGTGAAGTCCCAGTCGGCCCCGCGATCGCGGGGCACCCTGTCCGAGGCTCGCGCCGGCGTCGCCGCACCGGGCGCGTTTGCGAAGGCCAGGCACTCGGCGGCGAACCGGACATCGGCCCGCCGGGCGTTCTCGAGCGGCCGCATGTAGGCGCCGACGCCGTAGTAATGCGATACCCCTGCATCGACCTGAAACGGCAGATCGCCGCCACAGGGCGACTGCGCGACGAAGACGACGTTCGGGCAGCGGGCCTTGGCGATGGCCGGCAGGATCTCGTCGAAGAGCGGACTGCTCCAGAGCGACGGCGGCAATCCGAGCATGGCCGCCTGCTGGGCGATCTCGCTGCCGCCGCACAGGACGGCGAGCGAGGGATGCGCCTGCACGCGGGCCAGGAACTGGTCGGCCTCCCGCTCGACGCTTGCACGGAAGGCAGCATCGGCGATCGGATAGTCCATGTTGGCGAACATGAAGTCGTGCCAGACGAGGAGGCCGAGTTCGTCGCACAAGGCGAAGAAGTCGTCGCTCTCGTAGAGCATCGTCCCGCCGACCCGGATCATGTTCATGTTCGCATCGCGTGCCTGACGCAGCGGCGGCGCCAGCATCGCGCGGTCGCCGCTCAGCGTGACGAGATCCGCCGTACTCCAGCAGGCGCCACGGGCAAAGAGCGCCTGCCCGTTCACCTTCAGGTCGAAGCCTCTGCCGTCGGGGCCCCGATCGACCTCGATCGAGCGGAAGCCGATCCGACCGAGATCGACCTCGACCTCGCCCACGATGGCGCGCGCCCGATAGAGGAACGGCTCGCCGTGCGTATGCGGCCACCATTTCTCCACGTCCGGAAGGCGCATCCGGCCTTCGAGACGCGCTTCGCCGGACCATTCAAGCGGTGCGCTGAGGCCGGCAATTTCCAGCCGGCCCGCGGGTCGCGCGCCGGCGCCATCGACATCGAGGGTCACGGCGAGCAGGCCGTCATTGCCCTCCAACGTGGCGCGAACGTCGGCCTCCTTCACCCGCAGCGGACCTGCCTTCTCCAGCACCTCGATCGCGCGCCACGGTCCGACGGCGTGCACCGCCGGTTGCCAGCCGGTCATGTGTCCCAGCAGCGTCGTGCGCACCTGGCGCAGGGCGTTGTTCGCGACGAGCGCGGTCCGCCAGCGCGCCCTTCCCTTGCGGCGTGCGAGCTCGGCGTCCAGCGAGCGAAAGGCAATGGCGATCTCGTTGTCGCCCGCCAGATCGACCTCGACTTCGTGAGCCAGGAACATGTTGTCGGAGACGAGGATCGACCGTCCGTTCAGCCAGACCTCCGCCAGGGTGGCGAGCCCGTCGAAGCGCAGCGACCGGCGCCCGCTCCCGGTGAAGCGATTGCGATACCAGATGTCCTGGTCATGCAGCGGTGCCGGATTCTCCGGCGTCCAGCGTCCCGCATCGCGCAGGGCCTGGGCCGCCGTGCCCGGCACCGGGGCCGCGATCCAGTCCAGTGACGGCGGCAGATCCGCCGGCATCTGCACCGCGCCGGGCGGCGTACACGCGAGTTGCCACTGCATCAGGCAAAGCGGGCGCTGAGCGCGGCGATGAGGGAATCGTAATCCTCCTCGATCGGCTGCAGCGTTACGGCACCGGCGTCGAATTTCCGGCGATGGGCCATGCGCGCGAGCTGGAATTGCACCGTCCTGGCAGCCTCGGCGATGCGCCGACTTGCGGCCGCGGCCTCGGCGAGGCCGTCGATCCCGTGGGCGCCAAGCCATTGCAGGTAGGTGCCCAGCATCTCGAAGTTCGCACCCAACTGTCGAGGCACGTTGAAGGCATAGAGATGGAAATAGGCCATGTCCCCGCCGGCCAGCCTCTCGATATGGGACGGCAGCGCCGCGCGCCACGCTTCGATCGGATTCCGGTGCGGGCGCCGCTTCAGATGCCCCCGCAGAAGCGTGAGGGAAGCTTCGAGCAGATCCTCGCCAACCAGCGCCTCGCCGTCGCGCTTCACGAACTCCGCATAGGGAAACAGGATCATCGGCCGGCGAAACAGCCCGTCATAATCCTCGCCTGCCAGTTCGTGATAGCCGGTCCCGTGGAAGTACCCGAAGCGGGACTTTCCTGGATCGAGCGCGATGGCGGCCACGCTCGTCTTCACATGCGCCTTGCGATAGGCGTCTGCGGCATCGGGCAACCAGAAGGCATCGACCTCGACCAGCACGGGACGCCCGCGGCGAAGCTGCGCCATCGCCTGCGCTTCGATCGATTCGTAGAGGGCCAGCTCCTGCACGGAGAGGCCGAACAAGGCCTGCAAGTCCTCCAGTGGAAACTTGAAGAACGTGAACTGGTCGCCTTCGAAATCCTGCAGCACCGTGAACGGAAGCGCCGCTTCGACGGAATGGCCGAACGCCGGCAGCAGCTCCACCCATAGGTCGACGTAGCAGTTCGTCTCGGGCCAGAGACGATCCTCACCGTGCAGCGCGCTCCGCCTCCAAGTCGCGGGGCTGAGACCCAGAAGATCGACCGCGTCAGAGTCCGAGGACATGGCGAACGCCAACCGGCCAGTTTGCGATGATGAAGCCGTGGTGGCGGAACAGGGCGAGCGTCAGCCGCTCGACACCGAATCCGACGCACGCCGTGTGTGCCGTCTCTCCTGTTTCCGTCTCGATGGCCCAGGCCCGGCCGAACAGGTCGCGATGGTCGTTGAAACTGACGCAGGCCGTGCGTGGCCCTTCCGTGACGATGGGCACCAGCAGCTCGAACTTGAGAGCCTCCTCGCGCTGGTTGGCCGCTAGGAGCTTCCCGGCCCGACCGAAGAAGGGATCGTTTGCGACTTCGATCGACGCAGGCAATCCGAACGATCCGACGAGTGCGCGCGCCCGGTCGAGCCAGAGCGCGCGGAACGAGGAGACCTGCTCCGACGTGCCGACGCGGACATGCTCGCGTTGCCGGAACATCTGCATCCGTGCCGGATCGATGGACGGCTCGTGGCGGAAACACCACGTGTAGACATCTACCAGCGCGCCGGCGGCGGACAACCGCCCGCGCGACGCAATCGCCGGGTAGACGCCGTAGCAGGCCGCAGGCGTGAGGGCGATCTCGGTTGGCCGCTGGGTGTCCGCCCAGTCCTCGCCTTTCGACAGTCTGTCGAGAAGCACGGCATGGTCTTGATCGACGCCCGGGAAGCTGGCCACCGTCCCCGCCAGATGCGGAAAATTCCGGACATAACCGCTCTTCTCGAGCTGCAGCCGGCCCAGCCCGGGCGGGAACCGCATCACCTCGGGGCCGTCCGGATCGCCGACGCCACCGATCGCCGCGTTCAGGCACTCCACGACATGCTCGAAGGCGCCGCTCCGTCCGTACAGCCCGTCGACGCCCATAGAGATCAGTAGACCCTGGTCCAGCAGCTCGGCCCGGAATGCTTCATGGGCGGCGAAGACGGGATCCCTCACGCCGGCAGCTCCGCCTCATCCCGCACTGCCAGGGCCAGGGCCGCATTGTTCGCAATGATGCGATCGTTGTTCACCATCACGGCCGCCGAGTGGGCATCGCGCAGATGACGTCCCATGCTGAAGGGCGAATCGTTGCGATAGCCATCGAGGCCGCAGACCAGCATCGCCTCCCCGACGATCTTCACGACGGATTGCGAGGTGGAGACCTTCAGATTGTTCATGTCGGCGGCAAAGGAAATTGCCGAGAGCCGGTCCACCGATCCGATCGCCGCCTCGTACTGGCGCAGACAGGTCATCAGGTTACTCTTCATGGACTGCAACTCGATCGAGGCGCGGGCCAGTCGGCCGCCCGCCAACGGCGGCTCGCCCGGCTTCTTCCTCGCCTCCGCGCGAACGAAAGCGCGCGCACGGCCCAGCGCATTGGCGGCGATGCCAAGCCACAGCGCACCCCAAACGAGATGGGAGACCGGGAGCATCGTCTGCGCAGCCACATCCGCGTAGGGCATCGGAATGATTTGGGCCATCTCACCTTCTGCCGTCAGGCGATAGCCCTTGGAGCATGTGCCGCGCATGCCGAGCGTGTTCCAGGCTTCCTGAGGCCGCAGGTCGAGGCCGTCTCGCAGTGCGACCACGATCACCTGATCGGAGGCCGGCGACTGCGGTGTCCGCCGGGCCGTCACCAGGATCGCATCGCTTTCTTCGCCGTAGGAGATTACCGGCGCCTGCTTGACCAGGGTGAAGCGTCCCCGCTTCTCGTCCAGCGCACAGATACTCGACCGCACATCGCCGCCGACACCCGCTTCCGACGTTGCCGATGCGAGCAGCAACTGCTCGTCTGCCAGACGCCCCAGGAAAGCGCGCAACCATGGACTCTCCCCGGCATGCCGGACGATGCACGAGACCTGGATCTGGTGCATCGCGTAGATCATGGCGGTGGAAGCGCAGTGCTGGCCGAGTTCGTGGCAGATCGACACCACCTCGGGGATGCCGGCGCCGGGACCACCTTCACTCTGCGGCACCAAAATGCCGAGCAGCCTGCAATCCTTCAGTCTCGCGATGGCCTCCGCCGGAAACCGAGCTTGCCTGTCGACGTCGTCGGCATACCGGGCCGCGATTTCGGCGCCCACCGCGCGGGCCGCGGCGAGCCACGGGTTCATGCTGCCTCGTCGCGCACGCCGATCTCGGCAAGTGCCTCAGCGATGGCGTCCACGCTGGCAAAGGTCCGGCGGCGCAGCAGGTGGTCGGGGAATTCGATATCGAAGGTCTCTTCGAGAGCCAGCATGAGGTTGACCGTGGCGTGGGACGTCAGTCCGGCCGCATGGAGGTCGGCATCGTCCTGAAGTGCTTCGATCCCATTTTGCAAAGACACGGCATTCTGCAACACGGTTCGAATTCGAACCTTAAGTGGCGAGGACACAAAAAACTCCCGGCTACGGGACTAAGAATTCGCGAGCAATTCCGGCCGTTCAGGATATTCTGCCCGTGAGCACAAATCAATTTGCAGGCGCTTCGGGTGTGGTGGGACATACCTTTAGAAGCTGCGCGTGGGCTGTGAAGGGATGGTATGACGCCGATTGCGGTTGAAGACTGCTTTGGGTGGATTCACACGCCTGTCGACGCTCGTCGCAACGACGTAGCGGTTCTCATTTGCCCCGGTTTGCTCGGGGACGAACTTGTGGCCTATTGCGCCCTCAGGGTGCTCGCAGACGAGCTGGCACAGGCAGGCTACTGGACCGTTCGCCTCGCCTATCCCGGCACGGGCGATTCCTGCGACCACGCCGTCGAGCAGGCGGGCGATCATTGGTCGGCCTGGCAGGACAGCGTCGAGGCGGTCGCCGACTGGCTCAAGTCGACGAGTGGCGCAGAGCGGATACTGATCTGCGGTATGCGTGCCGGCGCAATGCTGGCGATGTCGGCCGCCATACGCCGCGATGACGTTGCCGGGCTCCTGTTCTTCGAACCGACGGTGAGCGGACGATCCTATGTCCGAGAACTGACGCTGGACGCCGAATTGCATGGAGGTCGCGTCCTTCCATCGGCCGCGGGGATCGAGGTCGGTGAATTCAAGTTCTGCGGCACCACGATCGAGCAAATCGCCGCGACGGACCTGCGCAAGATCACGCCACTGCCCGGCCAAAAGATTGCGGTGTTCGCCCGTGCGGAAACCCGGCTGGTCGAGGAGTGCGTTGCCCTCTGGCGCGACTCCGGCGTCGACGTGACGACAGGCGGCTGGAGCGACGATCTCGTGTCGCTGATCGGTCATCCTACTTTCGATGCCGTGCAACTCCCGACCTTTCGAGCCGTGATCGACTGGGTGACCCGGACTTTCCCTCTGGTGGCAGCCTCGACCGACAGGAAGAGTCAGCCACGTGCCGTTCCGCCCGTGGCCACACTCCGACCAGCCGGCTGCGTGGAGACGACCATGCGCTTCGGCCGGGACCAGCGCCTGTTCGGTATCGTTTGCGACCCGGAAAGCGGACCGTCGAGCAAGGTCGTGATCATCGTCAACGGCGGACGCGACCCACGCTATGGCGCATCCCGACAGGGCGTAGAATTCTCGCGTCGCCTCGCCCGCTCCGGCATCTCCTCGTTGCGGGCCGATTTCTCGGGCCTGGGCGACAGTCTCGGTCCACCCGGCCGGGAAAACATGATCAGCCACGCATTCGCCGATCGTACCTCCGACATTCGCGCAATGATCGACGGGCTGGAGACGCGAGGATTCCAGGAGTTCATGCTTCAGGGCATCTGCTCCGGCGCCTACCACTCCTTCCACGCGGCATTGGCCGAACGTCGGATCGGCTGCCTGATGCTGGTCAACCAGCCGCTCTTCACCTTGCCCAGCCGGCCGGATGAGATCGCCTACCTCCACCACCGCCAGCGGACGCTCCTGTTCTACCTGCGCAAGGTGGTCAGCTTGCAGAGCTGGAGCACCCTGCTCCGGGGAAAGGTCAGGATGGGTAGCACCTTGCATTCGCTCTGGGTGCGCGGCTTGCGCTCCGCGCGGCTGGGCCTTCGCCGCCTAAGCCGGGAGGTCGGACTCATCCGCAAACAGTCCTTCGCCCAATCGGCCCTTTCCGATCTTTGCGGGCGCAGGGTCAGGACCCTCTTCCTGTTCTCGCCGTCGAAGGTGGACCTCGAAATGTTCTGGCGCGAATTCACCCTCGAGCCCGATGCGCTGGCGCGCTATCCCGGTGCCGAAATGCGCATCGTGCCACGGATGGACCATGCGCTGATCTCTTCGGAGAGCCGCCACGACGCACAGGTCGAGATGATCGATTTCCTCGATAAGCCGCGTCGCTAGAGAGCCGACGCGATCAACTGCGCGGCCAGTGCGTTGGCCCGGTCGTTGAAGTGCCATTCCGTGAAGAAGGCTTCGGGATCCCGCGCCACGCCGTTCTTCTCGAACGCCTCGCTTGTGTTGAGCGTCTTCAAGCCGGCCGCGCTGGCGCATCCGAGCACGGCGGCGACTCGCCGATCCTGGATCCCTCCGTTCGCCGGCCAGGCCCAGTCCTCATAGCGGCGAAACGCGACGACCAGCGCATCGACCTTCTCCCGCTGCACCAATGCCGCGAACCGGGCCATCAGCCGACACGAGACGAGATCGCTGTCCTCGCCCGTCTCGACCGTGTCGCCATGCCAGAGATCATGGAGCTCCAGCCGGTTCATGATGAAGTGAAGCAGGTAGGAGTGGCCGAGCACGCGGCGCACCAGCGTGTTCGGACCGGGCAGCGGCGCCGTCGGTACCGGCACATTGCGCAGCTCGAGCCCCGCTTGCGTCGTCACGAAGTAAGGCTTGGACCTCAGGCTCCGGGCCTCACGCCCGGCGCGGTCGATGTCGGAGGCGATGAAGGCGAGCACGACCGTACCGGGCTTCAAGGTCGGCACCAGGCGCTCGGCCTTGAGGATCATCTGGTCGAGACCGTAATCGCGCACGCCGCCGGCCAGAACACGCCGGCCAGTGAGCCACTCAAGATGAGCGGGCCACGTCTCGTCATCCGCCACCGCGTATCCTTCGGTATAGGAATCGCCAAATGCGAGGATCGTCGGACCGCTGCCGACTCTCACGCCGGGCGTATGGTTGCGCATTCCATCAGCCGAGATCGAGATCGGCTTGCCGGCCAGCAGGCCGGACGCACCGGGCTGCAGATCCCAGCCCAGCTCACGATCGTAGCGCAATTGGGGCCGTTCCGATTCGTCGGACTGCAAGTCGAGCTGGATGAAATTGGGGAAGTGCCAGAGGAGGCTGGCCGACGTGCGCAGACGCAACGCCAGTTCCGCCGCCACCAGGCAGACCCCGACGGTGACCGCGGCAAGCACAAGCCCCGCCCACAACGAAGGCCGGCGCGCCGAAGCCGGCGCCTTCATCAGTAGGGCCGGTCGCCCTCGATCAGCACGCGATGCATGATCCGCTTCTCGCCCACCGGGTAATCGATGACGACGCGATGCATGGTGGCGCGATTGTCCCAGACCACGATATCGCCGGCGGTCCAGACATGGCCATGATGATGCTGCGGCTTGCGCGCCTCGTCAGCCAGCTCGTCGAGCAGCGCGTCGCTTTCGGCACGCTCCAGTCCGACGATCCGGTCCAGCCGATTGGGGTTGAGATAGAGTCCCTTGCGGCCCGTCTCCGGATGCGTCCGCACCAGCGGATGCTCGACGTCCGGCGTCTCGGCGATTTCCTCCGGGGTGCGCGCCGACGGCCGGTTGCGTGCGCGTACCGTGTCGTAGCCGTGGATCGCCTTCATCCCGTCGATGCGCTTGCGCGTCGCCTCCGGCAGCGCCTCGAACACCGAATGCATGTTGCAGAACCAGGTCGCGCCACCGTGGCTCGGGATCTCGATGCTGTGCAGCAGCGTCGCCTTGGCGGGCACCGCGAAATACGAATCGTCGGTGTGCCAATCTTCGGCGCGAATGGCGGTCTTGTCCGTCGTGCCGTCGGCCATCAGCGTGCTCACCATGACCGACACATCGGGCACCGCACCGCTGCGCTTGTAGCGCAGCAGCTGCCTCTGCGGCTCGCCGAACGCCTTCGAGAAGTCGCGTGTCTCTTCCGGCGCCATGGGCTTGCCGGGAATGACGACCAGCAGATGCTCGGCAAGCGCGCGGTTCAGCATCGCGGCCACCGCGGGCTCGTTCGCGGTGGTGCGATCGAGTCCCTCGACGCGCGCACCAAGGGCAGCTTTGTTGGGAACGACTTCCGGCATGGCTACGCGACTCCCTTCGGGATTCTCTTGCTTGCAGCGAGCCTAGCCCAAGAGGCCGCGGCGCTCAGCCTCAAAAGACACGAGCCGGAGAGCGGAAGGGCCGCCCTACTCCGCCTTGAAGTTCAATTCCTTTGTCAGCTTGCCGAAGCGTTGATACTCGTCCTGGAGCAATCTGCCGAGGTTCGCCGCGCTGCCGCCGACAGGCTGCATCGCGGCGCCCTCGTAGGTCGCGCGCAGCCTTGCATCGCGCAGCGCCGTGTTCACTTCGGCATTGAGCCGCGCCAGGATCGCGGGCGGCACCTTCGCCGGCGCCAGCAGCGCCATCCACTGGTCGACGACGACGTCGTAGCCTAGCTCCCGCAATGTGGGCACGTCGGGCAGCGCGGGCGACCTCTCCGCCGTGGTCACGGCCAGGATCCGGAGCCTGCCTGATTTCTGATAGGGAAGCAGCGGCGCGATCCCGAGGACCGCGAGCTGGACCTGACCCGCCAGAAGATCGTTCACCGCCTGGCCGCCGCCTCGATACGGTACGTGCAGCAACTTGAGGCCCGAGACGCGTGCGAACCATTCGCCGGCGAAATTCTGCGACGAACCGATCCCCGATGTGGCGTAGCCGATGGCGTCGCGCTTCGTGCGGCCGAGTTCGACGAGCTGCTGCAGCGTGGACACGCCGAGCGAGGGATGGACCGCGATCACCAGCGGCTGCGACGAAAGCTGGGCGATCGGCGCGAAGTCGCGGATCGGGTCGTAGTTCGGCGGCGGTTCGAGATGCGGCTGCAGCCCGAGACTGTCGGTGCCGGCGAGCAGCGTATAGCCGTCGGGCGTAGCCTTGGTCGCGAACTCGTAGCCGATGCGGCCGGCCGCCCCCGGCTTGTTGTCGACGACGACGGAGACGCCCAGTTGCTGCGACAGCCGATCCGCCAGCGGCCGCACCGCGGTGTCGGTGGTCCCGCCCGAGGGAAAGGGAACGACGATGCGAATGGGCTTGTTCGGCCAATCCTGCGCCGCTGTCGCGAAGGCCGAAAGCGCGAGGCAGGCGGCGAGGAAGGGAACGAGCGCGCGTCTCATGCTCCCGCCTTCCCGCTCGGCACGAAATCGTCCGGCGCGCCGGGCGGAATCGGTGGATGGGCCTTGAGGCTGCTCTGGAACGCCTCGATCAGGCGCCGGATCGGACCGCGCACCCAGCCCTCGTCCATATTCGCGTCGGTCTCCTCCTTGGGATCCTTCACGAGATTGAAGAGGTACGGCGTCTCCAGCTTGATCGGCCCTTCGTTGGGCTCGACCTCCCACATCAGATGCATTTTCCAGTCGCGCCATTTGACGGCCCGAAGCTCGGTCTTGATGTAATATGGAAACCCCTCGCGAGCCGATGTCGGCCGCTCGCCCAGGAAGAAGCCGAGTTGGTCGATACCGTCGATGACCCGGTCGGTCGGCAGGCTGGCGCCACCGAGCTTTGCCAGGGTCGGATAGAGATCGGTGATATGCAGCACGTCCGTCGAACGACGCGGCGCGATGCGACCCGGCCAGCGCATGATGAACGGCACCCGCAGCCCGCCCTCCATGGCGGTGTGATAGGTGCCGCGCCACGGCCCTGCGGTGCCACGCCACGGACGCCGGAACTCAGGCCCGTTGTCGCTGCCGAACAGCACCAGCGTATCCTCGCGCCGGCCCAGGCGGTCGATCGCATCCAGGATTTCGCCCACCCGATGGTCCATCTCGGCCATCGCATCGGCGAAGTCGCCAGCGCCGGTGCGGCCGGCGAAGTCCGGATGCGGCAAGGTCGGAAAGTGCAGTTGCGTCAGCGGCACATAGGCGAAGAACGGTCGCCCCGCCCGAGACTGGCGCTCCATGAAGTCGATCGTCCGCCGCGTGAGCTCGCCGTCGATGAGGCGCCGCTGCTCGAGATCGTAGACAGCGAGATCGCGCGCGGGCTCGCCTCTGACGCCTTCCATCACATACGGCATCGGCACGATCGTGGGATCGAAGCCCGGCGCCGCCGTGAACATGGCTTCGTTCGAGGTGCGCGGAATGCCGTACCATTCGTCGAAGCCGCGATCCTTGGGCAGCCGCCCCTCGCGATCACCCAGGTGCCACTTGCCGAAGCAGGCCGTCGCGTAGCCTGCGCCCTGCAGCAGTTCCCCGATCGTGATCTCCCAGGGAATCAGGCCCTGCGGCAGGCCCGCCGGCACCGACTGCAACGCTCCGGTGCGGATGGGATGGCGACCCGTCATCAACGCCGAGCGGGTGGGCACGCAATCGCTCTCGACGTTGAAGTTGAGACAGGTCAGGCCTTCGGCCGCCAGCGCGTCGATCCGGGGCGTCGGTGCGCCGCGCAGGATACCGCCGCCATAGCAGCCGAGTTCGCCCCATCCGAGATTGTCGGCAAGGATCAGGACAATGTTCGGCGGACGAACGGTCATTGGGTCACGCTCCTGCAGGGCAATCTGCAAAGAGTGACAGCCGATCGCTCATGTATAAAATGCAAATCAGCGACGGGTTGTTGCGATTTCCACAAGAGGTCTAGCGTGAAGCTGCAGGCGCTCCGCCTTTTCCTGCGCGTGATGGAACAGGGAAGTCTTGCAGCCGCAGCCAAGGCACTGAACATGAGCCAGTCCGCCGCGAGCCGCCTGCTCTCGGGACTGGAGTACGAGACCGGGCTGCGACTCTTCCATCGCGACCGCATGCGCCTGGTGCCGACGACGGAGGGCACCACCTTCTTCGCCGAAGCGCGGCGCGTGTTGCTGGCGATCGACGACCTGCCCCGGGTCGCCCAGCGCGTGGCGGGCGGCACGCGGGTCCGCCTGCGGATCGTGAGCATGCCGCGCTTCGCCGCCAGCCTGCTGGCGCCGGCGGTGGCACGCTTCCATCGCGATTATCCCGAGATCGAAGTCGATGTCGCGATCGTCCACCGCCGCGAACTCGAACTGGCGGTGGCCAACCAATCCTTCGATCTCGGGATCGGCGCCCTGCCGTTGAACAATCCCGGGATCGACTCGCAGCCGCTGCTCAGCCTGCCGGCCGTGGCCGTCCTGCCGGCCCAGCATCCCCTCGCCCGCCGGAAATCGCTCGGCGCCCGCGACCTCGCAGCGGAGTGCTTGGTGGTGCTGGGCCCGGGCACCCAGTTGCGCGACGACGTCGATTCCATGTTCGCGGCCGAAGGCATCACGCTGCAGCCGAAGATCGTGGTCGATTCACTGGAATTCGCCTGCCGCCTTGTCGGACAGGGAGCCGGCGTGACCATTGCCGATCCGCTCACGCCGGCCGCTCTCGGCGCCGGAATGCTGGCCGTGGTGCCCTGGCGGCCGCGGACATTGTTTCACGTCGGCGTGCTCCTGCCGGCTCTGATGCCGGCATCGCGTTCAGTCGAGCAGTTTCTCGATTGCCTGCGTCTCGAGGCCCGGCAACTCGGCGCTACGGGCGGGCGAAGAGGCTGGCGATAAGACCCGACAGCCAGGCGCGCAGGCGATGGATCACGGCCGTCATCCTTTGCCAGACCGGCAGGGCACGGACGAAGCCGTAGATACGATCACGCCAGGTGAACAGCCAGGTCTCGGCTCCCAGATACCAGGAGAGACGCAGCAGCGTCGGCCGCAGCACCTTGTAGAGCCGGGCGACCAGTGCGGTCGCGATCATCTTGCCGACGACGATCGAGAGCGTTGCGAGACCAAGCTTGCCCTGCAAGGCGAACCAGACGGCCGCCAGCTTCACGGGCAGAACGAGGGTCGAGGGCGCCACGAAGGCGATCAGGGCGGCCCACGGTGGCAGCCGCGCCAGCCAGGCCTCGAGGCGAGCAATCCAGGGCAGCCGCGCGATGGCGGCCATCGCCACGCCGAGATAGTGGAGAAGCACTTCCTCGAAGAACACGATCGCTGCGGCGATCGGGACGAACAGGAGTTCGAGGGCGCGTTTCAGGTGGCGTTTCATCGGCCTGCAAACTAGGTATCGGATACTGGCTTTTCGGTGACTGACATGTTCACGCGACGCACCCTTTCCAAGCTCCTCGCCGCGACGTCCCTGGCGCCCGCGACGGCATTGTCGCAGGGCCGCCCGCCCCTGTCGCGCATCGCTTTCGGCTCCTGCGCCAACCAGACCATGCCGCAGGCGATCTGGGACCCGATTCTCGCCTACAGACCCGACCTGTTCATCTTCGCCGGCGACAACGTCTATGGCGACTTCAACACGTCGGATGCAGACAATCTGAAGCGGGCCTACGACGAGGCGTCGCGGATTGCAGGCTATGCGAAGCTGCGCGAGTCGGTGAGCCACCTCGCTGTCTGGGACGATCACGATTATGGCCTCAACGACGGCGGCGTCGAATTCGCCCACAAGGGGCTCGCTAAGGATCTGTTCCTCGATTTCTGGAAGGCCTCCGCGACCGACATCCGCCGGACCCGCCCCGGCATCTACGATTCCCGCATCATCGGGCCCAAGGGCATGCGGGTGCAGGTGATCCTGCTCGACGTGCGCTGGTTCCGCTCGCGCCTCAAGGTCACGGACCAGCGTGGCGCACCGGGCAAGGAGCGCTACCTGCCCGACCCCGATCCGGCCAAGACGATGCTGGGCGCCGAGCAATGGGCGTGGCTGACCGAGGAGCTGCGAAAGCCGGCCGAGGTCCGCCTGATCGTGTCGAGTACGCAGATCCTGGCCGAGGGCCATGGCTGGGAGCGCTGGGGCAATTTCCCGCTCGAGAAGCAGAAGCTGATCGACACGATCCGCGCCAGCGGCGCCAAGGGTGTCGTACTGCTGTCGGGCGACCGCCACATCGGCGCGCTCTATCGCGAGACGCCCGACGGCCTCTATCCGCTGTACGAGGGCACGTCGAGCGGCCTCAACATGGTCTACTGGGCCGCCAAGGAACCCGGCCCCAACCGCCTCGGCGCCATCTATGCCGCCGCCAATTTCGGCGTGGTCGACATCGACTGGTGGGAGCGCAAGCTCGTGCTGGCGCTGCGCGACGACGGCGGCAACACCCGCCGTTCGGTGGAGATCGCTTTCGATACGCTGGGCATCGCCACCTGATTGTTAGTCCAGCTGGATGCCCAGCTCTTTGATGATCGCCGACCAGCGCGCCGTTTCCTCGCGGATCAGAGTCGCAGTCTCCTTTCGGCCGCGGAAGATCGGGAAGTAGCCTAGGCTCACCAGCAGCGCGCTGACTTCCGGATCGGCGACGGCCTGACGATAGGCGCCTTCCAGCTTGTCGAGAATGGCCGGCGGCGTCTGCGCCGGCGCCATGACGCCCTGCCAGACCGAGACGGTGAGATCGGGCCAGCCCTGCTCCACGGCCGTCATCACGTCCGGCAGCGCCGGATGACGCTCGCGCGAGAGCACGGCGATGATGCGGACCTTGCCGGCGTCGACCTGGCCCTTGTACATGCCGAAGCTCGAGATCATGAGCTGGACCCGCCCGCCCAGCATGTCGGCCAAGGCCGGCCCGCCGCCGCGATAGGGGACGTGCAGGAAATCGATGCCGGTCTGGCGCTTCACCACTTCGAAGCTGAGATGATCGACGCTGCCCAAGCCACCCGAGCCGAAGTTGAGCTTGCCGGGCTGAGACTTCGCCAGAGCCACGAACTCCTTCAGGTCCTTCACCGGCAGGTCGGCCGGAATGGCGAGCACGACGGCCGAATCGGCCACGGTGCAGATCGGCGCGAGGTCGCGCTCCACATTGGTCGTCAGGCTGCGATAGAGCAGCGGATTGGTCAGCACGACGCTGCTGTTCACATGGCCGATCGTGTAGCCGTCGGGCGGGCTCTTCGCGACGATCTCCAGGCCGACGCCGCCATTGGCACCACCCTTGTTGTCGATCACGAACGACTGGCCGAGGATCGACTGGACTTTTGCCGCAAGCGGTCGCGCGACCAGGTCGGTGCCACCACCCGGCGGAAAGCCAACCACCACTTTGACTGGCCGTGACGGATAGTCCTGGGCCCAGGCGGCAGCAAAAGGCACGCCGCCAAGGGCGGCCGCGAGCAAGGTCCGGCGATGCATAGCTTTCCTCCCATGGGACCGGCTTCGTTGGCCGGTCCTGTGATTGTCTTGGTTGTTGCCGAGGGTCAGGCTGCTTCGGCCTGCTGCTCCACGGTGGGACGATCGCCGCCCAGGGTCGTGCGTCGCATGTCGCGGATCTCATTGCGGTCGAAGCGCTTGGCGCGATGCATGGTGGCGCGGTTGTCCCACATCACCAAGTCGTACTGCCGCCACTGGTGCGAGTACACGAACTCGCGCTGCGTCGCATGCTCGGTCAGCTCGCGCAGGTAGGAGCGCGCCTCCGGGATCGTCCAGCCGACGATGGCGCCGGCATGCGACGACAGGAACAGCGACTTGCGGCCCGTCGCCTGATGCGTGCGCACGAGGCGCTGAAGAACCGGCTTGAAGCTGGCGATTTCCTCGGACGTGAGATCGGTGAAGCCCACGGCCGCGCGCGAGTAGATCAACGAGTGCTCGCAGATCAGGTCCTCGACCTCGGCCTTCGTGCGCTCGTCCAACGCATCGTAGGCGGCGCGCATGTCGGCGAAGTCGGTGTTGCCGCCCCAGGACGGGATGGCGCGCGCCGACAGGGCCGAGAACTTGGCCGGGATCACCGCGTAGGAACTGTCGGAATGCCAGAGCCGGTCGCCCAGTTTGAAGAACCACTGGCGATCGGTCGCCTCGATGATCTTGCCGTCCTTCGTCAGGTTGGAGAGATCGCCGATGCCGGCACCGAGCCGGTTTTCCGATGCCTTGCGGATGTTGCCCGGCCTGGCCTTGACCTCGAGATCGCCGAAATTCTTCGTGAACGCAATCTGCTGCTCGTCGGTAATGTTCTGGTCGCGGAAGACGAGCACGCCGTACTGATTCATGCCCTCTTCGACGGCGACCGCTTCCTCACGCGTGAGAGGCTTGGTCAGGTCGACGCCCGACACTTCGCCTGCGAACACAGGGGGGATTTGCTTGATGGCGACGGTCATGGCGGCCGTTCCTTTCCCTAAAGCGCATTCTTGTTATAACATGTAACAGTGTGGATCGGCGCCGCCGCCGATGTCAAAGCAATCAAGGGAAGCGGTGCCGCCTTGCAGCATGTCGAGCACGTCAGTCTCTGCAACCAGGTGCTGCGCGAAATCCGCTCGGCCATCGTGCTGGGCGATCTCGCGCCCGGTGCGCGCCTGACCTTCCGCGACGTGGCGCAGCGCCTGAACGCCAGCGTCACGCCGGTACGCGAAGCCTTGCTACAGCTCGTCGCCGAGCGCGTGTTGAGCGTGGGGCCCGGCCGGACGATCACCGTTCCCCTCCTCACCCGTGCCGAGTTCCTGGAACTCCGGGCCATCCGCATGACACTCGAAGGTATGGCGGCCGAAGCCGGCGCCCGGCAGGCAGATCCGTCACTGGCTGACGAGCTGCAGGAAATCCATCGCCTGCTCGACAAGGCCAAGATCGCGCGCGATCCGCGCCAAGCGACGATCCAGAACCGCGCCTTCCATTTCCGCCTGTACGATGCGGCCGGACTGCCCGCGCTGCGCGGCATGATCGAGAATATCTGGCTGCGGACCGGTCCCTATCACCGCCACATCTTCGCCGATCCGAAGCAGCACATCTTCGACATGCCAGTACGGAAGCTCGGCAAGCCGCGCCACGCGCATCGCGCCGTGATCGAGGCATTGCGGGCGAACAAGCCTTCCGAGGTCCGCAAGGCCATCGAGACCGATATCCTGTCCGGCGACCCGATCATCCTCCCGCACCTCGCGATCGGTGCGCCCGACCGGACGGAGAGCCTGCTGCGCAGCCTGCCCGAACTCGCCGGCACGCAAGCGGCACCAACACCCAAAAGAAAAAGGGCCGCCTGAAGAGGCGGCCCTTTCCCGACGCGAGATCGTTGGTTACTGCGGCTCGACGCCGGCGGCCTTGATGGCCGGTACCCACTTGTCGATCGACGCCTTGAGCTGGGCGCGCAGCGCTTCCGGCGTCGCGTCCTTGGCTTCCGGCAGGTCGACGGCCTGCTCGATCAGGCGCGCGCGCACCTTCTCGTCGCCGAGCGCGGTGACCAGAGCCTTGTTCAGCGTGTCGATGACGTTCTTCGGCGTGTTCTTCGCGACGAAGAAGCCGTTCCAGATCGTGACCTCGTAGCCCTTGAGGCCCGCCTCGTCGATCGTCGGCACGTCGGGAAGCTGCGGCAGGCGCTTCAGCGTGCTGACGCCCAGCGCCTTGATGGTGCCGCCCTTGATCTGCGGCAGCACGTTCACGGCCTGGTCGACCATGTAATCGAACTGGCCGCTGACCAGGTCGTTCAGCGCAGGACCCGTGCCCTTGTACGGGATCTCCAGCACGTCGACCTTCATCATGCTGTTCAGCATGAGGCCGCCCAGGTGCGAAGCCGCGCCGATGCCGGCCATGCCGTACTGCGCCTTCTTCTGGTTGGCCTTCACATAGGCCTCGAACTCCTTGAAGTCCTTGGCCGGCAGGTCCTTCTTGGTGACCAGCACCATCGGGTTCGTGCCGCCGAGTCCGACCGGCTCGAGGTCCTTCTGGCTGTCGTAGGGCAGCGTCTTGTAGAGCGCGATGTTCACCGCGAGGGTGCCCATGTGCGTGAACAGGATCGTGTAGCCGTCCGGCGTCGCCTTGGCCGCCTTGTTGACGCCGATCGTGCCGCCGGCGCCGCCGACATTGTCCACGATCATGGTCTGGCCGAGCGCCTCGCCCATGCGGGCGGTCAGCACGCGGGCCAGCGCGTCGGTCGGGCCGCCGGCCGCGAACGGCACGACGACGGTGATCGGCTTGTTGGGGTACGGCGCCTGGGCCATCGCGCCGAGCGGCATGGCCGCAACGCCCATCGCGGCAGCGGCCGTCAGCAGGACACGTCTTTTCATGAACAACTCCCAGATTGTCTGTGGGAGCGAGTTACACCTTGGTCACAGGCTCTGCAATGACGGGCCTGCCGGATGGGAGGGGCCGGCAGCGCCAAAACGACACACGTCAGGGCGATTCCGACCCTTGGCGGGCCGGAGCGACCGCAGGAGATGCTCAGGCCGCCTCTTCCGCCACGGCCCCCAACGCGATGAAAAGGCGCCGCCCCTCCACCCGCGTCGGCACTGTCCTGACCGAGCCTTCGTCGGCGCCCAGCGCCTTGCCGGTCTCGAGCGAAATCACCCAATTGTGCAGCGGGCACGTCACGGATGAGCCATGCACGATCCCCTGCGAGAGCGGCCCACCCTTGTGGGGGCAATGGTCCTCGATGGCGAAGACCTGGTCCCCGGCCGTACGGAACACCGCGATCCGGCCCTCCGGCGTGTTCACGCAACGCGCGCCCCGGCTCGGCACATCGTCGATGGCGCCGATGTCGATCCATCTCATGGTCATCATTCGGCCGCCTCCGCGAAGCCGACCGTCGCCATCGGCCGGAACTCGTGCTTGTCCTTACCGGAAACCCGCTCGGACCATGGATCGACCTGGGCAAACTTCTGCGAGAAGACGAAGCGGTCGAAATAGGCGCGGCGCTTCTCGCCGTCCTGCACGATCTGGCGCCTGATCTCGTCGAAGCCGATGCGCTTGGCCCATTTGTAGATGCGCTCGAGATAGCGGGCCTGCTCTCGATACATCTGGACCAGCGCCGCGATGTACTCGAGTGCCTCGTCCTCGGTCTTCACCTGGCCCAGGATCTCCGTGCCCTTGATGTCGAGGCCGGCGGCGCCGGCGAAATGGATCTCGTAGCCGGAGTCGACGCAGATCACGCCCACGTCCTTGCAGGTGGCCTCGGCACAGTTCCTCGGGCACCCCGAGACGGCCATCTTGACCTTGGCCGGTGTCCAGGAGCCCCACATGAACTTCTCGATGCGGATGCCGAGGCCGGTAGAGTCCTGCGTTCCGAACCGGCACCAGTCCGTGCCGACACAGGTCTTCACCGTGCGCAGCCCCTTGGCATAGGCGTGGCCTGAGACGAAGCCCGCCTTGCCGAGATCGGCCCACACCGCCGGCAGGTCTTCCTTGCGGACGCCCAGCATGTCGATGCGCTGGCCGCCCGTCACCTTGACGGTCGGGATGGCGAACTTGTCGACGACTTCGGCGATGGCGCGAAGCTCTGTCGAGCTGGTGACGCCGCCCCACATGCGCGGCACGACCGAGAAGGTACCGTCCTTCTGGATATTGGCGTGGGCGCGCTCGTTGATGAAGCGCGACTGGTAGTCGTCGGCATATTCGTCGGGCCAGTCGCAGACCAGATAGTAGTTGAGCGCCGGGCGGCACTTGGCACAGCCGCACGAGGTCTTCCACTCGAGTTCCTGCATCACTGCCTGCAGCGTCTTCAGCGACTTCGCCATGATCAGGCGGCGGACGTCGTCGTGGCCCAGCGTCGTGCAGGCACACATCGGCTGCACGGCACTGCGATTGAAGGCGTCGCCCAAGGTCAGCTCCATGAGCTGCTCGACCAGGCCAGTGCAGCTGCCGCACGAGGCCGAGGCCTTGGTGTGCGCGCGCACCTCGTCGAGTGTCGTCAGTCCCTTCGCCTTGATCGTGCCCGTGATCTTGCCCTTGCAGATGCCGTTGCAGCCGCAGATCTCGGCATCGTCCGGCAGCGCCGCGACGGCCGCCGAGGGATCGGCGGTACCGCCGCCCTGGAAGGCCGGCCCGTAGATCAGCGTGTCGCGCATCTCGGAGATGTTCGCCGACTTCTTCTTGAGGTCGTTGAACCACGCGCCGTCGCCCACTTCGCCGAACAGCACCGTCCCGATGATCCTGTCGTCCTTCAGGATGAGGCGCTTGTAGACGCCGGCCGAAGCGTCGCGCAGCACGATCTCCTCGCGGTCGTCCCCGTCGGCGAAATCGCCCGTCGAATAGACGTCGATGCCGGTAACCTTGAGCTTGGTCGGCGTGTCGATGTGCACGAAGCGGGCGGCATCGTCGCCGGCGAGATGGGCCGCCGCGGTGCGTGCCATCTCATAGAGCGGCGCCACCAGGCCATAGACATGGCCGCCAACTTCCGCGCATTCGCCGAGCGCCAGAATGTCGGGATCGGAGGTCCGCATGGAATGATCCACGACAATGCCGCGGCCGGTCTTGAGGCCCGCTTCCCGGGCAAGCGCGACGTTCGGCCGGATGCCCGCCGCCATGACGACCAGCGTCGCCGGGATGATCCGTCCGTCGGCGAGTTCGACGCTCTCGACCTTGCCGCTGCCCAGGATGGCCTTGGTGTTGGCCGAGGTGAGGACCTTGATGCCACGCTCTTCGAGCGCCTTCTGCAGCAGGTAGCCGGCGGCGGGGTCGAGTTGCCGTTCCATCAGGGTCGGCATCAGATGCACGACCGTGACGTCCATTCCCTGCGACTGAAGTCCGGCCGCGGCTTCGAGGCCGAGCAGGCCGCCACCGATCACGACCGCCTTGGTGAGCGACTGGGCCGCCAGCAGCATCGCATTCACATCGTCGAGGTCGCGGTAGGTGAGCACGCCCGCGAAGTTGTGGCCCGGCACCGGAATGATGAGCGGATTGGAGCCGGTGGCGATGACGAGCCGGTCGTAGCTCTCGGTCACGCCGCCCGAGGACGTCACGGTCTTCGCGGCGCGGTCGATCGCCTCGATCCTGTGGCCTTTGTAGAGGGTGATGCCATTGCGGACGTACCAGCCGTCGCCATGGATGATGATCTGTTCGTAGTCCTTCTCGCCCGACAGTACGGGCGAAAGCATGATGCGGTCGTAGTTGACCCTCGGTTCGGCGTTGAAGATCGTCACCTGGTAGCGTCCAGGCGCGGCCTCCAGCAGATGCTCCAGCATGCGGCCGGGAGCCATGCCGTTTCCGATGATGACGAGTTTCTCAGTCATGTTTCTGGCGGTTCCCCAAAACGAAAAAAGCTGCCCGACAGCCCCGCATCCCCCGAAAAGGGAACGAGTTGCCGTTGGCAGCTTTGCCGGGGGCGCCCGCCATTGGACGCCCAGTGATGAGACTTCATTGCCTCGCCGAGTACGAAGCATGAACTATGCCAAATTGGAGAAGCGAGGAAACGCCGATGCCAGCGGCCTTCGCGCGGCGGCCGAGGACACGCCGGCGATCGTTCTGGCTACTTTTTGGGCAAGCACTGACCTCGATTGCCTCTTTGCCCGATCGCCAGACGATCCTATGACGGAGCGATGAGTTCCCTTTCGCCCCGCTTCCAGGCCGTCATCGCGGAGATCGATGCCGCCAACGCGCAGGACCCGCGGCGCGACCAGGTGGCCGGCGCGTCGCGTCCGCGCGAGGTCGTCTATTCGGAGCGTATGTCGGACTGCCTGTCGCTACTCTATCCGGAAGCGTCGGAAGCGCTGCGCATCGCCGCGCGCGCCCAGCACATCTGCCGCTGGCAAATTCCCCGGAAGGAATATCCGCTCGGCCGGGAAGGCTACAACGCCTGGCGCGCCGCCTGCCGTGATCATCACGCGGCGCTCACCTCCGCCATCCTGCGCCGCCACGGATACGCGGACGGCGAGATCGCGCAGGTCGTCAAGATCATCCGCAAGGAGCAACTCAAGCGCGATCCCGAGAGCCAGGCCCTCGAGAACGTCGTGGCCGTCGTCTTCGTCCAGCATTACCTCGACGAATTCGTTGCCGAGCACGAAGACTACGACGATGCCAAGCTCGCCGACATCCTGCGCAAGACGCTGCGCAAGATGGATGCGACCGGCCACACCGCCGCCCTCGGGCTCGACCTGCCCGCGGCGACCGCACGCCTCATTGAGATGGCGTTGAAGTAAAGACGGCGCCCTACGCCGTCTTCACCAGTTCCGCGATGGCCGCGCCGACGGTCTTGGTGTCGCCGTTGCCGCCCAGGTCCTTGGTGCGGGGACCGCCCTCGACCAACGACGCCGCGATGGCCCGCTCGATCGCCTCGGCAGCTTCCGGGTAGCCCAGGTGACGAACCATCATCGCGCCCGACCAGATCTGGCCGATCGGGTTGGCGATGCCCTTGCCCGCAATGTCGGGCGCCGAGCCGTGCACCGGCTCGAACATCGAGGGGTACTTGCGCTCCGGATTGATATTGCCCGAAGGCGCCACACCGATCGAGCCGGTCAGCGCCGGGCCGAGGTCGGAGAGGATGTCGCCGAACAGGTTGGAGCCGACCACCACGTCGAACCAGTCCGGGTTGCGCACGAAATGCGCCGTCAGGATGTCGATGTGATACTGGTCCGCTTTGATGCCCGGGTACTTCTTCTTCATCTCCTCGAAGCGCTCGTCCCAGAACGGCATCGTGTGGATGATGCCGTTCGACTTCGTCGCCGAGGTCACGTGCTTCTTCTTCGTGGTGCTGGCGAAGTCGAAGGCGAACTTGAGGATGCGGTCGACGCCTTTGCGCGTGAAGATCGACTGCTGGATGGCCATCTCGTCGCCGGTGCCCTGGAACATGCGGCCGCCGATCGAGCTGTACTCGCCCTCGGTATTCTCGCGCACGACCCAGAAGTCGATCTCGCCCGGCTTGCGGTTGGCGAGCGGCGACGGCACGCCTTCGAACAGGCGCACGGGGCGCAGGTTCACATATTCGTCGAAGTCGCGACGGATCGGGATCAGCAGGCCCCACAGCGAAACGTGATCGGGCACGCCCGGCCAGCCCACGGCGCCGAGAAAGATGCTCTCGAAACCCTTCAGGGTTTCCATGCCGTCGTCCGGCATCATCTTGCCGGTCTTCACCAGCCGATCGCACGACCAGTCGAAATCGGTGAACTCGAGTTCGAAGTTGAAGCGCCGCGCGGCAGCTTCCAGAACCTTCACGCCTTCCGGCAGAACTTCCTTACCGATTCCGTCCCCCGGAATTAGTGCGATCTTGTGCTTGGCCATCAATATCCTCCCGAATCGCGCGGACCCTAGCAGCGCGCTTTAGCCATGCAAGCGCGGCATTGCCCCTGCGGAACGCCCACGCCAATATGAACACACGTTTACCCGGAGTGGCCATGACGTTCGACCTCAAGATTACCGGCGGCACCATCGTTGACGGCACCGGCAAGCCGGGCTTCGTCGGCGATATCGGCATCAAGGACGGCAAGGTCGTCGCGATCGGCAAGGCCGACGGCGCGGCCACGCAGACGATCGACGCCAAGGGCAAGGTTGTCTCGCCGGGATTCGTCGACGTGCACACGCACTACGACGCCCAGATCCTGTGGGACCGCATGCTCACCATCTCGCCGTGGCACGGCGTCACCACGACGGTGATCGGCAATTGCGGCTTCGGCGTCGCGCCGACCAAGGAGATCCACCGCAAGATCATCATGCAGACCCTGGAGAAAGTCGAAGGCATGAGCCTCGAGGCGCTGGAAGCCGGCCTCGGCACGGCATGGCCCTTCGAGACCTTTCCGCAATATCTCGACACGCTGGAGAAGCGCGGCTCCGCCATCAACGTCGCCGCCCTGTTCGGCCACACGCCGCTGCGCCTCTACGTGATGGGCGAGGAATCGACCGAACGCGCCGCGACGGCCGACGAGATTGTAAAGATGAAGGTGCTGGTGCGCGAGGCCATGGACGCCGGCGCGATCGGATTCGGCACCTCGGTCTCGGTCAGCCACAGCGGCTACGGCGGCAAGCCGGTGCCCAGCCGGCAGGCGACGCCCGAGGAGATGGACTCGCTGGTCTCGGTGATGGGCGAGCTGAGACGCGGCCTGATGCAAATCACCATCGGCCGCGATTTCTCGACCCGCCACATGGCCGAGGTCAGCCGCAAGTACAACATCCCCGTCACCTGGACCGCCCTGCTCTCCCACCTCTACGGCCCGGGCGGCCATCGCAAGCAGCTCGATCTCGCCGCCGAGCAGCGCAAGTCGGGCGCCATGGTGATCCCGCAGGTGAGCTGCCGGCCGCTGAACTTCGAGGTCACCTTCGCCGAGCCGTTCATCTTCGACGTGATGCCGTTCATGAACGAGCTGGCGAAAGCCGACGCCAAGGAGCCCGGCACCCGCCGCCGCGCCTACGCCGATCCGGCCTGGCGCGAGAAGCTGCGTAGCGAGGTCACGCCGCTGTTCCGCAACTGGTGGGACCGCGTCGTCATCGCCTGGTCGCCGTCGCATCGCGAGTTAGAGGAGATGCCGCTCACCGCGGCCGCGGCGAAGCTTGGCAAGGATCCGGTCGACCTCGCCCTCGACATCTCGCTGGCCGACGACCTGCTGACCCGCTTCCGCATGGCCGTCATGAACTTCGACGAGAAAGAAGTGGCCGAGCTGATCACCGATCCGAACACGATCATCGCGCTCTCGGATGCCGGCGCCCATGCCAGCCAGCTCTGCGACGCCTGCTATTCGACCCACCTGCTCGGCCACTGGGTGCGCGACCGCAAGGTCTTCACGATCGAGGAAGCCGTACACAACCTCACCCAGCGTCCGGCCGAGATGTTCGGCATCACCGATCGCGGCGTGCTGGCCGAGGGCCGCCCCGCCGACGTCGTCGTCTTCGATCCGAAGACCGTGAACCCGGGCCCGCTGAAGCGCGTCCATGACATGCCTGCCGGCGCCGACCGTCTTGTGTCCGAGGCGAGCGGCATCGAGGCCGTCGTCGTCAACGGCAAGGTCATCCGCCAGAACAACAAGGATACGATCGCGGCCAACGACAAGCTGCCCGGTCGTCTGCTAAGACACGGCCGCGCCGCCTAGGCTGCACAAGAATCTCACGAGGGAGAAGATCATGATCCACGTCATCGCCATCATCACCGCCAAGCCCGGCAAGCGCGACGAAGTCCTCGCGAACTTCAAGGCCAACGTCCCGGCCGTGCACGCCGAGAAGGGCTGCATCGAGTACGGCGCCACCGTCGACGCCGATGGCGGTCCGTTCGCCAAGTTCGGTCCCGACACCTTCGTCGTCATCGAGAAGTGGGAAACCATGGACGACCTCAAGGCCCACGGCGCTGCGCCGCACATGAAGGCCTACGCCGAGAAGAACAAGGACCTGCTCGCCAATCGCGCCGTCCACGTTCTCCAGAACGCTTGATTTCGATCACTGATACCGACGTCGCCGCGTACGAGCGCGACGGCGTCGTCTGCCTGCGCGGCGCCTTCGATGCCGTGTGGGTCGGAATCCTGTGCGAGGCGGTCGAGCGCGACCTCCTCAAACCGGGGCCGAACGCCACCAACTTCGCCGAAGGCAGCACCGCCGGAACGTTCTTCGGCGACATGTTCATGTGGCAGCGGGACAACGACTTCCGCCTCGCCGCTTTGACCTCACCGGCCGGCGAGATCGCCGCCGCGCTGATGCGGTCGAACAATGCCGACTTCTTCTACGACCAGCTCTTCGTGAAGGAGCCCGGCACGGCGCATCCCACGCCGTGGCACCAGGACCAGCCCTACTGGCCCGTCATCGGCCAGCAGATCACCTCCGTCTGGATCGCGCTCGACGATATCGATCTCAGCAACGGGGCCGTCGAATTCGTTGCAGGCTCCCATCGCTGGGGCGTCAACTACCGGCCCACGCCCTTCCGCAAGGGCCACGAGGCCAAGTTCACGTCGAGCGATCTCGTCCAAATTCCCGACATCGATGCGGACCGCGGCAAGTACGACATCCGCTCCTGGACGATGGAGCCCGGCGACTGCCTGGTCTTCCACGCGATGATCGTGCACGGCGCGCCGGGTAACGATACGCCGGGCGCCCGACGGCGCGGCCTGTCGCTGCGCTACACCGGCGACGACGCCCGCTACGATCCGCGCCCCGGCACCTTCCAGTTCCCCCACCAGCCCGACCTCACGGTCGGCGCCCCGATGACCTGCGACCTCTTCCCGAGGGTCTGGCCGAGGCGGTAGGGCTGAGCAAAGCTCAGCCCAGTGAGCGACAGGACATTGCCTGCAATGTCCGAGAGCGTCGAAGGACGAACGACCGCCTCATGACCCCTCCGTCGCGCAAGGCGCGACACCTCCCCATTTGAATGGGGCGGACGGTGATTCTAGTCTCCCCGCCCAATTCGAGGGCTTCAATGGAACAACCCGGCGTCGACCAGGTGACACAGGTCACCAACACCTCGTGGTTCGCCCGCCTGGGGCAGGCGATCGTCGGCGTCGTGATGGGCCTCGTCTTCGTGGTCGTGTCGATCGGCCTGCTGTTCTGGAACGAGGGCCGCGCGATCCGCACGGCACAGGGCCTGACTGAAGGCGCAGGGATCGTGCGCAGTGTCTCGGCGGACGCGGTGGACCCGGCCAACAACGGCCGGCTGATCCATGTCAGTGGCATGCTGTCGACCGCCGGGCCCGTGACGGATCCCGACTTCGCCGTCCGGGCGCACGGCGTGAGGCTGGAGCGGCATGTCGAGGTCTATCAGTGGAAGGAAGAGACGCACACCGAGAGCCGCACCCGGCTGGGCGGCGGCGAGGAGCGCACCACGACGTACAAATACGTGCGCACCTGGTCCGACAAGCCGATCGATTCGGATCGCTTCCGCGAGCCGCGCGGCCATACCAACCCGGTGATGATCTACCAGTCGCGGGACCTGCTGGCGGCCGGCACTCGTCTCGGCGCCTTTGCCGTTCCCGATTCGCTGCTGCACCACTTTGGCGAAGCGAGGCGCCTTCCCGCCACCGACGCCCAGGTGAACGCCCTGCGGAACCGGGTCGAGAGGCCCGTCGCGGTGAACGACGGCGTGCTCTATGTCGGCCGCGACCCGTCGCAGCCGGCGATCGGCGACATGCGCATTTCCTTCTCCGAGGTGCCCTTGCAGAACGCCAGCGTCGTTGCTGCGCAGTCAGGGTCCGGCTTCGCGCCCTTCCCCACCAATACCGGCACCACGGTCGAGTTGATTTCGCCGGGCGTCGTCGATGCCAAGATCATGTTCCAGCATGCCGAGGAAGAGAACGTCACCATGACCTGGGTGCTGCGCCTGATCGGCGTGATCTTCATGCTGGTGGGCTTCACACTGGTGCTGCGGCCGCTCGCCGTCGCGGGCAGCGTCATCCCGTTGCTGGGCGACGTGATCGCCGCCGGCACGTTCCTGGTGGCGCTGGTCTTCACGATGGCCATCGCGCCCGTCGTGATCGCGTTCGGCTGGCTGTGGTACCGGCCGCTGATCGGCATCGGCGTGCTGGTGGTCGGCGCCGCCGCGACCTGGGGCCTCGCGAAACTGATGCATCAGCGCGCGGCTGCAAAGAATGCCACGGCGCCCGCCGCCTGACCGTCAGTCGGCGCGGATGATGCCCTTCATAACGATGTCGAGCATTCCCGTGCCCAGCAGGTCGCGGTTCGACCACGGAAACTCGGGCTTCAGGATGAAGGCCGAGGCGACGCCGTGCATCGCCATCCAGCAGAGTTCCGCGCAGGTGTCCGCCGGATAGTTGAGCTTGAGGCCCGACGCCTCGGCCTCGGCGATGATCGCGACGAGGCGCTGGAACACGATCGCGCCACCGATGCCGGGTCGCGTCGGATCGTCCGTTGGCATCTTGTGCCCGAGCTTGCGCACTGATTCCGGGATATTCGAGCCCAGGAACACCAGCTTGTATTCGTCGGGATGCGCCAGCCCGAACTTCAGGTAGGCCTCGCCGAAGCGCCGGATCCGCTCGCGCGGATCGCTGACCGTGCTCTCGATCTCGGCAATGCTCTCGATCAGGTACCCGAAGGTCTGATCGCAGAGCGCGAGCATCATCTGCTCCTTGTCGGGGAAGTAGAGATACAGCGCGGGCGCGGACACGCCGACCCGATCGGCGATGCGCCGGATTGTCGTGGCCTCGTAGCCGAGTTCCAGGAACAGCTCCTTAGCGGCCTGGAGGATTTCATCGCGGCGGGTATGGCCCTCGCCGCGCTTCTTCCGGCCGCCCGTCGCCGCTGTCGAAAAAGCGCTCAATCGGGTTCTCCTACCCTTGACTCTTATATTAACGAAGATAAGTTATCAACGATAAGTTAACGGCGTTTAGATTCACGATCTCATTGTAAACGTCCGAAGGAAGGCCCGCCATGCGTCTCCCCAACGTTCGCTTCCCCGCCAAGTTTCCCATGAAGGTCGCCGTCCTGGGCGCAGCCGGCGTGATTCTGGCGGGAGGCGCCTTCGCCGCCTTCTCCTTCCATGCCAACGCCAGCCGCCCGGCGGCCAGCAGCGAGCCGATCGTCCGGCCGGCCCGCGTCGCAGAGATCGCCTACAAGAAGCAGAGCCAAGCCCTGCTCCTGGCCGGCACGGTCGTCCCCCGCATCGAGAGCACGTTGGGCTTCCGCGTCTCCGGCAAGATCGTCCAGCGCTCGGTCGATGTCGGCGCGGTGGTGAAAGCGGGCGACGTGATCGCGACGCTCGATCCCGCCGATTACAAGCTCGCCGTCGACAATGCCCGCGCCGCCCTCGCCTCGGCCGAAGCCGACTATGCCCGCGCCAAGGCCGACCATGAGCGCTACCTGAACCTGCGCGGCAGCACGGCCTTCGTGCCGCAGACGCTCGACCAGCGGCAATCCATCGCCTCCACTGCGCTGGCGCGCGTCGACCAGGCCAAGAGCCAGCTCGCGTCGGCCGAGAACAACCTCGCCTACACGGTGCTCCATGCCGACACGGCCGGCGTCGTGACAGCCGTGCAGGCCGAGGTCGGCCAGGTCATGGCGCAAGGCCAGGGCGTGGTGCGCGTTGCCCGCACGAACGAGCTCGAAATCGTGGTCGGCGTTCCCGAGCATCGCCTGAAGGTCATCCGCGAGAACCCCACTGCCAGCTTCGAACTATGGTCCGATCCCGGCCGGCGCCATGCCGCTAAGCTGCGTGAGCTGTCTCCCAGCGCCGATCCCGTGACCCGCACCTATGCGGCCCGGTTCAGCATCATCGATCCGCCCGAGTTCATCGGCCTCGGCATGACCGCGACCTTGGGCTTCGAGCGGCCCGATGCGCGACCGGTCGCCGAAGTCCCCCTTGCCGCCATCTTCCAGCGCGGCACGCAGCCCGCCGTGTGGGTGGTCGATCGTGACAGCGGCACCGTCGAACTGCGGCCCGTCACGATCGCGCGCTGGCGCGACGACACGGCGGCCATCCTGTCGGGCGTCAAGGACGGCGAGCTGATCGCCACTGCGGGCGTGCACAAGCTCGAGACCGGCCAGAAGGTGAAGCCGCTTCAGCAGCAGCAACAGGCGGCGCGCTAGCTTCTGCCTTCGGGGAGACGATCCATGACGACGCGCACCAATCTCTCGGCGCTGGCGCTGAAGTACAGCACGCTCACCGTGTTCTTCATGATCGCGCTGACCCTGGCGGGCTTCTATGCCTTCTTCAATCTCGGCCGCGCCGAGGATCCACCCTTCACCATCAAGCAGATGGTCGTGTCGGCCGCCTGGCCCGGCGCCACCTCGCGGGAAGTCGAGCAGCAGGTCACGGAGAAGATCGAGACCAAGCTGCAGGAACTCCCCTACTTCTACAACGTCCAGAGCTACACCAAGCCCGGCGAGACGGTGATCTACGTCTCGCTGCGGGACGACACGCCGCCAGGCAAGGTCGCGGACCTCTGGTACCAGGTGCGCAAGAAGGTCGGCGACATCAGGAGCTCGCTGCCGCAGGGCGTGGTCGGTCCCTTCTTCAACGACGAGTACGGCGACACTTACAGCTTGATCTGGGCCTTCGAGGCCGACGGCTTCTCGCCGGCCGAGGTCAAGGAGATCGCCAAGGCCGTGCGCCAGCGCCTGCTGCGCGTGCCCGACGTCACCAAGGCCGACCTGTTCGGCCTGCAGGACGAGAAGATCTACATCGAATTCAGCCACACCCGGCTGGCCATGCTGGGCGTTCCCGTCGACCAGATCCTGGAGGTCGTGCGCCGGCAGAACGCCATCGTGGCCACCGGCACGGTCGAGACCAAGGGCGAGCGTGTCGCCGTCCGCGTCGATGGCGCGCCGACCTCGGCCGAGCAGCTTCTGGCGCTGCCCTTTACCGCCAACGGCCAAACTCTCACCCTGGGCGACGTCGCCGACATCAAGCGCGGCTACCAGGACCCGCGCCAGCTCGCCATGCGTTTCAAGGGAAAGTCGGTGATCGGTCTCGGCGTCGTGATGGCGCCGGGCGGCAATGTCGAGAAGTTGGGCGCGACGCTCGACAAGACGATGGCCGAGGTCGAGGCCGGCCTGCCGGTCGGCATCACCGTGCATCGCATCGCCAACCAGCCCGAAGTCGTGGGCAAATCGTTCGACGAGTTCAGCGCCTCGCTGCTCGAAGCGTTGGCCATCGTGCTGGTCGTCTCGTTCATCAGCCTGGGCATCCGCACCGGCGTGATCGTGGCGCTGTCCGTGCCGCTGGTGCTGGCGATCACCTTCGTGGGCATGCTGCTGCTGGGAATCGACTTCCAGCGCATCTCGCTTGGCGCGCTGATCATCGCGCTCGGCCTGCTGGTCGACGACGCCATCATCGCGGTCGAGATGATGATGGTGAAGCTGGAACAGGGCGCCAGCCGGCTGGAAGCCGCGACCTACGCCTACACCTCGACCGCCTTCCCCATGCTGACGGGCACGCTCGTGACCGCGGTCGGATTCGTGCCCGTGGGCTTCGCGCGCTCCGGCGCCGGCGAATACACCAACTCGATCTTCTGGGTGGTCGGCCTGTCGCTGATTATCTCGTGGTTCGTGGCCGTGCTGTTCACGCCATGGATGGGCTACCACCTGCTGCCGACGCCCAAGGTCCAGCATCACGATCCGTACAACGGCCGGCTCTACACGTTCTTCCGCAAGCTGGTGACGTGGTGCGTCACCTGGCGCAAGACCACCATCGCCATCACGGCGCTGGCCTTCGTGGGCTCGCTCGCCGCCTTCGGCCTGGTCTCCAAACAGTTCTTCCCGACCGCCAACCGCCCAGAGCTGATCGTCGACCTCAAGCTGGCGCAGGGCGCTTCCTGGGCCGCGACCGATGCCGAGGTCGGCAAGCTCGAAAAGTGGCTGGGCAACAATTCCGACGTCGCCTCCTACACGGCCTATGTCGGCGCCGGCAGCCCGCGTTTCTACCTGCCGACGGTGCCTGAGCTGGCCAACGCCAACTTCGGTCAGATCATCGTCATGACGAAGGACCTGGTGGCGCGCGAGCGGGTCGTCGCCGACCTCGACAATCTCTTCAAGCGGGACTTCGAGGCCGTGCGCGCCCGCGTCCAGCGCCTGCAGAACGGCCCGCCGGTCAGCTACCCGGTGATGTTTCGCGTGCTGGGCGACGACCCGCAGCAGGTGCGGCAGGTGGCAGAGCAGGTCCGCCAGGTCTTCAAGGCCGATCCCGCGACGCGCGACGTCAACTTCGACTGGAACGAGCTCGCCAAGACGGTGCGCCTCGAAGTCGACCAGGCCAAGGCGCGCGCGCTGGGCGTCGATTCGCAAGCGCTGGGCAACACGCTGCAGACCCTGCTGACCGGCATCAACGTCACCCAGTATCGCGAGCGCACCGAGTCGATCGACGTGGTCGCTCGCGCCGTCGCGCCGGAGCGGCTGAGCGTCGAAGGGCTGGAGGCGATCAACCTGCGCACCTCGACCGGCGGCGTGGTCTCGCTGGCCCAGCTCGCGACGCTGAAGTTCGAGCTGGAGGAACCGATCCTCTGGCGGCGCAACAAGGACCTGCTGATGACCGTCCGCGCCGGCGTGGCCGACGGCGTGCAGGGCCCCGACGTGGCCGCCCGCATCGACAAGGCGCTGGCGCCGGTGCGCGCCACCCTGCCGCCCGGCTACCGCATCGAGGTCGGCGGCGACCAGGAGGAGTCGGCCAAGAGCCAGGCGTCGATCTTCAAGATGATGCCGCTCATGGCCTTCCTGATGGTGTTGTTCCTGATGCTGCAGCTCCAGAGCTTCTCCAAGCTGGCGCTGGTGCTGCTGACCGCCCCGCTCGGCCTGATCGGCGTGTCGCTGTTCCTGCTGCTGTTCAACCAGCCGTTCGGCTTCGTCTCGCTGCTGGGCGTGATCGCGCTGGCCGGCATGATCATGCGCAACTCGGTGATCCTGGTAGACCAGATCGACCAGGACATCGCGGCCGGCCATGCCAAGTGGGACGCGGTGATCGACGCCACGGTGCGCCGTGCGCGACCGATCCTGCTGACCGCCGGCACGGCGATCTTCGCCATGATCCCGCTGTCGCGCAGCGTCTTCTGGGGGCCGATGGCCGTCGCGCTGATGGGCGGCCTGCTGGTCGCCACCGCCCTCACCCTCCTGTTCCTGCCGGCGCTCTATGCCGCCTGGTTCCGGGTGAAGAAGCCGGCCGCCGCGACGGAGACGGCGCCAGTTCACCACCTCCCGCCGCCGCTCGCGATTGCGGCGGAGTGACGGAGCGAACTCACTCGCTCCGTCATCTCGACCGGAGCGCGCTGCGCGGAGTGGAGAGATCTTCTCTCCACGATGAGCCGCCTTTTGGTGGAGCGAAGGTCTCTCCACTCCGCACCTTCGGTGCTCCGGTCGAGACGACGGCTATGTCTTAAGAGATCCTGCCCTCGGCGGTCTGGATGTCCGTCGGGAGTGACAGAGCAAAGTCGCCTGCTCCGTCATCTCGACCGGAGCGCGCAGCGCGGAGCGGAGTGATCTTCTCTCCACGATTTGCTGGCTTTTGGTAGAGCGAAAGTCTCTCCACTTCGCGCCTTCGGCTCTTCGGTCGAAACGACGGATTTAAGAGATTCGGCCCTCGGCGGTCTGGATGTCCGTCGTCCGCGCAGCACTTGTCGCGATGATGATCTCGATCCCGCGGGCGATGTCGTCGACGGCCATCGACGGGGCGCCGCCCAACCGGGCCGCCTGCTCCGGCACATAGGGAATATGCAGGAAGCCCCCGCGCATCTTCGTCGGATGGCTCTCGATGATGTCCATCAGCGAATAGAGGATGTGGTTGCACACGAAGGTGCCGGCGGTGTTCGACACGACGGCCGGCAGTCCCGCTTTCCGCATCTCCGCGACGCAGGCCTTGATCGGCAGCGTCGAGAAATAGGCCGCGGGGCCATCTGCGCGTACCGGGATGTCGATCGGCTGTTTCTTGTCATTGTCCGGAATGCGCGCGTCCTTGACATTGATGCCGACCCGCTCGAGACAAAGGTCGGTGCGGCCGCCGGCCTGGCCGACGCACAGCACGATGTCGGGCTTGGCCTTGTCGATAGCCTCGCGCAGCACCTTGGCCGACTTCGCGTATGAGGTCGGCAGGACCGCGGTCACCACGGTCACCTTGCCGATCTTCTTCTTCAGCCGGCTCACCGCCAGGGACGACGGATTGACCTTGTCGCCGCCGAACGGATCGAAGCCTGTCACCAACGCACGCATGCAATTTCCTCAAACGAAAGGGCGCCCGGTTAGGGGCGCCCTGACGTTAGTCCTTAGTGTGCCGAGAGGCTACTTGTTGGCCTTGTCGACCGCGCGGCGGGCCATCACGCCGACCAAGTGGGCGCGGTATTCGGCGCTGCCGTGGATGTCGCTGTTGAGGTCGGTGGCCGGGACCTTGATGTCCTTGATGGCGTCCGAGGAGAAGTTCTTGGAGAGCGCCTCCTCCATCGCCTTCACGCGGAAGACGCAGGGGCCGGCGCCGGTCACGGCGACGCGCACGCCCGACGCCGTCTTGGCGACGAACACGCCGACCATCGCGTAACGCGAGGCCGGGTTCGGGAACTTCATGTAGGCGGCCTTCTCGGCCTTCGGGAAGCTGATCGAGGTGATGATCTCGCCCTCGCCCAGCGCCGTCTCGAACAGGCCCTTGAAGAAGTCGTCAGCCGCATGCTTGCCGGTGTTGGTGGTCACCGTGGCGTTCAGCGCCACGACGGCCGCCGGATAGTCCGCCGCCGGATCGTTGTTGGCGACCGAGCCGCCCATCGTGCCGCGGTTGCGGACCTGCGGGTCGCCGATATGGCCGGCCAGATCGGCCAGCGCCGGGATGTTCGCCTTAACGTCGGCCGACGTGGCGACGTCGCCGTGCTTGGTCATGCCGCCGACGACGACATTGCCGCCCTCGACCTTGATGCCGACCAGTTCCTTGACGTCACCGAGATCGACGACGTCGCTCGGCTTGGCCAGGCGCTGCTTCAGCGTCGGGATCAGCGTCATGCCGCCCGACATCGGACGGGCCTCTTCCTTGCCCTTGAGCAGGGCGACTGCGTCGGCGACCGACTTCGGACGGTGATAGGCAAAATCGTACATCTGTATTTCCTCCGTTTACTCGGCTGCCGCGCGCTGGGCGCCCTGGATCGATTGCCACACGTTGAGCGGCGTGGCGGGCATTTCGACATGCTTGACGCCGATCGGCGCCAGCGCGTTGTGAACCGCGTTCATCACGGCAGCCGGGGCAGCGATCGCCCCCGCCTCGCCGCATCCCTTCACGCCCAGCGGATTGTGCGGGCACGGGGTGACCTTGTAGCCGAGCTTGAACGACGGGAAGTTGTCGGCGCGCGGCATGGTGTAGTCCATGAACGAGCCGCTCAGCAGCTGGCCGGTGTCCTTGTCGTAGACGGCGCCCTCGAACAGCGCCTGGCCGACGCCCTGGACGATGCCGCCATGGACCTGCCCCTCGACGATCATCGGATTGATGATGTTGCCGAAATCGTCGACCGCCGTATGGGCGATCACCTCGACGATGCCGGTGTCCGGATCGATCTCGACCTCGCAGATCTGCGTGCCGGCGGGATACACGAAGTTGGACGGATCGTAGAACGCATTCTCGTCCATGCCGGGCTCGAGCTCCTCGAGCGGATAATTGTGCGGCACATAGGCGGCGAACACCGCCTGGCCGAGCGGAACCGCCTTGTCCGTACCGGCCACCTTGAAGGTGCCCTGCTCGAACACGACGTCGGCCACGTCCGCTTCCATCAGATGGGCAGCGATCTTCTTGCCTTTGGCGATGACCTTGTCGGCCGCCTTCATGATCGCCGAGCCGCCGACCGCCAGCGAGCGGGAGCCGTAGCTGCCCATGCCGAACGGTGTCGTCGCCGTGTCGCCGTGGATGACCTCGACACTCTCGATGGGCACGCCGAGCTTGTCGGAGACCAGCTGGGCGAAAGTCGTCTCGTGGCCCTGGCCGTGGCTGTGGGCGCCGGTCAGGATCTGGACATTGCCCGTCGGGTTGAACTTGATCTGAGCCGATTCCCATTGGCCGACGCCGCCGCCCAGTTGGCCGATCACCCGTGAGGGTCCGAGGCCGCAGGCCTCGATGTAGGACGAGAAGCCGATGCCGCGCAGCTTGCCGCGCGCCTTGGCCTCGGCCCGGCGGGCCTCGAAGCCCTGGTAGTCGGCGATCTTCATCGCCTCGTCGATGATCGGCGGGTAGTTGCCCGAATCGTACTGCAGCGCCACCGGCGTCTGATACGGGAAGGCTGTCGACGGGATGAAGTTCTTCCGGCGCAGTTCGGCCGGATCCATCTTCAGCTCGGCCGCCGCCTTGCTGACGATCGTCTCGATGACGAAGGTCGCCTCGGGGCGCCCGGCGCCGCGATAGGCATCGACCGGCGCGGTGTGCGTCACCGCCGCCTTCACGTTGGCGTAGATGAGCGGCGTCGTGTACTGGCCGGCCAGCAGGGTCGCGTAAAGATAGGTCGGGACCGCCGTCGAGAAGGTCGAGAGATAGGCGCCCATGTTGGCGATCGTCTCGACCTTGAGGGCCAGGAACTTGCCGTCCTTGTCGAGCGCCAGCTCGGCATGGGTGACGTGGTCGCGGCCATGGCAGTCGGTCTGGAAGGACTCGCTGCGCTCGGCCGTCCACTTGATCGGCCGGCCGACCCGCGAGGCCGCCCAGCAGACCATCGTCTCGTCGGCGTAGCAGAAGATCTTGCTGCCGAAGCCGCCGCCCACGTCCGGGGCGATGACGCGCAGCTTGTGCTCGGGGATGCCGAGCACGAAGGCCGACAGGATGAGGCGCAGCACGTGCGGGTTCTGCGAGGTCGACCAGAGCGTGTAGTTGCCCGTGCCCTTGTCGTACTCCGCCGCAGCCGCGCGCGGCTCCATGGCGTTGGGGATCAGGCGATTGTTGACGATGTCCATTTTGGTGACGTGCGCCGCCTTGGCGAACGCCGCGTCGACATCGGCCTTCACGCCGAGTTCCCAGTCGTAGATCAGGTTGCCCGGCGCCTCGGCATGGACCAGCGGCGCATCCTTGTCGAAGGCCTTGGCCAGATCGACGTTGGCCGGCAGGACCTCGTAATCGACCTTGATGGCCTCGGCGGCATCGCGCGCCTCGTCATGGCTGTTGGCCACGACCATGGCGACGGTGTCGCCGACATAGCGGACGGTATCGACCGCCATCACCGGATGCGGCGGCGACTTGTGCGGCTCGCCGTTCTTGTCCTTCACCACCCAGCCGCAGATCAGGCCGCCCACCTTGGCATCGACAAGATCCTTGCCGGTGAAGATGTTGACGACGCCAGGATTCTTCTCCGCTGCCGAAATGTCGATGCTCTTGATCTTCGCATGGGCATGCGGCGAACGCAGGAAGTACGCGTAGGTCGCCCGGGCGAGGGGCAGATCGTCGACATAGCGACCGGTTCCGGTCAGGAAGCGCTTGTCTTCCGTACGCGGGACGCGGGCGCCGATTCCGGTGGCGGAGGTCATGGCTTACACCCCTGCGGTCTTCATAGCCGGCGCAGCGGCCAGGATTGCCTTCACGATGTTGTGGTAGCCGGTGCAGCGGCAGAGATTGCCCTCCAGCTCACGGCGCACCGTGGCCTCGTCGAGCTGGTAGTTGTGGCGCTTCACCATGTCGATGGCGCTCATCACCATGCCGGGGGTGCAGAAGCCGCACTGCAGGGCATGATTGTCACGGAAGGCTTCCTGCATCGGGTGCAGTTTCTCGGCGCTCTCGGCCAGGCCCTCGATCGTCGTGACCTTGGCGCCGACTGCCTGGACCGCGAGCATGGTGCAGGACTTCACCGACTTGCCGTCGACGTGCACCACGCAGGCGCCGCACTGGCTGGTGTCGCAACCGACATGGGTGCCGGTCATGCCGAGATGCTCACGCAGGAACTGAACCAACAGCGTGCGCGCCTCGACCTTGCCCGATACGGACTTGCCGTTGACGGTCATGGCGACGGAAATGGTCATACTCAATCTCCCCTCACGTATTGGTTTGCGATCGTGCCCTGGCACGTCGCTGGATATTGCCTGCGACTCTCGCAAGCCCTCCACATTCCGGTCAAGGAAATTGAAGGATTCTGTCGCGAGCTGCTAACGACTCGCAAGAAAGACGAGAATCAGAACGGCTGCACCGACGCCGATGACCGTCCAGTGTCGAAATCCTCGCTGCGCTGCAGCAGACGGATCGAGTCGCGGCGGCGGACTCCCGACCGGTCCCGAAGGCTCCGACTGGGACATCAGGCGGCTGCGACCGGCGGTGGCGCACCGACGCTCTCGGCAAACTTGCCGAAGAACTGATCCGCCAGCTTCTTGGCCGTTCCGGTGATCAGGCGCGCGCCGACCTGGGCGATCTTGCCGCCGACCTGGGCGTCGACGTCGTATTTCAGGATCGTGTCGCTGCCATCTTCCGTGAGCGTCACCACGGCGCCGCCCTTGGCGAAGCCCGCGACGCCGCCCTGCCCTTCGCCGGTGATCTTGTAACCGTTCGGCGGATCGATGTCGGAGAGCGTGACCTTGCCGCCGAAGGCCGCGCTGACGGGGCCGATGCGCAGGCGGACCTTGGCCGTCATCTCGGTGGGAGAAAGCATTTCCAGCGACTCGCAGCCCGGAATGCACGCCTGCAGGATCGCCTGGTCGTTCAGCGCCGCGAAGACCTTCTCGCGCGACGCACCGATCCTGTATTCACCCTTGATTTCCATCTCGTAACTCCCGGCTCAGCGCCTACCACTTGTTGGTATAGGAGTCCGGCGGCAGTTCTGCCAGTGGCTCGCGTACCGAGAGGTAGATCGTGGCGACATAGGGGACAGCCATCAGCAGCGCAAGGAACGCGAACCAGTTGGCCTGCGTGTTCCAGAACAGCGTGCGGATGACCCAGCGGCCGCCGTCGGCCGAGACGAAGCCGCCGGCGCCGCCATCGTGCAACTTGATGGCGCCTTCGGTGACGACCAGCACGATCGCCCAGAAGACCAGCATCGCAACCAGCACGATCTCGGGCAGGACCGGCGCGAAGCGGCTGAGCCTGCGGTCCATGCGCACGAAGCCACGGCTGCCGTCGTAGCCCAGCAGGCGGCCGAACGAGAGCGCCCGGGCGACGCGATGGTCGCGCACCACCGGCTCGGTGCGCAGGATGGTGATGGCCTTCCACAGCATCAGCACGATGCTCGGGATCACGAAGCTCCAGATCGGGAAATCGCGGTAGCGGCCGTCGATGGCGATCTGGCGGAACCAGTCGCCGATGCGGATCACCCCGTCGTACCAGTCGATGCTGATGACGATCAGGTAGAAGATGCAGAGGACCGTGAGCGCCAGATAGAGCACCTGGGCCAGCAGGTCGACGCGCTGCAGGATGCGGTAACGCGGCAGCTCGCGCCACGCCCGCCAGGATTCGCGCACCCGGGCGCTGTAGAGCGACGGGTCGGCCATCTGGCCGGTGAGGCTGTCGGAGATGCCGCGCAGCAGCGCGTAGCTGAAGGCCGCCAGCAGGATCGCCCAGAAGGCGACGCCCAAGGTGCGCTCGAAGTAGAAGTTGCGCGTCAGGTCGACCCAGGTCGACTGCACGTAGCAGGTCGCCACGAGCTGGGCGAAGAGCGCAAAGATGAAAATGCCCTTCCAGTGGCTTGCCTTGCGCTGGGTGGCGTAGGCCAGCAGCAGCAACGCGCTAACGATCGTCGAAATGGTGAACAGGATCTGCCAGTGCGGCTCCGCCCTCACCGGCTTGCCCAGTTCGAACTTGTCGTGGCGCTGGGCGTCGAGCAGGCCCCACGCGGCGCCGACGGTCCCTTCCTGGCGGGCCTTCCAGTACTGGTCGAACGCCTCGATGACGTTGTATTCGAAGCCTTCGCGCTCCGCGGCCTGGCGGAAGATCGAGAAGTACTTGACCTGCTCGACCCGGCCCGGCCGCGCGTCCGAGCGCATGCGGCCGTCGCTCGGCCAGCCGGTCTCGCCGATCACGATCTTCTTGCCGGGAAAGCGCTCCTGGACCTTCTTGTAAATGTCGACCAGGTGCTTCTCGATGGCGAGCTTGCCGTCGGCCTCCGTGCGATCGACCCCGATCGGCTCGTCCTCCCAATAGGGCAGGATGTGGACGGTGATGATGTCGACCTCGTCGGCCAGCGACGGGTTGCGCAGCCAGAATTCCCAGACGTCGGCGTAGGTCACGGGCTGCGTGACCCGCTGCTTCACCTGCCGGATGTAGCGGCGCAGCTCGTTGGCGGTGAGGTCCTTGCGCAGCAGCACCTCGTTGCCGACGATCACCCGGTCGACCGTGTCCTTGTACTTGTTGGCATGGTCGATCAGCAGGTTGATCTGCTCGAGGTTTTCCTTGTCGTTGTTGTTCAGCCAGGCGCCGTGCCAAACCTTGAGCCCGTACTTGCCGGCGTTCTGCGGCACCGCCTCGAGGTTCTCGCCCGAGGAATAGGTCCGCACCGCCTTGACCTTGCCCTGCAGGCGCTTGAGGTCGGAGTCGATCTGCTCGGGCGTCGGGAAGGTGCGCGTGAGCGGGCTCTGGCCAGGCCGGTAGGGAGCGAACGAGACGCTCTGAAGGGGTGCGGTGCTCCAGCCGGCTATGTCGACCGGCCGGTTCGGAACCCACCACCACAGGAAATTGAGAGCCGCTACGACCGCGAAAGCCAGCAGCGCCACGAATGCACGCATGGGGAGGCTTGTAGCAGGATCGCTGAGCGGACGTATGGCTTTTCGAGGGCTTGTCCCCAAAACCTAGAGAGGACCCCGCTGCAGGCCGGCAATGGCCTGGCGCACGACCTGGTGGCCGCGGAACAGCACGGCTTCCTTCCAGTCGTCGGTCTCGGGGTAGAACTGGCGCCGCATCGCCTTGCGCACCGCCTCCGATTCCTTGCCCAGCGGATCGCCGTATTTGTGCATCCAGTGATCGGCCCGAAAGGCCTTCTGGCCGCTCTCGCGATCGAAGGTGCCGTATTCGAGGGTGCACATGGTCAGCCGGGTCTGCGGCTCCTTCAAGATGCGGTTCAGCCCGTAATGGCCGAGCCCGTCGCGCGCCTGGGAGGCCGTCTGGCCCCTCTTCGACTCGGTTACCGATTCGCCCCAGAAGTTGCGAACCCTTCGCGAGCCGCCGGTGCCGATGTCGTAGTGCGTGATCGGCTCGCCATAACCGTACGGGCCAAGGCCGGTATGGAAATCGACGACGGCCACGTCCTCGCGGCTCTTGAGGTAGCGGTCGGCGATGGCGTGCAGGGTGCGGTTCGACCACGAGGCCCCGCCGCCGCCGAAGAACATGCCGTCGGCGTGACTGTATTGCCCGCCCGAGACGGCCCGGAAGAACTCGATGTCCCCGACCTTGCGCCGGTAGGCCGCCAGCTGCGCGTCGGCCGCCGCCTTCCCCGCCTCGCTGAAATCCGCGGGGATCAGGTAGTCGGCAATCTCCAGATAGCCTTCGTTCACCGGATAGGGCTTGGAATGATCGACATAGTTGCGGTTGAGGTCGTTGCCCTCCTCCGTCACGCGCCGCGTCCAGGCGAATCCGTAGGGGTTGATCGCGTGCACGAACAGCGCCGCGGTGCCCTTCGGGAGTCCCGACGCCCCGACCGAGGCCAGCCAGTCGACCTGGAAGCCGGAGCCGCAATAGCCCTCGATCCCGTGCGTGGACGAGATCGTGACCATCACCTTCGACGCATCCGTCGGCCCGACCCAGGCCACGTCCGTCGACAGCGACTCGCCCTTGGGTCCCTTGGTCGGGTTGTCGTAGCGGAAGGTCTGGGCGTCGGTGAGTCGGGCCGCGGCCAGGAACTTGTCGCGCGCCTCGCTGTAGTCGGCGGCAAAGGAGGCAATGTTGTTCATGGTCGCCGATACCTCGTCCAAAGCTTCACACGTTTCAAAAGACGCCGTCAGCCTCCTCCCTATTGGTTGGGACGGAGACAGGGCGAACACATATCAAATTAGCCTTGTGATTCCAGGTCCGAGCATATTCGGCTCTTGCGCAGGCCGGATCGAGGTCACCCAGGACGTCCCTGCCCCGATCCTCGCGGTATAATAGTACCACTCGCGGAATCGGCGTTTTTTCGTTTCAGTTTTTTCGTTTATGGCGTTTGTTTCGTTTGCAGCCCCTTATGATGCCGCCGGGGGCACAGGCGCCGCCCCCTTGGAGCCCCACCGCGCGATGGTATCACATCAACCCATCAAGGGCATCAACCCTATCAAATCATGCCACTCCAGGGATGGTTGCAACTCAGCAACGCCCCACCCGACAGCATTGCCAGCAGCCACGCGCGCCACTCACACCTCCATGCGCAGAAGCCGGATCGTCACCGAGGCAACCAGGCGCTACGACTCGCGACGAGACATAACCGGGCGGCGGGGCGTGGGGCCGCGGCCTACCCGGAGATTGACATGGCTCGCCCGAAGCGCAGCTGGAACAGTCACGAGATCAAGTGCCGCGCCTTTCCCTTCGTCGCTCGGATGCGGCGGGATGAGCCCTTCAGGTCCGCCGACGATGCAGAGTGGCACGCCGCCGCCGACCGCATCGCTGCCGGCTCGGACCAGTGGTTTTGCAGCGCGGGTTGGAAAGCGGACTACGGCTTCAAGCTGATCGGCTTTGCGACGCAGGCCCAGGCCGACGAGATGCAGCGCTGGATTGCGGAGTCCGGAATCGAGACCAGGCCAGCGCCCGAGCGCTATGACGGACCGCAGCTCACGGTCGGCTAGTGCACGTGACGATCATCCCCCTGCGGGCGCACCTACCGTTCGTCGCCGTCGCCGTGGAGGCGCGCCTTGCGATGAGCGTGCCGTTGGTGTCCGGCACCGCGGCCTGCGGCTTCCCATCGCCAGCTGATGACTACCTGGACCGACCACTCGATTTCAACGAGCTGCTGATTGAGAACGCGCCGGCGACGTTCGCCGTGAAGGTGGCCGGCGAGAGCATGGCCGGCGTCGGCCTGTTCGCTGGCGACATCGCCGTGGTCAACCGCGCCAAGACCGCCGTCGACGGCTCGATCGTCGTGGCCCTGGTCGATGGCGAGTTCACCTTGAAGCGCTTCCGCCAGCGCCGCGGCCGCGTCTGGCTTCATCCGGAAAACCCAGCCTATCCCGACATTGAGATTACCGAGGGCATGTCCTTCGAGGTCTGGGGCGTCGTCACCCGCTCGATTCGCATGCTGACCTGATGGCGCGGCTGTTCGCGCTGGTCGATTGCAACAACTTCTATGCGTCGTGCGAGCGCGTCTTCCAGCCGGCGCTACGCGGCCGCCCGGTCGTCGTACTCTCCAACAATGATGGCTGCGTCATAGCCCGCTCCAATGAGGCCAAAGCGCTGGGCATCGAGATGGGCGCGCCGTGGCACCTCTACAGGCGGCGCTTCGAGGAGCAAGGCGTCGTCGTTCGGTCCAGCAACTACACTCTGTACGGTGACATGAGCGCCCGTGTGATGCGTATCCTCGCGGACTTCACGCCCGAGCTGGAAATCTACTCGATCGACGAGGCGTTCCTCGACCTGCGTGGTATCGATCAGCTCGAAGCCCATGTGCAGCGGCTGCGCGCCACCGTCAGCCAATGGACCGGCATCCCGGTGTCGGTCGGCGTCGCACCCACAAAGCTGCTGGCCAAGGTCGCCAATCGCCTTGCAAAGAAGACGCCCGCCGCAAACGGCTTCCTCGCCCTCGCGGACGAAGCCAGCCAGATCGATGCCTTGTCCCGCTTTGCGCTCACTGACCTGTGGGGCGTCGCAGCCCGCATGGCCAAGCGGTACACGGCCGAAGGCATCCGCACGCCGCTCGACTTGCGCGCTGCGGATCCGCAGGACCTGCGCACTCGCTTCGGTGTGGTGACGCAGCGGCTTGCCCTGGAGCTGCGTGGCATCCCCTGCCTGCCATTGGAGCTGCTGGCACCCGACCGCAAGAGTATCGTGGCCTCACGCTCCTTCGGGCAGGCACTCACCCTACAGGACCAGGTTGCCGAAGCCGTCAGCGCATTTGCTTCACGCGCCGCCATCAAGCTGCGACGCCAAGGCCTTGCGACCGCGCATTTGTCCGTCTTCCTAGAGACGAACCCGTTCCGCGAGCAGGATCCGCAATACATGGCCCGGCGCGGCGTCCCGCTGCCCGTGGCAACAGCCGACACGGCGCAGCTTATCGCTGCGGCCCACCGTGCCCTGGGGGCCATCTGGCGCAACGGCTATCGCTACAAGAAGGCTGGCGTGATGCTGGTCGACCTTGTGAAGGCCGCCGGCGTCGGCGACGGGCTGTTCGATCGACGCGACGACCCGCGATCGCTGGCCCGCATGCGGACCCTGGACGCGCTCAACGCCCGATTCGGGCGCGACGCAGTGACGTTCGGCCGGACCCGTGAACGGCGGCCATGGCTGCTACGCAGCGAGATGCTCAGTCGGCGCTATACGACCGATTGGGACGAGCTGCTGGCCGTCGGATAGCTCGGCCCGCCTTCACGCCTTTCCGCGGTTACCCAGCGAATGAAAGAGCGCCGCAGCCTGTTCTTCCGGGCTCAATTTGGCCAGTCGCTCGGCCGCTGCACGGGCGGCGGCACGCTTGGCCTCGACAGAATTTGGGATTACCGGCGTGATCGTCAGGCCGGGATCTATCATCGTCTTCGGCTTGGGACGCTTCGGCCCCACTGGCTTTCCTGATGTCATCGCCCGCTCCCCCTGATGAAAAACGATACTCCAGCGGATGCTTGTAATTTGTTCGCTTCCTTACCGAGCGCAAGACTTTGGCTCGAATTTCTTCCTGCGCTTCGAAAGTCCGATTCTTGAGGGTCCCGGCAATGCTCACGCCCACCGGCGCGCCGATGCCCAATAGCAAGTACCCTGCAATGATCGCGTTTTCTCTGAAGGCTCGCGGCCTCTATTTCCGGTCCCAGCTCGCGCCGGAGACACTGGTCTTTATCCTGATCCTCGCCCGCCTCGCTCAGCGTCTTGGAGCAACCACGGGCTTCTTAGGCGGTTGAAGCCGATGACACCGCCAATTGGAGCACGCCATGGAAAACACGATCGCCGCGCAGTTCGAGACCCGACGGGATGCTGAGACTGCTGTGGAGCATCTGGTCCAGGCGCATGGCATTCCCCGCGCCGACATCTTCGTCCGCGCCCGGGGCGTAGCGAACTCGGCGGGAGTGAAGGCTGCCGGCGCCGACGTGGAGAGTGGGCATGAAGGCGCCCAAGATCGGGGTACCCCCGAGCTCGCCGGCTTGATTGAGGTCTCCGTCGACTATCACGGCGACGATGCCGAGACAGTGCGCAAGGCCCTGCAGGAAGCCGGGGCGAAATCGCTCAAGGCAAAGTAGGCTCTGCCACTTCGCCTTCGCATTCGAAGGCCTGAAGGCACGGCATGCAGCAGTGCAGCGCATCGCCGGCGGCTCGGAGCGCTGGTACTGCACGCGGTGCTGGAAGCACGACTGCGGCTGCAAGCTAATAGGCTTCGCCACCCAGGCCGAGGCCGACCAGCTGCAGCCCTGGATCGCGTCATCCGGCATTGAGATGAGACCGCGCCCGCCGAAAATACGCTGGCCCCATGCTCACCGTCGCCGGCGGTGCTAAGCCGTCCTGATCCGACCGCTTTTCTAGCCCTCGCTGACAGTTAGGTGCACTTGTAGACAGACGCGACAGGATTGGCGGCGCCCAATGAAGCCGCACAATCGGGAGCGCAGAGATGGCACGCACAGCATGGTCCGAAGTCGCTATCCGACCGGGTTCGTTCTTCCTGCTGACTGGTCATCTCCACGACGATTTCGCAGGAGGCGCCAAGGAGGCATTCGATACGCTTCGATTGCGCCTGGCATCTGATCTGATGAAAAGAAGCTGCACAAAGCTCCATTTGCGCGGCGACGCCGCAGTTCAAGGTAGCCGTGGCGAGAAAGGTACTGTGGTTCGCGTGGCGGTCGTGGATGCCGCGGATTTTGTCCAACTGAATTCGTTGACGATCAGCACGCTCGTGACGACAGGAGATTGGAAAGGACAGAGCCATTTCGTGCTGGATGAGGCTTTGCACAGCCAGCTTCTCGAAGTCGCCGGGCTGCCCGATGAACGGAGTCGCGGACGAAGGGCGCGAGAACGTCTCGAAGCCGAAATCGAGGATCGGACCTTGCGGTGGAAGGTTTCGGGGCGCAGCAGGGACTAGCGCAGCCGGTCGCCCTTGTCGCCCTGCCCACGCTTGGCGACGGTCTTCGCCTTTCGGCGTCGATCAGCAGCGAGCGAACGGCCAACGTCTTCCACTTCCTTGAAAGACGTGCCGCGTGCATTGCGTCGGACAAAGAGCTTGTTGGTGCCGGTATCGATCAGCTCACGCTTGGCGGCTGACCTGCGAGCGGTCTTTTTCTTGGCGACCTTCTTCTTGGCCGCCTTCTTCTTCACAGTCTTCTTCGCAGCTTTCTTCTTCGCAGCTTTCTTCTTCGCGGCCATACGGTCACTCCCTAGTGATCGACCGCAACGATTCAAGGGATGAGGAGTTCCGCACTCACTTCGTCCGCGGCGCCCTTGGCTTCTTCGGCTCCGGCGCTGCCGTCCAGGTCACACCTTCCATCGTCTTGAGCAGCGATTTCGCGGCGGCAGGCTCATTGCCTCGCTCGCCTAGCCACGTGGCCCATACATCGAAGTTCTCCAGGATTGCCGGCATACGCGGGTCGCCCTCGCCCGACTTGATCTCCCGGCGGATCAACTCGTTCGCTGGCACCGTGACCATGGCGCAGGCCAGCATCGGCATCGGGAGGTCGGAAAACTCGTACCGGCGCCAGATGAAGGCGAAGCCGCGCGGTTGGCCGTCGCCGGGATTGACCGTCCATTGCTGCGTGACCTTGGCGCCCGACGGTTTGGTGACTTCCTCGCCTTCGTTGAAGGTCTCGAAGACGACGATGCCGCGCTGGCCAGCGTTGAAGGCATCCCGGAACGTGCGCAGTTCGTCGACGGTCTCGGCTCGCGCGTGGATGTAGCGCGGGCGACGCCAGTCGTTCCCCTCGGGCAAGCCCCAGCGCATCGGCACGATCCGTCGCTTGCCGAGTTCGGCGTCCCAGATGATGACCGGGAGCATGCCGCCGACGCGGTAGGTGTAGACCTCACCGTCACCGCCGCCGCCATCGCTACCACCTTCGCCGGTTAGTGGTTGCGAGAAGTCGACGACCTGCTGCCACGTCGCTTGGGCTGTGAATTTTCCGCACATGTTCGGACGCTAGCGTGACGAACTCGTCAAGGCTACCCGCTTGCGCCTGCAGCGAACGGTTAGAAAGCGCCCTTCGCCATTAGTCGATGTCTTGCGTGTCGACGATCTCGCCCTGCAACTCGCTTTCGACTTCGTAGATGAGGTCGCTGATGGTGTCGTCGATGCTCGCCATGGCTCGATCCACCTCACGCGATTGGATGCCGAACCGGTCGGCTAAGCCGTCGAACTCTAGGCGGATTGCCGCCTTCACATCAAGCTGAGCTTGGCGCAGTGCGTCTAGCCGCTCCACCGGGTCGGGAATGCTGACGAAGGATCGCGCCCAGCGGGCTGGCAGGGGCAGCTGCGCAGTCATGCCGCCCTGCCCTTACGGCGATTGGTGTTCGCCGCCTTCTTGGTTTTCGCCGAAGCCGACTTCCGGCGGTCGACCGGGCCATCGCCCTGAAGGCTCTTCTTCAGCGCGGCCATTAGGTCGATGACGTTTGTGTCGGCCTCGGGCGCCTTGGTCGGCTTCACGGGCTTGCCCTTCTTCTTCTCCTCAATCAGCTCTCGTAGCGCCTCCTCGTAGCGATCGGTGAACTCGCTAGGATCGAAGTCACCGGACTGCTGAGCCACGATCTTCTCGGCGATGTCGAGCATCTGGGCGTTGGGCTTCGGCAAGTCGGGATGGCCGATCTCGTCGAGTGAGCGCACTTCATCAGCGGTGCGCAGAGTCGTCAGTACCAGCGCGTCTTCCTCGATCTCGATGGCACAGACCCGCTCGCGCGTGCTCATGACGAGACGACCGATGGCGACCATGCCACGCTTTCGCATCGCCTCCCGAATGACTGCGAAGGCTTCGATGCCCGTTTTACCGTTCGGCACAAGGTGATAGGGCGAATCCCAGTAGAGACGATCGATGCTCGCCCGCGGGACGAACTTCTCGATGTCGATGATCCTGGTGCTCTCCAGCTTCACGCTTTCAAAGTCTTCCTTGTCGAGCAGGACGTACTCGTCCTTTGCGATCGCGAAGCCCTTCACTAGGTCGCCGCGTGACAGTTCCTCGCCTGTGCCGGCGTCGACGGTCTTCATCTTGATGCGGTTGTTGGTCTTCGGATTGATCAGGTTGAAGCGGACAGTTTCCGCTTCGGTCGTCGCCGGCCAAAGGGCGACAGGACAGGTCACGAGGGAAAGGCGCAAATGCCCTTCCCAGCTTGGTCTCGCAGCCATTTTAAACCCCTCACCTGGCACCAGGACCCCTCCCGTGCCGCGGACTCAATGGCTTGGCGGGGCATTTGTTGCCGTGCCGGCGAGACGACGCGCGGATTTCAATAAGTGGGGTGGCGTTCTTGCTTTGGGCTCACAACATCTTTCGGCTGAGGAACGGAAACGCAAGTGCTGCTCTGTGCCAACCGTGCGCTTTAGCCACAAGCGGCCTTCACGTTCCGGCGTGCGTCTCAGGTGCGCAAGGTGAGGCCGCCGTCGACCACCAGCTCGTGGCCCGTGATGAAGTCGGCTTCGTCGGAAGCCAGCAGCAGCGCGCCGCGGGCGATGTCGATGGGCTGGCCGAGACGGCGCAGCGCTGCCTTCTTCTCCCAGACCTCGCGGATCTCCGGCTTGTCGAAGTTGGTGCGCGTCATGCCGCTATAGATGGCGCCGGGGCAGACATAGTTGGCGGTGATATTGAACTTGCCCAGTTCCAGCGCCAGCGTGCGCGTCAGGCCGCCGACGCCGGCCTTGGAGGCGCAATAGGCTGCCAGGCCATAGTCCGTATCGAAGGCCATGACCGACGCGGTGTTGACGATGCGCGCCCGGCCCTTCTCCCGGGCCCTGAGCTTGAGGGCCGGGATGGCCTCGCGGCACAGGCGGAACATGCCGCGCACGTTCACCGCATTCACCCGGTCCCACATCTCGTCGGTCATCTCCTCGACGAAGGCGCGGCCGCTGACGCCGGCATTGTTGAACAGGATGTCGATCGCACCGAACCGGCCGAGGGCCGCCGCGACGATGGTCTTCGGCGCGTCCTCACCGGTGATGTCGGCCGCGAAGGCCTCGATCGACGTGTTGCCCACGTGGGCCGTGTCGATCGCCGACTCCGGGCGATCGACCGCGAGGACCTGCGCGCCCTCCTCGGCGAACAGCTTGGCAGAGGCCTCGCCGATGCCCGAAGCGGCACCGGTCACGATGGCGATCTTGCCGGACAGTCTACCCACGCGAGCCTCCGTCCGTTCAGGCGACTTCGATGATGACCTTGCCGGTCGCCTTGCGCGACAGCAGGGCGTTCATGGCGTCGGCGCTCTTCTCCAGCGGGAAGCGCATGGAGATGTGCGGCTTCAGCTTGCCCTCGCCGTACCAGGCCAGCATCTCGTCGAAGTTCTTGCGCGCTTCGGCGGGCTCGCGGCCGCGCCAGGCGCCGTAGAACACACCGCGCACGTCGCAGCTCTTCAGCAGTGCCAGGTTGGCCGGCAGCGAGGGGATGCGACCCGCCGCGAAGCCCACGACCAGCAAGCGGCCGTACCAGGCGATGCAGCGCACGGATTCGTCGAAGGCGTCGCCGCCGACCGCATCGTAGATGATGTCCGCGCCCGCGCCGCCGGTCAGCTCCTTGACCTTGTCGCGCATCTTCTCCTTGGCGTAGTTCACGAACATCGTGGCGCCGTACTTCTTGCAGATCTCCATCTTCTCGTCGGAGCCGACGGCCGCGATGACCTTGAGGCCCATCAGCGCGCCCAGCTCGACGGCGGTGAGGCCGACGCCGCCCGAGGCGCCCGTCACCAGCAGCGTCTCGCCCGGCTTGTAGCTGCTGCGCTGCTTCAGCGCGTAGTACGAGGTGCCGTAGGTCATGGTGAACGCCGCACCATCCTCGTAGCTCATGTTCTTCGGCATCGGCAGGAGCTGAATCTGGTCGACCACGGCCTCGGTCGCATAGCCGCCGCTGCCGATCATGCCGATGACGCGGTCGCCCACCTTGTAGCCGGTGACGCCCTCGCCCACCTCGGTGATGTCGCCCGCGATCTCGTGGCCCGGCGCGAAGGGGCGCGGCGGCTTGAACTGGTACTTGTCCTGGATGATCAGCGTGTCGGGGAAGTTGACGCCCGCGGCCTTGGTCGCGACGCGGACCTGGCCCTTGCCCACCGGCTTGGAGGGCAGTTCCACCAGCTTCAGGCTCTCCGGTCCGCCCGGCGTTTCGCTCAGCATCGCGCGCATCGTCTCACTCCCCATCTCGGTGTTTCATCCTGTGGCGTCATTGATACGATGGCGGGCCGGCCAGCGTCCATCCATGCTAGGAAGGCTCGACTTTCGCGAGGAGAAAGATGGCAGGGCTCTATTACGAGGATTTCACCGTCGGCCGCGTGTTCGAGCACGAATGGACGCGCACCGTGACTGAAATGGACAATGTCCTGTTCAGCTCGCTCACCATGAATGTGCAGCCGCTGCATCTGGACGAAGAGTTCGCCTCGAAGACCGAGTTCGGCCAGCGCATCGTGAACAGCCTGTTCACCCTGGGCCTGATGATCGGCATCACCGTGAACGACACGACGCTCGGAACGACCATCGCCAATCTCGGTATGACCGACGTGCGCTTCCCCAAGCCGGTCTTCCACGGCGACACGGTGCACGTTCGGACCCGCGTGGTGAGCCTGCGCGAGAGCAAGTCGCGGCCCGATGCCGGCATCGTCGAATTCGCCCACACCGCGATCAACCAGCGCGGCGAGACCGTCGCCGAGTGCACCCGCCAGGCGCTGATGCGCAAGAAGCCCAAGGACTAGAGAGATGCGTTCCTTCCTGTTCGTCCCCGCCGATTCCGAACGCAAGCTCGCCAAGGGCCCGGCTTCCAGGCCCGACGGTCTGATCCTCGATCTCGAGGACTCGGTCGCGACCGATCGCAAGATGGTCGCGCGCGACATGGCGCTGGCCTATCTCAAGAGCGCCGACCGAGCCGGCCCGAAACTCTATGTCCGGGTCAACGCACTCGACACGGGCCTGACCCTGGGCGACCTCGCCGTCGTCATGCAGGGCAAGCCCGACGGCATCGTCTTCCCAAAATGCGTCGGCCAGGCGGACCTCGACCTGATGTCAAACTATCTCGACGCGCTCGAAGCGCGCGAGGGCATCGACACCGGCGCGACGCGCATCCTCACCATCGCCACCGAGAGCGCGGCGGCGATTCTCGCACTGACGGCGGCGCCGGCGAAGCATGCGCGCCTGATGGGCCATTCCTGGGGCGGTGAGGATCTGATGGCCGATCTCGGCGCACTGGCGAAGGGCCCCTCGCCCGGCGTCTACGACGACACGTTCAGGATGGCGCGCACGGTCAACCTGATGGCCTCGGTCGCCGCCGGCGTCACGGCCTACGACACGGTCTATCCCGACATCAGGAACGTCGAGGGCCTGCGGGCCGAAGCTCACGATGCGCGGCGCATGGGTTACGGCGGCAAGATCGCCATCCATCCCGACCAGGTCGCGATCATCCATGAGGTCTTCACGCCGACCGATGCCGAGATCGACTGGGCCAACAGGGTCATCGCGACCTTCGAAGGCAATCCCGGCGCCGGCGTCCTCACCATGGACGGCAAGATGCTCGACAAGCCGCATCTCGTGCTGGCCCGCCGCCTGGTCTCGCGGAAGGGTGGATGAAGGACAATTTCGGCCTTCTGACGACCCTCGACGGACTGTTCAGCGGAGACCGAAATTCGGTTCTCACGCTGAACGAGTTCCTTGAGGGCTTTGCAGGCCGTTCCTTTGCCTTCGCGGTTCTCGCGATAAACATCGCGAACATCATCCCGTCCGGCATTCCGTGGCTGTCGACGATCACGGGCGTGCCGATGTTGTACATCGTCGCGCAATACTTTGCGGGCCGGCCCGTGCCGTCATTACCGCTCACGATCGGCAAACGAGGCCTGCCGCGCGGCAAGCTGCAGGATTTCCTGAAGCGTGCGCGCCGCTTCATCCAGTGGCTCGAGAACACCGTCCATGTGCGTTACGAATGGTGGGTGACCGGCATGCCGCGCCGGCTGCTGCTGCTGGCCTGGGCGATGGACGTGCTGATCCTCGCCCTCCCGATCCCCTTCGACAATTTCTTCCCGGCCTGGGCCATTCTCTTCTTCTGTTTCGCCCTGATCGAAGATGACGGTTTAATGGCCATGCTGGGATGGGTGCTGACGGCCGTAACTGCTTGCTGGACCGTGTTTTTATTGATGGTCGGCCATGCCGCAATCACGGCCGCAATTTCGACCTTGAAGGGAATTATCTTGGGCTAGCTACAAACGTGAGCTGCCGCCATGACCTTGCTTGCCGATACCTCTCCCAGCCTGCTCGCCGCCCTCGACCGCGGCGAGTCCCTTCCGGCTCGCTGGTACACCGATCCACACATCACCGAACGCGAGATCGCCCAGGTCTTCCGAAAGAGCTGGAACTATGTCGGTCCCCTCTCGCAGCTCGCGGAGATCGGCGACTACGTCACCGGCTATGCCGGCGGCGTACCCGTCGCGGTCGTCCGCAACGAGCACGGCCTCGCCGGCTTCGTGAATGTCTGCCGTCATCGGCGCCATGAAGTGCTGAAGGGTCGCGGCAACGCAAAGAGCCTGCAGTGCGGTTACCATGCCTGGACCTACGATCTGACCGGCGGCTTGAGGCGTGTGCCGCGTTCGGCGTCGGAGCCCAACTTCAACCTCGCCGATTTCCCGCTGCTGCCGATCCGCGCCGAAGCGCTGGGGCCGTTCGTGTTCGTCAATCTCGACGCCGACGCGCCCAGCGCGAAGTCCCTGTACGGGCCGGTCCTCGACCTGATCGCCGAGAGTGGTGTCGTGCTCGACACGCTCGTCCACTACAGCCGCGAGGAGTGGCGCTCGAACGCCAACTGGAAGACGATGCTTGAGAACTATCTCGAATGTTACCACTGCGCCGTCGCCCATCCCGGCTTCAACGCCGCGATCGACGTGCGCCCGGATGTCTACACGCTCCAGTCACACGGCTATTTCTCGAGCCAGAGTGGCCAGGTCCGGCCCGCCGCACTCGAGGGCAAGAGCAAGGTCGAACTCTACGACGTCGCCGGCGCGGTGACGCAGTCGCAGTATCACTTCCTGTGGCCGAACGTGACGATCAACATCAATCCGGGCTTCCCGAACCTGTCGATCGACGTCTGGACACCGGACGGCCCGAACGCGACCCGGGGCTTCTCCGAACAGTTCTTCGGGCCGGGCGTGAGCGACGACTTCGCGAAGTCGCTCGTCGCCTTCAACAAGCAGGTGGCTGCGGAAGACGACGCGCTGACGGACTCCGTTCAACGCGGGCTGCTGGGCGGGATTCCCGACACGGGCCGCTTCCTGACCAACAGCGAGCACCTGGTCATCCACTTCCAGAAGATGATCGTGGAAGCGGTAGGCGACTTCTGAAACTCCGTCGTCTCGACCGAAGCGCCGAAGGCGCGAAGTGGAGAGACCTTTTTTCTCCTTAGAGCCGCCAAATCGAGGAAAAAAGGTCTCTCCACTACGCCTCGTGGAGTTTACCCCGAGGTATTCGAGGGGCGAGGCTCCGGTCGAGACGACGATGTTGCTTTTCGGTCTGCGCCGGCCGCCTCTATTGGGCGTCTAATACGACCGCGGCAGACCCAGCACGTGCTCGGCGACGAAGTTCAGGACCATGTTGGTCGAGATCGGCGCCACCGTGTAAAGACGTGCCTCGCGGAACTTGCGCTCGACGTCGTATTCCTCGGCGAAGCCGAAGCCGCCGTGCGTCTGGACGCACATCTCGGCGCAGGCCCAAGACGCTTCCGACGCCAGCATCTTGGCCATGTTGGCCTCGGCGCCGGCGTTGATGCCCGCCTCGTACATCGCCGCCGCCTTGCGCACCATCAGGTCCGCCGCCTCGATCTGCGTATAGGCGCGCGCGATCGGATACTGGACGCCCTGGTTCTGGCCGATCGGACGGCCGAACAGCTTGCGCTCCTTGGCGTAGTTCACGGCCTTCTCGATGAACCACTTGCCGTCGCCGATGCATTCCGAGGCGATCAGCACGCGCTCGGCGTTCATACCGGAGAGGATGTAGCGGAAGCCCTGCCCCTCCTCACCGATCAGGTTCTCGGCCGACACTTCCATATTGTCGAAGAACACTTCGGTGCTGTTGTGGTTCATCATTGTGCGGATCGGGCGGATGGTGAGCCCCTTGCCAAGCGCCGAGCGCATGTCGACCAGGAACACCGACAGGCCGTCGGTCTTCTTCTTGGTCTGGTCGCGCGGCGTGGTGCGGGCGAGCAGCAGCATCAGGTCCGAATGCTCGGCGCGGCTGGTCCACACCTTCTGGCCGTTCACGACGTACGTGCTGTTGTCCTTCTTCACCGCCGTGGTGCGCAGGCTCAGCGTATCGGTGCCGCTCGACGGCTCGGTTACGCCGAAGGCCTGCAGGCGCAGCTCGCCGGTGGCGATCTTCGGCAGGTAGCGTTCCTTCTGCTCCTTGCTGCCGTGCCGCAGCACCGTGCCCATGATGTACATCTGGGCGTGGCAGGCGGCGGCGTTGCAGCCGGCCTTGTGGATCTCCTCCAGCACCGCGCTCGCCGCCGAAATGCCGAGGCCGGCGCCGCCGTACTCCTCGGGGATCAGGATCGACAGCCAGCCGGCCTCGGTCAGCGCCTTCACGAAGGCCGTCGGATAGCCGCGCTCGCGGTCGAGTTCGCGCCAGTAGGCGCCGTCGAATTTCAGGCAGAGCTGGCGAACGGCGTCGCGAATCTCGGGATGCGTCGGAGCGTAGGGATTTTCCATGGCGCGCAAGCTAATGCGCGCCCTCTCCCCACGCAATGCGACCGAGCTGGTCGACGAGCGGCCCGTGAATTTTCGGCCCGAATCCGTCCACTGTGGCTTCCCGCAGCGCCGTCACGCCATCCACCGCGCCCGCTTCCTTGACGATCGAGTCGGTCACGAAGAAGTCCCGTTCCGCCGTCAGGAATTTCGCGATCGTCGGGCCCCAGTCCGGCCGCAGGACGGCGAGCGCCGCCATCAGTCCGTAGGCGCCCCAGTTCGACACGCCGGCGACCACGAGGTGGTCGCACGAGGTCACGCAGGCGATCTCGGCGCCATTGGGCACGTGCTGCGCGATCAGGCCGGCCGGCAGCTTGCCCATGCCGACTTCGTTGCCGCCATCGCCCACCGCCAGCTTCGCCCACTCGCCGCCCTCGAACAGCGAATCCAGCGGCAAGGTCCACGGCGAGACGTCGACGCCCCGCATGTTGCGCGGCTTGCCGTCGGCGCTGCGCCCGCAGCGCTCGATGGCGACGACATGGGTGAGCTTGTCCTGTCGCCAGATCGTGGCCTGCGCGTCGATGGCGCCGTCGTTCCCGAGGACGATCTCGTCGACAGTCACGTCCTCTCCCGTCGCCTTCACGGCCGAGCGCACGGCGCCGACGCTGGGCGTATCGACGGCGATGCGCGCCGGCACGCCGCAGGCCGCGAGAGCCGCCGCCAGCAAGGCCGTTCCCACCGGACCGTCGGTCTCCGGTGCGGCGACATCGCCGCGCGGCACGAAGAAGCCGGTGATGAGCCCGACACGCTTGGCCGTCGCCAGCGACGCCGCCGCGTCCGCCAGGCCTCCGCGATTGGCGTCGATCAGCGCCTGGGTCTTGCGGCCGACGTCACGGCAGACCAGCGCCTCGATGGCGGCAAGACGGCGCTCCTGATCATTTGTCCTTGGCGACATACACACCCTTCCAGTCCAATGGCGAATCGTCGATCAGGTCGTCGAGCCGTCCGCGCATCATCCGATAGTAACTCTGGCGCCATCCAGCCGCCGTCGCTGCCGCCTCGCAGGCCTCCAGCATGTCGATGGCCTCGGCGAAACCGCCGGTGCGGTAGTGCTTGAGGAATTCGTCCTGCTGCTTCTGCAGCGCCGCATAGGCCGGCGTCTGCGAAACGGTGGCGTCGCCCAGCAGCACGAAAACACGCTCGGGCTCGGTCTTGCCCTTCACCGTGACGAGGTCGATCTCCAGCGTCGCATAGTCCTCGACCTCTTCACGCGTCTTGCGGCCGATGATGATGCCGACGCCGTAGGTCTTGCACTGGCCTTCGAGCCGCGACGCCAGGTTCACGTCGTCGCCCAGGCAGGAATAGGTGAAGCGCTGGGTCGAGCCGAAATTACCGACGGACGCGGGGCCGGTGTTGAGGCCGACGCCGATATTTACCGGTATGTGCTTGCGGCCATCGGCCTCCGCCTCGGCCTTCCATTCCTCGTTCAGCTCAGCAAGCCGCGCCTGCATGGACAGGGCCGCATCACAGGCGCGCGCGGCATGGCGCTCGACCGGCAGCGGCGCGTTCCAGAACGCCATGATGGCGTCGCCCATGTATTTGTCGATGGTGCCCCTGCGATCCAGGATCAGGTCGGTCATGGGCGTCAGGAAGCGGTTCATGAACCGAGTCAGCCCATGCGGATCGAACTGCTCGGAAATGGTCGTGAAGCCGCGCACGTCGGTGAACATCACCGTGATCTCGCGCTGCTCGCCGCCGAGTTGCAGCAGGCTGGGATTGCGCGCCAGCTGCTCAACGAGATCAGGCGACAGGTACATGCCGAAGGCGCCGCGGATCTCAGCCCGCTCCCGCTCGGTCCGCATGAAGGCGAGCGCCGTGCCGCCGACATAGATCGCCGCGAAGGTGATGGGCGGATAGATCGGATCGAACAGCAGGTGATGTTTCGAGTAGGCGAGCCACGGCACGATCAGGCCGATGGCGATGAAGATCGCGGCGACGAAGGCCATCTTTCCGGCCGACAGTCGCGGCAGCAGCACGACCAGCAGCAGCCCGACGACCGCCAGGTAGAGGAACTCCGCCCCGTCGGCATAGTCCGGCCGCGCCAGGAATTTCTGCTCCAGCATCTGCTCGGCCAGTTGGGCATGCACCTCGACGCCCGGCACACCGTCCTGGACCGGCGTGTTGCGCAGGTCTTTCAGGCCGATGGCGCTGGTGCCGACGAAGATGACATGTCCTTCGATCTTTTCCGACGCCACCTCGTCGTTCATGACGGCGCGGGCGGAGACGAACCGCTCCTCCTTGTGACCGGTGTCGTAGAGGACAACCCTGCCGCGCCCATCTGTCGGTACTTCGAGGTTGCCGGTCTTGATGGCCACGATGCCGGTCTTCTCGCCGAACGACATCTCGCCGCTCGCGCCCGAAGACTTGATCAGATAGGACGACGCCTCCTGCGCCACCCGAAGCGCCTCGATCGACAATGACGGGAAGAGGCCTTCGTAGCCGGCGACCCGGAACAGCATCGGCACCCGGCGAATCACGATACTGTCCACGTCGGTGTTGACGCTGCCGTTGCCCTTGGCGGCGGCTTCCAGGATGTCGATGGACTTCACCGTGCCGCCTTGCTGCGGCAGGAACTGGCTGGGCTGGTCGCCGGCGAAGGCCACCCCGTGAAAGGTGCGCGGGGGCTTGCCCGTCCCTTTCAGGTCGAAGCCGAAGCCCGTGACGACCCTCGACTGCGCCATCGCGTCGGCCAGCACCTTGTCGTTGTCCTGCACCGCGGCCGCGAGCTTCTGGACCGTCTCGGGGTCGGTGAAGGCCACCAGGTCGCGCACCATACGGCTGATCGACGACCGGTCCGGCTCGGCGAACACGGCGTCGAAGGCCACGACCACGGCGCCCTTCTCGGTGAGCTTGTCGACCATCCTTGCCACGATCGTGCGCGGCCATGGCCACTGGCCGTATTCCTGCAGCGCCGCCTCGTCGATGTCGACGATGCGGACCGGGGTCTCGGGATTGTAGGTGCGCGGCTCGAAGCGCTGGTAGCTGTCGAAGGCGAAGTCGCGAAGACGGGTGACGGCCCCGGGATCCGTGAAGCGCAAGGCGAGAGCACCCAGCAACACGATGAACGCAACGAACACCGGTGCACGCGGCGCATTGATGCAGCGCAGCAACCAACTCATGCGCTTTTGACCCTCTGCTCCCCCACGAACTTCACTTTACAGAGGATGAAGCGCGAGCCAAATAGCGCGACCTTGCCGCACGCCCCCAGCCAGACCGCCCTGCACGGCATCTACTTCAAGATGTGCGCCCTCGTGCTCTTCTGCACGATGGACGCGATGGTGAAGGGGCTGGGCGGCACCTACGGCTCCTTCCAGCTCATGGTCTTCCGCAGCGCCGTCGCCCTGGTGCCGGTCGCCGTCCTGATCTGGCACGCCGGCGGCCTCAGGGTGGTGCGCAGCAGCAGGCCGTGGCTGCAGGCGCTCCGGGTCGGCATCGGCTTCGGCAGCATGTTCGGCTTCTTCTACGCCTTCCCGCGCATGCCGCTGGTGGATGCCTACGCGATCTCCTTCGCCGCGCCGCTCTTCATGGTCGCACTTTCGGTGCCGATCCTGGGCGAACCGGTCGGCTGGCGGCGCTGGACGGCCGTCGGTATCGGCTTTGCCGGCGTATTGATCATGCTCGATCCCTGGGCGATCGAGTTCCACATGGTCTCGCTGATCATTCTGGCGGCGACCTTCTGCTACTCGCTCTCGACCGTGCTGGTCCGCCTGCTCAGCCGGCACGATCCCGACGTGGTGACGCTCTTCTGGTTCGCGATCGTGGGCAGCGTCGTGTCGCTGGTCTGCGCCATCCCCGAATGGAAGTGGCCGCCCCTGATGGATTGGGTCTGGCTGCTCACCCTCGGTCTGCTGGGCGGCTTCGCGCAGATCCTGATCACCCGGGCCTGGCGGCTGGCCCCGGCCGCCGTCCTGGCGCCCTTCGACTACACCTCGATCGTCCTGGCCATGGGTTTCGGTTACCTCTGGTTCAAGGAACAGCCCTCCTGGACCGTCTGGTACGGCCTGCCTCTGGTCATGGGCTCGGGCTTCTACATCCTCCACCGCGAGCGGGTCAGGGCCCGGCAACGGAAAAAATCCCTAATCTCCTAGGGTTTTTGTCGGGATTGACGAATCGCCTCATCCACCACATCTTGTAGACATGACCGACACCTCCTTCTCCGTGACCCCCAACGCGGCCAAGCGGATCGCCTTCCTGGCTTCCAAGGAGCCCAAACCCGTCATGATGCGGGTGGCGGTCCTGGGCGGCGGCTGCTCGGGCTTCCAGTACAATTTCTCCTTCGAGGAAGCGAGCAACGAAGACGACCTCGTCATCGAGCGCGACGGCGCCTCGGTGCTGGTCGACAGCACCTCGCTGGAGTTCCTCAAGGGCAGCCAGCTCGACTATGTCGAGGAAATGGTCGGCTCGGCGTTCCAGGTGAACAACCCGAACGCCACCTCCTCCTGCGGCTGCGGCAACTCCTTCAGCGTCTGATCCGCGTCAGCCGCCGATGGCGGCCCTGATGCGATCGACCGCGGCATCGGGCGCGGTGAGCACCGGTGTCTTGACCGCGGCGGTGACGGCTTCCAGCGCACGCGACGTCGAGAAGTGCGCGAGCATGATGGCGTCGCAGTGCGCGAGTTCGGGCGCCCGCGCGGCGATCAGCGTGTTGTGCCGGTCGGCGTCGCCCTTGCGCAACGCGTCCATGGCGCCCTCGACGACGATCGTCTCGAGCGTCGCCTTGGCGCCCGCCTCGGCGACGAACTGCTCGAACTCCTCCGTCATGGTCAGCACCGACGGCGCGAAGGTCGCGAGCATCCCGATCCGCTGCCCCCGGCCGATCGCCTCCCTGAACATCGCTTCGTTGGGCTTCAGCACGGGCACCGGCAGTTCCCCGGCCATTCGCTCGATCGCCGGCCCGAACGCCGAACAGGTGACGAGGATCGCCTCGGCCCCGATGCTGTGCGCATAGCTGCCGAGTTCGACGAAGCGCTCGAACATGCGCGGCGTCAGGTCATGATCCTTGGCGCGATCGATCGACAGCGAGGCGTCCAGCAGGTCGACGACCTCGGCCTCGGGCCAACGCGTGGCGAACGAGCGCTGGATGGGTTCCACGGCGACGGGCGTCCCATGCAGCAGGACGACGCGGGGCTTCTTCGACATGCGATCGGTCTTTCGAAAGGAGAGCGTTTTCAGGAATTGGACAGGCGGGATACCAGACCGCCATCGCCATAGGCCTTCGCCGCAGCGGGCGAAGAGAGCAGCGCCATGAACGCGGCGGCACCTTCGGCGTTCTTGGCATCGGCAAAGATGGCGGCATCGAAGGTGGAGACGGTCTGGACCTCCGCTGGAAACGGACCGGCGACGGCGACGCCGGGGACCGACATCAGTTCGCTCACCTGCTGGATCGCAATGTCGGCCTCGCCGCTCGCCACCTTCTCGCCGGTGAAGCCCATCGGGATCGCGACGGCACGCGCATTGACCTCCGCGGCGATACCCAGCCGCTCGACCAGCCCGGTGAAGTAGATGCCGCTGGCGCCCGCCCGGGAGTAGGCCACCGCCCTCGCCCCGACCAGCGCCCGCTTGAACGCCTCGACCGTCGAGACGTCGGGCTTCGGCGCGCCCTCGCGGACGCCGACGCCCAGGATCGAGTCGGCGAGACAGACGCGGGTCTCGGGACGAACGATGCCGTCGGCGCAGAGCTTGTCCATGGAGCCGTCGATGGCAATGATGACGTCGGCGCGCTGCCCTTCGGCGATCGACTTCATGAGGGCCGTGGTCGGGCGCCAGTCGATCTCCAGGCGATAGGGCGATGCGGCCTCGAAGGACGGTTTCAGCCAGCGATTGACGGCCACCTCGAGGGCGAGACCGCTCATGACGGCGATAGACGACGGCGATGCCACTGGTTCTCTCTCCTCGCGCAACGGACACTGCCAGTATAACGCGATGCAGCCGTGGGCGACGGTAAAAGTTGACCTAGAGCCGGCCTCCGCGAACGGGCACTATCCTCTCCACATTCGTCCTCGTGAGAATTTGCGTAAATGAAGATCGCGACCTGGAACGTGAATTCCGTGCGCAAGCGCACCGGCAACCTGGTTTCGTGGCTCAACGAAGCCCAGCCGGATATCGTCGTGCTGCAGGAGATCAAGGCGCAGGAACCGCAGTTCCCGACACTCGAAGTCGAGGCGGCCGGCTACAAGGCCGCTATCGTCGGGCAGAAGGGATTCAACGGCGTCGCGTTCCTGTCGCGGCATCCGTTCGACGTGACGGCGCGCGCCCTGCCCGGCTATGCCGAGGACGAGCCGGCGCGCTATGTCGAGGGCCGGGTCTTCACGCCGCGCGGGCCGCTGACGGTTGGCGGTCTCTACCTACCCAACGGCAATCCCATCGGCACCGAGAAGTTCACCTACAAGATCGCCTGGATGGAGCGGCTGTTGGCTCATGCCCGCGAGCTTCTGGCGCGCGAGGAGATGTTCGCGCTGTGCGGCGACTACAATGTCTGTCCGACCGAGATGGACGTCTACGATCCCAAGGCCTTCGCCAGCGATGCGCTCTGCCAGCCGGAGTCGCGCGCGGCGCTGCGCAAGCTGCTCAATCTCGGCCTGACCGACGCCGTGCGCGCCTTCCATGCGGACAGCGAGTGCTACACGTTCTGGGATTATCAGGCCGGCGCCTGGCCCAAGGGCAACGGCCTCAGGATCGATCACCTGCTGCTGTCACCGCAGGCCGCCGACCGCCTGACCGCGGTCGGCATCGACAAGGCCGAACGCGGCAAGACGGAGCCGTCGGATCACGTCCCCGTCTGGTGCGAGCTCGACGTCGCGGCGTAAATAAAATCCGTCGTCTCAGGGCGGGGTTTACCCCGCCCGAACCGGAGCGCCCCTCGGAAGCCTCGGGGCAGGCTCCGCGCGGAGTGGAGAGACCTTCTCTCAACTGAAAGCCGGCAATTCGTGGAGAGAAGATCTCTCCACTACGCCTCGCTGCGCTCGGCTCCGGTCGGATTGACGGGGCTTTTTTCGCCGATCAACACGACGGAGTGGTTTGGCTACTCCGCCCCCGCACCGATCACGCCGCCGTCGGCGATGATGCACTGGCCGCAGACGAAGTTGCCGGCCTTGGAGGCCAGGAACACCGCCACGCCGCCGATATCGTCGGGCTGGCCGATGCGCTTCAGCGCCGCCTTGCCTTCCTGCGCCGCACGGATCTGCGGATTGTCCCACAGCGCCTTGGCAAAGTCGGTCTGGATCAGGCCCGGCGCGATCGCGTTGACGCGAATGTTGTGCTTGCCCCACTCCATGGCCAGCGACTTCACCAGCGAGAGGTCGGCCGCCTTGCTCATGTTGTAGGCCGCGATATGGGCCGAGCCGACCAGCGCGCCGATCGACGAGACGATGATGAAGGCGCCGTCCTTCCGCTCCGCCATCTCCGGGCCGACCATGTTCATCAGCCAGAGGTTCGACATCACGTTGTTCTGCATGATCTTCTGGAACACTTCGTCCTTCAGCCCCGTGAGCGGGCCGAAATACGGGTTGGATGCGGCATTGCAGACCATGATGTCGATCCTGCCGTAAGCCTTGCGGGCCTCGGCCACGAGGTTCTCGAGCTGGGCCTTATCGGAGATGCTGGCAGCGACAGCCGTCGCCTCGCCACCCTTCGCCTTGATGCCCTTCACGACTTCCTCGCAGGCCGGCAGCTTGCGGCTGGAGACGACCACCTTGGCGCCGTGCGCGGCCATCTGCTCGCAGATCGAGCGGCCGATGCCGCGGCTGCCGCCGGTCACAACGGCCACCTTGCCGGAAAGGTCGAACATCATCTGTCGTCTCCTCGATTCATTTGGTCAGCAATGCGATGAGCTCAACATGCGCCGACCAGAGGAATTGGTCGATAGGCATGAGTTTCTCCAGTCGGTATCCGCCATCCTGCAAGGTGCGCACATCGCGGGCGAAGCTTCCGGGATCGCAGGAGCCGTAGACCACGCGCTTCACCTTCGACGATGCCAGTTCCGCGCATTGAGCGGCGGCGCCGGCGCGCGGCGGATCCAACACGACAGCGTCGAAGGCTTCGAGTTCCTTGACCGTCAGCGGATTGCGGAAGAGATCGCGCAGATGGGCTGTCACGCGATTGGTGGCGAGCTTGCGGACTGCGGCATCGATGGCGCCGACGGCCGCCTTGTCGCTCTCGAACAGGCTCGCCTTGCCAGGCTTGCCGAGCGAAAGCGCACCGATACCCGCGAAGAGATCGGCGATGTGCGCGCTCTCCCCGGCCCAGGCGGTGACGCCCGCCCGCATCACCAGCTCGGCCCGCTTGGTCGCCTGCAGGAACACGCCGGGCGGCAATTCCACGCTCGTGTCGCCCAGCACCAGCAGCGGCGCGCGGCGCACGACGATCAGTTCGGCCTTGCCGCGATCACCCCAACTGACGCGGGCAAAGTCTGCCCTCTCGGCCATCGCGATCAGCGCCTCACGGATAGCGAGCGTCGCCTCGAAACGCTTGTGCGGACGGATCAGGACATCGAGGCCGGTATCCGACTCGTTGATGATCGCATCGGCCGATGTTCCATCGCGCAGGATGCCCGTCATCGCCGATCTCAATACGGCAATCGCGGCGTTTATCTTCGGCCGGGCGACGACGCAGGTACCGACATCGACGACGTCCTGGCTGGCTCGCTCATGGAAGCCGGCAACGACCTTCTTGCCTTGGCGCCGCAGCACGATGTCGGCCCGCCGGCGTTCGGCCGGCTCGCAGGTCACGGGCGCCTCGAAGCGCGGCGCCTTCACGCCCCGTTGCGCCAGCGCCTTGGCGATCAGCTCGCTCTTCCAGCCCGTGTAGATGTCGGGACGCCAATGCTGCAGGGCGCAGCCACCACAGGTCCCGAAATGGGCGCAAGGCGGCATCTCGCGATGACGCGACGGCGCCAGCACTTCCAGCAGGTCGCAGGCGATACCGTCGCCGCGCTTGTCGCGCGGTTCGGCTTCGACCGTCTCGGCCGGCAGGCAGTAGGGCACGAAGTAGCGGCGACCTTCGAGTTCGGCGACGCCATCTCCCCGCGCGCCAACCTCGAGGATGTCGAGCGTGATGCTCACACCAGGCTCAGCCCAGCCAGCTCTTCGCCGGCCTCATCTCGCCGACCAGCAGGCCCACGACGTTCTTGATCGGCGGATGCAGCACCTCGTCGCGCTGCCCCGCCGGCAGGACGCCGAGATGGTCGAGCAGCGTCGCCATGGCGATCTCGGCCGCCCGGCCCGCCCCGTCCCACACCTTCAGCGCCACGCCGAGGCCCAGGGTCGGCAGCATGCCGCAGAACACGCCCTCGGCACCGGTCTTGACCTGGATGACACCCGGCGCCGCCTCGTTGATGCGGGTGCAGAAACGGCCGCTGCCGGCGACCATGAACGGCTCGGCGTTCATCGCCTTGCGGATGCGGTTCGCGGCGTCGGCCCGCTTGCTGGAGAGGCGCGAGGGGTCGGCCATCGAGGCCATCGCCTGGGCCAGGCTCTTCAGCGGCGTCGCCAGTGTCGGGATCCCGCAGCCATCGGTTCCGTGCGGAAAACGGCTAGCGTCGAGGCCGCACAGGTCGGTCATCGTCTCGCGCAGGCGGCGCTGCACCGGATGGTCGTACGTGATGTAACCCTTGGTCGGCTCGCCATATTGGACGGCCGTCGTCAGGAAGCCGCTGTGCTTGCCCGAGCAGTTGTTGAAGGCCGCCGTTGGCAGGGCGTTGGCGCGGGCCAGCGCCTCGATGCTCGTCTGCAGGCGCGGCGCATGGGTGCCGCATTCGAGATCGGCTTCGCTGAGGCCGACCTTGGCGAGCCAGGCGCGCACGGTCTCGACATGCCGCGTCTCGCCGCTGTGCGAGGCGCAGGACAGCGCGACATGCTCGTCGCCGAGCCCGAAGCGTTCGACCGCGCCGCTCTCGACGAAGGCCATCGCCTGGATCGGCTTGTTGGCCGAGCGCGGCAGGATCAGCGCGTCGATATCGCCCCAGGACTCGACGACGGTTCCGTCGGCCTTCACGACCGCCGCAATGCCCTCGTGCCGGCTTTCCACGACGGGGCCGCGGGTGACTTCGATGACGACGGGGCCGCGGCTCATCGTGCACGCTCCAGTTTGATCACGGTGATATTGTCCTGATGCTCCTTGGCCGTCGCCAGGACGCCAGCGATGATGCGATCGACCGGCAGCGGTGCCTGTGCCAGGAGCTGTTCGTTCTTCAGACTGTGCACGCCGTCGCTGCACACCAGCAAGCGCGCGTCCGGCCCCAGCCGGCGGCTGCCCTTGTCGATCAGGGTCAGCGGCTCGCCCATCACCGCCTCGCGCAACGTGTGCCGGCCGGGATGGTGCTCCGCCTCTTCCTCCGTCAGCATGCCGCGCGCTACCAGAGCGTCGATCTGCGGCGCCATCGAGTGATCGGCGTTGAGGCGTGAGATCTGGCCGGCTTCGACCAGGAAGAACGGCGAATCGCCGACGCTGATCCAGCGCACCTCGTCACCGCGCAAATGGGCTGCCACCAGGGTCGCGCCCATGCCGTTCAGTTCGGGGTGACCCTTGGTGCCCTTGCCGACCGCCTCATTGGCGTCGTGGAGGCCATCGGAGAGGCCGCCACCCTGCTCGACCGCATGGATGAACGCGTCGACGGCGAGCCGGCTCGCGACCGCGCCCCCCGCATGTCCGCCCATGCCGTCGGCCACAACGGCCAGCAACGAGCCATCGCCCAGCGTCACCAGACGCCAACTGTCTTCCTGATACGGGCGGGCGCCCTGATGCTGGCCGCCCTCGCCCCGCCACCGCGTCGCCATGTCTAAAGCCGCATCCTTCAGTGCCAAACCGCCGGGAGCTTGCTGAGGCCGCGCAGGGTGAAGCTACGTCGCCAGGCTGGCGTATCGATCTCGGGCAGCCTCAGGTTGGGCATGCGCTCGATAAGGGCCGTGAAGACCAGCTCCGCTTCCAGGCGCGCAAGCTGGGCGCCCAGGCAATAGTGGATGCCGCCGCCGAACGACATCGGTCGTATGTTCTGCCGCTCGACATCGAGGCGATCCGGATCGGGATATTGCTCGGGATCGCGGTTGGCCGCGCCCAGCAGGCAAACGACACTCTCCTGCGCGCCGAGCGTCACGCCGCTCAGCTCGGCTTCGGCGTGGGTCACGCGACCGGTGAGCTGGACGGACGAGTCGTAGCGCAGCAGCTCGTCCATCGCGTTGGGAATCAACGACGGGTCGGCCTTCAGCTTTTCCCACTGGTCGCGATTGCGCTGCAGCGCCAGCAGGCCGTTGCCGATCAGGTTGGTGGTCGTCTCGTGGCCTGCACCGAACAGCAGGCTGATATTGGCCTGCAGCTCCTCGGCCGAGAGCTTGTCGCCGGCCTCCTCGGCCTTCACCAGCTCGGTTGTGAGATCGTCTTGCGGTTCGCGGCGGCGCAGCTCGCAAAGCTGGTTGAAATAGACGCCGCCCATTTGCGTGGCGCGGTTGGCCTGGTCTAGTTCCTCCCGCGTCATGGGAACCGGTTCGAGGATTCGCCCGTTGACGTTGCCGCCGACCAGGAACGGCGCGCGATGCTCTTCGGGGATTCCCAGCATGTCGCAGATCACGATGACCGGCAGGCGATGAGCGAGGTCCCGCATCACATCCATCTCGCCCTTGTCCGCTACGCGATCGAGCTGCTGGTCGACCAGCGCCTTGATGCGCGGCCGCATGTCGGCAACGCGACGGGCAGTGAAGGCCTTGGTGACCAGCCCGCGCAGGCGGGTATGATCGGGCGGGTCCTGCACCAGCATGGTCTTGGCCAGGCTGGCGACGGCAGGCTCGCTCATGCGGTCCGCGCCATAGCGACGCTGCATGTTTCCGGCGAAGTCCTTGCCGAAGCGCTTGTCGCGCAGGACGAGCGCGATGTCCTCGTAGCGCGTGATCAGCCAGAAGCCCTGCGGAGTCTTCAGGACGGGCGCCGCCTCGCGCAGCCGCCGGTAGAACGGGTATGGATCGGCGATGAAAGCCGGATCGAGCGGGTTGAACGCGAGGTCCTTCGCAGGTGCGGTCGGCTGGGCGATGGTATCCATCTTTCCCCTGTACCACGAAGCCACTTGCGGCGCGAACGAACGAGCCCCTAGCATCGCCCCATGTTTGCACTGACCCAGGGACTTCGCCGCGCCGTCCAGATCCGCCCCAACGGCCTTTCCACCTGCTTCGCCGGTCGACGCCGGACCTGGCAGCAGACCGCCGACCGGATCAGCCGGGTCGCCGGCGCCCTTTCCGCACTTGGCGTGCGCCGCGGCGACCGGGTCGCGATCCTCGCCCTGAACTCCGACCGGTACCTCGAATTGATGTACGCCCTGCCCTGGCTGGGTGCGGTGATGGTGCCGGTCAACACGCGGCTGGCTGCGCCCGAGATCGAATACATCCTCAACGATTCCGGCGCCGTCGCACTGTTCATCGACACCGGCATGTCGCATCACCTGACGGCGCTCGAGGGCAAGACGCCTTCGGTGCGTGAGGTCGTCTGGCTCGACGACCTGGCAAGCCCCGAAGGCATACTCCATTACGAGGATCTCACCAGCTACGAAGCGATCGACGATGTCGGGGCCCGCGACGACGACATGGCCGGACTTTTCTACACGGGCGGTACGACCGGCCAGTCCAAGGGCGTGGTGCTCACCCACACCAACCTCGTCGTGAATGCGCTGAACGGCGTGGCCGGCATGGGCTTCACGAGCGACACGGCCTATCTCCATTCCGGTGCGATGTTCCACCTGGCCGACGGCGCCTCGACCTTCGGCGTCACCCTGTCGGGCGGCCGCCACGCCTTCGTGCCGCGCTTCGAGCCGATGGAAGTGCTGCTCACCATCCAGACCGAGAAGGTGACGCACGCGCAGTTCGTGCCGACGATGATCAACATGCTGGTCAATCACAACCGGTTCGGCGAGTTCGACATCGGCACCCTCTCCTTCATCCTCTACGGCGCTTCGCCGATGCCCGAAGGCGTGCTGCGCAAGGCGATCGAGGTGATGCCGCATGTCCGGCTGATGCACGGCTACGGCATGACCGAGGCCTCGCCCATCGTCACCCTGCTCGACCCACGTTATACCGTGCTCGACGGACCCTACGCCGGCCGTCTCAAATCGTGCGGCCAGGCGGTGCTCGCTTGCGATGTCAGGATCGTCGATTCCGACCGGCTGGAAGTGCCGCGCGGCACGACGGGCGAACTCGCGGTCCGCGGCGCCAATGTCATGAAGGGCTACTGGAACAAGCCGGCCGAGACGGAAGCGGTGCTTGAGGATGGCTGGTACTATTCCGGCGACGGCGCCTACATGGACGAGGAAGGCTTCGTCTTCATCGTCGACCGGCTGAAAGACATGATCATCTCGGGCGGCGAGAACGTCTATTCGGCCGAAGTCGAGAACGCGATCTCGCTCAACCCTGGCGTTGCCGAGGTGGCGGTGATCGGCGTGCCTGACGAGCAATGGGGCGAGCGGGTCCATGCCATCGTCGTGCCGAAGCAGGGCGCGAACCTCAGCCCGGCAGACGTGATCGACCATTGCCGCGGCCAGATCGCAGGCTACAAATGCCCTCGCAGCGTCGACTTCCGCGACGCCTCCCTGCCGCTCTCCGGCGCCGGCAAGGTGCTGAAGCGCGAACTGCGCGAACCTTACTGGAAGGGCTTCACCAAGGCTGTGAACTGATGCCCACGATTCCCTACTACGACTGGATCGCCCACCATACAGGCCGGCGTCCGAAGACCGTCGCCATCAACGACCTGCACACTGGCCGGAAGCTCACCTATGCCGACCTCGATGAGCGCATCGCCCGGCTGACCGCCGTCCTCGCGGCTCGGGGTATCGAGAGGGGCGACCGCATCGCCCTGCTCGCCCCCAATTGCGCCGAGTACTTCGAACTGCAATTCGCCTGCGGCCGGCTGGGCGCGATCATGCTGCCGCTCAACTGGCGGCTCACCGTGCCGGAACTCGAATACATCCTGGGCGATTCCCGCCCGAAGCTGCTCGTCCACGACAGGTCTTTTGCGGCAGAGGCCACTGCCCTCTCGGCCGACCTTCTCGAGATCGATCACGACCGCGTCGACAGCGCCTACGAGATCGCGCTCGCCAAGGCCGGCCCGGCGCCGGCCTCCGTGCCGCTGACGCACGACGACATCGGCATGGTCATGTACACGTCGGGCACCACCGGACATCCCAAGGGCGCGATCATCACGCACGGGATGGTGTTCTGGAACTGCGTGAACCTCGGCATTCCCGCGCTGATCACGCCCGAGACCGTACAGCTCGTGGTGCTGCCGCTGTTCCACACGGGCGGCCTCAACTGCTACGCCAATCCCGTGCTCCATGCCGGCGGTACGATCGTGGTGATGCGGACCTTCGATCCCGGCCAGGCTCTCGACTGCATTTCGGATCCGTCGCTCGGCATCACCCACTTCTTCGCGGTGCCCGCGCCGTACCAGTTCATGATGCAGCATCCGAAGTTCCAAGGCGCCGACCTGTCCCGCCTGCGGATCGCGGGCGTCGGCGGCGCGCCCTGTGCGCTGGCCATCCTCGAGACCTGGGTCGCCCGCGGCGTGCCGCTCGTGCAGGGCTGGGGCATGACCGAGACCAGCCCGGCCGGCACAATGCTCGACGCCGCCGACGCGATCCGCAAGCTGGGCTCGGCCGGCAAGGCGATGATGCATACCGCCATTCGCGTGGTCGACGATGAAGGAAATGACTTGCCAGCAAACGGCATCGGCGAGCTGCTGATCAAGGGGCCCAACATCACGCCAGGCTACTGGAACAATCCCGAGGCCACAGACCGCAGCTTCACCGACGGCTGGCTGCATACCGGCGACGCCGCGCGGCTCGACGAGGAAGGCTTCGTCTACATCGTCGACCGCTGGAAGGACATGTACATCTCCGGCGGCGAGAACGTGTATCCGGCCGAGGTCGAGAACGTGTTGTTCCAGATTTCCGCCATCGCCGACGCCGCCATTATCGGCGTGCCCAATGAGCGCTGGGGCGAAGTCGGCATGGCGATCATCGTGCGCAAGCCCGACCAGGACCTCGCCGAGGGCGACGTGATCCAGCATTGCCTGGGCCGCCTCGCAAAATTCAAGGTCCCGCAGTCCGTCACCTTCGTCGATGCCCTGCCGCGCAACGCCACGGGCAAGGTGCTGAAGCGCGAGCTGCGCTCCCGTTTCGTTGGCCAGAACGCCCCGGCGATTAGCTAGGCTCGGGCCAGAGCCGAGCAATCGTACGTTCCGTAGCCTGCTTTTCACTGTGTCTTGCGGCGGCCACGCCTTAATAAACGGGCGAGACCTCGCTCCGTGTACAGTTGGCTAACCCGGGAAGTTCAATGCTTACGATCTATGGCGTCTACCGCTCGCGCGCGTCGCGCAACATCTGGCTAGCCGAGGAGCTCGGCATTCCATTCAAGCAGGTGCCGGTGATCCAGCATTATCGCACCGTGCCCGCCGGGATGCTGCACACCCAGTCGCCGGAATTCCTGAAGATCAATCCGAACGGCCTCATCCCCTCGATCGACGATGACGGGCTGGTGCTGCACGAGTCACTCGCGATCAACCTCTACCTCGCCCGCAAGCATGGCGGCCCCGTCGCCGGCGCGACCGTCGCCGAGGAAGGCGAGATCGCCATGTGGTCGCTGTGGGCCGCCACGGGCGTCGAGCCGCACGCGATCAACGTCCTCTACCATCGCCTCGGCAACCCGAGCGGCGTGAAGGATCCCAAGATCGCCGACGCCGCCGTCGAGTCGCTCAAGGGCCCCTTCGCCGTGCTTGAGAAGGCGCTGGCCAAGAGCGGCTGGCTGGTCGGCGACCGCTTCACCGTGGCCGACATCAACGCCGCCGAGATCGTGCGCTATGCGCAGGCTGCGCCAGAACTTTTCGAAGGCGCGCCCAAGGTGAAGGCCTGGCTCGCCGCCTGCCAGGCGCGACCGGCCTTCAAGAAGATGTGGGCCGCGCGCGACGCCGAGCCGGCATAGGGATCAGCTCGCGGGCGTTGCCTTCGTCAGCTTTGCAAGACGCGCGGTGGCGCCCGCGATCGCCTCGGCCGAGAACCTGTCCGGATGGGTCAGCACGAGTTGCTCTCCCGTCAGCTCGATCATGCCGTGGGCAGCCAGCAGGTCGAAGGATTCCGGCGCCTCCTTGCTCGTGGCCCAATCCTCGAGGCAGGCAACCACCCCCTTGGCCTTCAGCTTGACGCGCGTGCGGCTGGCCCGCGTGGCGCGACCATTCTTCTGCGTCAGAAGCTGCTCGTAGGCCGCCAGCGTCCGGTAGAAGGCCCGTTCCAGCGGGTCTTCCTTGTCAGCGCCCTCGAGCGAGCACAGCCGGTCAAACGCCTCGCGCCAGATGTCTTCACGCCCCATCCGCCTGGCGTTTTCCATCAACGTGCGCAGCAGCGCGGGATCGCTGTAGCTCGAGACCGGCTTGGCCATCGTCTGCTTGAGGACGGTGGGGGCCTTCTCGGCGGGCGCGGGCTTCGGAGTCTTGGCCACATGTTCCTCCTGCACAATTGTCCGGCACAGCGTGTGCAAGAAAAACAACCATAGCACACCGGGCAACGTGCAGCCCGTTCGTTCACACCGCCAGCGCCAGCCGATCGAGTGAGGAAAAGAACCCGAAATGCTCGTAGAATCGCCGGGCGTCACGATTGAAGCTGTGCACGCCCACCTCGACATGCGTGGCTCCCTGCTCGCGCGACCACTCCGTCACCGCCTCCAGAAGACGGCGACCGACCCCGCGGCTGCGCCAATCGTCCCGCACCACCAGATTGTCGAGTTCTATGACATGTCGCGGCATGGCGCCCGCAAACGCCGACGGCGTGCGTGTCAGCAGGACGGCAAGCCCCATGACTTCGCCATCGCCCTCCGCCACGAGCACCGCGGTATCGGGACCGCGGCACCATCGCTCGACCTGGTCGCGCGTGCGCGCCGGACCATCGAACGGGCGGAAGAAGTCCGGCCGCGCCCGGCGGTGGAATTCGTCCAGTTCGTCGAACAGGGCGCACAGCGTCTCGTAGTCGTCGAGCCGCGCCGGGCGGATGGTGACGGTCATGCCGCCAGCACCAGCCGATCGTTGGCGACCGCGAAGCCGAAATTCTCGTAGAAACGCTTGGCGGCGCCCTCGCCCACCACCGCCTCGACCTGCACCGCGCGGCGCTGGCGCGACCACTCGACGGCAGCGGCCAGAAGACGCCGGCCGATGCGGCGCCCACGCTGGTCGGCGCGCACGACGAGATTGTCGACCTCGATGACCTTGTGGACGCTCCCGCCCTCCAGCGGCACCAGCCGCGTCATCAGCACGGCAACGGCCAGCACGCCGACCTCGCTCTGCGCGACCAGCAGCGTCGTGCCGGGCGTTTCGAGCCATGTCAGCACCTGCTCGCGCCCATTCTCGCCACCGTCGAGAAGATCGGTGAGATCCTCGATGTCGCGCGGGCCCGCCAGCCTCACGCGGATGGCGAGCGGCAGCTGGTGCGGTTCAATTTCTGCTTCGATGATCGACATATCGTCCTCCGGTTTGCGGTTTCCGCCGCGGCCCGGAGGCCTAGTCCTAGAACACGAAAGCCGCCGGGATGCGGCGGCTTCGTTGAGTCATGACCCTTCGCGCCGCCTATGTCAGGGGCGTAAAATACCAAGCGTTGTGGGACAGGGTCGTGCGCATGAGCATTTTATAAGCTTCCAGTCGCCGGTCTGTCAATTGGCCGGCATTGCGCCGCAATTCCTGGCCTTCGCCAACCGGTCGATACGGTCGCGGCGGGCCTGAAGACTGTCGAGCGACGTCTTGGCCTCCTCATCCGTGCGCGCGGCAAGCGCCAGTGGCGGCAGGAAGCTGCTCACGTAGATGATCGCCGTGTTGTATCCCCTGTTCGAGGCGATGATTCCCTCGAGCTGGCGGCTGGCGGCATTTGCCTTCGTGGCCTCTTCCTTCAGTTCCGGGCAGTCCAGCTTGCCCTCGGGGCTTTCCTGATCGCCGACGAGAAGGCGCTGCGCGGGCGGAAGATGGCTGAGATCGGGCGGCAGCTGCGGCGCATTGCGGGCGCACCCGGCCAGCACGAAGGCCAGAACCAGCGCGGCCGCCTTACTGCTTGTCATAGGCAATCGCCCGCCCCTTGCCGTCCAGCGAGCCCCAGCTGAAGGCGGACATTCCGACCGTCCCGTAACGCACTTGGATCACCGCATCGGCGCCCAGCTTTGCCGCCTCGGTCCTCAACCTGTTGTTGACCATCTCCCGTGTCGGATCGGCGTTGAAGAGTGTGGTCTTGTTGACGGTTGCCGAGACATCGCCCAGCGACTTGTACGGCCGGTCTGTAACATCGCCCTCAAGTACCTGGATCTTGTCGACCGGAGTCGCCGCCCGCCCCGCCGCCGCTGCCGTCGGCGTCACCTGCGTCGTCGCCCAGCCGTCCGCACAGGCCCCGAGCAACGCGGCCGCGCCAACGATCAGCACGGCCCGAAAAATACGCGTGAAACTCATCATTCCCCCGAGTCGTTCTCATTCTTGACGCGCGAGACTAAAGAGCAGGCCGGCGATCTACAAGATCAATAAACAACTATCAGTGGCAAAGCTCTATCGTGAAGGATCCGGTACTCGCACCCACCCGAGGTCCTCGAACGCGAAGAACTTCAGATGCTGAGGTTGCACGGCCGGGCGGGCAGCCGGGTCGATAATGATTGGGACATTCGCCCAATGCCGATCCTTGATGTAGCCGTCGGCGATGCGCGTCACTGCGCCATCATCTCCGACGATATCGAGGAACACGTCGCCGGAGCCCGGAGCAATCGTACGCGTGGCGACGGCAACACCATCCAGGCACTGGGGTTGTGGCTCTCCGGCTGACACCCGCGGGCCGAACAAGAGCTTCCCATCTCGTCCGCGAACAACTTGAAAATGATGAAGCATCATGTGCCAGCCAGCGTCGAAGCTGGACCTGGATTGCACGATCATGGCGTCGCATTGCGCCACGTCATGCCACGGCGGCGACTGCCCGACGGCAACCGCCATCGGCACGGCGAAGACAACCGCGGCCGCGATGGCGCAGGCAGTCGTCCAGCCGCGCAAAGTCACGCGACAAGCGCCAAGGCGGCGGTCACTCCGCCGCGACGGCCATCGCCTGCTTGAGGCCGGGCATGGTGAAGCCGAGCTTGTCGAGCTTCTCGATCATGTCCTTGCCGGTCTTCTCGTCGATCTCGACGAGCGGCGGGCGCACCGGGTTCCACTGCGGATCGGCACCGTAATGCGCGATCACGTACTTCAGCGCCGGGATCATGACGTAGCCCTGCATCACGCCACGGACCTCGTTGATCCAGGCCTGCAGCTTGTCGCCTTCCGGCGTGCCGTAGGCCTTGATCGTCTCGGCGATCTTGCCCGGGTTGATGTTGGCCGTGGCGCTGATACAGCCGACGCCGCCCGCCTTGAGGTTCTCGAGGATCGGCTTCTCGTTGCCGGAGAAGACGTCGAAGCCGTCCTTGGCGAAGGCCTCGATCATGCTCTTGGTGTGGGGCCAGTCGTCGGACGAATCCTTCATTCCGGCGATCTGCTTCGGATAAGCCTTCATCAGGCGCTCGACCAGCTTGTGCGTGATCGGCACGGCCGAGACCGGCGGGATGTGATAGAGATAGACCCGCAGGCGGTCGTCACCGACGCGCTGCACGACCTCCGAGAAGAAGCGGAACAGCCCCTCCTCCGGAACACCCTTGTAGTAGAACGGCGGCAGCATCAGCACGCCGCCGACGCCGAGCTTCACCGCATGCGCGCTGACCTCGGCCGCCTCGCTGATCGAGCTGGCGCCGGTGCCGGGCATCATGCGCTCGGTCGGCACGCCGGACGCGACGACAGCCTCGAGGAGGCTCATGCGCTCCTTGGCCGACATCGAATTGGCTTCCGAATTGGTGCCGAAGACCGCGAGGCCGCAATCCTGGCTGATCAGCCACTTGCAGTGCGCGATGAAGCGGCCGACATCGGGCGACAGGTCGCGCTTGAAGGGCGTGACGACGGGCGAAAGAACGCCTTTGATCCGTGCAGCGGCCATGATTTTATTTCTCCCGGGAATGGCGCGCCTTTTCTGCAACGAAGCGCCGGAGACGTCCAGTGTCACCATCTCTAAGCGAAATTTTGCCCGAGGACGGCACCGCCGGCACCCTGGTTGGCCGCGTATGGCGTGCGGGAAACCCGGCTGGCCCTGCGGTCGTCGCGGTACGGAGTGACGGGGTTTTCGACCTCTCCTCGACAGTCCCCACGATGGCCGATCTCTGCAATGCCCCCGATCCCACATCGCTCGCGCGCAATTCGCCCGGCGAGCGCATCGGCGGCCTGCAGGACCTTGTCTGTGACCTGCTGGCGCCGGTCGACTTGCAGGCGCTCAAGGCCGCCGGCGTCACCTTCGCCGTCAGCCTGCTGGAGCGGCTGATCGAGGAGCATGCCAAGGGCGACCCCGCCCGCGCCGAGCAGGTGCGCGGCGAGCTGAACTCGATCATCGGCGCCGACGTGAGCGCTATCAAGCCAGGCTCGCCCGAAGCCGAGGCGCTGAAGAAGACCTTGATGGCACGCGGTGCGTGGTCGCCGTACCTCGAGGTCGGCATCGGCCCTTATGCCGAGATCTTCACCAAGGCGCCGCCCATGGCCGCCGTCGGCTATGGCGCGGAGATCGGCATCCGGCCGGACTCCGACTGGAACAATCCCGAGCCCGAGGTGACGTTGATCGTCAGCGCCAAGGGAAGGATCGTCGGCGCGACCCTGGGCAACGACGTGAACCTGCGCGACATCGAGGGCCGCAGCGCGCTTCTGCTGGGCATCGCCAAGGACAACAACGCCTCCTGCGCGCTCGGTCCCTTCATCCGCCTGTTCGACGACACCTTCTCGCTGGAGGACGTGCGCAAGGCCAAGGTCGATCTCGAGGTGACGGGCCCCGACCAGTTCCGCCTGCGCGGATCGAGCGATCTTTCGAGGATCAGCCGCGATCCCACCGATCTCGTGGCGCAGGCGATGAGCGCGCATCAGTATCCCGACGGCATGGCGCTGATGACCGGCACGCTCTTCGCGCCGACCGAGCCGCGCAAGCCCGGCGGCACCGGCTTCACCCACATGGTAGGCGATCTCGTCTCCATCCGCTCGCCCAAGCTCGGCACCCTCACCAACAAGGTGGCCCATTGCGACAAGATCGCACCGTGGACATTCGGCGCAGGAGCCCTGATGCGTAACCTTGCCGCGCGTGGCCTTCTGCGTTGATACGGAAAGAGTATGACCGACCTTACCCGCCTGCCCGCTTCCGACCTTTCTGAACTGATAGCGACAAAGAAAGTCTCGCCTGTCGAACTGACCGACGCCGTGCTGGCGCGGGCCGACAGACTGCAGCCGGTGCTGAACTGCTTCATCACCCTGGTGCCTGAACAGGCCCGCGCGGCGGCCAAGGCGGCGGAAGCCGAGGTCATGCAGGGCAAGCCGCTCGGCCTGCTGCACGGCATCCCGTTCGCCGCCAAGGACCTCGTGAACACGGCTGGCGTGCGCACCACCTTCGGGTCGCTGCTCTACGAGAACAACGTACCGAAGGAAGACGCGGTGTGCGCGGCGCGCGTGAAGGCAGCCGGCGGCATCCTGTTCGGCAAGACGACGACGCCGGAGTTCGGCCACAAGTCGCTGACCGACGCACCGCTGTTCGGTCGGACCCGCAACGCCTGGAGTGCCAAACATACGTCTGGCGGCTCCAGCGGTGGCGCGGCGGTCGCCGTGGCGGCCGGTATCGGCCCGATCGGCATCGCGACCGACGGCGGCGGCTCCACCCGCATTCCCGCCGCGATCAACGGCATGGTCGGGCTGAAACAGAGCAACGGCGTGATCCCGCACAGCCAGGTGGCCGACGCGTTCGGCAACTACACCTACGTGACGCCGATGACGCGCACGGTGATGGACACCGCCCTGATGCTGCAGGCGATGGCCGGCCCGCATCCGTCCGATCCCTGGTCGATCGGCATTGAACCGCAGGACTATCTCACGGCGGCCCGCGCCGAGGGTGACCTCAAGGGCAAGCGCATCCTCTACAGCGCCACCCTGGGCAACGAGAGGGTCGCCAAGGATGTGCGCGCGGCTTTCGAGACGTCGCTGGTACGGCTGCGCGAACTCGGCGCCGAGCTGGTCGAGCTCACCGATGCCTTGCCCGACATGGGAACGGCGTGGAAGGTGATCAATCACACCACGTGGAAGGCGCGCTTCGACGAGATGATCCGCCGCGACGGCAACCGCATGACGCCCTCGCTGGTGCGCCAGGTAGCCGAGGCCGCGGACTGGTCGGGCGCGGACTACCAGCGCGCCATGTTCCAGCGCGCCGATCTCTTCCGCATGGTCCAGGCCTGGTTCGAGAAGGCCGACGTCCTGGTCACGCCCACCGTCTCGCGCACGGCATTGCCGATCGACCAAGACCTGTTCGACCCGATCACCATTGACGGCGTCGAGGCAGGCGAACTGCGGCGCAACTGGTTCCCCTACACGATGCCGTTCAACATCACCGGCCACCCCGCCCTCAGCATCTGCAACGGCTACGATTCGGAAGGCCTGCCGATCAGCCTGCAGATCGTCGGCCGCTTCCGCGATGAGGCGTCGGTGCTGCGCGTGGCTGCGCTCTACGAGGCGAGCGAGAGCTGGCTCGACCGATGGCCGGACCTTTGAAAAGACGCCCGCCACCGCTGACCGCCGAGCAGATCCAGGCGCGCGTCCTCCATCGCGATGGGCTGATCCTGGTGATCGACAAGCCGGCCGGCCTCGCCGTGCATGCCGGCCCCAGCGGCGCGCCCAATCTCGAGGAGTGCTTCGACGATCTGCGCTACGGACTGCCGCGGCCGCCGGCGCTCGCCCACCGGCTGGATGCCGACACGGCAGGCGTGCTGGTGCTGGGTCGTCATCCAAAGGCGCTGGCCAAGCTCGGCCGGCTGTTCTCCGGCCGCGACACCGAGAAGACCTACTGGGCCGTTGTTGAAGGTGAACCGCCGGCAGACGAAGGCGTGTTCGACATGCCGCTGCTCAAGGTGAACACGCGCAGCGGCTGGTCCGTAAAAGTCTCCGACAAGGGCCAGCCCTCGGCGACGCGCTACAAGGTGATGGGCCGGGCGCCTGGAATGACCTGGCTGGAACTGAAGCCTGAAACCGGCCGCACCCACCAGATTCGCGTCCACTGCGCCGCTGCGGGCTGTCCGGTGATCGCCGACCGGCTCTACGGTCGCGCTGAGCCGAACAGCCAGCTTCACCTGCAGTCGCATGGCATCGTGCTGCCACTGTCCAAGAGCAAGCCGCCGATTTCCGTCACCGCGCTGCCGCCGCCGCACATGCTGGCGGCGTTGAAGGCCTGCGGCTTCAATCCCGAGCCGTCACCCACACCCTGAGCTTGTCGCCGGACTCGAAGCCGGCGTTCACGGCCGCCTGCAACTCGCGGCCGGACTCGTAGCCGACCAGCGGCAGGCGCGGGAATGTCTGCGCGGACAGCAGGGTCAGTGAGCGCCAGACAGCGGATGCATCGGGCGTTTCGGCCACGACATTCGAAACGCCGACCACGTCGTCGCTGCGGTAGAGCATGAATCCGGCCACGACCTTGAAGCCGCGCCGGCCCTTGAACATCGCGAAACCCGGATCGTCGAACGGCCACGGCTCGGCGCCCTTCTCCTCGCGCTGCCAGACGATGTCGGTCGACGGTCCCTCGGCCGGCATCCCGCTGCGGATCCAGCGGGCGTCGAACAACAGGTCGAACCCGCGGCGCGACAGGTCCAGCTTGTTGAAACTGTCCTTCACCGACCAGCGGCCCGGCAGGTTCGATTTCTGCAGGATCTCGACCGTGGTCCGCTGCTCCTCGAGGGCGGTGTCGCCGACCGCCAGGGTGACCGCGTTCGGATAGAAGCGCGGCACGGTTGCGGCGTTGACCCACATATGCGGCAGCATGCGGCCCGCATGCCCGTGCGCGCGGCAAACCGCATCGCACCAGCGTGCGTTGTTGAGGGCCGCCGCGAGGGTCCAGTCCTTCACGCGCGCCGGATCAGGCCGACGCGCTGGGGCGAGCCTTCATGCGCTCCATCCAAGCCGTCAGGTTCTTGTTGGCGGGATCCAGCGGCTGTCCGACCTTGCCCAGGAACTCGAGGAAGGTGAACAGCAGGATGTCGGCCATGGTGAGCTTGTCACCGGCAACGAAGGGCTTCGATCCCAGCAGCCCGTCGAGCCAGACGAGCTTCTCGCGCGCCGTCGCCTTTAGATCGTCTGCAGCTGCCGGGATGCAATGGACGCGGTCCTGGAACATCTTGAGGCCCTGCGAGAAGCGGAATCCGTTGGCCGCGGGCTCGAGAATGTTGAGGTCGATGCGACGCACCCACATGCGGGTCTTGGCGCGCTCCTCAGGCGTATCGCCGATCAGCGACGGCGTGTCCTTCTTGATCTCGTCGACGTACTCGCAGATCGCGGTGATCTCGGCGAGCACGGTGCCGTCGTCGAGTTCGAGGGCGGGACACTGTCCGGCCGGATTGACCTTAAGGTAGGGCTCGCGCCGGTTCTCGCCACCGCGCAGGTCGACGTCGACCTTCGGCACGTCGAAGCCTTTCTCGGCCATGAACATGCGAACCATATGCGGGTTAGGGCCGACCGAATTGTAGAATTTCATGCTTCATTTCCTCCCGTGAAGACCTGAAGCGCTATCAAAGTCAGCGCCACGGCTCCACGAGAATCTTGGTGTGGTTTTCGGGATTACCCAGTTCCGCAAACGCACCCTTCACCTCGGCGAGACCGACCTTGCCGGTGATCAGCGCATCGGCCTCGACTTGCCCGTCGGCCAGCAGGCGAAGGCAGCGAGCGAACTCCTCGGGCGTGTAGCCCAGCACGAACTGGAGCGAGAGCTCCTTCACGATTCCGAACAGCGGCTCGATGCGGTCCGGCTCCATGCAAACGCCCGCCACGACGATGCGGGCATCGCGCGGTGCGGCCTCGAAGACCTGCTGCAGAAGGCCCGGCACGCCGACGCACTCGAAGATCACGGCGCGCTTGCCGGGCGCCAGCTTCGCATAGGGAGACTCGACCTTCGGATCGATGACAATGTCGGCGCCCATCTTCGCTGCCAGCTCGCGCCGCTTGGGCGAGAAGTCAGCCGCGATGATCGGATGGATGCCCTTCAGCCGCAGCCCGACGATGGCCGCCAAGCCCACGGGACCGCAGCCTACGACTAACGGCGCATCGTTTTCCTGCAAGGCCGCCTTCTCGACCGCATGGATGCCAACGGCGAGCGGCTCGGTGAGCGCGGCGTGGTCGGCCGAAAGGCCGTTCGGCACTGCGAGCAGCAAAGGTGCAGCCAGCACCATCTGCTCGCCGTAGCCGCCGGGGAAGTCGTTGGAGTAGCCGACCGTGCGATGGCCGTCCGCCTGCGGAATCACCGGCATGGAGCAGACCAGGGTACCGGGCTTCAGCTTGCGTTCAGTGCCGGGACCGTAATCCAGCACCTCGCCGCAGAACTCGTGACCGAACACGACGTCGCGCGACAGGTCGAGCGGCACGCGGCCAGGGATGCGCTTGGACATCTCGACCATGTGCGGCGCGTGCCTGGCATAGTGCAGGTCCGAGCCGCAGATGCCGCAGCACAGCGTCTTGACCAGCACCTGCCCCACCGCAGGGACGGGCGCCGGGACTTCGGCGACGACGATGTCGCCGCCGCGCAGGACCGCTGCCTTCATTTGATGAACTCCCGTGTCGTGGCGACGAAGTCGTCGAGCCGGTCGTGCTGCACCCAGTGACCGGCGCGCTCGAACTCCACGACCTCCGCGGTCTTGAAGTGTTTTATGCGGCCGTCCTTCTCCGGGTTCGAGGCCCAGCTCTCCTTGCCGTAGACCAGCAGGGTCGGGCAGGTGATGCGCGACCACAGTTCCTCGATGGCCTCGTAACTCATGTCGTACGGCTGGTTGACACGCACATAGTTGTCGAACTTCCAGCTGTAGGTGCCGTCCTCATTCTGGTTGACGCCCTGCTCGGTCAGGTGGCGCGCCTGCGCGGCGGAGAGATGCTTGTTCTCCTCCTGCATGCGCTTGAAGGCATCCTCGATGGTCGGGTACTTGCGCGGTGCGCGGGCCGACAGCTTGCGCTGTTCGTCGATCCAGTCGGTCATGCGCTCGTTCATCGGCTTGTTGCCGCGCTCGGCGATCACCTTGGGCGACGGTCCGAGACCTTCGATCGCCACCAGCTTGCGCACCTTGTCAGGATGGATGCCGGTGTAGCGCAGGCAGATGTTGCCGCCCAGCGAATGCGCCACGATCGTCACCGGCGCCAGGTTCTGCTGATGGACGAGCTGGGCCAGGTCGTAGATGTAAGCGGCCATCGAGTAGTTGCCGTCCGGCGACCACTGGCTGTCGCCATGCCCGCGCAGGTCTGGGCAGATGATGTGCCAGTCTTTGCGCAGGGCCTGCGCAACCCAGTCCCAGTTGCGGCAATGGTCGCGGCCGCCATGGACCAGGAGAAGAGGCGGTGCTTCCGGGTTGCCCCAGTCGACATAATGCAAACGCAGACGCTGTGAGAAGAAGACCCGGGAGGTGGGACCGGGCATGCCGTTCAGTGTGTTCATCCCGGCAATTTACCGGCTGCGGTCGCTCCGGCACAATGAGGACAATGACGCCCTCCCTGCCCCACGCCGCCAGTGCCGAACACCTCACTGAAGTGCTTCGCCGGAGTGGTGTTATGGGTAGCAGCCGGGTCTCTGGCGTCGTGGTCGACAAGCCGTTCCCCACCCTGCTATCGCTGGTTCAGCGGCTGCGCCTCACCTACGAAGGTGAAGCTGCCAGCGCGCCTGCGTCGATCATCTTCAAGACCGACTTGCCGAACCGCCCCGGCGTGAGTTGGGAAAGCGGCCGCAAGGAAGTCGCCTTCTATACCGACGTCGCCCCGGCAACGCCCGCGGGCCTGCTGCTCCGCTGCTTCGAGGCGCATCACGATACGGCAAGCGGCGCGTGGCACCTGCTGCTCGAAGACCTGACCGACTCGCACATGATAGCCACGCAATGGCCGCTGCCGCCGACGATCGGGCAAAGCGAGGCGATCGTTCGCGTCCATGCGCGTTTCCAGGCTGCGTGGTGGGACGATCCTCGCCTCGGCGAGACACCGAAGGCCGGCGAGGACTGGCTGAAAAACCTCACCGGGTCTTACGCGAAGTTCGCGGACCTGCTGGGCGACCGCCTGTCAGCGGAGCGACGCACTTTCTATGATCGGCTGTTCGACCAGGCTCCGCGCCTGCTGCAGCGCTATCGCACCCGTCGCAACGTGACGCTCGTACAGGGCGATTCCCATACCTGGAACTGCTTCCTGCCTCGCAGCTCATCGGACACCGCGAGGCTGTTCGACTGGGATTCCTGGCGCTCCACCGTCGGCGCGGAGGACCTCGCCTACATGATGGCGATGCACTGGTATCCGGACCTGCGCCAGCGGGCGGAGGGCCATCTGCTCGACTGCTACCATGCCGAGCTGATCGACCGCGGCGTAACGGGATACGACCGCTCCGCGCTGCAGGACGATTATCGACTGTCCGTCCTCTGGGCGACCATCCGGCCGATCTGGATGCAGTCCGCCGGGATTCCGCCCGTGATCTGGTGGAACCATCTCGAGCGCATTCACCTGGCCGCCGCCGATCTCGACTGCCGCGCGCTGCTGTCCGCGTGACACGTAGGGTCATTTGCGCGAGAGTTTGCGCATGATGAGCCCCGAGCAAAACGAGCTGATGACCCGCGTCGGTCCAGGCACGAAGTGTGGCGCCCTGATGCGCCATTACTGGCATCCCGTGGCCCTCGCCGACGAGCTTCCCGCCGAGCGTCCTGCCAAGCCCGTGCGCGTGCTGGGCCAGGATTTCGTGCTATTCCGTGACGAACGCGGCCGGCACGGGCTGCTCGACCGCGACTGCCCGCACCGCGGCGCCGACCTCGCCTTCGGCCGCCTGGAGGATGGCGGCCTGCGCTGCCTGTTCCACGGCTGGCTGTTCGATGTCGACGGCAAGTGCCTGGAGACGCCGGCCGAGCCCGAAGGCAGCGTGCTCTGCCAGCGTGTCCGCCAGCGCAGCTATCCGGTGGTTGTGAAGAACGGCATCGTCTTCGCCTATCTCGGCGAGGGAGAGGCGCCCGCCTTCCCGGACTTCGACTGTTTCCTCGCGCCTGGCACGCACGCCTTCGCCTTCAAGGGGCTGATCGAGTGCAACTGGCTGCAGGCGCTGGAGGTCGGCATCGATCCCGCGCACGCCTCCTACCTGCACCGCTTCTACGAGGACGAGGATACCGGCGCCGCCTACGGCAAGCAGTTCCGTTCCGCCTCCGCCGATTCCGAAATCCCGATGACGCGCCTGCTGCGCGAGTTCCCGCGGCCCAGGCTCGATGTCGAGGCGACCGACTATGGCTTGCGCCTCTTCGCGCTGCGCAAGCTGAACGAGCAGCACACGCATGTCCGCGTGACCAACCTCGTCTTCCCCTACGCCTTCGTGATCCCGATGAGCGCGGAGATGACGATCACTCAGTGGCACGTGCCGATCGACGATACGAGCTGCTACTGGTACGCGATCTTCACCAGCTTCGGTAAGCCGGTCGACCATGCCGCGATGCGCGAGCAGCGGCTGAAGCTCTACCAGCTTCCCGACTACCGCCCGCTGATCGGCCGCCACAACGACTACGGCTACAACGTCGCCGAACAGAAGAACCAGACTTTTACGGGCATGGGCTTCGACATCAACGTCCACGATCAGTGGGCGGTCGAGAGCCAGGGCCGCATCCAGGACCGCACGCGCGAGCATCTCGGCACGACCGACAAGGCCATCGTCGCATACCGCCGCATGCTGCTGTCGGCGATCGGCCAGGTCAGCCACGGCGAGCGGCCGATCATGTGGCTCGACCGCCAGCGCGCCGCCGCGATCCGCGGCCCTGTCGCGATCGACGGCATGGGGCCGACCGAAGGCTGGGAAGCCTACTGGAAGGATGTCGACGTGCGCCGCCGCCAATCGTCGAGTTGGGCGGCCGACACCGTCCCTCCGCTGGTCGCGTAAGCCATGACGCTGGTCGAGCGCGCCGGCCTCTGGACCGAGGACCGCAAGGCCGCGACGCGCGAGGCCGAGCGGCGCATGAAGGCCGGCGAAATGTCGGTCGTGCGCCTCGCCTTCGCCGACCAGCACGGCATTCTGCGCGGCAAGACGCTGGTCGCCTCCGAGGTCGATGCGGCGCTGAAGAACGGCGTCGGCTTCACGACCACCATGCTGCTGAAGGACACGTCGCACCGCACGGTCTTCCCGGTCTGGCAGCCGGGCGGCGGCTTCGGCATGAAGGAGCTGGAAGGCGCGGCCGATGTCGTCATGCTGCCCGATCCCACGACCTTCCGGGCGCTGCCTTGGGCGCCGCATTCCGGCTGGATGCTGTGCGATATCTACTTCGCCGACGGCCGGCCGATGCCGCTCTGCACGCGTCAGGTGCTGCGCAAGACACTCGGGGTGCTGGCTGATCGCGGCTACGATTTCTGCGCCGGTCTCGAAGTCGAATTCCATCTCTTCAAGCTGGAGAAGGCGAAGCTCGGCACCGGCGATGCCGGCCAGCCGGGTGAGCCGCCCGACGTGTCGCTGCTGAACCAGGGCTATCAATACCTGACCGAGCAGCGTTACGACGAGATGGATCCGATCCTCGAGATCCTGCGCACCAACCTCGTCGATCTCGGCCTGCCGCTGCGCTCGCTCGAAGTCGAGTTTGGGCCAAGCCAGGTCGAGTTCACCTTCCGCACCGGTACCGGACTCGATCCGGCCGACACGATGGTGCTGTTCCGCAGCGCCACCAAGCAGATCGCCCAACGCAACGGCTTCCATGCCTCGTTCATGTGCCGGCCCAAGCTCGCCAATGTGATGTCGAGCGGCTGGCATCTGCACCAGTCGCTGATCGATCGGAAGAGCCACGCCAACGCCTTCGTCGATGCCAACGAGCCGCTGTCTCCGACCGGCCAACATTACATGGCCGGCCTGCTCGAACACGCGCGCGCTGCCGCCGCGTTCAGCACGCCGACCTTGAACGGCTACAAGCGCTATCGCCCCTTCTCGCTGGCGCCCGACCGCGCCATCTGGGGCCGCGACAATCGCGGCGTCATGGTGCGCGTGCTGGGTGGCCCAGGCGATCCCGCGACCCATCTGGAGAACCGCGTCGGCGAACCGGCCGCCAATCCCTACCTCTACATGGCGAGCCAGATCGTCTGCGGCCTCGACGGGCTGGAGCGCACGCTCGATCCGGGACCATCGGCCGACACGCCCTACGAGGCCAAGGCGCCGCGGCTGCCGCGGTCGCTGGACGAGGCGCTCACGGCGCTGAAGGAAAGCAAAGTCCTGCGCGCCGGGCTGGGTGACTTCTTTGTCGACTACTACCTCCGCCTGAAGCAGGCCGAGATCGACCGCTTCGAGCTCGAGGTCAGCGACTGGGAGCAGCGGGAGTATTTCTCCCTGTTCTAGAAGTCCTTTCCGCTCCCCATATAGCGGGCATGTTCGACTTCGATCCCCTGCTCGTCGATGACGAGCGCCGCGATGCGGAGATACCTGGTATCCCGCGCGAAACCATCACCGATGACGCGCCCCTGTTCGACGCCTATTCGCAGGCCGTCGTGGATGTCGTTGACCTTGTCGGCCCCTCCGTCGTGCGGGTCGAGACGCCGGCCGATCCCGAGGCCAAGCGCCGCGGCGGCACCGGCTCGGGCGTCGTGATCTCGCCCGATGGGCTGGTGCTGACCAACAGCCATGTCGTGCAGGGCGCCTCGTCCGTGCGCCTGGCGTTGGCTGATGCGCGGACCGTGAAGGCGCGGGTCATGGGCAATGACCCGCACACCGACCTCGCCTTGCTGCGCATCGTCGATGACGTTTCGTTGCCGGCCGCGCGGCTCGGCAATTCCAAAGAGCTGAAACGCGGCCAGCTCGCGGTGGCGATCGGCAACCCGCTGGGCTTCGAATCGACGGTGACGGCCGGCGTCGTCTCGGCGCTTGGCCGCTCGCTGCGCGCCCAGACTGGCCGGCTGATCGACGACGTCATCCAGACCGACACCGCGCTCAATCCCGGCAATTCCGGCGGGCCGCTGGTCTCCTCGCGCGGCGAGGTGATCGGGATCAACACCGCGGTGATCGCCGGTGCGCAAGGCATCTGCTTCGCCGTCGCCAGCAACACCGCCAGCCATGTCGTCAGCGAGATCGTACGTCACGGCCGCGTGCCGCGCGCCTTCATCGGCGTCTCCGGCCAGACCGTGGTCTTGCCGCGCCGCCTCGCTTTGGCGCTGGGCCTCGCCCAGGCCCGTGGCGTCGCCCTCGACGCGGTCGAAGCCAAGGGCCCTGCTGCCAGGGCCGGCCTGGAGACCGGCAACATCGTGATCGCGCTCGACGGACAACCGGTCACGGGCGCCGACGATCTCGTGCGATTGCTGAGCGGCGCCCGCATCGGTATCGAGACGGCGCTGACCGTCATCGCCGGCGCCACTTTGCGCCGCATTTCCGTGATACCGGTCGAGCGCACCGGAGAACGCGAGACATGACCGCCATTGCCGTCGTCACGACTGTCGCCAGCCGCAAGGAGGCCCGTTCGCTCGCGCGCGCGCTGGTCGAAGCAAAGCTCGCCGCCTGCGCGCAGATCTCTCGGATTGACAGCGTCTACACCTGGAAGGGCGCGATCGAGGACGGCAAGGAATACCGCATCCTGTTCAAGACGCTCGACGAGCACTACCCCGCCGTCGAGCGCGCGATCCTCGACCTGCATCCCTACGAAGTGCCGGCGATCCATGCCTTCCCGATGATGCATGTCGCCCCGGCCTACGCCGCCTGGATCGAGGAGAGCGTGGCGGTCTAGGTCTGGCCGCCCTCCAGCATCTCGGTCCAGCGCTTCTGCAGTTCGTCCGGGCTCAGCACTTCCTTTGCGGCGGCAAGCGACCAGCGATAGCCGAATGGACAGGCGACCATGCCCGTGCGGTCGCCGTAGAACTGGTCCTGCACCGGCCGCACCAAGGTGGCGCCGGCAGCCAGCGCGCGCTCGACCGCCTTGTCGGCGTCGGGAACCTGGATACGGAAGGCGATGGGCGAGCCGCCGATCGATCCGGGGCTGCGGGCACCGAAGTCGGGATACTCGTCGTTCATCATCAGCACGCTATCGCCGATCTTGATCTCGGCGTGCCCGACACGACCGCCGGGCTCGACCAGCCGGAACAGCTCCACCGCACCGAAGGCCTTCACGTAGAAGGCGAGTGCCGCCTTCGCATCATGCACGGTCATGTGAGGCTGCACGGTCTGGCCCGTCTCCGTCTTTGCAGTCATGGCATCACCTGTGTTATATTACGTTACGTATCGTAACGTTAATAGATGTCCGGTCAAGACCCCTCTTCCGCAGTCGTGCGCGGCCGTCCCCGCGATCCGCGCACCCGTGCCGCGATCCTTATGGCGGCGCGCGGCCTGCTCGAACGCGGTGGCCTGACGGCCGTCACCATCGAGGCGATTGCCCAGAAGGCCGGTGTCAGCCGCCCGACGATCTATCGCTACTGGCCCAACGCCCCCGCGGTGGCGATGGCTGCGTTCCTAGAGACGACAGGCGCCGCCGACGCCGCAAAGTCACCCAGGACGGCCCTCGCCGCCCTGCGCGCCCAGCTCCATGCACTTGCCGATGCCTTCGCCGCACCCGCCGGGCGCAGCGTCGCCGCCATGGTGGCCGCCGCGCAGTCCGAGACCGAACTCGCCAAGGCTTTCCGCAATGAGTTCATCGCGCGCAACCGCGACGCCACGCGGGCGCTGCTGGAGCGCTGCATCGCCGACAAGGCGATCGCGCCGCCCGAGGACATGGAGGTTACGCTCGACCTCGTGTTCGGGCCGCTCTTCTACCGCCTGCTGATGGGGCACGCGCCGATTACGCGTGCCTTCGTCGATCAGCTTCTCGACGCGGTCATCCGCTCACCCGGCTGATCGCGGCCCCGGCTTCGCGGACCATCGCTGCGACCAGCTCGCCGGCGGGCATCTCGCGCGCCAGGGTCGGCGCCTGACCGCTCCACAGCGGCGTGAAGTCGGTCGAGCCCTTGGCCTCGGCCGGCCCACGCAAGGGCTGCGTCGCCTCGGCAGCCAGCGGGAAGGCGGGCGCGTCGGGACTCATGGGCCCGACCTCGCGCACGATACGGTTCACGATGCCGCGCGCGGGCCGGCCGGTGAACACGTTGGTGAGCGTCGTGCTGTTGTCGTTGGCCTGCTTGAGCGCGACGCGATGCAGCGCCACCGTCTTGGCCTCGGGCGTCAGCATGAAGGCCGTGCCGATCTGCGCGCCCGCCGCGCCCAGCGCCAGCGCCGCCGCAATGCCGCGGCCATCGCCGATGCCGCCCGCGGCGATCACCGGCACCTTCACGGCATCGACGACCTGGGGCACCAGCGCCATGGTGCCGGCCTGGCGCGCAATGTCGTCTACCAGGAACATGCCGCGATGGCCGCCGGCCTCGGCGCCCTGCGCGATCACCGCATCGACGCCCTCACCTTCCAGCCAGCGCGCCTCCTCTGCCGTCGTAGCCGAGCTGATGACCACGATCTTCGCAGCCTTGAGGCGCTGCATCAGCGTCCGGTCGGGCAGGCCGAAATGGAAACTCGCAACCTTCGGCTTGAATTCCAGCACGAGATCGCAGGCCGCGGCATCGAAGGCGGCCCGCGAGGGCCCCTTGGCATCCGGCGCCACGCCGAGTTCGCCGTAATAGCCGGCAAGTTTCTTGCGCCACGCAGCGTCGCGCGCGGCGTCGACCGTCGGCGGCTTGTGCACGAAGAAGTTCACGTTGAACGGTCGGTCCATCCCCTGCTTCACCGCCTGGAACTCCTGGCGCAGACCGTCCAAGGTCAGCATCGCGCCGGCGATGGAGCCGAGCGCCCCCGCCTTCGAGGTCGCGATTGCCATCTGTGGCGAGGTCACGCCGGCCATCGGCGCCTGCAGGATGGGGTGCTCGATGCCAAAGAGGTCGAGAAGGCGGCGGTCCTGCCAGTTCATGGCTGTTCTCCTTGTTGCGCGCGCAGTCTAGGCCACGCCGGGGCATTCCAATCAGTGATTTATACTAATCGATGCCATCTGTTATTATGATGCCATGGATGCCAAGGACCTGGCCACTTTCGAGGCCGTCGCTCGCCTGGGTGGGATGGGCCGCGCCGCGCGCGAGCTGAACACCGTTCAATCCAATGTCACGCAGAGGGTGCGACGGCTCGAGGAGGCGCTGGGCGTCTCGCTGTTCGAGCGCAGCCGTGCCGGCGCCCGCCTGACGCCAGCCGGCGAGCGGCTGATGCCCTATGCCACCCGCGTCGATGCACTGCTCGACGAGGCCGGCCGCGCCGCCCGTGACGACGGCGCACCGCACGGCACGCTCACCGTCGGCTCGCTGGAAACGACGGCGGCGCTGCGGCTCTCGCCCCTCCTCGCCTCCTATGTGCAGGCGCATCCCGGCGTCGACTTCGTCCTGCGCACCGGCACGACGGCGGAGATGGTCGAGCGCGTGCTGGATCGCGAGCTGGAAGGCGCCTTCGTCTGCGGACCGGTCGTGCACCCTCAGCTCATTGCGCTGCCGGCCTTCACCGAGGAACTGACCCTGCTCAGTTCTCCGATCGAGTCGTCCCTGGCGGCGGTCCTGCAACAACCCGACCTGCGCCTCGTCATCCTGCGGGCCGGCTGCTCCTATCGGCAGCGGCTGGAGGAGGTGCTGGCGCGGCGCGGTGTCGTGGGCCTGCGCCGCCTGGAGTTCGGCACGCTCGAAGCGATCCTGGGCGCCGTCGCGGCCGGACTTGGCGTCACGCTGATGCCGCGTGCCCTGATCGGCCCCGCCTGGCGCGGCGGACAGATCCGGGCGCATCGCTTGCCCGCCACGGAAGCCCGAGTGCAGACTGTCTTCGTCCGCCGCCGCGACATGCTTCCTTCCAGCGCCCTGCTGGCCTTCCAGAAACACGTGACCAAGAGGCAACCGAGATGATGCGCGGCAGCACCACGATCTTCACCGTCAAGGATGCAACGGCGAGCCTCGCCTACTATCGAGACTGCGTCGGTTTCGACGTCGCGTTCGAGTACGGCACGCCGACCTTCTATGTCGGCCTGTGCTCGGGCGAGGTCTCGCTGCACCTGATCGCGGCCGCGCAGGCACCTCGTCCACCCGGCCACGCTGCCGTCAGCATCTATGTCGACGATGTCGACGCAGTGCACGCCGATCTCGTGCGTCGCGGCGCCAGGATCCTCAATGCGCCGAAAGACCAGGATTACGGGCTGCGAGACTTCGGCATTGCGGACATCGACGGCAACATGATCTTCTTCGCCATGGAAACGAAGTAGCGTTGAGCGAGGGTTGAGATGGAGCTTTGGCAGTACGACGCGACCGATCTGGCGCGATTGATCCGCACGGGACAGGCATCGGCGCGGGAGGCCGTCGATTCCGTCCTCGCACGCCTGCACAAGGTCAATCCCGCGATCAACGCCGTGGTGCGCGTGCTGGAGAGCGAAGCCCGCGCCGAGGCCGAGACGGCCGACGCTGCCCGCGCGCGCGGCCATGCCCTGCCGCCGCTGCACGGCGTGCCGGTGACGACCAAGATCAACGTCGACCAGGCCGGCCTGCCGACCGACAATGGCGTGATCCCGCTAAAAGACCTGATCGCGCAGGAAGACAGCCCGGTCGTTGCCAACCTGAAGCATGCCGGCGCGATCATCGTGGGCCGGACCAATGCGCCCGCCTTCTCGATGCGCATCTTCTCCGACAATGCCCTGCACGGCCGCACCCTGAACCCGCGCGATCCCAGCGTGACGCCGGGCGGGTCGAGTGGCGGCGCGGGAGCGGCGACGGCGACCGGCATCGGCGCGATCGCGCACGGCAACGATATCGGCGGCTCGGTCCGCATTCCGGCCTATTGCAACGGTGTGGTCGGACTGCGCACCGGCTTCGCCCGCGTCCCCTCCTTCAATCCCACGGGCGTCGCCTCGGGCCGCCCGATCGGCGCCATCCTGATGGCGACGCAGGGTCCGCATACCCGCACGGTGCGCGATGCCCGTCTCGCCCTCGAGGTGATGGCGCGCGGCGACCGGCGCGACTGGCGCTGGAACGACGTGCCGATGCGCGGCGCCCCTCCCGCCCGTCCGATCAAGGTCGCGATCGTGCCGGAAGTGCCCGGCGGCAAGAGCCATCCCGCCCAGGTCGCCGCCGTGCGGCTGGCCGGCAAGCATCTCAAGGGCGCGGGCTACGTCGTCGAGGAGGTGCTGCCGCCCGACATCGAGCGCTGCGTCGAGCTGTGGCACCAGATCTGCGTCACCGACGTGTTCGGCGGCCTGTGGCCGGTCATGCAGAAGATGGGCGATCCGGATGGAATCGCGGCCATGCAGGCTTGGCTCTCCATCCACAAGCCGGTCGATCTCGCCACCTATGTCTCGGCCCTGACCGAGCGCGAGGCGATGCTGTTCAAGTGGATGACCTTCATGCAGCAATGGCCGCTGGTCATCTTCCCGACGCTGTGCGACCTGCCGCCCAAGCAGGTGGCCGACATCACGCCCGACGGCCAGCGCGGCGTGCTGGAATCGATGCGCTCCGCCCTGGTGGCTCCGCTGTTCGGCCTGCCCGGTCTCGCCGTTCCAGTCGGCAGTCACGGCAAGCTGCGCACCGGAGTCCAGATCATGGCGATGCGCAACCGCGAGGATCTCTGCCTTGATGCCGGCGAGGTGATCGAGGCGGCTGAAGGTATCGTGACTCCGATCGACCCTGTCGGCGCCTAGGCATCCTGACCATCAGTCGCGCGGCGGCAGATCGATCTTGAGGTCGCGCAACTTCTGTTCGAGGACCGGAATACCCGCGGGGTTGCCGTTCTTGCACTGGTCGAGCGCCATGCTGGTCTCGACCCCGCTTTGGGTGGCGCCGCGCGTACTTCCCCGGTTTACCACGAGGTCTTCGTACTTCGCGGCCAGGGCCTTGCAATAGGCCGCATCGCCGGGGGCGGCCGAGGCCGCCATCGGCGACGCCAGGACCAGGATCGAAATCAGCAGTTTCACACTGTTTTTCATCAGCCGAACATGACGATCCCACCTGACGGGCGCCTGACGTCGGCTATTTGATGATCTCGCGGAAGATGCACTTCTCGACACCCTCGCCCGACACCGCGACACGCTTGGACCATTGCCAGAGCGGGTTCCAGTAGGACTCGATCAGCGTATCGACGGCCTTGCGATCGTCGACGATGTAGCCGAACTCCTGCAGGTTCACCGGGTACATATTGTCGGAGCCGATGTAGAAGATCCGGTCGTCGACCATCCAGAGCTTGGAATGGTTGGCGATGGTCTTGTTGCCCGGCCACGAATCGTCCGGCCCGAAGCGGAAGGACGTCAGGTGGAAGCGGCTGCACAGCATCGCGTTCACCGGATCGGGTCCCTTGCGGATGGCGTAGCGCGACCGCGGATCGGCCGTGTCGATCCGCTTCTGCACATTGTCCTTAATGCGCTTGGCCAGCGCCTGCAGCGGCACGTCGTTGTAGTACGGGCTGCCGCCATTGCCGAACGAGCCCGGATTGGACAACACGACATAGACGTCGCCGTCGCGCTCCATCAGGTCGATCATCTCGTCGAGCGCGCTTTCCGGGAACAGCGTGTCGGAGCGGCCCAGCCGGAAGCCGAGATCCTGCTGCGAGATGCGGATGGTCTTGCGGGAAGCGGCGAACATCAGGTCGCGCGCCAGCTCGCTCTGGTTGGCGAAGCCGTCGGTGATGCCGGCGCCCAGCCGGCCGATGCCCATGATCTCGACACTGCCCGTGCCGACCGCCGCGCGACGCGTTGCCAGCGCGGAGGGGCAGCGTTGACCGAACTCGCTCTCGCCGGGCGCGTAGCTCACCAGCGAGATCGAATCCTTGTAGTTGAGATTGCTGCAGACGTAGCTCCACAGTCGGTCGGCGAAACGCGACGCGCTGGCCGCCGCCGGTCCCCTCACCTGCATCGAGAGATCGTGCACGGGATTGTCGGTGAGATAATCTTCGGTCCACAGATTGTGCCCGCCGACGATGGCCTCGCGACCATCCACGACGATGAACTTGCCGTGGTTCCACGAGAAGCTGTTGCAGGATTCGAGGACCGTGCAGGTCCGCATCGCCGAGACGCTGACGGTGACCCGCGAGCCCGGGATGTCACGTGCCGTTTCCACCAGCTCCTTCAGGAAAGCCTCGGCGTCGACGCCTTTCGGCGGGAACTGCCCGACAAGGACACGCACTTCGATCTGGCGACGGCTGAAGGCCAGTTCGGCGATTGCAGCCCTGAGCGCCGCCGTGAAGCGTCCGGTCGGTGCCGGCTGGAGCTCGACGATGTCCACGCTCTGGCGGGCACTGGCGACCAGGTCGTGGATGCGGAGCGGCAGCGCATCCGAATGTCCCAGGCAGACCTTCCGCGCGGCGGCGCGCAGGCCGGGCGTGCGCGGCCAGATCGCGGTGCAGGTTCCGCCCTTGCAGTCGGCATCCGTGCTGCAGACCGGCAGGGAGATGTCGGGCTCGCAATCCTTGCAGCCCATTTCGAACCAGGTGAGATCGTCGGCCCGGCGGCCCCAGCGGTTGGGCGTCTGCACCAGCCAGTCGACCAGCAGGCCGTTGCCGCGCGTGAGATCGTAGGTGATGCCGGCGAAGGACCCTGTGGGATCACTCTTGGCAAGCTCTCGCTGGAGCTGCTGCAGCGGATCGGGCGCGGCAAGATCGGGCGGGCGGATATCGCGCTCCTTCACCAGAGCCACGATGGAGGTTGACGATCGCAGGATGCCGAAATCGCGCTCGGCCTGACTGTCGCCTACCGCACTGCTGGGCAGGTCTCCGCTGCAGGATCCGACCACGGCCAGGACCAGCAGCAACACGAAGCGTCTGAACATGGACAGGGACATAATCGGGTCCCAGACTGCGGCGCAATCACAGCTTCGCGAGAAACGGAATTTACAATGGGTGAAACGCTCCTCCAGACCACCGTCGTCGGTTCCTACCCCCAGCCGGACTGGCTGGTGGACCGCCAGATGCTGAGCAAGGGCGTGCCGCGGACGCGCGTGAAGGAACTGTGGCGCGTCTCCGAGCCGTACCTGGAACAGGCACAGGACGACGCCACGCTGCTGGCCATTCGCGACATGGAGCGTGCCGGCATCGACATCATCACCGACGGCGAGATGCGGCGCGAAAGCTATTCCAACCGCTTCGCGACGGCGCTCGAAGGAATCGACAACGAGAACCCGGCCGAGATCGTGAATCGTACAGGCAACCGCACGCCGGTGCCGCGGGTCGTCGGCAAGATCCGCCGGACCGGCCCGGTGGAGTTGCGCGACATGCAGTTCCTGCGCGCCAATACCGACCGGCTGGCCAAGATCACCCTGCCCGGCCCCTTCACCATGGGCCAGCAGGTTAAGGACGAGTTCTACAAGGACGCCGAGGCGATGTGCATGGACTATGCCGCCGCCGTGAACGAAGAGGCGCACGATCTGGTCAAGGCCGGCGCCGACGTGATCCAGCTCGACGAGCCGTGGCTGCGCAACAATCCCGAGGAAGCCAAGCGCTACGCGGTGAAAGTGATCAACCGCGCCCTGCAGGGCATCACCGTGCCGACCGTCGTACATCTCTGCTTCGGCTATGCCGCCGTCGTGACCGGCCTGAAGCCCACCGGCTATTCCTTCCTGCCGCAACTCTCCGACACGATCGCCCAGCAGATCTCGATCGAATCGGCCCAACCCAAGCTCGACCTCGGCGTCCTGAAGGATCTCGCGCCCAAGAAGGTGATGCTGGGCGTCATCGACCTTAGCGATCCCGAGGTCGAGACTCCGCAGAAGGTCGCCGACCGCATTCGCGCCGGGCTGAAGCATATCGGGCCGGACAAGCTCCTGCCCGCGCCCGATTGCGGCATGAAATACCTGCCGCGGGCCACGGCGTTCGGAAAGCTCAAGGCCTTGAGCGAGGGTGCCGCAATCGTCCGCCGGGAGCTCGCCTAGCCCGGGCCCTCAGAACGGCAGGCCGACGTAGTTCTCGGCGAACACCTTCTGGCAGGCCGGCGAGGACACCAGGTAGTCGATCTCGGCCCGCTGCATCTGCTCGGCAAAGCTCCTCTCCGGATGCACCTTGTGCATCAGCAGGGTCAGCCACCACGAGAAGCGCTCGGCTTTCCACACGCGCGCCGACGCCTGGTCGCTGTAGGTGCCGAGCAGCGTGCTGTCGTTTCGGGCGTAATGCGCGGCGAGCGCACGCGACAGATAGTGGATGTCGGAGGCCGCCAGGTTCAGGCCCTTCGCGCCTGTCGGGGGCACGATGTGGGCGGCGTCGCCGGCGAGGAACAGCCGGCCGTGCCGCATCGGCAGGCAAACAAAGCTGTGCAGCCCCGTAATGCTCTTCTCGAGCGCGGGTCCTGTGGTGACATGCGGCGCGACGTCGGGACCGAGCCGCCGCTTCAGCTCATCCCACAGCCTGTCGTCTGGCCAGTCCTCCAGCTTCTCGTGCCGGCCGCACTGGATGTAATAGCGGCTTCGCGTATGGGAACGCATCGAGGCCAGCGCAAAGCCGCGCGAATGGCTGGCGTAGATCAGCTCCTCGCTACACGGCGGCACGTCGGCCAGGATGCCGAGCCAGCCGAACGGATAGTCCTGCTGATACGCGTGGAGGCTCGACGCAGGCACGGACGAACGGCTCACGCCCCGGAAACCGTCGCAGCCCGCAATGAAATCGCAGACCAGTTCATGCTCGACGCCATCGACCCGATAGGTCAGTCGCGGCCGATCCGTCTCGAACTCATGCAAGGTGACGTCCGCCGCGTCCCAGACGATCGGTCCATCGCCTGCCAGGCGCGCCGCGATCAGGTCCTGCACGACCTCGCTCTGGCCGTAGACGGTGATGGTCTTGCCCGTGAGCCCGGCGAGGTCGATGCGAAAGCGCCCACCGTTGAGTCCGAGCTCGACCCCCTCGTGGACCAACCCCTCGCGGTGCAGGCGCTCGGCGACGCCCGCCTCCTCCAGAAGCCCGACGGTGCCGTGCTCGAGGACGCCGGCGCGGACGCGGGCTTCGACGTAGTCCCGCGTCCTGGCCTCGAGGATGACACTCTCGATCCCGTTCAATTTCAGCAGGCGCGCCAGCAGCAATCCTGCCGGCCCCGCGCCGATGATCCCCACTTGCGTGCGCTGCTGACGTGCCATTCGCGTCCTCTTCAGGCCTGGGAACTCGATTTGCAGGCGAGTATGCCGTACTCGCGCCGGCCTGTGATCGGCTCGATGTTCATGGTCTGCGGCGGCTTGACCGACCGCATCCAGGCATCGACCAGCTGCCCGTTCGAAGCGGCGTCGAAGAAGAGGCAGCCGCTGCGGGAGCCGACCACTCTGGAAATCCAGGCCTCCTGCTCCGACCGCAGCCAGAGGCTGTTCTTCGGCGAGGTGATGCCCGAAAGCGACCGAAGTCCCCCCAGAAAGTAGAAAGTGTCGGGATGCGCGACGAGCTCATCGAACCTGTAGGTTCCCAATTCGACAGGGCGGCCCTTCAGGCGATCGCGCAACAGGCGGAAAAACTCTTCCGCCTCCGCAAAATCCGGATGATTGCGGAAGTCTCGCTGCACCCCGGCAAGCGGCGAATAGAGGCCGGCGAGATCGGAAACCTCGCCCCGATGGCTGCGCAACTGCCCGTAGAGATCGAGCACCGCCGCCGACTCGCGCCAGACGCCGCCAAGCCCCGCCACCCGCCGCTCGACCTCGGCCCGTCCGGAAATCGCGGCCTCGGCGATCACGGCCAGCGACACGACCAGCAGCGCGGTCCGGGCATTTCCCGGGGCAAGGCAGCGCCAACAGAAGACCGGCAGCATCAGCAGGAACAGCGGCAGCAGGAACGAAGGCCCCGCCAGATGCGACGTGTCGGAGCGCAGCAGCGAAAACAGGTGCAGCACGAAGGCGCCAACCGCCACGCCCGCGAACCTCCGGCAGAACGCCCGGGTCCGCTCGTCGGCCAATGCCCACCTCCGCCCGAGAAACGCGGCCAGCAGCCCAACACCGAGCAGGAGCAGGAACACCAGAGCATAGGTGAGGATGAGTTCCCTGAACTCTCCAGATGCCCGCATATCCGTTTCCAGCCGACCGTCCACGATGTTCCAGGTGAACTGCAGACCGAGATTGTCCGACCATATCGAGTTGGAGACGCCGGCCATCACCAGGCCCGACTTTGCATTCGCGAGCGCGACCACCTCGAAGACGTGCGACGGCCCCACCAAGGCTGAAACGAGCGCGACGAAGGTCATGCCGGCCGCCAGGACGCACAGGCCCGCGAACCTCGCGAGTCGCTTCACTGCCATCCCGGACGCAGGTCCGAAGAGGGTAAGCGAGAAGACGAGAACGAGAAGTCCGCCGCTCAGGTTTTCCTGACTGAGGAAGCCGCCCGCCCCCCAGAGTATTCCTGCCGCCACCGGCGCTACCCAGCCACGCCGCGCCGCCCCCTCGCCCAGCAGCAACAAGGCCAGCCACAAGGACAGGATCGGGATCGCCATCCACCGCGTGAGCACCGCCCATCCCGCCAGATCGATCCTCTCGGCGGGGCTCGGCCAAAGAATCCAGCCGACGAGCCCGGCAACGGCCCAGCCGAAGCCCAGAAACTGCTGCACGACGACGAAGAAGACAATGACGCAGACGACGTTGAGCAGGAGGTTGGCAGCCAGGAAGCCGTGGTTGCTGAAGTGTACGAAGTCCGTGAGAGCGGCCAGCAGCAACTGGTTGCCCGGTCCGTACTGGGTCTGCGCCTCCAGGTACGGCGTTGCGCCAAGCTTGATCTGCTGCAGCGCGCTCAGGTGGACGTGCGAGTGGATGTCGTAGAACTTCGCCAGGCCGTTGCCGCCGACCACCTCGGCACCGCGCAGCGCCGGAAGGCCGAGCCAGCAAAAGGCCAGCACCACGATCCCGAGCATGCCCAGGAGCCGCACGGGCCATGTCACCGAGGTTTCCGTGGCCGAGGTCATCGCCGCCGTCGGGCGAACGGCGGCCGGGGTGCCCTGCACGAAGGCCACCCAGAGCCAGTGGAAGGCAATGAAGGCCGCAATGCCGAGATAGCCGAAGATCAGCGGCCGCTTGTCCATGCGGCCCCACTCGACGACATTGTCTTGTGGTGAGATGCCGCCTGCGGGCGCCACCGCCAGATAGCAATAGGCTGCAATGGCACCCAGAAGCCCCACGCTATAGAGCAGCGAGCCGCTCCCCTCCCCGCGCCGTCTTGCAACCTGATGGACGAGGGCCAGCGCCACGGCCACTGTCGCGACGCCGGCAAGCAGAAACTCGAATCTCGATTCGAGGACAGCGACCTCGAGGATCAGCACCACCGCCGCGACGAGGCAGATCAGACCCTGGATCGCCGTCACGACCGGGCCGTGGCCAGCAGGAGATTGCCGATGCCGAGATGGTTCACGCCGGTCTCGACGGCATGCAAGGCGTTGGCGGGGCCCAGGCCGAATACAGCGGCAAAGGGCGCGAGACCCAGGGCCGTCTTGACCGAGACATCGCCATAGCCGGCCGAGGAGAGATGGGCCGCGAGCAGGCCTCGCCGGTACTTGTTGATGTGCTGCTCGATGTAGCTCACCGGCGACAAGGCATTGACGCCGAGTTCGATGACCGGCCAGAGCGACCTGTAGTTGGGTGTCGTCACGACCAGGACGCCGCCGGGCGACAGAAGCGCCCGCGCCTCGGACAGCAGCCGGATCGCCGCCGCCGGCGTCAGGTGCTCGATCAGTTCGACAACCGTCACCGCGTCGAAGCGCTCGCCGGCATCGAACAGGCCGGCCAGCGACCAGGTTGAAAAGCGATGCGTCGCGCTTCCATAGGTCCGGGTCGCGTAGTCGATCTGCGCGGCGCTGATATCGATGCCCAGCGCCTCGATGCCCGGCAGATAATTGCCGACGAACGTGCCGGGGCCGCAGCCGATATCGAGCACCCGGCGGGGACTACCCAGGTGAGCCGCGACCGTCCGGAATTTCAGGTCGTGCCAGCAATAGCGTACGCCGAACTTCCGCTGATAGACCTTGTCGTAGAATCCCGCCGGGATCCTGGTTTCATAGTCGTAGACGGCGTCTTCCATCGCTTCTTGTCGGGGTCTCGTGGACTCGCATACAGACGGGCCGAAAGGGCAACCGCCCGCAAGACCATCGGGAATCTCTTGGACCGCGGCAGGGGAAGTGGCAAGAGCCCGTCAACGGGCAAGCTGCCCTTTGAGCACCGTGCCGGCATAGGCGCCGGTCGCCTCGCCGTCCTGGAAGGCCACGGCGCCGTTCACCAAGGTCGCCTTGATGCCCTCGGCCTTCTGCACCAGCCGGCGCGCGCCGCCGGGAAGGTCGCGCTCGACGGTTGGCAGGCAGGGCCGGATGCCGTTCTCCTCGAACAGGACGAGATCGGCCTGGTAGCCCTCGCGCACGAGGCCCCGGCCCTTCATTTCCCAGGCCACGGCATTGTCGTGCGTGATCTTCTTCACCGCCTCTTCAAGGGTGAAGGCGCCGCGCTTGCGCACCCAGTAGCTGAGGAGATGAGTCTGCAGCGACGAGCCCATCTCCTGCGCGACGTGCGCGCCGGAGTCCGAGAAGGTTGCCAGGGTGCGCGGATGCTTCAGGATGCCGAGCACGTCGTCCGGCGTCTCGTTGACCAGCGGCTGGACGTAGACCTGGTTCTCGTTGGCCAGCGACAGGTCGATCATGACTTCGACCGGATGCTGCCCGCGCGACCTGGCCAGGTGCTCGACCGTGGGATCGTCCCAGTCGACGCCGTTCAGGGCGTACAGGTTGGAATAGTCCGGCTTGCGCGGGTCGGTGGTCGCCGCACCGCCGCCCTGAAAGACGTTGTCGCGCGGCTTCATCCGCTCCTCGGCCGCCACCAGCTCACGCCGTACCTCGGGATCGGCCAGCCGGCGCTTCTGCTCGTCCATCGGCAGGTCGCGAACCTTGCGCCATGCCGGCAGTACATCGAACGGCAGGTAAGATTTCAGCGAGAAGATCGCGTTGATCGACCGTGTCGTGCCTTGGCCGAACATGCGGCCGCCGGCGGCCACGGTCTCGTCGATGTAGCGCGTCTGGTAGGCCCAGCCCGTCGGGTCATCGCCCTGCTTCGTGGCCAGCACGCCGAACATGACCGGACGCCTGTAGGCAAGTGCCAGTTCACGCAGCCGCGCGAGGAAGGCCCGATGCGCCGGGCCGCTCGCAATGTCCGGCCCCACCTGAAAAATGCCGGCATCGAGCTCGGCCATCGCCGCCAGGATGCGGTCGATCTCCTCCCATTCGGCGATACGGCTGGCGACCGGCGTGTTGTCTGGCGTCACGTGCGTGGAGGCGCGCGAGCTGGAGAAGCCCATGGCGCCGGCCTTCAGTGCTTCCTTCACGAGACCGGCCATGCGGACCATCTCGTCCTCGGTCGCCTTTTCCGTGAAAGCCCGTTTGCCCATCGCATACATGCGCAGCGCCGAATGGCCGATATACATGCCGTAGTTGATGGCCTTGGGCAGGCGTTCGACGGTCTGGAGATATTCCGGGAAGGTCTCCCAGGTCCAGTCGATGCCGGCCGCCATCGCCTCGGTCGGGATGTCCTCGACGGCCGAGAGGCATCGCGCATAGAGGTCGCGATCCTCCGGCTTGCAGGGCGCCAGGGCGAAGCCGCAATTGCTCATCACCACCGACGTGACGCCGTGCCAACAGGAGCAGCTTCCCAGCGGGTCCCAGGCGACCTGCGCGTCCATGTGCGTATGGCCGTCGATGAAGCCCGGCGAGACGATCAGCCCGTCGGCGTCGATGGACTTCGCTGCGGGTGCGGTGATGCGCCCGATCTCGACGATCCTGCCGTCCTTGATGCCGATATTGGCCGTGAAGCGCTGGGCGCCCGAACCATCGACGACCGTGCCGCCGCGGATGACGAGATCGTGGGCCATCACAGGCGATCCTTGTTCTCGACGATCTTCCAGTAGGTGTCCTTGGCGGAGATCTTGCCGCCGCGGAACGTGTAGATATCGCAGCCCTGGTAGTTCAGGTCCTCGCCGTCGGCGCCCTTGCCTTTGACCATCCAGACCGAGATCGCCCGATTGCCGGCGTAGATGTACTCCTTGTGGTCCCAGCGCATGTCGGGGATCACCTTGAAGCGCTCGGCGAGCGTCTTGCGGATCGTCTCCTTGCCCTTGAGCGTGCGCCCTACGGGCTCCGGCCCGCGCGCCAGCCAGAAGGTGGCGTCGTCGGTGAAGTGGGAAACGATGCGATCGACGTCGCGGCTGTTGAAGGCAGCGGAGATCGCCTTCATGAGCTCAGGCGTGGCGATGTCGGTATTTGCGGCTGTAACATCCGGCATACGAAACCTCCCTATCTCGCTTTTGTCGACGATTGCAGGCTTCTCCCCCTCCGGCAAGCCGACCGACACAACCGGCTGCATCCGTGCTAGCGTGGCCGCAATAAACGGGGAAACGCCAAGTGTACGACTACATCATCGTCGGCGGCGGGTCGGCAGGCTCGGTCATGGCCAATCGGCTGTCCGCCCGCAGCGCCAACAAGGTGCTGCTGTGCGAGGCCGGTCCGGACACGCCGCCCGGCCAGGAGCCGAAGGAAATCGCCGACAGCTATTCCGGCACGGCGTATTTCGACCCGCGTTTCCACTGGACCGACCTCAAGGTCCACACCCAGGTCGTCAGCCACAACAACCCGCAGGAGAACCGCCCGCCGCTGCGCAAGTACGAGCAGGCGCGCGTGCTGGGTGGCGGCTCCTCGATCAACGGCCAGATGGCCAACCGCGGCGCGCCGACCGACTATGCCGAGTGGGAAAGCCGCGGCGCCGCCGGCTGGGGCTGGAACGAAGTCCTGCCCTATTTCAAGAAGGTCGAGCGCGACCTCGATTTCGACGGGCCGTTTCACGGCAAGGACGGCCGCATTCCCGTGCGCCGCATCCCGCGCGAGAAGTGGGCGGGCCACGCCCAGGCGGTCGGCAAGGCGTTCGAGGCCAAGGGCTTCAAGTACCTGCCCGACCAGAACGGCGAATTCGTCGACGGCTACTTCCCCGTCACCCATTCCAACGCCGAGGAGCGGCGCGTTTCGGCCGCGATGGGCTATCTCGACGCCGAGACCCGCAAGCGCGCCAACCTCACCATCTCGACCGACACCCAGGTCATGTCGCTGCTGTTCGAGGGCACGCGCTGCGTCGGCGTCACGGCGCGGGTGGCAGGCAAGGAGCAGGAATTCCGCGGCCGCGAGATCATCCTCTCGAGCGGCGCCATCCATTCCCCGGCGCACCTGATGCGTGCCGGCATCGGCCCGGTCGGCCAGCTCGCCGAGCTGGGCATTCCGGTGGTCTCCGCCCTGCCGGGCGTCGGCCAGCGCCTGATGGATCATCCGTCGATCGCGCTGTCGTCTTTCATCAAGCGTAGAGCGCGCCTGCGCGAGCATACGCGGCGCCATATCCATGTCGGCCTGCGCTATTCGTCGAACCTGCCGGGTATTCCCAAGGGCGACATGTTCGTGGCCGTGGTCAGCAAGTCGGCCTGGCATGCGATGGGCAAGCAGATCGCCTCGCTGCTGACCTTCATCAACAAGACCTATTCCGAGACCGGCCAGGTCAAGCTCACCTCGCGCGACTGGCGCAGCGAGCCGCTCGTCGAGTTCAACCTGCTGTCCGACAAGCGCGACCTCGACCGGCTGATGAGCGGCTTCAAGTTGATGGCCGCGGTGCAGATGACCGATGCGCTGCGCCAGGTCACCGACGCGCCCTTCCCCGCCGCCTACAGCGACCGGGTGCGCCAGATCGGTGTGGTCAACACCAAGAACAAGTGGCTGACCCGCTTCGTGGCGACCTTGCTCGACGGGCCGGCGGCGCTGCGCCGCTACATGATCGACAATTACGTGGTCGAGGGCTTCACCTTCGACCAGGTGATGAACGACGACGACGCCCTTGAGGCCTTCGTGCGCAAGGCGGCGATCGGCGTGTGGCATGCCTCCTGTACCTGCCGCATGGGCCGCGACGACGATCCGATGGCCGTGGTCGACACACAGGGCCGGGTCCGCGGCGTGCAGGGACTGCGCGTGGTCGACGCCTCGATCTTCCCGGTGGTGCCCTGCGCCAACACCAATTTCCCCACCTTGATGACGGCTGAGAAGATCTCGGAAGCCGTCCTCGCCGGACACTGAGGAGCAGTCACATGTCGGTCGTATTGGGTAGCGGCGAGCACCGCTATCGTGTGGTCGAGAACTGGGCAAAATTGCCCGACGGCTTTGAGTTCCGCGATGTCGCCGCCGTGGCGTGCGACAGCAAGGACCGCGTCTACGTCTTCAACCGCAGCGAACACCCGATGATGGTGTTCGACAAGGAAGGCAACTTCCTGCGTTCCTGGGGCGAAGGCCTGTTCAGCCGCGCCCATGGCATCCACATCGACAGCGACGACAATCTCTACTGCACCGACGACGGCGACCACACGGTCCGCAAGGTCTCGACCGACGGCAAGGTGCTGATGACGATCGGCGTGCCCAACCAGCCCGCGCCGTTCCTAAGCGGCAAGCCGTTCAACCGCTGCACCCACACCGCCCTCTCGCCCAAGGGGGAGATCTACGTCTCCGACGGCTACGGCAACAGCCGCGTCCATAAATACTCGCCCGACGGCAAGCACCTGATGTGCTGGGGTACGACCGGTACCGATCCCGGCGAGTTCAACATCGCGCACAACATCGCCACCGACGAGGATGGCTGGGTCTATGTCGCGGACCGCGAGAACCATCGCGTGCAGGTGTTCGACGGCAACGGCAAGTACGAGGCCCAGTGGAACAACATGCACCGGCCTTGCGCGCTCTATTGCTGCGGTGGCGCCAAGAACCCGACCTTCATCATCGGCGAGCTGGGCCCCGGCATGCCGGTGAACACCAAGCACACCAATCTCGGCCCCCGCCTGTCGATCGTCGACAGCAAGGGCAAGACCCTGGCCCGACTCGGCGGCCAGGACGGTCCCGGCCACGAGACCGGCCGATTCCTGTCGCCGCACGGGCTGGCGGTCGACTCGCGCGGCGACATCTATGTCGGCGAAGTGAGCTACACCAACTGGCCGAGCACCTTCCCCGGCACTCCCGTGCCGAAATACCTGCGCTCGTTGCAGAAACTCGAGAAAGTCGTCTGAGGAGAATGGTTATGGTTGAACGCGTACTCGTCGTCGGACCCAAGGACACGCTGTCGATGGTCGACGACCTCGCCCCCAAGGGCTACGAGATCATCAAGGCGCTGCACAATTCGCCGGAGCAGAAGGCCGCCCTGCCCGGCGCCCATTATTTCATGGGCTTCATCCAGCAGTATGTGACGCCGCAGCTCTTCAAGGATGCGCCGAACCTCAAGCTCATCCAGATGCTGAGCGCCGGCTACGACCGTGCCGACCTCGAAGCGGCCCGCAAGAGCGGCGTACCGCTGTGCGCAAATGGTGGCGCCAACTCGGTCGCCGTCTCCGAGCATGCGATGCTGCTGATGCTGTCGGTCTCGCGCCGGCTGATCACCCAACACAACAATGTCACGGCCGGCCGCTGGCATGGCAACTCGCCGCCGACCGTCCACGAGGTGCGCAACCGCGTGCTGGGCATCGTCGGCCTCGGCACGATCGGCAAGAAGGTCGCCAAGCTGGCGCTCGCCTTCGGCATGATCGTCCACTACTACGACATCGCGCGCCTCAAGGAGGAAGAGGAAGACGCGCTGGGCGTCCGCTTCCGTCTGCTGCCCGAGATCCTGAAGCACTCGGACATCATCTCGCTGCACGTGCCGTTGAACGACTCGACCCGCCACATGATCGGCAAGGACGAGCTCGCCGCCATGAAGAAGTCGGCGATCATCGTGAACACCTCGCGCGGCCCGGTGATCGACGAGAAGGCGATGACCGCCGCCCTCTCGGCCGGCAACCTGTTCGGCGCCGGCCTCGACGTGTTCGACGAGGAGCCGACCCCGCCGGACAATCCCCTCCTGAAGCTCGACAACGTCATCCTCACGGCGCACCTCGCCGGTCCGACATTCGAGAGCAACATCACCCGCCTGCGCAACGGCTTCGACAACGTCCAGAGGGTTGCGCGCGGCGAACCCGCGCTCTGGGTGGTGCCTGAACTGTTGGAACCCAAGAAATGAGCCGGATTGCCCGTAGAACTCTCCTGGGAGCGGCGCTTGCCGCTCCCTTCATCGCCCGCGAGGGCTTTGCCCAGGGCGACTGGCCCAAGGGTCCGGTCAAGTGGGTCGTGGCCTTCGCGGCCGGCGGCGCGGCCGACACGGTGGCGCGCAACATCGGCGTGCGCGTGGCCGAGATCATCGGCCAGCAGGTGATCATCGACAATCGGACCGGTGGCAACGCCGTCGTAGCCGCCAACGCGGTGCTGCAGTCGCCGCGCGACGGCCAGACCTTCCTGGTCGACGCCGCCAACCAGATCACCAACCCATTCCTTATGAAGGACCTGCCCTTCGACTATCTGCAGACCTGGCTGCCGGTCAGCCAGCTCGCGAGCTTCCCGCAGGTCGTCGCCGTGAAGCAGGACTTCCCGTCGAAGACCATCCAGGAATACATCGAAGCGGCGAAGGCCAAGCCCGGCACGATCAGCTACGGCACGCCGCCGGCTGCCGGCATGGCCCATATGGCCGGCGAGGAACTGCAGCGCCGCGCCGGCATCAAGCTGATCCACGTGCCCTATCGCGGCGGCGCCGACGCCGCGCGCGACATCGGCGCGGGTGCGGTCGATTCGGTGATCATCACCACCAATTCGATCCGCCCACCGGTCGCCGCCGGCCGCGCACGCGTGCTGGCCGTCACCAGCCTCAAGCGCTCCGTGGCCTTCCCCGACGTCCCCACCCTCGCCGAAAGCGGCTATCCGGGTTTCGACCTCAACGACTGGAACGGCCTGTTCGCCGCCACCGGCACGCCGCCGGCCCTGGTCGATCGCATGCAAGCCGTGGTGGCCGAGGCAATCAAGGACCCCAAGGTGAAGGAACGGCTCGATCCGACCGGCGCCGACCTGGTCGCCAGCACGCCGGCCGACTTCAAGACCTGGCTCAACGGCCAGCGCGACCTGCTCGGCAAGCTGATCGCCGAGGCCGGCATCAAGCTGCAGTAAGGCCGCGACGCTGCAGGCTGCTCAGGCAGCCTGCAGCTTCAATCGGTAGGTCTCGTCGAATTTCAGGATGGCCGCGAACGAGACCGCGGCGGCCGCCATGATCATGAAGGCCGGGCTGTAATCGTTCTCGGTCCGGTGGACGAGCCAGGTGGCCACCAGCGGGCTGAAGCCGCCCAGGATGCCCAGGGTCACGTTGTAGCCCAGGGCGATGGCGGTGCAGCGGATCTCTGCCGGCACGGCCTCGACCATCAGCGCCGGCTGGCCGCCGATGAAGGCGCCTACCGACAGGACGAAACCGAACTGGCCCAGCAGGACGAGCTCGGGCTGGCCCTGGTGCATCAGCCAGAAGAAGGGCAGCGCGCCGACGAAGCCGAGGGCCGCCGCGCTCAGCATCATGGGCCGCCTTCCGTAGCGGTCGGACAGCCACCCCATCAGGACCATGATCGGCAGCATCACGACCATGCTGGTCGAATTGATGGCCAGAGCCGTCGCGGGCGCGATGTTATCGGCGAACTGCAGCCAGCTCACGATGTAGACGAACATCAGATAGAAGCCGACCGAGTTGAACACCGAGAGCGCGGCGAGCTTGCCGAGCAGCGGGCCGTGATTGCGGATCGTGTCGAGCAAGGGCGACTTGGCCGACGTCTTGCGCGGCGTCTCATGGACATGGCGGCGCAGTATGACGCCGGCGAGACCGACCACCAGACCGAGCAGGAACGGCAGGCGCCAGCCCCAGCTTTCCAGCGCCTGTTCCGACATCACCGAGGCCAGCAGCGCGCCGGTCGCCGAGCCCAGCAGGATGCCGCCGACGGCACCGCAGCAGCCCAGAGCGCCCACGAAAGCGCGGCGGTTGGGCGGCGACTGCTCGATGATGAAGATGATCGAGGTCGTATATTCGCCACCGACCGACAGGCCCTGCACCATGCGCAGAAGCGTGAGCAGGATCGGCGCCGCGATGCCGAGCGTCTGGTAGTCCGGCAGGACGCCGACCAGGAAGGTCGGAATGGCCATCGCCGCCACCGAGAAAGTGAGGGCCGCACGGCGGCCGAGCTTGTCGCCGATCGCCCCGATCACCGCCCCGCCCACGGGGCGCATCAGGAAGCCCACGGCGAAGATGCCGAAGGCCGCCAACACCTGTGCGACGGCGTCCTCGCTGGGGAAGAAGGCCCGTCCGATCGCGGCGGCGAAATAGCCGTAGACCGCGAAGTCGTACCATTCCAGCACGTTGCCGATGGCGCCGGCCGCAATGACCTTGCGCGAGTTACTCCGCTCCATCCCTGCTCCCCCGAGCCTCAGACCCGCCGACCGATCAGCCGTAGACGAACGCCTTGTCTTCCAGGTCGATGGCCGGAAACACGTTCTTCTCGCCCCAGTAATCCTGCGTGTGCTGCCACTCCGGCTTGTCGCCGCGCTTGGGCAGCAGATGCATGCCGCGCATCAGGTAGCCCGGATTGAAGTTCTCAGGATCGATCCAGGGCAGCAGCGCCATGTCCTTGTCCTCGGACCGCAGGGCGACCTCGACCTTGTGGGCCTGGCGCTTTTCCATGTGGTCCAGCAGGCGGCAGACGAAATCGGCGACGAGGTCCGAGCGCAAAGTCCAGCTCGCCCGGAAATAGCCGAACACCCAGGCCATGTTGGGCACGCCGGTGAACATCATGCCGCGATAGGTCACGGTGTCGGCGAAGTCGACCGGCTTGCCGTCCACGGCGAAGGCGATGTCGCCCATCACCGACAGGTCGAAGCCGGTCGCCGTCACGATGATGTCGGCCTCCAGCACCTTGCCCGACTTGAGCTTGATGCCTTCCGGCACGAAGCAGTCGATCTCGTCGGTCTCGACGGACGCCTTGCCGGCGCGGATCGCCTTGAAGAGATCGCCATCCGGCACGAACGCGATGCGCTGCTGCCACGGCCGGTAGCTCGGCGTGAAATGCGGCTCCATCGGGAAATCGGGCCCGACATGGGCGCGCACGCCGGCCAGCAGTTCGCTGCGTACCTTGTCGGATTCCTCCAAGGCGCGGCGAGTGAAGACCGACTGGTCGTGCAGGATCTTGCGGCGCACGATCTCATGGATCCATTCCTCGTCGACCTCGAGCTGACGCAGCGTCTCGGCGAGCTCGATGGCGTTGCGACCGGGAATAAAATAGGTCGGCGTCCGCTGCAGCATCGTCACATGGCCGGCCTTGTCGGCCATCGCCGGGATGACCGTTGCCGCCGTGGCACCCGAGCCGATCACAACGATCTTCTTTCCCGTGTAGTCGAGGTTTTCGGGCCAGTTCTGCGGATGGATGATCTGGCCCTTGAAGCTCTCCGTGTCCTTCCAGTCCGGCGTGTAGCCGACGGAGTGGCGATAGTAGCCCTGGCACATCCAGAGGAAGTTGGCGGTGAAACGGACGGCCTCGCCGGTATCTGTGCGGACCCCATCGATCGTCCAGAGATTGTCCTTGCTCGACCAGGAAGCGGACTCGATGCGATGGTGGTAGCGGATATGCCGCGCGAGGTCGTTCTCCTCGATGACCTCGCCCATATAGGTCTTGATCTCGTGCGCCGTGGCGATCGGCTTGCCTTTCCACGGCTTGAAGCGATAGCCGAACGTGTGGAGGTCGCTGTCGGAGCGGATGCCGGGATATTTGTGGGTGAGCCAGGTGCCGCCGAAGCTCTCCTGCGTCTCCAGGATCACGAAGCTGCGGTCGGGCGACTGCTTGGTCAGGTGGTAGGCGCCGCCGATGCCGGAAATGCCGGCGCCGACGATGAGGACGTCAAAATGCTCGGTCTTCGCGGCCGCGGGGCGCGCCAGGCTGGTATCCGGCATGGGAAGTCTCTTTCCTCGCTGATAATCTCGCGCCAGTCTTGCTTGATCATGAGCGTTGAAGCCAGCCCCCAGATGCCACGAGTCGAAACCGGCCGGAAACACCGTGGCGCACTGGCGATCCTTGCCGTCCTGGTCGGTCTCGTCATCGCACTCGGCCTCGCCGAGGGCCTGACCCGCCTGCTCTTCCCCGCCTTCGATCCGTCGGGTCGCTTCGAATTCACCTATCCGGTGGGGTCTTTGGTCCTCGGAAAGCCCGGAACCGAAGCCCGCCAGGTCAAGAATACCGGGGATTATGACGTCTCCATCCGGATCAATTCGCATGGCCTGCGCGACGCCAACGACGTGGCGACGGCAGGCTCGGACGACATCCTCGTGGTGGGCGATTCCTTCACCTGGGGCTGGGGGGTGGAAGCGCAGGACCGTTTCTCCGACCAGCTCCAGATCCTGACCGGCCGGCGGACCTTCAACCTCTCGACGCCCACCGACATCGACGGCTATGCCGCCCTCCTCGACTATGCGAAGAGGCTGGGTTCGAGGGCCGGCCGCGTCGTCATCGCGGTCTGCATGGAGAACGATCTCCACATCTACAGATACACAAAGGAAGGCGAACCGCCCCCGAGCGGTGTGCCCGAGCTGAAGGAATGGCTTTCCAGCCATTCGGCCCTCTACCTCTTCGCCATCACGGCCGTTCATCAGACGCCGTGGCTGCGGGACATCGCCGTGAAAGCCGGGCTGATCGTGCCGAACCTCGAGGGCATCTCGAAGAACGACTACGATCCTGCGATCATCGACTCCTCGGCCAACCGGCTTCGGGACATCGCCGAGCGCTACCGCACGCTCGTCGTGCTGATCCCGTCGCGGGCCCTTTGGGTTGGCAATCCCCGCTCCCAGGCGATCGAGAATCGCGTCCACACGGCCTTCGTCGTCGCCCTGCAGCGGCGTGGCATCGACGTGCTGGACCTGCAACCGGTCCTGGAGGCAAAACTTGCCCCACGCGCCTACCACTTCGCCAACGACGGCCACTGGAATCCGAGCGGTCACGCCCTCGCCGCCCATGCCATCAGCCAGCATCTCGCCCGCTAACGGAAGAAGCCCATGCACGAAAAGGTCGACGTCCTGATCATCGGTTCCGGCGCCTCGGGGGCGGCTGTGGCCTGGAGCCTCGCCGACACGAAGATGCGGATCCTCTGTCTCGAGCAGGGCGACTGGGTGAAGCCGACGGACTATCCGACCAACGGGCGAGACTGGGAGGCGCGGCTGTTCGGCGACTTCGCGATCAATCCCAACCGGCGGGCACGCGAGACCGACTATCCGATCAACAACGGCAGCTCGCCCATCCAGGTCGTGAACTTCAACGGCGTCGGCGGCAGCACCATCATGTACACGGCGCATTATCCGCGCCTGCATCCGTCGGACTTCCGGGTGAAGACGCTGGATGGCGTCGCCGACGACTGGCCCGTCGACTACGCCACACTGGAGCCGTTCTTCGCCGAGAACGACCGCATGACGGGAGTCGCGGGCCTGGAGGGCGACCCCGCCTATCCGCACCACGTGCTGCCGATGCCGCCGCTGCCGCTCGGCAAGACCGGCAAATGCTTCGGCGAGGCGATGAACAAGCTCGGCTGGCACTGGTGGCCGTCGGACTCCGCCATCGCCACGACCGAATATGACGGCCGCGCGCCCTGCATCAATCTCGGCCACTGCACGCCGGGCTGCGCCCAGGGCGCCAAGGCCAGTACCGACGTGACCTACTGGCCGCACGCGATCCGCGCTGGCGTCGAACTGCGCACACGTGCGCGGGTCCGCGAGATCACGGTCGGCCCCGACGGACTCGCGACTGGCGCGATCTACTACGACACCGAGGGCCAGGAGCACTTCCAGCCGGCCGAGATGGTGATCGTGGCCTGCAACGGCATCGGCACGCCGCGCCTGATGCTCAACTCGCAATCGGGCAAATTCCCCAACGGCATCGCCAATTCGAGCGGGCTCGTGGGCAAGAACCTGATGTTCCACCCCTTCGCCCACACCTACGGCTATGTCGACGAGCCGATCGACGGAAATACCGGCGCGCAGCTCTCGCTGTGGAGCCAGGAGTTCTACGAGACCGACCAGGCCCGCGGTTTCGTGCGCGGCTACACGCTGCAGCTCCATCGCGGCGCCGGCACGATCGTCGATGCGATCACCAACACCGCGCGCGGCTTCCTTCCGTGGGGCGAGGCGCATCACGACGTGTACCGCACTATCTTCAACCGCAAGCTCGGCCTCTCGGCCATCTGCGAGGACCTGCCCGAGGAGCACAACAGGGTCACGCTCGATCCGGTGCTGAAGGACAGCAGCGGCATTCCCGCGCCCAGGATCGACTACACGCTGAGCGACAACACCAGGAAGATGATCGCCCACGGTGTCGCGCGCTCGAAGGAGATACTCGAAGCGGCCGGTGCGAAGAACATCGGCGGCGAAGCACCCATGCTCAATGCCGGCTGGCACCTGATGGGCACGGCCCGAATGGGCACCGATCCCGAGCGCTCCGTGGTCAACGAATGGGGCCGCAGCCACGACGTGAAGAACATGTTCATCGTCGACGGCAGCATCTGGGTCACCTCGGGCGGCGTGAACCCGACCTCGACCATCCAGGCGCTGGCGCTCTACATCGCCGACAACATCAAGCGTCGCCTCGCCGACGCCACGCTCTTCGACTGAGGCCGACGAATATGAAACACGACACCCTGACCGACGCCGAGACCCGCGACCTGCGCGCACTGGCCGGCCTGATGATCCCCGCCAGCGCCGCCCATGGCGTGCCCGGCGCCGACGACGATCTGATCTTCGCCGATATCGTGAAGAGCCTGGAACGCGATACCGCCGACACGAAGACGGCGCTGGCGCAACTCTCCGGTCTGTCCGGCGGCACCTTCGCGGATCTCGCGCCGGACCGCCGCGCCGAGGTCGCCAACCGCTTCAAGCAGGAAGGCGGTGCTCCCCTCTTTGCCCTCAATCGCGTGGTGCTGCTCTGCTACTACCGCGACGACCGCGTGATGCGTTCGCTCGGCCAGGAGCCGCGCTCGCCCTTCCCCAAGGGCCATGTCGTGGACCAGGGCGACTGGTCGCTGCTCGATCCGGTGAGAAAGCGCGCGCCGATGTGGCGGCGTGCTTAGGCTCATTGGAGCGCGCCACTCCAGTG
>JAESFU010000117.1_pt1 | contig 124172 bp, 105 predicted proteins | sample 9269461 | NCBI WGS metagenome assembly JAESFU01 (sample SAMN14502556, study PRJNA617107) | algae metagenome | isolation source: Stenomitos rutilans HA7619-LM2 and co-occurring heterotrophs from cave walls | place: USA: Waikapalae cave, Hawaii | collected 2009-07-28
CAATACGATGGAAGGCTTTTGGTCGCTCTTGCGTTCCTGGTTGCGTCCCCATCGTGGGATCTCTCAAGAAAAGCTACCGCTGTCTTTGGGCTTCTTTGAGTTCGTTCACAACGCTAAAAAGCGAGGTAAAGCTTTACTCAGTGCTTTGTTGGAGAACCTACTGGCTTAACTCCCTGGAATCCTTATTGAGCCACACTTTTTAGCCTTCATCCTTGATCATTCTTCCAACTCAAAACTCCTCCGCTGACTGCTGATAGCTGATAGCTCTTTAACTCAAAACTTGCATCCCTCATACCAATTTGAATTGAAAATGCGACACATCCTTTAGGGGCAAGGCATTGCCTTGCCCCTACCCACCGATTGATCTGTAGCCGTCATTCTTCAAATCGGTATCACCCCTCATCCTTTCCTTCTACCATTGCTAACCACTAACAACTAAACGCCCGCCCCCCTGATATAATCGCCAGTCATGCAGTGGAGTAAGCGGAGGCAAGCATGGCAGAGTGGCAGGAAATTTCTGGAGGCATCACAGCGCCCAAAGGCTATCGCGCGGTAGGTATGACAGCAGGATTGAAACCATCCGGTTTGCCTGATCTGGCACTCATTCTTTCGGATGTAGAGGCGATCGCGGCTGGAGTCTTTACGACCAGTCAAGTGCGGGCTGCCTGCGTCGATTACTGTCGGGAACGCCTTGAGACGAAAGCCAGTGCCCGTGCAATCCTCTGCAATGCGGGTCAGGCAAACGCTGCCACGGGTGCGCTTGGGCTACAGGATGCTCTGGAAAGCGCTAGCGCTTTGAGTGAAGCGCTCGGTGTGCCAGCCGAATTAATTTTGCTTGCGTCCACAGGCGTGATTGGTCAGCGTATTAAGCTAGATGCCTTAAAAGCCGCTTTGCCTCAACTTGTGGCTAGCGTTTCAGAAGAGGGTGGGGCAAGTGCAGCGAAGGCCATTATGACCACCGATCTGGTGCCGAAGACGATCGCCCTTGAAACCACACTGGACGTTCGCGGCGCATCTCAAACTGAGGCTCGTCCCGTTCGCATTGGTGGCATTGCCAAAGGATCGGGAATGATTCATCCCAACATGGCGACGATGCTTGCCTTTGTGACCTGTGACGCGGCGGTATCGCCTCACCTCTGGCAGCAAATGCTCAGTCGCGCTGCTGATCGCAGCTTTAACCAGATCACAGTTGATGGTGATACCAGCACAAATGATTCGCTGATCGCGTTGGCGAATGGACAGTCTCGCACCCCTGCCGTTACCGAAGCAGGCCCCGAAGCCGACAAGCTAGAGGCGATGCTGATAGAGGTGTGTATTCACCTGGCGAAAGCGATCGCGCGGGATGGGGAAGGCGCAACCTGTTTGATCGAAGTGCAGGTCTCCGGCACCAACGATGATGCAGAAGCGCGTCTCATCGCCCGAACGATCGCGGGATCATCACTCGTCAAATCTGCTATCTTTGGGCGTGACCCTAACTGGGGCAGAATTGCTGGTGCGGCTGGGCGTGCAGGTGTCATATTCAACCAGGACGATCTGCAAATCAAGCTGGGCGACTTTCTAATGATGCAAAATGGACAACCGCAACCCTTCGATCGCGCGGCTGCCAGCAACTACCTGCGACAAGCAGCCCTCGGTGAATACTTAAAAGACGATACGGTTGCGATCGCCGTTCGTGTAGGCAACGGTTCTGGCTCTGGCTCTGCTTGGGGCTGCGACCTGAGCTACGATTACGTCAAAATCAACGCCGAATACACCACATAGGGACACAACCAGGTAACGATGCGACTCCTTCAATTCAGCACGTCTCATTACTGCCGTAAAGCACGGTTAGCCCTAGGCTACAAACAAATCCCCTATACGGTCGAAAACCTGACACCCGGAGCGCACGTACTGAAGCTAAAGCCATTGACTGGCTTAAAAACCGTGCCTGTCCTGCTGCCAGATATGGATGGTGAACCCACCGCGATCGCCGACTCCACTCAAATCCTGCGCTTTCTAGAACGTCACCAGCCCAATCCCACCTTTTTTCTCGCTGATCCCCATCAGCAGACCGAGGCGGCACTGCTAGAAGATTGGCTGGATGAAAGCATTGGCACCGCCACACGCTTTGTCTACTACGATTTTCGTCGGGGCGAAGGAAAACAGATTGATCCATCGCTCTCTAGCCAACTCGTGATTCAGGTTGTACGCTGGCAATACGACATGAATCCCGCCGCTGTGGAGCTTGCTCGTCAGCGACTAGCGATCGCTTTTGATGCCCTGGTCGATCGTTGGAAAGACAGTCCTCACCTGGTTGGAAACCAATTGAGCGTAGCCGATATCGCAGCAGCGGCTCTACTCAGTCCTCTAGCGCTGATCCCACACTATCGTCAGCAGCAGGCATGGCTATTTGAACGCATTCGTGACATTCATCAGCTTTGTAATGAGACACTACCACCGGGATTGATGTGAAGGATGAGGGATGAAGGCTAAAGAATGAGGGATGAAAGGATGAGAACGCAGGTAGATCAAACGACAGACAGGCCGTTGGCAGAAAACACTTTATCCTTTAGCCTTTATCCTTTAGCCTTTCCCCTTCCCCTGGTTCAAAACAACAGTCTCAAAGCCTTCTTGCTTCTGGTGGGACTGCTTCTGATTGCGATCGAACCCGCACTGGCGCTGCCGAGACCAGACGACACACCTGAAGAAGTGCTGCGAGCAGAAATTATTACAGGTGCCCGATCGCCGATCGATGGTAAACCCGTTTCAGCCAGCGAGTACGCTCGACTCCAGGCAGAGCTTCAAGAGCCTGGGCCATCTCGCCCGGTGGTTGGACGATCGCTTGAAAAAAATCTCAACTTGCTGCGTCTCCGCAAATTTATCAAAACCTTTTTTCCTTTCTTGCCAGTACCTTAGGTTGGTTGGTTAGAGGGCAGAAGGCAGGGGGCAGAGGGCAAGAGAGTTGTTGGTTTTTAGTTTTTAGCAGGAGTCAAGAGCGGCTCATGTACTAACAACAACCAACGAATAACCAACAACTGGTTCAACTCAAAGCTTCCAGGCTGATAGCTGATAGCTGACCGCCAATCCTGCTCAAAAGTCTGACGAATGAGAGAGGTATTCAAAGAGTAGTTTCAACATAACCGTAGTAGAGGCATTTCGAGGCTTCGACGCAGGTTGTTCTGCATTCATCCTCTCTCTACTACAGACCCTCTGGGCAGCAAAGAAGCGCTATGTACGACGACCACGGATTTCAGCCAGGCCGAGAGGAACCCAACCCGTCTGGTCTTGCTTCATCATCGCTAGCGGTCGGTGAACCGCTTCTACTAGCCAAACCTGCCCAACCCGCCGTGCAGTTAAGCAATACCACGCTTATTTTGGTGCCGTTGAGTCTGCTGGCACTCTGGGCGATCGCGGTGCTCTGGTTCAGTCAGCACACAAAACGGCACATCACGGTACGACAAAAAGAAGATGGCCGCAAGCTGTTCAAACGCGTGCCTTGCCGTCAATGCCGCTTCTTTAAAGATAATCCATATCTGAAATGCGCAATTCGCCCAAGCGATGCGCTCACAGCCCAAGCGATCGATTGCGCAGATTATGCATCCCACGCCGATCGTCAGCGCCGACAGTAAAAGCGTTTGGCAAGGCTGAAAGCCTTGTATACAGAGACTTTGCCTTGACGTTCAAGCATAGAATCCGCTCGCTCAATTGAATTAAGTTTTGCTAAGAAAAAGCGAAGTAGAGGCTCGTCCAAAGCGGTATAAATGTAACGAAAACTTGAAATATATTTATCAAATTGTGTCGGATATATCCTAGAACGCTTATCTGGTCTGGTTTTCTGATACAAACATGATTGTGCAACTGTCTTAACAGTTTGCGCTCAGTTGCCAGCAAACGATTTTGCTCCCGTGCCAGTTTCCCGAAAGGTGCGCGGTTGAGCGATTTAGGACGTTTGCTGCTAATTGACTGCGACCCCTCGCGCATTAACAGATAAGGAGCTTAACTGCATGTTCACACACGTCAAGCCCACCATCAGACACGTTGCACCCGATGATCTGCGGGGACGCGCTCTGTTGCGAGTGGTCTATGTCGTGCTGGAGCCTCAGTATCAAAGTTCGCTTTCGGCAGCGGTTCGCGCCATCAACCAGAACCACCCCGATCTGGCTGTCGAAATTAGCGGTTACTTGATTGAGGAACTCCGCGATTCGGACAATTACGAGGCGTTTAAGCGCGACGTGGCGCAGGCAAATATTTTTATCGCGTCGCTCATTTTTCTCGAAGATTTGGCAGATAAAGTCGTTGCTGCTGTAGAACCCCATCGCGATCGCCTCAATGTCGCTGTAGTCTTTCCCTCCATGCCCCAGGTGATGCGCCTGAACAAAATGGGCAGTTTCTCAATGGCGCAGTTGGGTCAGTCCAAGAGCGCGATCGCCCAGTTCATGAAGAAGCGCAAAGAGAAATCTGGCTCCGGCTTTCAGGACGGCATGTTGAAGCTGCTGAATACGCTGCCCAAAGTGCTGAAGTACCTACCGATGGACAAAGCGCAGGATGCTCGCAACTTCATGCTCAGCTTTCAGTACTGGTTGGGTGGTTCGCAGGAAAATCTGGAGAATTTCTTGCTGATGCTCGCCGATCGCTACGTGTACAAAGATCTGGATACAGACAGCGGTGCCTTACAGTATCGCGATCCCGTCACCTATCCCGACATGGGCATCTGGCATCCCCTCGCGCCCACCATGTTTGAGGATGTGAAGGAGTATCTCAACTGGTTTAACTCGCGTACCGATATTGCGGACGACCTGAAAGATCCGCTGGCTCCCTGTGTGGGATTGGTGCTGCAACGAACGCATTTAGTAACCGGGGATGACGCTCACTATGTGTCGATGGTGCAAGAGCTAGAAAGCATGGGCGCACGGGTGATTGCGGTCTTCGCAGGTGGATTAGACTTCTCCAAACCTGTGGACGCATTCTTTTACGATCCGTTGTCCAAAGGGCAATCTGCCATTGTGGATGTCGTCATCTCTCTGACGGGTTTTGCCCTGGTCGGTGGTCCCGCCAAGCAAGATCATCCAAAGGCGATCGACTCCCTCAAGCGGCTCAACCGTCCCTACATGGTGGCGCTGCCCCTGGTATTCCAAACCACAGAGGAATGGGAGGACAGCGATCTGGGTCTGCATCCCATCCAAGTGGCGCTGCAAATTGCGTTACCCGAACTCGATGGCGCGATCGAACCCATCATTCTCTCTGGTCGGGATGGAACGACGGGTAAAGCGATCGCCCTGCAAGACCGGGTGGAAGCGATTGCCCAACGTGCGATGAAGTGGGCAAACCTCCGCCGCAAACCCAAACTGAATAAGAAAGTTGCCATTACCGTTTTCAGCTTCCCACCGGACAAAGGCAATGTGGGTACGGCCGCCTATCTGGACGTGTTCGGCTCCATCTATAAAGTGATGGAAGCCTTGCAGCACAACGGTTACGATGTGCAGGAGTTGCCTGAAACGGCTGAAGCTTTGATGCTGGAAGTGCTGCACGATGCCCGCGCCCAGTACAACAGCCCGGAATTGAACGTGGCGTATCGCATGTCGGTGCCAGAATATGAGGCATTGACTCCCTATGCCGATCGCCTCCACGAATCCTGGGGCCCACCGCCCGGACACCTCAACACCGATGGGCAAAATCTGCTCATCTTCGGTAAGGAGTTTGGTAACGTTTTCATTGGTGTGCAGCCCACTTTTGGTTACGAAGGTGACCCTATGCGGCTGCTGTTCTCCCGCTCTGCCAGTCCCCACCACGGCTTTGCCGCCTACTACACGTATCTGGAGCAAATCTGGAAAGCGGATGCAGTGCTGCACTTCGGGACACATGGATCGCTGGAATTCATGCCCGGAAAGCAAATTGGGATGTCCGATGCCTGCTTCCCCGATAGCCTGATTGGTACCATTCCCAACCTCTACTACTACGCAGCGAACAATCCATCTGAAGCCACGATCGCCAAACGTCGCTCCTACGCCGAAACCATCAGCTACCTCACCCCACCCGCTGAAAATGCTGGCCTGTACAAGGGCTTGAAGGAACTGGGCGAACTGGTTGCGTCCTATCAAACCCTAAAAGATACCGGACGCGGTGCCCAGATTGTCGATTCCATCATGGACAAAGCGCGAATCTGTAATCTGGACAAGGATATCGAGTTCCCTGAAAGCGCGAAGGAACTGGACGCAGAAACCCGCGACACGATCGTCGGCAAGGTTTACATCAAGCTGATGGAAATCGAGTCACGCCTGCTGCCTTGTGGCTTGCACGTCATTGGCAAGCCCCCCACAGCCGAAGAAGCGATCGCTACGCTGGTCAATATCGCTAGCCTCGATCGTCCCGAAGACGATATCCTCAGCCTGCCGTCCATCATTGCCAACAGCTTTGGTCGCACGATGGAGGAGATTTATCAGGGGAGCGATCGCGGTGTGCTGGAAGATGTGCAGTTGCTTCAGGAAATCACCCTGGCAACGCGATCGTCCGTGTCTGCTCTCGTGCAGGCACAGGTGGATGCCGATGGGCGCGTTTCCAGAGTGTCCAGGCTCAACTTCTTCAACATGGGTAAAAAAGAACCCTGGGTGGAAGCCTTGCACACAGCGGGTTACACCAAAGTCGAGGTGGATCACATCAAGCCCCTGTTTGACTATTTGGAATTCTGCCTCAAGCAAATTGTGGCGGATAACGAACTCGGTGCGTTGCTGACCGCGCTGGAAGGCGAATACGTCATGCCTGGTCCCGGTGGCGATCCCATCCGCAATCCCGATGTGTTGCCCACTGGGAAGAATATTCACGCCCTCGATCCGCAAGCCATTCCCACCTCTGCCGCGGTGAAATCTGCCAAAGTGGTGGTCGATCGCCTCATCGCTCGTCAATGTGCTGATAATGGTGGGCAGTACCCAGAGACGATCGCGGTTGTCCTCTGGGGCACCGACAACATCAAGACCTACGGCGAATCGCTGGCGCAAATCTACTGGATGTTGGGGGTTGCACCCCTGCCCGACTCGCTGGGACGCATGAACAAGCTAGAACTGATTCCGCTAGAAGAACTCGGCCATCCCCGTATCGATGTCGTGGTGAACTGTTCCGGTGTCTTCCGCGACCTGTTCATCAACCAGATGGCACTGCTCGATCGTGCCGTGAAAATGGCAGCAGAGGCAGACGAACCCCTGGAAATGAACTTCGTCCGCAAGCACGCCCTCAAGCAGTCCGAAGAGATGGGTATCAACATCCGGCAAGCTGCCACCCGCGTCTTCTCCAACGCCTCTGGTTCCTACTCGTCCAACATCAATCTGGCGGTGGAAAATAGCACCTGGGAAAGCGAAGCCGAACTGCAAGACATGTACCTGGCGCGGAAATCCTTCGCCTTCTCGTCAGACAATCCTGGCACAATGGATCAGAATCGCCAGATTTTCGAGTCTGCCCTCAAAACCGCCGATGTCACCTTCCAAAACTTGGACTCATCGGAAATCTCACTCACAGATGTCTCCCACTACTACGACTCCGACCCCACTAAAGTCGTGTCGCGCCTGCGGAATGACGGCAAAGCCCCCACGTCCTTCATCGCCGATACCACCACTGCCAACGCCCAGGTACGTACTCTCTCCGAAACCGTCCGTCTGGATGCCCGTACCAAATTGCTCAACCCCAAATGGTACGAAGGGATGCTCAGTCACGGCTACGAAGGCGTGCGGGAACTCTCGAAGCGGTTGAACAACACGATGGGTTGGTCAGCCACCGCAGGCGCAGTGGATAACTGGGTCTACGAAGATGCCAACGACACCTTCTTCAAAGATGAAGACATGTCCAAACGCTTACTCGACCTCAACCCCAGCTCGTTCCGCAAGATGGTCACGACCCTGCTAGAGGCAAACGGTCGCGGCTACTGGGAAACCTCTGAGGAGAACCTCGATCGCCTCCGCCAACTCTATCAAGAAGTCGAAGACCGCATCGAAGGAATTGAGTAACGCCAGAATTAAAGGAGTCTTGAGGGTGGGCAATGTCCGCCCTTTTTTCATTCAGCCTCAAGTGATATCCTGAACAGATGGCTGAAATCTATGTAGCGATTTGGAACCAGAATGAAGTGGCAATGTCCTCAGTCGATGGCGAACTGATCGTTGTTCTCGTCACAAAGGATGGGCGTTTTCAAGCGCAACAATCTGTGACGGTTCGCCAAGCAACCGCTTTCTTCCGAAATTTAGAGGCTGGGGACTACACGATTATTGCGAGGCATCCCAGCCTAATGCCAATCGAAGCTCGCTACGACGTGGGTTTAGGTGCTGAAGCTGCTTTTGGCATTCGGTTTGTTTATAATGAAGCCCAACGCCGCTTGCTGAGAATTGATACGCAAATGAGGTTTTTCTCATGAACACTAGCGCCAACTCAGACGATTACATTCTGCCAGCAGACTCGATCAGAGCCTATCAACTTGCCGTTTATTTTGAGAGCGAGTGGCTCTGGAAGGAAAAAGACCCCATCTGTCGAGCCAATGCATCAAGACGCTTGGCAGAACTGACGGCAAAACTGGCTGAACTGGAAGAAGCGGAAGCCAAGCAGTTTTCAGAGCAGAATTTGCCGAACGAAGCCGCTTGATCAGCGATCGCTTTACGATCCGCACTCCTTCATCCTTCTTGCAAGCGCGACTCCTGTGGAAAGCTTCCCTAACGCTGCCGTTTTGAACGAGACCCTTCTTGGTTTGAATCGGAGTGATCGTGGTCTGAGCCGAAACGATCGCAGTATGAAGAGGGGTAATGATGGAAGCAGAGTACGATTTCAGTCAAGGAAAGCGCGGTGCAGTTGAACCGATCGCGGCTGGAAAAACTCGCATCACCATTCGGTTAGATGATGATGTGTCGGCATGGTTTCGGGAACAGGTTCATGCAGCAGGCGGCGGCAATTATCAAAGCTTGATTAACGAAGCCCTGCATCAACACATTGAGCAAAAACATGAGCCTTTAGAAGCAACCTTGAGACGAGTGTTGCGCGAGGAACTTGAACGGGTAGGCAAGTAGTAAACACAGGTGATACCGATTTAAAGAATGACGGCTACAGATCAATCGGTGGGTAGGGGCAAGGCAATGCCTTGCCCCTACAGGATGTGTCGCATTTTCAATTCAAATTGGTATGAGATTCACAAGCTAACAAAGTGCGATCGTCCATCTCGTCACTTGAATCGGTAGTAGAAAATCCAATATCAAAACTATGTCATGCGATCGAAACCAGTAGTTCTGCCTTTCTATAAGATTGCAGACTCACTTTTTCTTTACAGAGTAAGCTCGGAGTTGATGGAAGGTGCCCTAGCCATTCCATGAGCCATCGGGTGGTTCCCAATACTTGACGTAGCGAGCTGCGATCGGTTGAATGGCAATATCAACATTGAGTTTATTGGAACCACTTGTACCAGAGTAGGGATGAACAATTTGAGATGCTAATTGCCAATTTTTATTATTGGTTGAGACCTCTACGCGAAAGGTTAGTGAATTCTTAAAGGCACCGTCCCAGTCAATGTTGTAGCCAACCTTATTAAGTACACAAACCGCGCCTAAATCCACTACTTGAACAGTCCCGTTGCCATTGTTGGTTTCGTTTCCCCAACGCCTTGGCTGAGGATAGTTTGTTGTTGTTCTGTAGTCCACTGAATCGTTAGCATTACCCCAAGCGGGATAGGTAATCCCTCCGGCTCTAGCAATGACTCGTTTACTGGCTGCAACATTAACAACCGCCACAGTCTTTCGCTTCGCAGTTGTATTTTTGCCAATGCTGCTTTCTGGCGTTGCTTTCACTGCTGACGGTGGAGACCCAATAGTATTTGATACTTGAGTAGGTTGAGCGTAACCAACCAGTATCAGACCACTAAGGGAGATCCAAGCAGCCAAAGAACGGGCTTGTCTAATCATTTTTCTCATTCAATAGCAATACTCAACCTAGGTTGCACTGCAAGGAGAAAATTCTATCATCTTGACTAAGAGAAATTAGCTATAGCGATCCTATTTGGATTGTGAGAAAGGATTCCACTGGAATCCTTTCTCACCAAGCCTCTCAATCTCACAAATGATTTAGGACTGCTATAGATCGGTGATCGGTTTAGTTTTCCTAAGCAAGCCAGGCAGCAAAAAAGACGAGGAACGGTTAAGATTCAGTGGAGCAATTCGTTAAAGAATGCCCTTTGTCGTAACACAGACCACTCCAATGAGTATTGAATCGATCGACCATTTGTATGTTGAAACCCCTGCTTTTGAAGCAGCCTGTACTTTTTGGAAAGGGCTAGGCTTTAAGCTTGTTGATCAGTGGGAAGAGGAGACCCATCGTGCTTGTCGTTTAGAAGCTGGTAATACCTACATTGTTTTGGCGGAAGCTGCAAAGCCTTCATTGACTGTTCATTTTCGCGTCACTAATCTTGAGAGCGATGCTCAACAGATCGGAAAAAATGAATCAATCGTGGTTCAAACTCCACTAGAAGCAACTCATTGGGGCAGCCATTGGATGTGCGTTCAAGATCCAGATCAACATCTATTTGCTTTAGAAGAATCAAATAACGATTCATAGAGTCGTTATCTCAAGCTAACAGTGCCTATCTACATGTCTAATACAGGGTTGTTTGTAATCGCTGTTGGTAGAGAGCAATTGCCCCTCCACTTTAGTGTTCTCCTTCGCTCTACTGTCTATCTGGATAGTAGATCATCGTGGCTAACGTGTTAAGTTGCTCATAATGTTGCTGCCGTTTAAGCTGACGCTCTTGCCACTGTAAGCCGATTAGTACAGCAATAGAAAGCATAAAACCAGGTTCTTCTAGCAGTGTAAAGATGAAGCCATTAATCAAGACATTAAAAACAATGAATTTGGAAAGGTCATCGGGGCAAAGGCGTTGCCATACAACGATCCAGATATAGATATAAGCAATTAAGCCTAAAACGCCTAAATCCCCCCAAATGGCAGCCCATCCCCAGAAGGGAGAGAACATACTGGAGTCTAGATAGCTGCCATCCCAAATTTTCCAAAACTCGTTTGTCACCACACTATTGCTAGTTGCACCAAGCGGATTGAGAATACTTGCATAGTCTCGAATCATCCAGCCACCAAGACGACCGATCGTGTGCCCAGGGCCGAGTCCTAAAAAGCTATTCAAGATTGATGCGTAATAGGTGGGAATAATGCGAAGCGGTGACAACTTTTGCAAAGTCGCATCACCATCAGGCCCATAAATTTCTGGCCTTACCCACGTTTTGTAAGCTCGAAAAAGTTCGATGTTCTCGACACACCAAAATAACATGAGTACAACCACAGCAGCTAGCGCTACGTATTGTAAAGTCACACGGATATTTTTGGCACGGGCAAGAATCAGGCAAACCCAACTCACTAAGGCGACCAAAAGCACCTGCTTTGCATCGGCAATTAAAATTTGCAGAAAAGCCGCAAAGACGATCGCGAGTCGAATCCAAAGTTTAACGTTTTTAGCAGATGCTAGATAGTAAAGGCTAAAAAATAAGGAAACAGATGCCGCTACGACGTGCCCACCATAGGAGAAATAGAAAACGCCTTGCACATTGTCTTCGATCGTGGCTTTAGTATGAGCGAGAATACCTAAAGCAATAGCAATTCTTTGACCAAATGCCAGGATAGCATGCCCAGCGATAAAGCCTAATAGCCAGTTTCTAAATGATTGAAACTCTTTCCAGGAGATGGGGATACAAAGAATCGTTAGAAGCAGAAGGAATCCTTCCGTCAGCAGTAAAAAATCTAATGTGACATTAATAGCAGCGGCTGTATTGAGCAACGCACTGGCGATAATGACTCCCAGAAACAGTAAAAGACTGGATGCTAAGGCTCTAATCGTGGCAATTTGTTGTCGATCTTTGACGCGGGTTTGAAAGAAAATAAGTCCGCATACGAACGGAACCACTGCAAAGTGCACAAAATTAATGGCTGGCGGTGCACCCATTGCACTCAAAATTCTGGGAAAGAAAGCAGTGGCAAAGGCGATGAGAACGAGTGTTGAGCCTTTGAAGATGCCACCTTCGTGTTGATAGGTCACTGTGTGTCCGTTCATGACGCTCTTTCAAGGTGAGTCTTGGTGAGTATTGTCTGCTGCGGGCAGTCTGATACCAATTTGAATTGAAAATGCGACACATCCTGTAGGGGCAAGGCATTGCCTTGCCCCTACCCACCGATTGATCTGTAGCCGTTATTCTTTAAATCGGTATGACTAGAGTTTATGGCGATGACAGATGATGACGATCGCAAACAATCCGTCGCTTTCACCAACGGCAGCCTGCTCCCTTGTCTCTATTAGCAGCCGTGCCGCTGCTGCATCAGGAAAATGAGCGAACTGGATGGCTTGTTGGTTAGCTGAAGTCTGTTGGCTAAAATCTTTGATGGCAGAACGCAAGTATCATCCGATCACTTCACCTGATTAGGACTTACGCAAAAGCGGTCATCTTTCGCCCCCTAGTCCCCAACTTTTGGGGGAACCGTCTCAATCAAAGCCCCCAAGATTGGGGGTTTGGGGGCAAATGCGTAAGTCCTACTGATGCCTGCGTTCTGCTGGAAGCCTTACTGTACAGCGTTGTCTGCGTTTCAGTCTCTATCTGTTTGCTGGTTGAGTCAGTCTGGAGCGTTTTGCTCTGCTAAAGGTCGGGCTGGACTCTAGGGCAGTCAATCGATTTGCGTTGAGACGGTGTGCCAGTTAGTGCTGAAGCTTTTGGTGAGAGTCAAACGAAGCAACCTTCTTTGCTGCTGCTTAACTCTGTTCTGATTGAACGGTTGTTTTACGTTTAACTGATGTTGCTTAACGAACGTTGCGCTTAACTGATCTCGTGTCTTTTCGGTTTAAGCTGCCTACTCATGCCGTGTGATGAATCGCATGGTTCGCTATCAACCAACTTTAACGGGCGTTACAGATTTAAAGACAGCATTTGGCTGCACTCGTGCGTAAATATCCATCAGCTTGTGGTAGTTCTTAGATGGTGTGTACTTTGCCTCATACTCGGCACGTGCGGCCTTCCGCATCTGCGCGAGTTTACTGGCATTGGTCATCGCCCAGTCAACTTTTGCCGCTAGGTCGTTGGAGTCAGCCGGATGGAAGTGGAGACCAGTCCGATTGTTGTCTACTAATTCGGCGATCGCGCCAATGTTTGACGCAATGACAGGCGTTCCTTTGGCAAAGGCTTCGATAGCAACCCGACCAAAGGTTTCATACCATTTAGACGGGAAGACAAGGAATTGTGCCTCACCCATGAGGGCATACACCTCTGACATGGGTTTGCGTCCTAGCCATTCAATGTGGGGCGATCGTTGGCTAGCTGCCATCACTAGATCGGCAAGCGGCCCGTCCCCAACGATTTTGAGCGGCATGGGATGCTTCAATTTTTCCCAGGCTTCTAGCAGCGTATCCAGCCCTTTTTCTACCGAGAGCCGTCCAACGTATAGCGCATAGCCACCCTGTCCTGATCCCTGACGTGAATCGGAATAGACAAAGTTTGGCTTCACGACAATCTTCTCAGCAGGCAAACCACCCTCAATAAATTTTTGGCGAGCAAATTCAGTCAAGGCGATGTAAACATCCACCATGTCTGTCCATGTGCTCATGGCGCGGTGCGTGGTGATCATAGCTGTAACCGCCGTGCTAGCAGGGCGACTACCGCGATAACACCCACGTGCTACCGCTGGGTATGGGACGGGTTTACCCATGCAGTCTTCGCAAACCTTGCCTTCCCGGAAAAAGAGACCGTTAGGGCACAGTAGACGGTAGTTTCGCAGCGTTTGGACAACGGGTACACCCTCAGCTTTGGCGGCATAATAAACAGAGGGTGAAATCAACGGAAAGAAATTTTGGACATGGATTGCGTTGTAATCAGCTCGCTTCAGCCGTTTGCTGACCATTTGATAGGCTTCTTGAGACCAGATGGTTTTCATAGCCATCTGTACTGGATTCATCTGTGAAACCTGATCGTTGCTCTCCTCGTACACATCAACCAAATGCCCCCTGTCTCGTAGCAACCGCTCTTCGGCTTCGCGTGACTCATCTTCGCCACCGCGAATTTGATACTTGTTATGTACGCTTAGGATACGCATGTGGGTCAATCTCCTGAGTGAGGGCTTGCGTCTCTGCTGCCGAAAGCACGTCGGCATAGAGCTGTGTGAAGCGATGCACCCTAACGTTCCAGTCGAAAACGGTCTGCACCCTCTGCTGACCGGCTTGTCCCATCTGAGTGCCTAGCTCAGCGTTGTGCGCGAGGTGCGCCATTGCCTCTGCTAGATGTTTGACGGCCTGTTCTGGGTCAGGCGCTGGTACTTTGAACCCAGTTGCCTCTGTGACCTGAGTGGCTGGGCCACCCAAATCTAGGCAGATGACGGGACGGCTAGCTGCCATTGCTTCCAGGCAAACCCAACCGCCAGAATCGTGCAGGCTGGGATGGATCAGGGCATGGCACGTCTCCAGCTTTTGCAGGGTTTGGTCACGAGGCAGCAAGCCCCAGAACCGCACCCGATCGCCAATCCCCAACGCTTGAGCCAGCGCTTCTAACGCAGCTTTCTCAGGCCCGTCCCCCACCACCCAGTACTCGGCATCAGGAATATTGAGTTGAGCAAACGCTCGTAGCCCCAGGTGGAAGCCTTTCCAATGCAACAGCCGACCGATCGAGATGACACGAAAGGTTGATTGCGGCATGGGAGACAGAGCCGAAAGGGTGGCGAAATCAGTTTTGGGAATCCCTGCAACCCCGAAAATTTCGATGCGCTTGCACCCCATAGCGGCCAAACGATCGCGGGTTTCGGCGGTAGCTGCCAGGGCGATCGCGCTGCGTCGTGCTGTAAGCCGCACGAAGGGATCGCGTTCACCGAGCGATCGCGCCGTATCACGCAACAGTTCATAGACCTTGCCGCGCAGGCTCAGGTCATGCCAGAAGGGTTTGGGAGCCGATTCGCCACCCCCGATCGGCCCCCAGACAAACGGCACGGGTAGTAGCGCGAGAAAGCTGGGACCCCAATGCTTGACGTAGGTGACGTGGTGTACGAGGTCGAAACCAATGTCGCGGTGGAGCGTTTTAGCGGCAAAGTAGATGCCGACTTGCCAGAGGTAGTAATGCAACTGCCCGCCACGCAACCCCTGTTTCCACCAGCCCATCCAGTAGGGAATGTCGTAGTAGACGATGTGGAGGTTGGGGTCGGGGTGCCTGACCAACTCCGCTTCGATACCAGCACGGTTATCCTCGCGGGTGAGTACCCAGACGTGATGCTGCCCGGTAAGTTCCTTGGCAATATGCCAACCAATGCCGGGATCTGACCCGCGTCCAGGCCCACAGGCATAGGCTGAAAGCAACAGCTTAAGAGGCTTCATAGCGTGTCATCCGAGAGTTGTTCGTACACTTCAGCGATGCGCTCGGCAGTGCGTTCCCAGGTAAAGGCTTGAACCCGTGCCAACCCTTTTTCTATGAGCGATCGACGAAAGGTCGGATCATTCCGAATCCGGCAAACCGCTTGCACGATCGCGCCCACATCCAGCGGTTGCACCACCACAGCAGCATCACCCGTCACCTCTGGCAGCGAAGTCGCGTTAGAAGCGATGACGGGCGTACCACAGGCCATTGCTTCCAGTACCGTCATGCCAAAGCCCTCATACAAAGACGGCGTGAGCAGCACATCGGCAGCGTTGTAAAGCTTGATCAGCGTGTCTTTAGACGTTCTGCCTACGTGGGTGATGACATCGCTCAGGTGATGGGTGTTGATAAACGTTTGCTGAGCCGCGTTGAACGGGGCACCAGACTTGAGCAAATGCACTGGAATACCCTTCTCCTTCAGCACATAAAGCGCTTGTAGCACCGTTTCTATATTTTTGCGGGGGTGGTTGGAACCTACGTTGAGCAGACAAATGGTTTCGGGTGCAAAACCGTATTGCTGCCGGATGTCTGCGATCGCATAATTAGAACCTGGTTGAAAACAGGGTTCCACCGCGTTGGGAATCGTGGTCAATCGTGTCGGTGCGATCGGCAGCAGTCGCATGACATCCTTTGCCGTGTAGTCAGAAACCGTGAGGATGCGATCGGCATGGCAAATGCCCTTCACCGCCAATCGCCAAAACGCGGCGCTAATGGGTGCAAACCGTGCCTGGTCACTAATGTTTTCAGGCTGAAGGAAATTGATGAGGTCGTGGCAGGTCACAACGAATGGGGTTTGGGACGATCGCAGCCAGTACCCAACGTGCCCATCGCTGTGATCCACTACATGCACCACATCAGCTTGCAGGCGTTTGACCCGCGACGGAAAGCGCCAATAGCGTTCGGTGTATTTCCACGCACCCGCAATCGGCGACTTTCCCAAACCGCGAGGAGTTGAGCCAGGTGCTAGTTCAATGATGTTCCACTGCGGTCGAACGGCTTTTAAGCCGTTGACGATGCCATCTGCGTAGACATCCATGCTAAAGGACACACCACGCGCCCTACGAACCATTGCAATACGCATGAATTCCACTGCTCGCGATCAACAACTGAGAGGGTGAGCAAACCAAACTTGCGTTCAGAGACAGAGCTTTAAGGGAGGCAGACCGATTGTGATTAGTTGGGTCTGCGCTTAGAGGTTGGTAGGCTAAAGCGCTGTTTGCTCACGGATGCACCCGTTGTTTCCAGACCGCACTATCAAGCGGTTAATCTACTCTTGATGAGCAGTTAGTCCACTCTTCATAGGTTCGAGCCGTCATCAGGGCATTGTGCTAACAGATATGTCTTGAGATAGAGATTTTGTTTCTTTGCTATGACGTTTTAGCGGAGGCTGGAGCTGTTCAATGAGGGTCATGAAGGCGTTCAATTCGCAGTTCAAGTCCTGCCCCGCGAAGACTTCACGGGCATGCTGGCTGTATGCAGTGCGAGTTTCGCGATCAGTCAACGCTAAGACAGCCTGCGTGAGTGCCTCGACATCTCCGCAGGCGTAAACCAGTCCGTTATGGCGGTGCTGCACCGTGTCGCGGTAGCCCCAATTGCCACAGCGATCGCTCAAAATTGCGGGACATCCCGCTGCCATTGCTTCAGACACCACTAAAGGGTGTGGGTCAATGCGAGAGGTCGAGACAAAGCTATCTAGCGCTGCGTAGTACAGTGGCAGCTTACTCTGGTTCACAAACCCCACGTTTAGCACCTCGCCCTGAAGTTCGGACAGGCGTTGCTCGATCGCGGGCTTGAGTTCACCGCCACCAATCATCACGCCGCGCACCCGTGAATCCTGCTGATGGGCTTTGGCGATCGCCTCGATGAACTCAAACGGATTTTTGCGATCGATATATTTGCCGACAAAGCCGTAGAGAATGGTGTCATCATTCCAGCAAAGCTCCCGTCGGATTGCCTGGATTTCGTCGTGCCGTTGGGCGATCGTCTGCTCAAAGCGATCGCGATCGACGGGATAGCAGCCCCGCACCATTTTCTCGTCGGCCACCCCATAATGCCGCAGGTAAATCTCATTGTGATCGCCGCTCGAAATCCAGCGATCGGCTAACCCATACATCCAGGGATAAAGGATGGCTTGAATGACTTTTCGCAGGTAACTGTAGCGATCGTCGGTGATGATGGTCGCGTCATTTTGCATGATGATGGGAATGCCGCGCAGTTTGCACAGCAGCACCGTCAGACGATAGGAATGGTTGAAAAAGCTGGGCAGAAAAACGGCATCAAAATTCTGCCGGGTTAACCGCGACCATAGGCCTGGATTGAACAATTTCTTGTCAATTTTGCTGGCAACCTTACCGCTGAGCGTGGGCAAAAACTCGTGCTCATAGCCTCCTGTCAAATCCACATCCCACGGTTCGGTGCTACCCAGATGACGATCGCCGCTCATTTGATTCTCATTACACAAATAGAATGCCGTCACTGCGACTCTGGGCTGCTCATTTAACTTGCGCCACAGGGGGGCATGGTGTTGTGTTGGATGTGTAAAGACAATGCCCAGGCGAAAGGGGTTAACCATAGAAGGCTCCAGGGAATAATGGGGGCAAAATTCGTTGAAAAACGGTATTTCGTCGCTCTATGTCTCTCTAAGGTCTTCCCAGCGATCGATAATTATCCGCCTGTAAAAGATGAAGAATTGATGAACCTAACCCAGAAGCCAGGAGAAAAGGTAAAAGCCACTCCTTGCCCATCATCTTGATCTTGACAAATTACTAGCCATAAAATTTACAGCGATAATTTCTAGCCGTAGACAGGTATAACAAAGTTCTGCAAAGGCTTCGACGATCGCAAGTCGAGACATGGGATAGCCAGCGTCGTGGAAACGACCCAGCTACCCTATCAGGCACTTACAACCATTTTCAGTTGCATGCACACACCCAACACCCTGACCCTCACACCCATCCTCAAAGTCGCTGGTTCATACACGACATCATCTGGCTGAAGAAGTCGATCGATCGTTTAAACTGCTTGAAAGAACGGTGGGGTAAAACTGATTTGGAGCCTATGGTGACTGAGCGCAAACACTGGTTTCAAACGGTCTTTCAAATCAAAGGGTCAGTCATTCCCTCCATTTTGGGACGCACAATTCTGTGTGGAGCGTTTGGTATTTTTATTTCTGTGCTGTTTTACTACGGGCTACCCGTAGCCATGCCAACTCTGGCAAGCCTCATTCCTAACATCGTGCTGGGCTTGCTGCTCGTCTTTCGCACTAACACAGCCTATGAGCGCTTTTGGGAAGGACGCAAGAGTTGGGGCACGCTGGTAAATACCGTGCGTAACCTGGCGCGGCAAATTTGGCTAGCGATCGCCACCCCGACAGCAGAAGCTCACACTCAAAAAATGGTCGTTTTGCGAATGCTCGTTGCTTTTTGCGTTGCCACCAAGCTGCATTTACGTCACGAGCCTATCAACGAAGAGTTACAAGCGCTTTTACCACCTGAGAAGTACGACATGCTCCATAAAATGAATCATCCAGCTCTGGAGATTGCGTTTTGGATTGGGGACTACTTCCAGCAGGAGTACGAGCGCAATACCCTCAATCCCTATCAAGTCAGCGCGTTGCATAAACTGCTAGACGCAATGGTGGATATGCTCGGAGCCTGCGAACGCATCCTCAAAACGCCGATGCCACTAGCCTACGCCATCCATCTCAAACAACTGCTGCTGCTGTACTGCCTATCGCTACCCTTTCAAATGGTCGGTAGCATTGGCTGGTGGACAGGCCCCGTGGTGATTCTCATCAGCTTTACCCTCTTCGGCATCGAAGAAATCGGCATCGAAATCGAAAACCCTTTCGGGCACGACCCCAACGATCTCCCCCTGGATGCCATCTGTGCCACGATGCTCCGCAATATTGAGGATTTGATGACGCTAACTCCGGGGGGAGGGATGAAGGGTGGGGGATGAGGGATGAAGGGTGGGGGATGAGGGATGAAGGGGATGGGGAGAGTTATGAGTTTTGAATTTTGAGTTTTGAGTTCTGCTTCCCCCGCTTCCCTCGCTTCCCCTGCTCCCCCTGCCTTTTACCTTCTGCCTTCTACCCCTACCACCCCATCGATAGCCCTACTACGTGCGATCGTGGTTCTTCGTCGCTCGATCGAGTTTCTTCGTCCAGGGCGCGGATCAGGCGATGGTACATTTCTTCTGCTTGCTGGGGCGAGTTGCCAATGCTGGTTAAGCCCAACTTGCCAAACTCGGATAGACAGCCCATGAGGTGAAATACGGTGCCGGTTTCGGTGCTGGTGTCAAAGTGGAGTTGATGCAGGGCGACGATATCCATTAGGTCATTAGGCAGCAAGCCCTGATAGCGATCTTTTTGCAGATTATCGGTGGCAATGTAGTACTTGGGTCGTCCCTGCTGACTGTAGAATAGACCGCTGGACAGGTCATAGCGTCCGTTTGTCAAAAACTTGAGCGTCATGAAGGGGTGAGTCGTACCGCCTTTACGCAGGTTAATTTCGATCGCTTGAATATCCCACTCTGGTTTACCGGGCTGATCGGGTTGATGGACGGCAACAAAATCTACGCCAAAGCGTTCCATTGCTCCTTTTTCGGCAAGATTTTTGCCAATCCGCAGTCCTAAATCCTGCAAGCGTAAGCGGTAGGTTTCATCAGCAGGAAAGCTACAGCCCAAGTAAATCTGTCCGCTGGGGCCACCCAAAATTTGGTCGTGAGTGGACAAAATTTCGACTTCGCCTGTTGGTGTGATCCGACCCTGCACGCTGGGAGATCGCTTTTCGTCACCTTCGAGAAACGCTTCGACGATCGCACCCAACGTTGGAATCCGGCTGCTGAAGTTTGTCCAGGTTTCGGTCGTGGCTTCAAAAGCAAGCTGCTGAAACTGATCTTTCAAGACCTCTACTCGTTTTTGATGCGACGTTGTGCCCGGTTCGGCAAATTGAATCGGACGCAGATCCAGCATCGCGTTTCCTTCGCCCGAAAAGCCCTCGTTGAGCTTGACGACCATGCGGTTGAGGGTGGGCTGACGTTCCCAAAGCTCGGCAGCGGCGATCGCCAACTCCTCAGCGCTCCACAGGCTGTTGCTTCCGTCTGGATGAGGTACGCCAGCTTCTGCAAAAATCTGGCGGCTACCGCTTTTAGTACCCCATTCCAATAAAGCAGGATCAAGGGCATACAGGGGAATGCCGAGCTTCACCGACAGATCCCGCTCTGCTGCCGTAGCGTTGTAGCAAATCATGTAGGCCCGATCGCGCTGCACCGCCATCCGAATGCGCTCCAACAGACGTGGGCGATCGAGAATCTTTTGGCTCAGGGGCCTCAGCGACGAATCGTAGGTAGACAGCAGCAGCAGGCGATCGCGGGCATGGGAAAACGGAATACCCGGCAGCAGTTGCAGGTAATAGTCAATCACGCTGGGATGCAGCGGTTGAGACGTAATGTACACCAATCGTGTACGGGGATTGCGTAGCCGAATCAGCGAGAACAGCAGCCGCTCCTCATAATGGTGCACACCCTGAATTTTGACCAGCTCGTGTGGGTCAAGGCTGAGCGACGGCACCACTACAATATCCGCATCGCTGCCATCAAACCGTTCGACGGTCTGCCAGCGATCGCGCAACTGACTTTGCAGCGTATGAAACTGAGCCGCTGTCTCAGAGGCCGCAAGATTTCTTGTTTGCATCAACACCCGCCCCCGCGCTCCTGGTCGTCCTCATTACAGTCATCTTAGACGAGCAAGAGAAGAAATCTGTCTTCTCTGGGAAGGAGTGCGGCGGTGTGAATGGTCTAAAAGGGGTAGCTAAACACTTGAATGGCAGATCCTTCTTTGGGCAAATCTGCTGATCGCAGACTCAAGGTATTGCTACCTCGGCGTACCGGAGTGCCACTCATGAGTGCCAGAAAACGATCGACCCCCACACTCTCACACTCTTTGTTCGCGGCCTTAGTGCGATAGTGCGTGGGCACAATCAATTTGGGATTGAGCACCTGAACGGCTTGCTTTGCCTCATCAGGTGTATAGACATTTGCCCCACCACCGATTGGCAAAAACAGGACATCTGGCCGACCCATGAGGATTTTTTGCTCTAACGAAATCGGCCCTGCAATGCCACCCAGATGCAGCAGTTTCAGACCGCCCTGCTGCCACTGCCACGCCACATTTGTGCCGAAGCGCTTCCCGCCGAAGCGATCGTGATCCGTCTGAATGCCCTGAATCCGCTTTTTGTTGAACTGATACACGCCCGGTTCATACAGCAGACGCGGGTTGCCAGGAACGATTTCTACCGCCCCTTCATCCAGTAGCTGACTGCTAATCAAGACCAGTTCTACCGACACTTTCGGTGCCTTATAGCCAGCCGTACAGCCCAGCGATCGAAACGGGTTCACCAAAATCCGCCGCCCGTCACCTGTGAATAAAAAGCAGGAATGCCCCAACCACTGCACGCCTAAACCACCGCCACTCTGAGCGTGATAGCCCTGCAACCCAGAAGCCACTCCCAACCCAACCGTAGACAGTAAGCCTGCCCCTGCATAGCGTAACAATCGCCGCCGTCTCATAATCTCCCCTCACCGAACAAAAAAGTGTTGAGTTTTGAGTTAAGAGTTTTGAGTTAACAGGTCGTAGAGGTTGATTGACCTAAACATCAACACCTAAACATCAACTCAAAACTCAAAACTTAGAACTCATAACTGCTCATTGCTGACTGGCGATCGACGCTAAAAAGTTCCTTAATAGCTGCTTACCGGAGTTCGTGAGAACACTTTCAGGATGAAACTGCACGCCTTGAACATGGGGATACTGCCGATGACGCACACCCATAATCGTACCGTCGTCCACCCAGGCCGTAATTTCCAGTACCTCTGGGCAAGCCTGCCGATCAATCACCAGACTATGATACCGGGTTGCGGTCAGCGGATTTTCGATTCCTTGAAAAACGCCCACACCCGTGTGATGGACAGGAGACGTTTTGCCATGCATCAGCACTGGCGCAGACACAATCTTGCCACCAAACACCTGCCCAATGCCTTGGTGCCCCAGACAAACACCCAAAATCGGCAGCGTTGCCCCAAAGGTTTCAATAATCGCTTGCGAAACGCCTGCATCTTCAGGACGACCCGGCCCCGGTGAGATCACGATCGCATCCGGTTGAAGCTGACGAATTTCCGCCAACGAAATCTGATCATTGCGATAAACCTGAACGTCCGCCGCAACCAGAAACTCACTGCCCAACTCGCCCAGGTATTGCACCAGGTTGTAAGTAAAACTGTCGTAGTTGTCAATCACAAGAATCATTTGGAAACCACTCAGGTTTTGGACAAGGGATTGCTTATACCAATTTGAATTGAAAATGCGACACATCCTGTAGGGGCAAGGCATTGCCTTGCCCCTACCCACCGATTGATCTGTAGCCGTCATTCTTTAAATCGGTATTACGCTAAACATCCTAGCCGTTTTATGATTTTTAGCTGTCAGCCCTCAGCCCTCAGCCCTCAGCTTCTTTTGCTGCTCGCCTTCTGCCTTTTGCCCTTTACCTTTCGCCTTTTCCCCTCTACCTTTCGCCTTTTCTTTCCACCCTAAAGCAGATAAGCGGCAATCAATAGCCATAGTTTCGGCAGTAGCAGCGAACTTGCGACACAAACGGCTGCCAGAGCAGAAACCAACACAGCGGCGGCTGCACAGTCTTTAGCGATCTTGGCTAACTCGTGGTAAGACTGCTTCACCGTTAAATCAACCACAGATTCTAACGCGGTATTCAAAAGCTCCATCGCCAGAACAGCCCCGATCGTGAGTCCAATAATTGCCATCTCCACCGCATCGAGCTGTAAAAAAACACCCAACGCCATCGCAAACGTACCGACAAACACATGCACACGGAAGTTACGCTGTGTTTGAAATGCGTAGCTAACACCAGCCCATGCGTACTTAAAACTAACCAGTAGACTTGGCGCAACTTGCCACGAAAGATCTCGGTTTAGCGTTGCGATCGGCACCACTTTGCCATTTGTACGATCGGGGGTCGGGGCTTGAAGTTCAGGAGGCATACACCACAGGGAGAGAGAACCGTGAAGCGACTGAAAGAGACGGAGCTAAGCTTGCCAAAGAGGTAAAGAACCACCGCAAGAAGCAAATGCTAGAACTGCCTTAATTATGTAGCTACTCGTTTTGTGCAGATCATAGCCTTAGCTACAAACTACGAAGCATTCTATCCGGTCTTGCCTCTAAGACCAATGATCTCAAGCAGAACTTGCTGTTGCTTTAACATTCGGTTCAGGCTATCTTCATCCGGATGATCCCAGCCCAGCAAGTGAAGCAGGCCGTGAGCGGCTAACCACGCCAGTTCAACGTCTAGAGAATGTTTCTGCTCCTCGGCCTGTCGTTGAGCGGTACCCACCGAAATCACAATGTCGCCCAAGTAGAGCGGCAGCGTCGATTGCAACTCTTGTGGTTGCGGGTACGCTGATTCGAGCGCCGCAAAGGCAAGCACGTCTGTGGGCTTATCTTGCTGACGGTACTGATGGTTTAACTGTTGCATCTCTCGATCGCCCGTTAAACGTAAGCTCAACTCGTAAGACTCAATGGGCGACTGATCTGGCTCCAATACCTCTAACCAGGCTTGAAACCAGCGATCCCACGTTTCTGAGGCGATCGGGCAGGGCAGCGCGGTTGGATCAGGCGACCAGGCGATCGCGTCCCCTTCAGATAGCGTGTCATGATCCGCCTGTACGCAAACTTCAACGTTCACAGTTCAAAAGCCTCTGCGAATGGCTGCCGTCTAAGTATGCCAAAGGGAGCGCTCAGCCTTTACCGCGTGAGATACGATAGCCCCACCAAAACGGCTAGTAGAGCGATCGTGGTTAAAGTAAAGTGTTGCAGAGAAAGACCACGCTTGCGCACCATGTTCCGCATGGCGAGCTTGACGTAGCTTGGTTTTGGCTCGGTTACCGCTGGTGTCGTCGCTGTCGTCGAAGCTGCGGTAGCCATTTCTGCCTGTGTGGTGCTAGGCGAAAGCACAGCTTCTGCTGGCTCAGGCGAGTTCGCTTCAAAACTGGCATTCTGGGGTTCCATAAACTTTACTGCAATGACCTTACCCACTTATGGTAACAATCGTTGCTCTACAGATGAATGTCTAGGCGAACGTCTTGCTGTGCAGCAGCAGTTAACCTTACTCGCTTGCTATTTACGTTGATTAAACTAAATACGCTTTCAACAACTTACTGCGCTCATGGAAAACAACCTCAGAGTTAAAGCGCTTCCCGTTCTCGCCTGCTTGCTGCACCAATTGCGCTAGCCGAGGACGATCGCTCGATAAGGTTGTGATCAAGTCGCCGAGTTGTTTCCATTGATGGATCGGTACAAAAGCACCGCCCCCCAGTTCTTTTACAAGATCATCCGCATAGTCGCTCTGGTAACCCACGATCGCCGTACCACTGATGAGTGCCTCGATCAAACAGCGCGGTGACTCGGATGTAATGTGCGTGAACAGCATCACATGAGCCGCACGAATTTTTTGCAGCAGACAATCGCGATCGCTCTCAAAACCAGCCAGTTCGATGACGGCTTCTAAGCCGCGATCGGTGATCATGCGCTGCATCTCTTCCCGCAGACTGCCAGCACCGAGCCAAGTCGCTTTTAGGTTGATGCCTAAATGATGGGCACGTTCGATCGCTTTAATCCAATCTAAGGGCGCTTTCATCGTTTCCATGCGACCGGCATAGCAAATCTGGATGGGTTGACCATTCAAAACAGCGGCTACTTTTTCGCTGAGCGCTGCTGGTGCAATGGCATCTAATGCTTTTGTATGAATGTCGTGAACCAGAAAGCTGTTGTGGCAAAGTGGACTGTAAGCTGAATAACAGTCGGCTCCATGCCACAAACCAAGCGCCGCCCGCCGCATAATCCACCCGTTGTATTTTTCGATGAGGACGGAGAACACTCTGGCTTTCAAGCGCTTCGGCAAGCTTTTGTCCTTGGAAACTTGCAGGATGTGCTCATGTTCAACCCAATCCATGTGGATCGCATAGGGACGCTTTTGCCGATGAGCCGCGATCGCCCCCACGGCTGCCCAATCGCCGACTAGTCCACCCAAGCAAAACTGCAAGTAGCGGCTACGCGCAACCAATTGCGCTAACAACGACTGGGTTGCACGATAATGTTTCCCAAAAAGCGCGAACGAATACGCCCACGGCAAGGGCACAAACTCAAAGCGCTGTGGGTCTGCCAACGTTGCGGTATCACGCCAAACGATATTGGTCTGCTCTGCTGCCAGTGATTCTGGCATAAGTAGCGCGGCTACGGTGACAAAGCCAAAATTATCAGCCCACTGTTCTAACCCATTGCAGGCTTGCGCTTCAAAGAACAAGCGACCATCTACGAAGCGGAGCGGTACTGGTAATACCAGCAGCATCCCTTTTTGTGAAGTGTTTGTTGCGGCTGTTAAGCGAATCGATTCATCAACCTGCTGTGTAGCAAGATTAGCCATAGCGCACCAGCCTCAAAATTTTCAAAAGGAAAAATGCGTTGCACAAACCCTTCTCTGTGTAAGCTACCAAACCGATGAGATGTGCGTAAATGCATTCCACTGAGGCTTCACAGAATTTACCGTTGGCCTTTGTAAAACCTTTACGCATAGAGCTTACACACTCGCCTTTCTTTCTGGATGGTTCAATGGGCTCTTGGCTGCCTTTTTGATTATTTGCTAAACGATGCCGTGTACCCTCTACAGTCCTGGTACACCTTGTCAGAAGTAACTGATCATCTCACAAAAGCTCAGAGGCAGAAAGAACAACGTTTTTGCCTTCTGCCCTCTACCTTCCTACGTCTGCCTTCCTGTGCTAGCTATCAACCAGTTGAGCTTCTTGACGTAAATATGCCTGGATAAACGGGTCTAGATCGCCATTCATTACATCGGTAATAGCTGTGGTTTCAACGCTGGTGCGAAGATCTTTCACCATCTGGTAGGGATGAAACACATAGTTGCGGATCTGATTACCCCACGCTGCCTCGACCATATCGCCGCGAATATCAGCAATTTCCTTGGCTTTCTGCTCCTGGGCAATAATCAGGAGCTTTGCTTTAAGAATTGCTAAGGCTTTTTCCTTATTCTGAAGCTGCGATCGCTCTTGAGTACACCGCACGGCGATCCCCGTGGGAATATGCAAAATTCGCACAGCCGTTTCCACCTTGTTAACGTTCTGCCCCCCTTTGCCACCTGCACGGGAGGTGGTGATCTCCAGATCTTTATCGGGAATGTCAAGCTGCACAGAATTATCAATCAAAGGCATCACCTCTACCCCTGCAAAGCTGGTTTGGCGCTTGTCGTTGGCATTAAAAGGTGAGATGCGTACCAGGCGATGAGTCCCTTTTTCGGACTTGAGATAACCGTAGGCATAACGCCCGTCAATTTCGAGCGTGACGGATTTGATCCCGGCTTCATCGCCGTCCGATCGTTCAACTTCATGAACTTTATACCGATGGTCTTCTGCCCAGCGAAAATACATGCGTAGCAGCATCTCAGCCCAATCTTGAGCATCTGTGCCACCTGCACCCGCATTAATGGTCAAGACAGCACCTTTCTGATCGTAGGTGCCTGACAACAATTGCTGAAGTTCCCACTGGTCGAGGGCCTCACTAAGCTGCATCACATTTGAGTGCGCTTCCTGGAGTAAGGACTCATCCTCCTCTAGCTCCAGTAGTTCTAAGACGGCTCTGGCATCTTCTAAATTTGTCTGCCACTGGTCAAACTGTTCAAGATGCGCTTTGAGGTCGTTGAGCTCTTGCAACGTGTGTTGGGCGCTGTTTTGATCATCCCAAAAGGCTGGCTGGGCGGCAACTTGTTCTAAATCTTGGATTTTGGCAGTGATTGCAGGTACGTCAAAGATAGTCCTGAGTTTTACTCAGGCGCTCAGACAACAATTCGACTTCTCGCTTAATTTCGAGGGCTTCCATCACGATCGCAAAAATAACAGTTCGATTAATAGTTTAGGCGATTGCTGAATGCAAAGACGCGATCATCAGCCCTTGAAGACATCGCTTCTTGTATGAAGCTGTCTTTAATGAAGCTGCGATCGCGTCTCCGTTACGAAATATGAAGCACTTGCTTCTCGCTGGGATGTTTAGCGTCGTCCGTTCAACGCAATGAGCAGCCGCAAGATGAAGACAAACAGGTTGATGTAGGTCAAATACATCGACAGCGCGGCTGGTAGATACTGATCGTCTCGGTAGGTACGGGGCAGAATGTAGAAATCAACAACCGCCGCACCCGCAAACAGCAGCACACCAATGCCTGAGATAGCAACTTCTAAAAACGTAGGTGTGTAAATGCCGAAGAAACTTAGCCCAAATTGCAGCAACACAACTACAAATAGGGCAATAATGCCGAGGCGTACCGTTTTAGCCAGGGCTGAGCCATCGGCATCGCTCAGGTTAGAGCCAATTTGCCGCCCCGCAATGAACGCGATCCCGCAGCCAAGAGCCGCAATGCCAACGCCATTGATACCAACTCCCTGCGTGCGGAGGGCAATCGCCACCAGACCACTGAGCGTATAGCCCGAAAGCAGGCTATAGGTCGCCAGCAGGGGCAGCGCGACCCCATTGTTGCCTTTTTCTGCGACGCTAGATGCCACAAAAAAGAGAATGAGTTCTAACACCACCGCACCAATCACGGTAGGGAAGAAGATTTCTGGATTATTTTGTAAAACCTTTAGACCGCCAAAGGTGCCCACAGCAGTGAGTACTAGCCCACCACCCAGCCAGGGCAGCGCGTTGGCAATGACATTAGGACCCACAAGTGCGTGACCTTGAGCCTCACGCATGGCTTGCCGAAAGTTACTGGTATTACTCACAGGACGCTCTCTCGTTTAAGAAACAGTAATGGATCGTCATAGTGTCTATTTTCGCTCGAATTTTGGGAAACCGATCCAGACGCGGCTGATAATTTACCCGCCTGGTCGCCACTAAATCATGAGGTGTTAGACAGCTAGCGATTTAGTCGCGCTTACGTGTTTATGCCGAACTGCCCTTAGACCTCCCTGTATGAGTACCGTAGATCGACGATGGTGAGACCCCCTCTGCGTGAAGAACAATAGGCTCAACTCTGAAGTGAAAGGTGACCTGCAGATGATGGCTACTCAATCCTCGATTCGTTCACGCGGTATGGAATTGCTGATGTCCTACTATCAGCAGCCCTCGGTCAGGGTACGCAACCAACTGGTGCAGTTAAACGCAGGCTTGGTGAGAAAGATTGCTCATCGCGTAAGCCACCAGTGCGCTGAGCCTTATGAAGACCTTGAGCAAATTGGCTACCTGGGTTTGATCCGTGCCATCGAGCGTTTTAATCCTCATCAAGGGTGTGCGTTCAGTTCCTTTGCTGTTCCTTATATTCGTGGCGAGATGCTGCATTTTCTCCGCGATCGCAGCGGTACCGTTAAGATTCCCCGCCGCTGGCAGCAACTCAACAAAGAAGGTCAACGAGTGCGTGAAGCGTTGATGGAAGCGACAGGTCGTCAGCCTGGCGATAATGAGATTGCAGAAGCGCTGGGTGTCACGGTTAACGAATGGCGTGAAAGCAAGTTAGCGACCAAAAATCGGTTGCCACTTAGCTTGGATGCTACGATTTGCCAGCAAATTGACTCACCCATGACGCTCGGCGATACCTTACCCGATGCTCACTATCAAACCTTGCAAAATCTAGAGGAAGACCGCCAGCAGCTTCAGCGTGCCCTCAATCAACTAGAAGACAAAACACGTCAGGCGATCGAGTTTGTGTTCATCAAAGATTTGTCTCGTAAAGAAGTCGCAGAGCAAATTGGCGTTAGCCCCATGACTGTCACCCGCCGCATCCACCGTGGAATTCAGCAAATGGTAACGCTGCTTCAGCCTCAAGTGTTGCAGACCGATCCTTAAGCGTTGCAACCCATTATTATTCGGTTACGCTTTCACTAAGTAACTAGTATCCTGTGCTGGGTCGGCTGTAGCTGATCCAGCTTTTTTAATGAAGTAGAAGGGAATGGGGAGTCGGTTAAGGATGAGGGATGAAGGCTAAAGGATGAAGGATAAAAAGCTGACGGCTGACAGCTAATTTAACCGCTCTTTTCACTCAAAACTCAGAACTCAGAACTCAGAACTCAAAACTTCTTGTTTATCCCCTTGCACCTAAAATCATGCCAGCTAGTAGCACAAAACCGATCGCAACGTTTTGTTTAAAGAGTTGGGCGTAGGTGTGGTGTGGAATGGTTTTCTGGCAGAGGCGGTAGTATTGCCATGCCCAGAGGAGAGCGGCGATCGCTAGCGTGATCCAGAACGCTATGCCTAGAGACATCACGAGGCCCAGTTGCCATAAGCAAAGAACGGTACCTGCGTAAAAGAGACCGACTGCGTGCGCTACGTAGGCACCGAAGAAGAGGGCACCCGATTTGATGCCAATGCGGCGATCATCATCGCGATCGGACATGGCGTAGACAATATCGAAGCCGAGCGTCCACAGTACAGTAGCTCCCCAGAGCAGCCAGGTCGCGGTGCCCAGACAGGGCGTTGGTGCAGGAGTTGCATTACAGCTAACGGCACTCCAACTAATGAGGACGGCAAAGCCCCAGGCGATCGCCAACACCAACTGCGGGATGGGAAACAGGCGCTTTGCTAGTGGATACAGCACAATCACGGGCACGGCTGCCACGCAGAGCCAAAAGGTAAGCGGGTTGAGATACAGTGATAGCCCCCACGCGCAGACAAACGCAACCAGCGCAATGACAATGCCAACCTTAACGGAAAGAGTTCGTGCTGCCAGCGGACGGCTACGGGTGCGCTGCACTTTAGGGTCAATGTCTCGATCCCAAAGGTCATTGACAACGCAGCCTGCCGCACTGGTTGCCAGCGTTCCCAGGACAATGACTCCGATCAGCAGTGGTGGTGGAGTCCCTCGTGCGGCAAGCACAACAGCCCACAGTGCAGGAATCATTAAAATCAGGCGACCTTCTGGCTTATCCCAGCGTAGAAGCCGAAAAACGGTTAGCCAGGTAGGTGCAGGGCGTTCAGGGGAAGCAGTCATAGAGAAAACTGGAATAGAGGGTCAACAAGATATCTTGACCAAAACCTCGGAGGTTTAAGCAACGACATCAATAATGCTTGATTCCTGGTTCAAACCTCCGAGGTTTGCGTCGGTCGTATTGAATTAATTCTCGTTCCTCAGCATGCGCTGCTGTACCTGTTGAAGCTGCTGACTATCTTTTTGCCAGATCGTCCATGCGCTGAGGCGAAGTGACACTTTTTCGCCGCTGGCATCGGTGGTCAAACCGTATTTTTGCCGCAGCATGGTCGCGTCTGCCAGAGAAACGGGTACGAACTGATCGAAAACATCATCATAAAGCCACTGGGTGTTTGCGGCTTTGAAGGCCAGGTAGTCTTTCCACAACTTGAGAACAAGCTGATGATCGCTGATCGCGGCTGCTAGCACGGGATAGATGGGATGACGTTTTGCCTCTGGCAGCGACGCAAACTGCTGAAAGGTTTTCTGTAAGGCCTCGACAAGACGGGTGTAGTCTTCGTAGCTAATGCCAATGCGCTGAGGGGTTAAATTTGCCTGGTAGACGTTATCTGGAATGCTTTTTAACTGAGTTGCGATCTCTGAAAAATGTTTGAGGGTCAGGATGGCTTGCTTTTCGGTGATGAGGCGCTGGGTGATTGCGTTTTGGTTACTGCGGTAGACGGGCAGTTTTGCCTGACTTTGTGCTGCGATCGCAGTGGTGGGTGGAATCGACTGAAGCATGGTAATCGCGGCTTCCCATTTTTCGCTGGCGCGCTGCCAAACTTTGAGCGTGTAGGGTGGCTTTTGAACGGTAACCGCTGCCTGCCATGCTAGTGTTTGAGCGGCTTTAAAGCGATCAGCGGCGGTTGTCTCGGTGGTGAAGCGATCGTTGATAGCCGCATAGTTAACCTGATAAACGGCTATTTTTTCCTTTGCCTGAGCTGAAAGGGCAGTTCCTTCGGGAATCGTTTCTAACAGGTTGATTGCCTGCCGCCACTTGACCCGCGCGGCTTGCCAGGTTTCAACCCTGTGTGGTGGATGTTGTACCATGACGGCTGCGTCCCAAGCGAGTTTGCGAGCTGCAATAAAGGTGCCGAGCGCTGACGTTGCCTGCGGGGAAGTCGCATCCGCAGGTGATGAAGCCGTTTTTACCGTTTGGCTGACCTCATCCGCAAAGCCGCGATTGTCAGCATGACAGGCTGTTAGCAGCATCAGGCCGGTCGATAAAACGATGGTTAAACGCAAACAGTGCATCACTTTCGATCGTGGATGATTGGAACTTGGAGGGGCAGTCCAGGTGCATTGCTAGACTGAGCCGTTGTGGCTCCTTACAGTTCTAACCTGCCTCAAACCAATGTGAAGGATGAGAGGATAGCATCACAGCGTACAATCATGAGAGCGACCCGACGAACGGCGAGAGCGTGATTCTGTAGATAAAGCAAATAGATAGAGTAAATCGACGATGCTATTGTGCTCAAGTGTGGCTCAAGCCCCTGCTATCATCCTGGGACCATCCTAATTCACAACCCAATCTCTCTATGACTGCTCGTTCTCAGCTTTACGAAGGCAAAGCAAAAATTCTCTACACCACTGATGATCCAGCGGTGCTGCTTACCTACTTTAAAGATGATGCCACGGCCTTCAATGCCCAAAAGCGCGGCAGTATTGAGGGCAAAGGAGCCTTTAATTGCGCGATCGCCAGTCATTTGTTTAAGCAGCTAGAAGCCAGCGGCATTCCCACTCACTTCATCGAGCAAACGAGTGCAAATGAGATGCGGGTACAGGCCGTGCAGATTGTGCCACTTGAGGTGGTGGTCAGGAACATTGCAGCGGGTAGTCTCTGTCAACAAACGGGATTGAGCCTGGGCACTGTGCTGAAACAACCGCTGGTGGAGTTTTACTACAAAAATGATGCGCTGGGTGATCCATTGCTAACGCTCGATCGCTTACTCCTACTGGAGCTTGCCACAGCAGAACAGGTCGAGCAACTCCGAGTTATGGCACTCAAGATCAACGACGTGTTGCAACCGTTCTTTATGACCTGTGGTATCACGCTGGTTGATTTCAAGCTAGAGTTTGGACTGGATCAGCATCAGCGACTGCTGTTGGCGGATGAGATTAGTCCCGATACCTGTCGCCTCTGGAATTTGACGGAGGATGATCCCAAGCAACGGGTCATGGATAAAGATCGCTTCCGTCAAGACTTGGGTGATGTGGCATCGGCTTATCGGCAAGTTATGGAGAGAGTGCTGCAACAGGCATTGTAGCGATCGTTCTAAGATGAGGCTGTCTTGTCCGAAACCGTTTTCCAGGTAGTTGCTCCTGGTGCCAAAGCACTCATTCTGGCAAGCTCACTATATTGGTACCAAGCAATGCGGTAAAATTTCACAGTTTGTCTGTTGTTTTAATCTCGCCCAGGTTTAATCTGCCGACGTTTTTGCTGTTTCATGGGTCCTGCTTTAGACAGGGCGTGGTGTGTGGACGTGTCAACTAATCCGAACAATATGCGTTTTTCTCCAGTTTTGGTGGCGTTTCTGGCTGCCACGGCAACGCTAGGTATGTCTAACACAGCCAGGGGGGAAGCTCCCGACCCAGCGCTTGTGCGAGCGGCATCGAATCAGTCTGCGACAGCTACCGATAAAGGCTCGATTAACAAACCCTCGATCGGCAAGCCTGCGATCGTGAAACCAGTCGGGAACGCTGCGATCGCCACACCAGCGACGATCGTTCCGCCAGCGACCATCGTGACTCAGGCAAAAGCGAGTCAGGCAGAGTTACTGAGTGGGCTTTCTGCACCGTCAAGCGCGAAACGGACAAAAGCCAGTCAGCGGTCAAAGTCTGCTGTATCTGCGATCGCTCAAGCTGGGCCAGGGCAAGAAACTCCCAGCCAGATTCAGCTAACGCCAGGTGGCAGCTCTCCCGCTCCACAGCCTAGCCCTGAAGCCTCCCCAACGCCAACCCCAGAAACCACCCCTTCTCCAGGTACCACTCCTGCCCCAGAAGCGTCTCCCGCTCCCGAAGCAACTCCCGCCCCAGAAACTGCGCCGACTCCTTCTGCACCAACCACAACGCCAGAGACGACTGCGCCTACAGAACAAGAACCTCCTGTGCTGGTGAGTGAAGTCGTTGTCCAGGGCGTTGAAGGAGACATTCAGCAGCAGGTTTATCAGGCGATTCGGACGCAGCCAGGACGCACCACAACGCGCACTCAGCTACAGGAAGATATCAACGCTATCTTTGGGCTGGGCTACTTTTCTAACGTGCGGGCCGTGCCAACCGATACTCCCCTGGGGGTACGCGTCACCTTTGAAGTGCAGTTAAACCCTGTGCTGCAAAAGGTGCAGCTAGAGGGCACAACCCTTTTACCAGAACCAGTGCTTACGGATGCATTCAGTGATCAGTACGGCAAAGTACTGAACCTGGTGCAGCTGCAGGAAGGCATCAAGAAAGTCAACAAATGGTATCAGGATAATGGCTATGTCCTGGCTCAGGTGGTTGAAGCGCCGCAGGTTTCGCCCGATGGTATTGTCACGCTACAAGTGGCTGAAGGGGTGGTTGAAGATATCCAGGTACGCTACGTCGATAAGGATGGCAACGAATGTAAACGAAACGATCAGGGTAAGTTTGTCCTTCTGGACCCTCAAGGCAACCCGGTCTTAAATAAAGAAGGCAAGCCAACTGGATGTCGGGCACGCACGCGCCCCTATGTCGTCAAACGCGAGTTTGAATTGAAGCCTGGACAGGTCTTTAACCGCACTAAAGTGGAACGTGACTTACAGCGCGTTTTTGGCCTTGGCATTTTTGACGATGTGAAGCTATCGCTGTCACCGGGACAAGATCCCCGTAAAGTGGTGGTTGTGGCAAATGTGGTTGAGAAGAACACGGGATCGATCGCAGCCGGTGCCGGGATTAGTTCTGCAAGTGGTCTCTTTGGTACTGTCAGCTACCAGCAGCAAAACGTGGGTGGTAACAATCAGAAGCTGGGTGCTGAGGTGCAGTTGGGGATCCGAGAAACGCTGTTTGACCTGAACTTTACCGATCCGTGGATTGGGGGCGATCCCTACCGCACGTCGTATACAGTGAACCTGTTCCGACGACAAACTATCTCGCTCATCTTTGATGGTGGCCCAAGGGATGTGAACCTGCCAAACGGCGATACCCCCAGAGTCGTGCGGACAGGAGCAGGGGTTAGCTTCTCACGTCCGCTAAATGGTAATCCGTATACCCGACCCGAATGGGCTGCTTCACTGGGCTTCCAGTATCAGCGCGTCAGAATTAATGATGGTGACGGCAGACTAAGCCCACGAGATGAATTTGGTAACAACCTCAGCTTTAGCGGCGAGGGCAAAGACGATTTGTATACGGTGCAGTTTGGGGTCGTGCGCGATCGTCGTAATGACCTCCTGCGACCCACAGCAGGATCGTTGCTGCGACTGGGAACTGAGCAATCGATCCCTCTGGGTAAGGGTAATATTCTCTTGAACCGATTGCGGGCAAGCTACAGCTTCTACATACCCACACGCCTCCTACAATTTACACCTGCCTGCCGCGATCCCAAATCTAGAGACTGCCCGCAAACCTTTGCCTTCAACGTTCAAGGAGGTACGGTGTTGGGTGATTTACCCCCCTACGAAGCGTTTGCCTTAGGCGGCAGTAACTCAGTCCGGGGGTATGACGAAGGCGATCTGGGCAGTGCCAAGACCTTCCTTCAGGCAACCGTCGAGTATCGCTTCCCGGTGTTTTCTGTCATTTCGGGTGCGCTTTTCTTGGATGCCGCTACCGACTTTGGCACTGGCGATAACGTTCCAGGTAATCCAGCAGGCGTTCGTGGCAAGCCAGGAGAAGGCTTTGGCTATGGCTTGGGTTTGCGGGTGCAGTCACCTTTGGGACCGATTCGGATTGACTTTGGTATTAACGATAGCGGTGATACGCAGTTCCACTTCGGTATCGGAGAGCGCTTCTAATGGAACCAGAAGTCAACCGTCAAACGCTAGAAACAGGCGGCTTTGGCAAGGGGCTACAACAAACGCTGCGGACTGGCTTTGTGCGATCGGGCATTGGCCTCCATACCGGAGCGTCGGTTCAGGTGCGCGTGTTACCAGCCACTGTAGGTCAAGGGCGCTATTTTGTGCGGGTTGATCAACCAGGTACACCAGTCATCAAGGCCCAAATAGCAACCGTTCGCCCAACCCAACTCTCGACTGAATTAGCCCAAGGTGAGGCCACGGTGCGGACAGTTGAGCATTTGTTAGCCGCGCTAGCCGCCTTGGGCGTGGACAACGCTCGCATCGAGATTAACGGGCCAGAAGTTCCGCTGCTGGATGGGTCGGCCAAGGATTGGGCAGAGGCGATCGTTCAAGTTGGTACAGTGCCCCAATCTGAACCGCGATCGGTCTGGGCACTGCCAGAGCCGCTATGTGTCCAAGAGGGCGATGCCTTTGTGATAGCACGTCCCTCTAGTGAACTGCGCTTTACCTATGGCATTGATTTTGATTTGTCCGCGATCGGCAATCAGTGGCACAGTTGGTCACCCGATGCAATGCGTGAAGAGTCCTTAACCTTTGCCGCTGTCATTGCGCCTGCCCGCACCTTTGGACTCGCCCACCAAATTGAAGCGCTCCGCGATCGGGGGCTGATCAAAGGCGGGAGTTTAGACAATGCGCTGGTCTGTGGCTCCGAAGGCTGGTTAAATCCGCCGTTGCGATTTCTAAATGAACCAGTTCGTCATAAACTTTTAGATTTAGTAGGAGATTTGAGCCTGCTAGGAAACTTTCCCGTAGCGCATTTTCTGGCATACAAGGCTAGCCACCATCTGCATACTCAATTGGCACGTTCGATTGCCGCCCTTCACTGTTAGCTACTCGTCGCCGCTTCCAAGTTTCCAGAAAAGATAGTCGCTAACCAACATGTCCTCCGGCCCTACTGCACCTCTATCGAAGCCCTAAACCCATGTCGATCTTCGCTGATGTCAATACTCCCGATGCTCCTTCCAGCCATGTGACAACGCCTCTTCAAGCTGAGATGGATCACATCTCCTCTGAACACTCCCATCCCGAAACTGAAGTGACCATCCCGGTTGAAGAGATTCAAAAGCTCCTACCCCATCGCTACCCGTTTTCGCTAGTCGATCGCATCATTAAGTACGTGCCAGGAAAATTTGCGGTTGGCATTAAAAACGTCACTTTTAATGAACCTCATTTTCAAGGCCACTTTCCAGGCAGGCCGATCATGCCGGGCGTGCTAATTGTGGAAGCAATGGCACAGGTGGGGGGCGTTGTGTTGACACAAATGGCAGACGTGCAAAGCGGGCTGTTTATGTTTGCAGGTATCGATAAAGTGCGGTTTCGTCAGCCTGTCGTACCGGGCGATCAGCTTATCATGACAGTAGAGCTGCTCTCGGTGAAGCGCCGTCGTTTTGGCACCATGCAAGGACGGGCCGAAGTCGATGGACGGCTTGTGGCTGAAGGGGAACTCAAGTTTGCCCTTGTTGATTAATCACCGTTCAAGACTCACACGAGATTGCTGTTGGGCCAATCTATGTTCTCGATCTGCCGCGTTTTCAGTCTGTCTAAAATTTGTTTAGTGTGGTTAAACGGCTGAGAGTTTGCTGCGTTATCAGTTTCTACCCCGTAACGTGTCACCACTCCTACCCCATCCTCGATCGCTAATACCCTATGGCAACCTTAATTCATCCAACGGCTGTGATTCATCCTGGTGCTGACTTGCACCCAACGGTGCAGGTGGGTGCGTATGCGGTCATTGGTGCGCGGGTTAAGGTTGGCGCAGAAACTACGATCGGCCCTCACGTCGTGCTGGATGGTTGGACAGAGATTGGCGCGAGAACTCGCATTTTTCCCAGCGCGACCATTGGCTCAGAACCTCAAGACCTCAAGTACGACGGCTCCGAAGGCTTAGTTAGCATTGGCGATGACAATTACATCCGTGAATACGTCACGATTAATCGACCCACCTATGCAAACGAAGCTACGTTGATTGGCAATGGCAATCTGCTCATGGCCTACGTCCACGTTGGGCACAACTGCGTGATTGAAAATCAGGTGGTTATTTCTAATGCTGTAGCGCTGTCAGGCTACGTTCATATCGAATCGAGAGCACGCTTGAGTGGGGTCTTTGGGGTTCACCAGTTTGTCCACATTGGGCGCTATGCGATGGTGGGTGGGATGAGCCGCATTGTGCGTGATGTGCCGCCCTACATGGCGGTTGAAGGTAATCCTGCACGGGTGCGATCGCTCAATCGGGTTGGTCTCAAGCGTGCTGGCTTTGCAGATGCGATGGAGGGGAAACCGTATCAGGCGCTCAAGCAAGCTTTCCGCATTCTCTACCGTTCTGGCCTCTCCCTCAATGAGGCGCTGGAGAAGCTAGAAATGCTGCCATATGATGAACATGTGCATCACCTCCAGCACTTTTTACGATCGTCTCAGCAGCCAGGGCGACGGGGGCCAACGTCTGGTAAGCGAGTGGTAACGTCAGGTGATGACGATGATTGAGCCAGAACATGAGACTGGGCATGAAGGCACAGTCATTCAAACGGATAACACCATTCCTCAGGTAACTGCTTCAACTCAACACTCAACACTCAACACTCAACACTCACCTCGCCCCATACGTCTGTTCATTAGTACGGGCGAAGTGTCGGGCGATCTTCAAGGATCGCTGTTAATTAAGGCGTTGAAGCGTCAGGCTGAACAACTAGGACTCGCACTAGAAATCTTGGCGATGGGGGGCGATCGCATGGCGGCAGCAGGCGCAACGCTCCTGGCGCATACCAGCGCGATCGGCTCGATGGGCATTTTTGAATCCTTGCCGTTTGTGTTGCCGACTCTCAAAGTGCAGCGTCAGGCGAAACGCTATTTGCAGCAGCATCCACCTGATTTAACCGTTCTCATTGACTATATGGGACCTAATCTGGCGTTTTGTGAATATCTGCCAGCTCAGTTTCCCAAGGTTCCGATCATCTACTACATTGCGCCGCAAGAATGGGTCTGGGGCGATCAATGGCCGTGGGGAGTTAAGCTTTTTCGCTCTGATCTGGTGGTCAAAGCAACGAAGCGCATACTGGCGATCTTTCCGGGTGAAGCCAGCTATTTTCAACGCAAGGGGGGGCAGGTTGCCTGGGTAGGACATCCGTTGCTCGATCGCATGCAAAGCGCCCTCGATCGAAACAGTGCTCGCTCTGCGTTAGGCATTCCAGCTGATCAAACGGCGATTGTCCTCCTACCAGCCTCACGGCAGCAAGAGTTAAAGTACCTGATGCCCGTGATGTTTGCGGCTGCCCAGCAGATTCAGTCCAAGTTGCCCAACGTACACTTCTGGATTCCGCTGGCGTTAACCAAATATCGTGCCCTCATTGAGCAAGCCATTCAGCGCTATGGGTTACAGGCTACTCTTCTCGAAGAGCCACGAGCCGCTGCCAGCGATGTTGCAGCGTCTTCGCCCACCCTTCAAGCGATCGCGGCAGCAGACTTAGCCATTACCAAGTCGGGCACCGTTAATCTCGAAATTGCCCTGCTTAAAGTGCCTCAAGTCGTGATGTACAAAGTTAATCCGGTCACGGCCTGGATTTTAAACCGTGTGCTCAAGATTTCGTTGCCGTTTGTCTCGCCGCCGAACCTGGTAGAGATGAAGCCGATCGTGCCGGAATTTTTGCAGGATCAGGCAACGCCAGAAAACCTGGTTCAAGAAGCGTTGGCGCTGCTGTTAGATCAGAACCGTCGTCAGACCATGATGGCAGACTATGACAGTATGCGTCGTGCTCTGGGCGATGTTGGCGTGTGCGATCGTGCCGCTCAAGAAATCTTTAGCCTGCTGGATGAGGCGGCAGATGGCAAGCGCTAAGAGAGTCGTTTTTTCATGCCGTTTTAAGCCGTGTTTAAGGCAGAACACTTAAGCTAAGCGTCGGAAAGCAGATGCCACATACCACACTTAACACTCATAACTCCCTCTCCCCTTACCCTTGCGTTCTCAATCTTCTCTGGCATTTACCTGATTAACGTCGATCGTCGCAGCCTAAAGCCAGTGATGCAGAAGACGAACGGATAGCTCAAGATTAGCTAGGCTTGAAAAGTACGAGTGCATTGGACTAATTAGTACGTTGGACTAGTTGGTGCGGATGACGAATACGTTGCTCCTGACGAGGTAGAAGTATGTACGCGCAAGAATTGGTTAGAACAGCAAACGCGATGGTCGCTCCTGGAAAGGGCATTTTAGCGGCAGATGAAAGCTATAGCACGGCAAACAAGCGTTTCGAGAAGCTGGGCATTCCCACAACAGAAGAAATGCGTCGGGCATACCGCGAAATGCTCTTTACCACTCCGGGCATTGGTGACTTTTTTAGCGGCGTGATTTTGTTTGACGAAACAATTCGGCAGTCAACCAAAGACGGTACGCCCTTTACAAAGGTACTGCTGGACGCTGGCGTTATTCCAGGTATCAAGCTGGATGAAGGCGCAAAACCTCTAGCCAAATCCCCTGAAGAAACCGTGACGGAAGGGTTAGATGGCCTACGCGATCGCATTGCCGAGTACTACAAAATGGGCGCACGGTTTGCTAAGTGGCGTGCAGTCATCAAAATTGGCAACGGTATTCCCTCCCATCGTTGCATTGATACCAACGCGCACGCCCTCGCTCGTTATGCCGCGCTGTGTCAAGAAGGGGGACTGGTGCCGATCGTCGAGCCAGAAGTATTGATGGATGGCGATCACACCCTGATGCAGAGCTATGGCGTGCATCACGAAGTTCTCAAGACGGTGTTTGATGCCCTGTACGTTCAAGGCATCGAGCCGGATCAAATGATTCTCAAGCCCAGCATGGTCATTTCTGGTGAGAATTGTCCTCAGCAGGCAAGCGTGGAAGACGTAGCACGCTGGACGGTAAAATGTCTGCGAGAGCGTGTTCCCGCAGCCGTCCCCGGTTGTGCTTTCCTTTCAGGTGGGCAAAGCGATGAACTGGCAACCGCCCATCTCAGCGCCATGAACAGCCTGTTCAAAGACCAACTGCCCTGGAAACTGACGTTTTCCTATGGTCGGGCGCTCCAGCAAGCCGCTATGCAAACCTGGAACGGACAGGATGCGAACATAGCAGCCGCGCAAAAAGAACTGTACCATCGGGCGAAGCTAAATAGCGCCGCCGCTCTAGGACAATACCAGCCAGACATGGAAAAAGTCGCGGCCTAAGCGGGTATGGCGGCTCAAGGCAAGCATCAAAAGATCCCTTGCTTTGAGCCGATTATAGTAAGAGGCAGGGGGCAGGGGCAGAGGGCGGAAGGCAGAAGAAGTTGTTGGTTGTTGATTTTTAGAAGAAAGTGATGGCTGATGGCTGACCGCTGACCGCTCTCTCACGCAAAACTTCTACACTGACTGCTGATAGCTAATCGCTCTTTGGTAGTCCTATTTTGAAAAGGATAAAGAATAGTGGAGCGAGGGTGAGAGCGTGTGATGATGGGCATTTCTCCCTCTCCCACGCTCTCGTCATCCTGCCCTCTGGGGCACTACCCGCTCTTTAACTCAAAACTCACTCCCCTCCATCCTTAACCTGCCACTACAAAATTCACCAATTTCCCAAGGACGACAATCACCTTTTTGATGTCTTTGCCGTCGGTATGTTTTTTGGTGATCTCGGAGGCACGGGCATGTTCCTCTAGAGCTGGCTTGTCATCCGCGATCGCCGATGCCACCTGAATTGTGCCCCTGGTTTTACCGTTGATTTGAATCACAACCGTTTTTTCATCCTCAACCAGCGCGGCAGGGTCAGCCGTCAGCCAGGGTTGCATGTGTACCGAATCCGTATGACCCAGGTTGTGCCACAATTCTTCGGCAATATGCGGTGCAAAAGGAGCCAACATGAGCAGCAGCGCGTGAATCCCCTCAGCATATGCAAGCGAATCCTTGCAGGTCGCATCCGTCAGCGCATTACTCAGCTTCATCAGTTCCGAAACAGCCGTATTGAACTGATACTCACCTTCCAGGTCATCCGTAATCGCTGCGATCGCCATGTGGATCGATCGGCGCAATTCTTTTTCGGGCTTGGTGAGGGTTGTGAAGACAGTTTTGAGTTTTGAGTTTTGAGTTTTGAGTTCTGAATCAGGTCTGGCTCCTGACTCTTGGCTCCTGTCTCCTGACTCCTGATTCCCAAACTCCATCACTAACCGCCACACCCGATTCAAAAAGCGCGACTGTCCTTCTACATCAGCCTCATCCCACTCCAGATCCTTTTCAGGCGGCGCTTTGAATAAGATAAACATCCGGGCAGTATCCGCACCGTATTTTTCAATCACTGCACCTGGAGCGACACCGTTGTAACTGGACTTGGACATTTTTACGTAGACACATTCCAGTGGATCGCCTGTTTCGGGATCAGTCGGATTTGTCAGATCGGCAATTTGTGTGGCAATAACGTACTTGCCTGTGCGAGGATTCCGGTAGGTTTCGCCCTGCACCATGCCCTGCGTCAGCAAGCGCTGAAACGGTTCGCCAAAGTTGAGCAGGCCGCGATCGCGCAGCACTTTGGTAAAGAAACGCGAATACAGCAGATGCAAAATCGCGTGCTCAATGCCGCCCACGTACTGATCGACGGGCATCCAATCGTTGGTTTTAGCAGGGTCGAAGACCTTTTGATCATCACGGGCATCAGGGTAGCGCAAGAAATACCACGACGAATCAATAAATGTATCCATCGTGTCGGTTTCGCGTCTCGCCGCCGTCCCGCAAGTTGGACAGGGCACATTCACCCACGACTCCAGCGTTGCCAACGGTGAGCCTCCCCGACCAGAAAGCTCCACATTCTCTGGCAACTGCACAGGCAAATCGGCATCTGGCACTGCAACAGGGCCACACTTCGGGCAATGAATAATTGGAATCGGTGCGCCCCAATAACGCTGCCGCGAAATCAACCAATCCCGCAATCGATACTGAATCCGCGCCTTGCCAAAGCCTTTCTGTTCAGCAAATTGCACGATCGCCGTTTTCGCCTCTACAGACTGCAGCCCGTTAAATTCGCCTGAACTGATCAAGACTCCCGGTTCGGTAAAGGCTTGGGTCAAGGGTGCGGGGTGTAGGGTGTAGGGTGTAGGGGAAGATTCTACTCCTGACTCCTGACTCCTGACTCCTGACTCCTCTCCCTGCCCTTCTGACTCCTGCCCTCTGCCCTCTGTCTCCCTTGCTGCCACTACCTGTCGAATCGCTAATCCCTGCTCCTTCGCAAACTTGAAGTCGCGCACGTCATGGGCAGGCACCCCCATCACCGCACCTGTACCGTACTCATACAGCACATAGTCTGCAATCCAGATGGGAATTTCTTCACCCGTAAAGGGATTAATCGCCTTGCCGCCAGTGGGAATGCCGCGCTTGGGTTTATCTTCTGCGGTGCGTTCCAGTTCGCTTTGATCAGCAATTTCTTGCACAAAGGCTTCTACAGCCGCTTGGCGATCGCTCGTTGTCACCTTCTGCGTCAGCGGATGTTCGGGTGCCAGCACCACATAGGTTACGCCATACACCGTATCGGGTCGGGTCGTGAACACCCCAATCTTCTCATCGGAACCGACGATCGGAAATTCCAGGTAAGCCCCGGTAGATTTGCCAATCCAGTTTGCCTGCATTAGCTTGACGCGCTCAGGCCATCCAGTTAGCGTTTCTAAATCGTTCAACAACTGCTCGGCGTAGTCGGTGATTTTGAAGAACCACTGGCGCAGCAGCTTACGTTCGACCTTTGCACCCGATCGCCACGATTTACCTTCGCCATCCACCTGTTCGTTTGCCAGCACCGTCTGGTCGATCGGGTCCCAGTTCACCGCCGATTCTTTCTGGTATGCCAGACCTGCCTGAAAAAATTGCAGAAAAATCCACTGCGTCCATTTGTAATAGTCAGGCGAGCAGGTTGCCACCTCGCGGCTCCAGTCGTAGGACAGGCCCAGCCGCTTCAGCTCAGCTCGCATCTGGTCGATGTTCTGGTACGTCCACTTAGCAGGATGAACGCCGCGATCGATCGCTGCATTTTCCGCAGGTAACCCAAAGGCATCCCAGCCCATTGGGTGGAGTACCCGATAGCCCTGCATCCGCCGCACCCGCGCCAGCACATCTGTAATCGTGTAGTTGCGGACATGCCCCATGTGCAGGCTTCCCGATGGATAGGGAAACATGGACAGCGCGTAAAATTTTGGCTGGCTGCGATCATCGGGCGTGAGGTCTAACCCCTGCTCTGCCCACGTTTGCTGCCAGCGCTTTTCAATTGATGCGGGGTTATAACGGGACTCCACGAAAACGGCTCCTACTCAGTCCTTTTGCTATACTCTACCCTACAAAGAAACGGCGCGTCTGCTATGACGAATCTTCTAGAAGCCATACAAAATATTGTTTATAGTTCCATTTCAAATTTAGTTAGCTACTAAGCCGCTCATCATCTAAATTCTGAGTTAAACGCCTTCCAGCAACGGCCTCATTGATATTTTTGTATGAGTTAAATGTGTAATAGCTTGACGATTAACTTTCGCTAATGGTTTGCTATACAACCAATAGCTTCTCTAAGCTTACGTTTTAGATCTCCAGAAGTAGGCAAATCTCCAATTTCTTTGCAGAGCTTTTGCTTAGGCTCTCCCTTCTTAAGACGCTCTATGTAAACTCCTATAAGGAAACCATCAAGCCCATACCTAACTAAAGCATCAGTAATTAGGCCGGTAATTCCAAGAAGACCTATTCCACCAAGCATTCCAAATGGCCCCCCAAGGGTCGCTAACGCTGCTGTTATAGCAGCGGCACCAAACAGACCAGTAGCAGCCATTGTGATAACAAGTAGTACACCAGGTAAACCAAAAGCAGCAACCTTTCTGAACACTTCATCCATAAATTATTAACCAATGAGTTTTGACAATAGTTTAGATGCAGAGTTCCCTAAAGCTGTCAAGACAAGAATAGCGATTTTGCAACCCTTTTTGGCTGAAGATGCTTAAAATTGCAGATCTTCACAGCTAATATAGCTGATGAGCTTGGGCTACTGTAACCATTTACATCAGATGAAAGCTTCGACTCCGCTAACTTTTCCTAGCGTCGCTGTAATCTAGTTGGGTTTCATACCTCACTCAACCTACATATGTCCTCAATTTAATTGAACCTAACAAGAGCAAGTTTTAAGGGCTGTGAGAACATGGGGGTGACGGGTGATTGGCTTTGATAAAGGTAGAGCGATACTACATCAAGACATTGGGTTGTGCCTCCATTCAACCTACGGGGAAGATAGCAGTCAACCAGAATTCGTGCTGTCTTCGTGCCTCCACCTCGCCCATGCGTTTTTTTGCGTTTAGATACACTGCCACAACCATTGCAGCGATTCAGGCAATTTTGGGAATGCTGAGCATAAAGCACCAGAGACGCTTTTGCTGGCTAGAAGGGCGCATTAACATCCATGACGCAGACCACCGAAACTGAACCGTTTGAAGCTGAAGCCGTTTTTCAGCGCGGCTTGACGTTGAGCGAACAGGGAGAATACGAAGCGGCGATCGCCCATTTTGATCACATCTTGCAATTTCAGCCGGAGCATGGCAACGCCTGGAACGAAAAGGGCAATGCGCTCATCACGCTCAACCGTCATGCAGAAGCCTTGACCAGCTTTGAGCACGCGATTCAGTTCAGTGCAGCATCCCCATCAACACACTACAGTTTGGGCTGGGCAGCCTCCGTACTGGGGCAGCATGAACGCGCGATCGCCAGCTTTGAACAGGTGCTGGCACTTCAGGCAGACTTTCCCAATGCGCACTATAGTTTGGGGCTTGCGCTCTACATGACCGGGCAGTACAAAGCCGCGATCGCGCACCTGCACACCGCTTTGGAGCAGCAGCCCACGTTTGCAGATGCCTGGTACAGTCAAGGGTTAGCCCTTTATGCCACAGGTCGCTACGAAAGCGCCATCAAGCATTTCAACCAAGTGCTAGAGCTACAGCCTGACTACCAGGTCGCGTTTAGCGGTCGTGGAGCCGCGTTGATGGGCTTGGGCGACTACGAAGCCGCGATCGTGAGCTATGACAAGGCGCTGGGGTTAAATCCAGACGATGCCGAATCCTGGTATCAGTGGGCCATGTGTCTCAAGCGTTCTGGGCGGTATAAAGATGCCATTTTGGGTTACGACAAGGCGTTTATGCTTCAGCCCAATCATGCGGCTGCTTTCGGACGAGGCTGTTGCTGGTTGAAGTTGGGGCACTACGACGATGCGATCGCCAGCTACGAGCGCGCACTGGAGTATCAACCCAATCATTACGAAAGCTGGTTCAACCGAGGGGTCGCACTCAAACAACTGGAACGGTTTGCCGAAGCGGCTGACAGCTATGACCACGCGATCGCGCTACGACCAAACGATCCCAAAGCGCGAAACAATCTAGGGAGTATTTTGCTTAGCCTGGAGCGAGTAGACGAGGCGATCGCTTGCTACGACAAGGTGTTAGCGCTCAACCCAGACGACGAACTGGCCCAGAAGAATCGCACTGTTGCTTTGCGGCGATCGCAGCCAGTAAGAGATAATAAGGCTTACGCAAACCTCGGAGCTTTGAACCAGAAATCAGATAGCTAAAACAATGCTGTTGCTTCAACCTCCGAGGTTTTAGTCAAACTGCGTAAGTCCTGGGTAATAAAACTTCAGGCGCAAGCTAATCGTCGAATGGGGGAATGCAATGGGACAATACGAGCGCTTAATCCTCATGGCAGAGGACGAATTGACGCAATACAGCACCGATGCCCGCAAAATTGAAAAGCTGCGGCAAAAAATTGGCTTGTCTGTACCTCCAGGTGAACAACGTCAGGTCAAAGAGACCCTTCTGGCAGAATTGCCGACCGATCCCATTAGCCAGATAGTCGAGAATCAGCGTCAGGCCGTCGCGCTACCCTTCTGGGGCATTGCAGGGTTGGGCTTGCTGCTCGGCATTTCGTTCATGCAGCCATTGGATTTCATTGCCACGTTTATCGGTAGTGCGATCGCCTTCAACGTGCAGAAATGGGGTTGGAACCTGCAAGCTAAACGCCTAGTCTTGCAAACGCTAGAGGATATTGAATCCAAAACTCGTAAACCCGTTGCAGAGACAATCACCGAAGAGTAAAGGCAAAGCATCGGGCAATGCTTTTTCGTGCAGTTTAAAGGAATGATGAACCGTATGCTTCGCCCCTACCTCTTTACCAGGCTTGATCAATCGCCGAAAGCTTTACGGCTGTCTCTCTTTGCATGGGAGCCTCCAGCGCCACACCTTTGATATCAGCGTTGAAGCGAGGGATAGGCAACACGGCTACAACCGTCCCAATTAAGGTAAAGACGGCAAACAGTTTGAATGTCATGGCGCGATCGAAAAGGGGAGTGTTCATAGCAAATGCAGTTAATGACTCTTCGTTCTTCATGCAAACTTCAAGTGATCCGGGGAATACCCTTCTCTTTCTTTCAGTAAGGCTCTTTCTTTTAATTAGGACTTACGCATTTGCCCCCTAGCCCCCAATGCTGAGGGCTTTAATTGGCTCGGTTCCCCCAGCATTGGGGGCTAGGGGGCGAAAGATGATCGCTTTTGCGTAAGTCCTATTAATAAGACTGTCGTGAGGTCGTAAGCGGTTCACTTGCGAGGGCATAAAAGGCTCACCCAACAGGCTATTTCTCAAAACCATTTGCGCGTTTTAGGACTTTTCTCTCTAAACTGGGTATAGATAATGGTTCTGTCAGAGGCTCAAGCACATGGGTAGTAAGGATTACAAGCAACCACTGTATGCAACGCGCATTGATCTTCTCGCTGAAACGCGCGCACAGATTATCGGACTGCTCAATCAGACGTTGGCCTTTACGCTAGACCTTAAAACGCAGGTCAAGCAGGCACACTGGAACGTGAAGGGGTTGGACTTTTATCAGCTCCATGAATTGTTTGATGAACTGGCAGGCGAACTGGAAGAGTTTATTGACCTGGTGGCTGAACGGGTGACGGCATTGGGCGGTCTGGCTTTGGGCACGGCTCGCGTTGCCGCACAGGTTTCGGAATTGCCGGAGTATCCCTTTGACATTCTGGATGGCAAAGATCATGTGGTGGCGCTGGCCGATCGCTATGCCATCTACGCCAAACTTGTTCGCGAGGGCATTGCCAAAACTGATGACTTGGGCGATGCCGATACGGCTGATCTCTACACCGAGGTATCGCGGGCGATCGACAAGCGGCTATGGTTCTTGGAAGCCCACCTGCAAGCGAGCGTTGTGGATTCTCACAATGGCAGCACGTCTGCAACCGCAGACACTGAAACCACTAAAGCGGCTGGCAAAGCAAAATAATGGGTACTTCCGTTGCGGTTAATCAGGCCAATTTTGAGGCTGAAGTGATTCAGCAATCTCACGCCAAGCCTGTACTCATCGATTTTTTTGCCCAGTGGTGTGGCCCCTGCCAAATGCTAAAGCCTGTGCTAGAAAAGCTGGCACAGGAGTACGATTTTGTTCTGGCAAAAGTCGATATCGATCAGAGTCCTGACTTAGCCCATACTTACGGCGTGGAAGGCGTTCCTGATGTCAAGGTTGCAGTCAACGGCACGGTGACGGATGGCTTTGTCGGGATGTTACCGGAGCCAAAACTCCGCGAATTTCTGGCGCAGCTACAAATCACATCGGTTTTGGATGAGGCCCTGGAAGCAATCTATGCCGATGCGGCGATCGGTCAGGTCGAGCAAGCCGAAGCACAACTCAGGGCGTTGCTAGAACAGTACCCCGACAATCGTGGGCTGATCTTGGAAGCGGCTAACTTTTACCTCGAAGCCGATCACCTGGATGTAGCAGAATCGCTGCTGGCGAAAATTCAGGACTATGACAAAGAGTATGCAACCCATGCCAAAACGTTGAAAGCACTGGTGCAATTCAAACAATTTGCGTTGCAGCCAGACGGGGATAGTGACCTCGATCGTGCCTTTCAACATGCCGCCAACCTGGTGCTAGAAGAGAACTACGCCGCCGCTTTGGAGCAATTTCTTAGTATTCTCACCAAAGACCGACGGTTTCGAGAGGATGGTGCCCGTAAAGCAATGGTGGCAGTGTTTGACCTGCTTGGCGACAACCATGCGTTGACCAAAGACTACCGCAAACGGTTGGTCATGGCGCTGTACTAATAGTTGGTAAGTTTTTAGTTGTTAGTTTTTAGTAGGGTGGGCAACGCCTACCTAGCCTGGGGCAGATCAAACGAGATCGCGGTTTTCGGATAAGCAATCGGTAGAAACCTGCTACGCCGAATGAGTGGACTATGAGGTTTGAATGGTTGGTTCACCCCATTGTGTGGATCGACCATTTGCGATCGTCTAAAGGATACTTGATGCATGACATGTCGTATAACAAAGGCAAGATGGGCACGATAAAAGGTTGCAACTCACCGCAGAAATTAATGACGACGACTTACAGACTGTCACCTGAATTCTTCCGTCAGATGAAGCAAAGAATGCTTCTCACAATGATTCCAACTTTTACGATCGCAATGGTCATTGGCATACTTGTTGCTGATCGGGGAAAACTGTCAAGCACTTCGCTCTTTCTTATCCCGCTCTTTAGCGTTATTTTGTTTTTTTCTGTTCGCAACACCATAAAGGAACAACAAAAGCGCTGGTCAAGTTATGGTCTTATCTTACGTGAAGATGCTCTCAGCCGCATTCAGGATGGCTTTCCAGGCGTGATCATTGATCGAAGTGAAATTGCCAAAATTACTGAGTATACGGGACGAGAATTGTTAATTCAGGGATCAAATAAAAATCTCCAAATTTTTGTACCAGCGACACTAGAGAGTTACACAACATTAAAAGAACAGCTCGAACAGTGGCATCCGATCGAGATACGACCAAACAACGATCGCCTTAACAGCTTATTAATTCTATTTGCTAGTTTTGGTTCAGTCGCTGCCTTTGCGATTACAGCGCTATCCCCAAACAAGTACATTGTCATTGGCGTTGGTACAATGTATCTAATACTTTTAGGGCTTGCCATCATCCAGACTCAGAAAAGCTCTCTGGTTGATAGAAAAACAAAATCTGCAATTTGGTGGGTAATTATACCAATGTTGGCAATTGGGTTGCGTATCGTTGCAGCAATTGCAGGTCTCTAAAAAGCTGTTTTAGGATTAGTTTGGTCAAACATCCCAATTTACGATTGCAGAGAACAGTGATCAGAGAGCAACTTGAGGTAGTATGCGAGTCATTGTTTCCTACCGCCTTTAACTGCTTGTGAACGATCGTGCGCGTTGGCTGTTGCCTGTTTTGTCTCCCCTTTTGGCGATCGCGGCTGCCTTACTCGTGGGTGCAGGACTCATTGCGATCGCGGGGGTCAGTCCCCTCAAAGCCTACTCGGTGCTGTTCACAGAATCCTTGGCTAACTACTACGGCTTCAGCAACACGTTGACTAAAACGGCTCCCCTGTTGCTAGCGAGTCTGGGTATTCTGGTTGCTCTTAAAGCGGGACAATTCAACATTGGTGGCGAAGGGCAAATTTATATGGGTGGCTTGGGCAGCACGATCGTCGGGCTGTACCTGCATGGCCTACCCCTTGTGATCCATGTACCGCTGGCGCTGCTGGGAGGCTTTCTGCTAGGAGGGTTGTGGGGCTTCATCCCTGGTTACTTGAAAGCGGTACGAGGCGTGAACGAGGTCATCACTACGCTGCTGCTCAACTACATCGCTCAAAACCTGGTGAGCTATCTGGTGAGCAGTCCCATGAAAGATCCCGAAGCGCCTACCCCTTACAGCAACCTGATTGATCCCTCTGCTCAGTTGCCGATCGTGCTGCCGCAAACGCAGACTCACGCTGGAATTTTGCTGGGCGTGCTGGCTACCATCGTTCTGTGGATCGTCTTTGCCCGATCGCCCCTTGGCTATCAAATTGAAACGGTGGGGCAAAACCCGCTTGCCGCTCGCTATGTGGGGATCTCGGTAGAACGCACGATTATGCTGGTGATGGCATTATCGGGTGGCTTAGCAGGTCTGGCAGGCTCCGGCGAAGTCATGGGCTTGAAATATCGCTTGTTTGAGAACTTTTCACCGGGGTACGGGTTTGATGCGATCGCGATCGCCTTTCTCAGTCGAGGAAACTTAGCGGGCGTGTTGCTCACCTCGCTCTTTTTTGGTGCGTTGCGCGGCGGCGCTAACGTCATGCAGCGCAGTGCGGGGGTTCCAGTTACAGTGGTTTATGCCATTCAGGGGCTGACCGTTCTCTTTATCGCTATCGGACTCGTCCTAGAGCGCAAAGTATCGTCTCGCTCACAGCCGATCGCCTCGCTTGCCGCCGCCGCAAAACCTTAATCCTGATTTTCAAGGGCGCGTCAGTGGAAACTTTTCATCCTTTATCCCTTATCCTTTCCTCTGCATCTATGAACGATCTCGCCTTCCTTTCTGACTATCTCTCTGCCAGTTTACGGCTGTCGATGCCGTTAGCGTTTGCAGCGTTAGGTGGGCTATGGTCTGAGCGATCGGGCGTGTTGAACATTGGGCTGGAGGGCATGCTGCTGACGGGAGCGTTTGTGGGTGCAGCAGCGACGTTTTACAGCAATCAAAATGTGTGGTTGGGGATCGTGGCAGCGGTGGTGAGTGGTGGACTAGTGGGGTTGCTGCATGCGTACCTATCGGTCACTTTGCAAGTGAATCAACTGGTTTCAGGGCTAGCCATTAATCTCTCTGCTGCGGGGCTGACGGCGTTTATGTCGCGGCTTGTTTTTAACGGTAGTACGACTCAAAAACTGCCTGGACTTCCTGCGATCGCCATTCCAGGGCTAAGCCAAATCCCAGTGTTAGGGCCATTGTTGTTTAATCAAGATCCGCTGGTGTATTTCTTGCTACTCCTACTGCCGTTGAGTACTTATATTCTCTTTCATACCAGTCTTGGCTTAACCCTGAGAGCCGTTGGAGAATATCCCCGTGCCGCCGATACAGCGGGTATTCGGGTGGGATTGGTGCGCTACGTCAGCGTCATGTTGAGTGGCTGCTTAGCCGGGTTGGGAGGGGCGTATCTGGTGCTGGTGCATGTGAAGTTCTTCACGGAAGATATTAGCGCTGGGAAGGGCTTTATTGCGCTGGCCGCATTGATTTTCGGGCGTTGGCATCCCGTAAGCACAGTGCTGGCCTGTTTGCTGTTTGGCGCAACCGAAGCATTGCAGCTTCGCATTCAAGCGTTTAATCTCAATATTCCTTATCAGTTTTTGGTGATGTTGCCCTACGCGATCGCGCTACTGGCGATGATTGGTCTGGCAGGTAAAGCAACGCCTCCAGCAGCATTAGGCACTCCTTATAGCCAAGAAAGCGTCGGTGAATAAACCGCTATCAATCTCATCTTGCAACCACAAAAGGTTAATATATCTTAAAATAATCTGAACGTAAAAATTTCCGCTTTGTCAAGATGAGATGAGAATGCAAGCTATTAGTGAATCAGCGGTTTCCGGGAACGGTTCACCTTATTTTAGCTTCTCTCTCCTTATGCCTTGGGTCTCATGCATTAAGTCATGATTCGAGGCTGGATTTTTTCGTTCATCTGATACGTTAGGCAAGCTTTTTGTCAACCGTGGCGATCAAAACAGAACCGATTTTGCAGGTAGAATCCCGTTTTCGCTTGGGGTCAAACGCTGCGGCTAAGACGACTTCTTTAGCGCTCTTTACCCTATTTTGAGGTTGATTGAAGCCAGGTATATGGCCGTCTCATCGTCAGTTTGTTGAGGCTGAAATAGTCAAGGCATTCCCTTACACCAGCAAATATTACCGTTTGCTAACTTGCAGGAGGAGGGCAATTTTTAGGTTGTGTAGTATAAGGGTCTAGATACCTTAAGCAGGGTGCAGTCTCCTTCTTAGTAAAAATTAAGTTTTTTGCTATATATTTAGAGCGAACTCGGTGTGGTGGTTAAGAGGAGCGAAGGAATGGAATTACGTAAGACTGCTCTAGAAATTTTGGCAGAAACAAGCCGTACTTTTTACATCCCGATCAGTCGGCTGCCTTCGGGTTTACAAGAAGCCGTTGCTTCAGCGTATCTTTGTATGCGTGCGATCGACGAGATCGAAGACCACCCTGATCTAGATAATGCGCTGAAAGCAAAGCTGCTACAGATGATTAGCTTGGCCTTGCAGGCCGCAGATGGTGCTCTCGATGAGAGCCGCTTAGAGGCGCTTCTGATGAATCATACGACCTTGCTACCAGAGGTAACTACCCGTATTGGGGAATGGGCAACGTTTGCACCGATTGCGATCGCGCCACGCGTGTGGGATGCGACTGCTGCGATGGCAGACCGCATGGCGTACTGGGCAGAGCACAATTGGACTATTAAAACAGAGGCTGATCTCGATCGCTACACCTTCTGCGCAGCAGGTGCCGTTGGCTTGTTGCTCTCTGACCTGTGGGGTTGGTATGACGGCACGCAAACAAACCGTGCTCATGCCGTAGGGTTTGGACGCGGCTTGCAGGCGGTCAATATTCTGCGCAATCAGTCGGATGACTTGGTGCGGGGGGTTGGGTTCTTCCCTGAGAACTGGCACCAGGATGAAATGTACGCCTATGCACGGCGCAATCTCGCCCTGGCAGATGCTTATACGGCTGCCCTGCCTCCTGGCCCTGCGCTAGATTTCTGCCGCCTGCCGTTAGGGTTTGCCCATGCCACCCTGGATGCGCTAGCACAAGGTGAAGCCAAGTTGAGCCGTACGAAGGTACTGGCACTGGTAGAGCAGTTAACAGGTAGCAGCAAGTAAAGCTGGAGAGATGAAGACGATCGCGGGTTGATAGCGATAGTGTTGCTGCAAAACTAGCCACTGCCAGACAGTTGCTGTCGGTCTGGAATCGCTAGGGCACGTCATCAATTAAGCTCAGAAACCTTGAAGCATCGGCCGTACCGCGCCCGTCCTCACAAACGAGGCTAGGGGCTGGAGCCCCTGCTGCGAGCCATATGTATGAGTCATTGATGACAGCCGCTAGAGCCATGTCGAAGCCGCGATCGTTCAGCTCATCCCTGAAAGTAGCTCGTACAAAGTGGCGATCGCAGCGTTGTCCAATTCTCCCTGATCTTGAGCCAGTAGCGCGTCCATCATGCTAGTCACCTGGGCAGAACCAAACAATGGTATGCCCAACTCTCGCCCTGACTGCAACACAATATTCATATCTTTGCGGTGGAGCTTGAGCTTGAAGCCTGGTTGGAAGTTTCCGTCCAGAATGCGTTTGCCGTGAACATCCAAAACACGGCTCTGAGCAAAGCCACCCATGAGAGCCTCACGGACTCTGGCGACATCCACGCCTGATTTTTTTGCCAAGGTAAGTGCCTCAGCAACCGCCTGTACAGTGAGCGCGACAACAATTTGGTTACAGGCCTTGGTCACCTGCCCGGCTCCCGCTTCGCCGATGTAAACGATATTTTTGCCCATTGCCTGCAAGATGGGGAGCGATCGCTGAAACACCGCTTCATCGCCGCCCGCCATAATCGACAAGGTGCCTTGCTGTGCCCCAATATCACCACCTGAAACCGGAGCATCCAGTGCATCCACTCCCTTCTCCTTGAGTTCGGTGTAGACTTTGCGAGCCGTAGTAGGGGCGATCGTGGACATATCGATAAACGTCATCCCTGGTTTTGCGCCCTCAATAATGCCCTTGCTGCCCAGCGCGATCGCCTCTACATCCGGTGAGTCAGACACACAGCTAATTACAACATCTGTTTGTTGGGCGATCGCTTGCGGTGACTCAGCCAGCATCGCTCCATCCACTGCCAATTCATCCATCGCTGCCCGACTGCGGTTGTAAACAACTAGCGGATACCCAGCTTTGAGCAAGTTCCGCGCCATTGGCTTGCCCATGATGCCGAGACCGATAAAACCGATGCGTTCCATAGTTGTGAAGGGGGAGTAGGGAGTTGCGCTTCTAGCCGTACCCATCAATTTTTGCAGATATACTCACGAATATACTGAGCTGTCGTTTCCGCGTGTTCCTGTGCTGCCGCTTTTCTGACGTGGGTAGGTTTCCAATGGTATTCGTGACTGGAGAATTGCTTCACTAAAAGCGGCTTGCCTGAAGACAACAGCAACCTTAGCTGGTAATTGACTTCGTAGTACATGTAAACATCGTCATCATCTTTTTCGATCGGATCTCCAACAGGTAGCGTTTGCACCTCGACAACATCCTTCAGCTTATAGGTATCGACCGTGTTACTACCCTGATGCGAAAGCGATCGGGTTGACCAATCAAAACTCCAGACGCTCACTGGCTCTAGCCGAGTGTGGAAAAACCGTATGTTCACATTCATTGGTTGGTTCTTAGCGGTTTGCTGTTGCACCCAGTGGTGCCAGAAGTCAATGGTAAGTTGCCAGGAACGGTGAGTGTAATGGCTCGCTTGATCAGCGAGGGGCTGTACTTGCTGCCACTTTAAACCGAGTAAGGATGTCCGCTGTCCCTGAAAAGAGGCACCAACTAGGCAAAACACTTCACCCGATCGCAACTCCATCAAAAACCGTGCTTTAGCCCACTGGTCTAAATCGACAATCAACCGTTGAATGTGTGAGAAGGGGTATTGCTCCTGGTGCCGCCGTAGAAGGCTGCCATACCGATAGATCAGTTGATGTTGAGTTGAGTCAAACTGATACGATTCAAACGCTCTGGTCTTGATGCTAAATAAGCTCACAGACAGCGATCGCAACCCCAACAGGAAAAAAAGCGCTCCCGGTGCAAGTCCCCACCATTGCAGCCAATCCACCTGGGCAACACTTAAATGAGTGGCGGCTGGGTCTTTGAGAAAGGTCTGGATGCGATCGACGGTTTCTCTCGTGTTGTCCCATCCAGACGTTTGGTAGGGTCTTAATGGCACCTCACCCTCGCTGGTAAGCAAAACAATCTTATAGAACATGCCCTCAGCTACAGAGGTATCTAGGCGCACGCCTTGCAAGTTGTGGATGGGTTTGTTTCGCCACATCGCCAGGCCGAGCCAGCCGGGAGTGTTAAATTGGCACGTTACCTGAGTTAGCTCTATTTTTTGGCAGTCCAGCTTCGCAGGACCACTCCAGAGCAGCAATCCCGCCCCCAAAAGAGTGTTAAAAACCGCACTGGCAAGACTACGAAAGGAGAATGAGCGACGATGGAGAATCAGCGGTTGTGGCGTTTGTTCAGCAATCGACATACTGATAAGAATGGGTTAAAGCGATGAACACTGTATTCATCCTAAGCATGCCCAGTTTGGAATTTGCCGTCCCTAACTCTTCTGCTGGCTCAAGCGTTGATAGACCGTTGCTAGAGCACTCGCATCGCCGACATTGCCAGGAAATAGCACAACAGGCAGATCGGGAAACTGGGGATGATTGGATGGGGTACGCACCATTGAAACGCCTGCTAGCACTTGACCCAACAACCGAGCGGTTCTGAGCGCCAAGCCATTGCTGAGGGTATCGTTGGAGGTGATGCCACCTTTGCTAATGAGAAAGCCGATGTCATCGGGCAAGTGGCGAATGATGTCCATGAGCAGGGCCGAGACGGCTTCACCAAAGTTCAGTCGGGTCTGCGTATCGTCGAAGGTAAGTTCTTGACGGCTCGTATACACAACAGGGGTTTTGCCTCCAGTGTGAGCAGCGTTGACCGCTTGAACGGCTTCGGCAAGGAGGGACGATCGCTCATTCTCCCCTTTCTCTAGCAACCGTGCCACCGCTAGCTCAACGCCAACGATCCCCGGTTGCGCCAGCAGGTGTTCTAGCTGCTCGGTGGTTTTCTTCACGTGAGATCCCACAATGACACCACCGGGCTTCCCGTTACGGACATAGTTTGCCATCGCTTCAGGCGCGATCGGCTGGGGTGGCAACGCTGCTAGCGCGGTCAGCAAACTTGCCGCACTGCGAAAGAGAAACCGTTTGCCTTGGGACGCGGCTGCCAAAACATCTACTGCGAAACGATCGAGATCACCTTGCGTCACCGCATCCACTACACCACACTGATTGTCATGCAGTTGCAGAAGGCGATCGAGGACACCCGCCTGAATGTCTTGCACCAGAAAGCGTTCTACCCGATCGGCCAGAATCTTACCGTCTGTTTTCTCTTCAACATAGGCAGGTAAGTAACTATGGTGATAGCCAAACACCGAATCGCGTGCAAACTCGGTTTCGTGTACGGGCGTATCCACACCGTTAACCTTTAGGTAATGGATGCTATCTCGCGTTGTGCGTCCCCCTTCAAAAAAGGCAGGCGTGAGAAAGTGAGCATCAAAAGGGCCAAGCTCCTCTGCAATGACATCGGTTTCGATCGGGTAATGTCCGCGCAGGGTAGAATCCGATCGACTCACCACCAAAAAATCGTGAATCTGTTCGAGGGCGATCGCCTCTTTCAGGTGATGGCACACCTCCCGCGTGACCGCTGCTGCTTTATCTGGGGTTAAGGCCCGTGTATTCGTCAGCACGAAAAAGATCGGCGCGTCGTCTGTCAGCCCCAGCCGCAACGTTTCCACATCCCACTGCATCAACAACAGACAACTGTGTACCGTCTGCGACCCCGTTGGATCGTCGTCCAGAACAATAATTTTGGGTTTTGTAGTCATGGGTAGCAGATGTTGCATTAGCTCATTATCACGCGAGATGAGGATAGAGGGATAGGGTATGGGATCAGGGCTAGGAGATTTTGCACAGTTTGAACTGTTGCATAGAAAGATCATTAAGTAAGGGTGATAATCAAAAAAATTGGTGCATCAAGCGTTACCGCATTGGGGTGAGAATTTACCATACAAAGATATGAAGTTTACTTGAGACGAAAACAGAGCAAACAGCAATCTGTCCAAGCACGGTATTCAGTTTGAGGAAGCGAAGACAATTTTTGATCATCCGCTTTACGTTGACTTCTACGACCCCGACCACTCTGAGAAAGAAGAGCGTTATCTTAGAATGGATAGGACTTACGCAGTCGCCCCCTAAATCCCCCAATTCTGGGGGACTTTGAGTGCTTGCTCCCCCAAATTTGGGGGTTGGGGGGCTAGTTTTAGAGAATTTGCGTAAGTCCTGTTGGAGAGTCTAATCGAGGACGGTTGTTGCTTGTTTCGTATACGGGGAGAGGAAAATCCATTCGTCTCATTAGTGCTAGAGAAGTCACCCGATCTGAGCGAGAAGCCTATGCAGAAGGATAATCCAGAACTGGAAGACGAACTTCGTCCAGAATACGACCTGAAAGGCTTAAGCGTCAGAAAGTTAGGCACTGGACGAAAAAGCTTTGGTAGGATGGTCATTCGCTTGGAGCCTGATGTGGCAGAAATGCTTCCAAGCGCCGCTGCCGTCAATGAAGCATTACGATTTTTGATTAGAGTGACACAAGAGCGCCAATCTTCTGCTTCTAAACCGCTCCCCAACAAGCCTGTGAAGGTGGACCAGAGACTATCTTGATGGGTGGATAGTCATTTCTATAACAGCCATTTCAGGTAAGTGTTTGCGTTAGGAAAGCAGATGACGATCGTTGGAGTCTGGGTGCTAGGGGATCAACTGTGGGCAGAGCAAGCCGCGCTGCAAAGCTGTGTAGAGCAGCGATCGCGCACGCCTGTGCTTTTCATTGAGTCACTAAAGCATGTGCAAGAACGCCCCTATCATCTGCAAAAGCTGGTGCTGGTGTGGTCAGCAATGCGGCATTTCGCTGAAGAACTTAGACAGGCAGGCTGGTCAGTCACCTACGAGCAAGCTGAGGATTTTCTCACGCCACTGAAGGCTTGGATCAAAACGCATCACATCACGGAACTGCGGGTAATGGTGCCGAACGATCGCCCCTTTGCCCACTTCATCGCCTCTCTTCAACTTCCGTGTACAGTCACCCTTGTTCCCAACAACCACTTCATTTGGAGTGAAGCTGATTTTAGAGAGTGGGCAGGCAAGCGCAAACGCTTACTGATGGAGGACTTTTATCGTGAAGGCCGTCGCCGCTGCAACATTCTCATGGTAGGTGAGCAGCCCGTCGGTGGTCGCTGGAACTTTGATCAAGAAAACCGCAAACCACCCAAAGGCAAACTAACCCTACCCGAAGCCCTCTGGTTTTCACCTGATGCCATCACGCAGGAGGTGATCACCTGGGTCAAGCAGAGCGATCACTTCAAAACCAGCCAGCAGTATTGGCAAATTGAACCGTTTCAATGGGCCGTGACGCGTGAACAAGCGCTGCAAGTGCTGCATTTTTTCATCACGATGCGCCTGTCTGACTTTGGCCCTTACCAGGATGCTATGTTAGCGGGCGAAATCACGATGTGGCATGCCATGCTGTCGCCCTACCTCAATCTGGGCCTGCTACAGCCGATCGAAGTCATCGAAGCCGCCGAGCAAGCCTATCTTGACAATCGAGAGACCTGGCACCTCAGCAGCGTTGAAGGCTTCATTCGGCAAGTGCTGGGCTGGCGGGAGTACATGCACGGCATCTACAGCTTCATGAGTGACGACTATCCAGAGCGTAACTGGTTTCATCACACTCAACCACTACCTGACTTTTACTGGACGGGTGACACATCCATGAACTGCCTGCATCAGATCCTCACGCAGGTCAAGGAAATGGGATACGCGCATCACATTCAACGACTGATGGTGTTAAACAACTTCGCGCTAATTGCAGGTATCTCACCCCAAGCGATCGAAGACTGGTTTCACGCTGCGTTTATTGATGCCTACGATTGGGTCATGCAAACAAACGTCATTGGCATGGGGCAATTTGCCGATGGTGGCGTGCTGGCATCCAAGCCCTATGCGGCCTCTGCTAACTACATCAACAAAATGAGTGATTACTGCGGCAAGTGCGTTTACAACCCTAGAGCGCGCACGGGCGAAAAGGCATGTCCCTTCAATTTCTTTTACTGGGATTTTCTCGATCGCCATCGTGCCAAACTCACCACTCAGGGACGCATGAGCTTTATCCTCAGAAACCTCGACAAAATGGCTCCAGAGGAACTAGAAACCATTCGGCAAGAGGCGATCGCATGGCATGAAGAGGCCGCGGCAAAAGCAAAATAGTGCAAAGCGAAAGGGTCAAAAAGCAAAGGTCAAACAGACGGCTAAGATAACCCAAACGGGTACCACTGACTTTTCATTTTTGCATCAGAATTAGAATAATCTGAGCAAGCCATAGAAAGTTTTGGCAATCAGCGAAACCTCGCAGCTTGGAAATACTTCAACCAGACAGCGGAGGTTTTCGATGACGTTTCAGCACGAAGAAACCGCTCAGCCAAACCAAACTGCTTCTGAGCGTCAAAATAATGGTCGCCCAGAGATCAAAATTACTGTTTTCCCAGCAGTACATACTCAAAAATCTGTCTTAGATAATCTTAAGCAATTAAGAGAACGAATTGCTCAAGACGTTAGAGAATTTGATCAAAAAGACTTACCTGAGAACTTACAGACCGAAATTCCCAAGCTTGCCGTTCTGTTGCAAAGAATTGAACGCCTGGTTTTAGGCACTAATCAAGACAAAAAGTTAGGCGCACTCAACAGCTTGGTCTGTTCACTGGAAGTTGCACTGTCCTCTTTATTTCAGAAGAAACTCAGTAAAGAATTCACTCGACAAATCCGCCTTGATATTGAAAAAGAGGTAATCAGACATGAACATCCGCGAGTAATAGGTTTGCTTGCCAACCAATTCTTTTATATCTGGCATTCAAAGTCAGTTCGACTTAGTGTTATTTATGGACTTTCCTGGTCATTTATCATTATATTCGGTGGGCTTTTTTCCCTAGCACTACTCCAGTATGCAGTATATAATTCTAATGCAGATACTAGAAAAGTCGAGGCTTTAATTAGTAAGCAAGATAAGAAAATTGACGACCTTAACGCTAAAATAGATCGGGAAAGAGCCAAAACAAAAACGACACCTTCTCAGCTGGGAGCTGAAAACCAAAGAGAAGCCTTATTGGATGATGAATTGGCTACTAAAGCGCTAGTCATTGCCGATCTTCAACGAAAGACTGATGAGGCACAGATGGTTAAGCAAAAGCTTGAAACTCAGCAAGAAAGAATTGCTCAGACTAAACGAAGCTCATTAATACAAAATATTTTATCTAGCGTTGACATTGGATTTTCAAAAATACTTAGTCAAATACTTTGGGTTGCAGCAGCAGGCACACTAGGCAGTATTGTCAGCATTCTGACTCGTGTAATCGGTAAATCGTATGATCAGGAAGCATACTGCGATCGACTTACCCCCATCTTCATCGGCTTTTTCAAACCTGTAGTCGGTGCATCTTTTGGTATTCTGTTTCTAGCATTCATTAATTCTGGCGTGGTCAGTACACCGCTCATACCTGCAACAACCAATGCTTCCAGTTCAGATGCAGCGATTAAAGCGGCTGATAATCCAGAGACCAAAGCTGCTTTTTTCCTTTTCTCCGTAGCTTTTGTCGTTGGTTTTAGCGAACGGTTAGCGAAAGACACTATTACTAAGCTGGAGGGTGGTAGCCAGGAAGAGAAGGAAACCTCACAACAACCAGTCAATACTCGTGTTATAGTCATTCGCTCTAGTAAAGCTGCAAACCAGAGCAGACGAAACCAAAACGCGATCGCATCAAATCAAACTGCCGACTCCAGTAACCAGGATGAAAGCGCCTAAGTTTGAAAAGCACTAATAGAGCGTCTTTTCTAATTTCCTGAAGTTGAAACTAGAAGTATTTGGGTTGGCTTTGCAGGTTTTAATAATATTATTTAAACTCGCTGGCACACTTCCAGTTTGGTTGATCTGGCTATTAAGAATTTGAAATTCCTCATAGGTATATTTTAACTGAATGCCCTTAATGATGCAGGCACAAACAGCACGAGCTTGAGCACCTCGTCCGGCAGTACAGTCTTTAATGTATTGAGCAACAACGTTTCTGGGATAGGATGCTTGTGCCTGAGTTACTAAAGTTGTAGCGGCTAGTAAGAGCAACGTCATAAAAGATATAGGAAATAAGCGCATATTTAGAATGACCTTATAAGGGAATCAACATCCTGTCAGGTACTCGACACCATATCAACTAAAAAAGTTCCGTCGGAGCAATTTTTACGACTAAGTTTAGAAGCGCAGCTCCTTTTAAGTAACCAAACGTAATCAAACTGAGTATGCTCGATGGGCTGACCGCTGACTATGACAGCCCTTCATGAAATGCTGGGTGGGTCGATCGCTTAATGGCTTCTATCATACTGCCCAAGTCGATATAAGCTTCTAAATTGCTCAGGATGACGTTAGACCACGTTTCCATACATAACGTCATGATCCGATTGGAGATTTTTAAACTTGGGAACGTTTGCTTTTGCGATCGACATACCCAATGTTACTCATGCAGGGTTGCCGGGAATACTGAGAGCGAACTGACATTGGGCGACTTTCATCTCGATCGAATTCACGTTGGTTTTAAGCCGCAGCAATTCTACACAGCGGTTTCTTTGGAGGTGCTTTGATCGCCATCTTTATTGAAAATATTGCTAAACGACCGCTGAATCCGGGCAGTTTAAGATCTGACCGTAAACGGCTTAACCCTTTCATACTTCAGATTTGACTCACTGTGATGGATTCGCTAGCCTTCCCCAATCGATCCAACAAAGTTCTGCTGATCTTTTCGATCGCGCTTGTCTACTATGTCACAGCAAAACTTGGGCAATATCTTGCCATTCCACCCGGATTTATTACCCCTGTCTACCCACCCTCCGGCATTGCACTTGCCGTCATTTTACTCGTAGGCTATCGCGCTTGGGTCGGCATTTGGTTAGGAGCTGTTGTTGCTGCAACGTGGCCTTTGTGGGCAAATACAGGCATTTTATCAATGTCGATCGCGTCGGGTTTGGGCATTGCTACAGGCTCAGTGCTACAGGCACTTGTGGGTGCGTTTCTCATCAAACGCTTCATTGGGTCTTACCAGGCATTTACCAATGCACCGAACGTGACTAAATTTACTGGTATTGAACTTTTAAGCTGCATGGTGAGTCCGACTTTTGGGGCGACTACCATGCACTTTTGTGGATTCATTGAGGGAAAAAACTACATCATTAGCTGGCTAACGTTCTGGTTGGGAGACACCATTGGCGTTCTGGTCATTGTTCCATTGTTGTTGTTTTGGATTGAGCATTGGTTGCGCAGGCGGAACCACACAGCCAATCAAGCAACTACCCCAGAATTGCAATCCTCATCCCCCCGATCGCTTCAGTTCACTCTGGAAGTGGTGATCTGGGCTTGCTCACTGCTAGGCGTGGCAACCGTTGCTTTTGGCTTCGGCTACCCAGTTGAATACTTGCTGATCCCGTTGCTTGTATGGTCAGCCTTTCGGTCTGAGCAACGGTTCATTGCTATTGCGATCGTGCTAGTTTCGGCTCTGGCGATCGCGGGTGCTCTCCGAGGGACGAGTTCATTCAATCGCAGCACCCTGAATGAATCCCTGCTGCTATTGCAAGCCTTTATTGGCACGATCACGGTTACAACACTGATTTTATCAGCCGTCATTATTGAGCGCGAACAGGTAAAAGCACGACTAGAGCGGGCCAACGAAGAGCTAGAGTTCAAAGTTGAGGAACGTACAGCAGCCTTGAAACAATCTAAAGAAACGGCTGAGGTTGCTAGTCGTGCCAAGAGTGAATTTCTAGCAAACATGAGCCATGAACTTCGCACACCCCTTAATGGCATTCTGGGTTATGCCCAAATTCTTAGCCGCTCTCAAAGTTGGGGCGAAAAAGAACGCAAAGGCGTCAATATTGTTTATCAGTGCGGTTCTCACTTACTAACCCTGATTAATGACATTCTGGATATTTCCAAAATTGAAGCCCGTAAGCTGGAATTAGCTCCTCACACGGCCTATCTACCTGCACTGTTACAGGGCATCGCCGAGATTGTGAGTATTCGCGCCGAGCAGAAAGGCATTGACTTTGTCTATCTGCCAGATACTAGCTTACCGGAGAGCATTGAAGTTGATGAAAAACGGCTACGGCAGGTATTGATTAATTTATTGGGCAATGCCGTCAAATTTACCGATCGGGGGAAGGTCACCTTTAGGGCCGAACGACTTGATCAACTTCCCCTAACTAGTCTGGAGTCTTCTACTGAGTTTTCATCAACCAAACTTCGGTTTCAGATCACCGATACCGGAATTGGTATGAGTCCAGAAGCATTAGAAAAGATCTTCCAGCCGTTTGAACAGGTCAGCGACCAAAAACGGAATGCTGAAGGCACCGGGTTAGGTCTAGCCATCAGTCAGACGATTGTTCAACTCATGAACAGTCAGATTCAGGTGCAAAGTCAGCTTGGTGCAGGTAGCACCTTTTTCTTTGATGTGACACTGCCGATCGCCACAGAATGGCAACAGGCAACCAACACCATAGGAGAGCAACTGATGGGCTATCAAGAGGAACGGCAAACCCTTCTGATTGTTGATGACAAATGGGAAAATCGCTCTGTAATTGTCAACATGCTACAACCGTTGGGCTTCACGGTCATTGAAGCAGAAGACGGCCAGGATGGACTGACGAAAGCGATTCAAAACAAGCCGAATCTTATCATCACCGATATTCTGATGCCTGTGATGGATGGCTATCAATTACTCCAACAGATTCGGCAGTCTAATCTACTCAAAACGTTGCCAGTGATTGTTTCCTCGGCCTCCGTCTCCAGCATGGACCAAAAACAGAGCTTAGATGCTGGCGGCGATGATTTTCTGACCAAACCTGTGCAGGCAGACGACTTGTTTCAAATGCTCCGCAAACACCTGCAACTGACCTGGATTTATCAATCTACGGCTTCAGCGCATGAACAGGTGCAAGCGTCAATCTCTGCACCACAGAGCAGTCTTAACCCATCCATACCTTTAGCCGTGCCACCGTCAGCAGATCTGGAGCAGTTGCTTCAGTTAGCCCAACAGGGGCGATTGAAAAAACTGACCGAAGTTGCACTTGGTTTAGCCCACCAAAATCCTCAATACGCGCCCCTGGCAAAGCAACTGCTTGAACTGAGTAAGGGCTTTCAGGTTGCCAAATTGGAAGCGTTGATGCAGCAATTACTCGATGAAAGTATCCGCGCTGGAAGAGGTTAATCATGAAAGATACTCCGTTAATTTTAGTGGTCGATGATACTCCAGCCAATTTGTCGGTGCTGGCAGAAGCATTGGGTGACGCTGGGTTTGAGGTGGCGATCGCCACGGATGGAGAACGCGCCATTAAACAAGCAACGATTAGCCAGCCGGATTTAATTTTGCTGGATGTAATGATGCCGGGCATTGATGGCTTTGAAACCTGTCGCTACCTCAAGGACTCTTCGCTGACCGACGACATTCCAGTAATTTTTATGACGGCACTCTCTGACACAACTGATAAGGTGAGAGGCTTTAACCTGGGTGCAGTGGATTACGTCACCAAACCCTTTCAAGAAGCAGAGTTGCTTGCTCGTGTGACCACTCAATTGAAATTGCGCCACTTGCATCAAACCTTAGAGCAACAAGTTGAACAACGCACTGCCGAACTCCAAAAAGCTTTGCAACAAGTGCAGCAGTCGCAGGTGCAATTAGTGCAATCAGAGAAGATGGCAGTATTGGGGCAATTGGTGGCTGGTGTTGCCCATGAAATTAACAATCCCGTTAATTTTATTCATGGCAATCTCGCTCATGTACAAGGGTATGCCGACGACATCTTATCCTTTGTCCAGTTGTATCAACAGCACAGCGCTACAGCGGCTCCCGAACTTCAAAAGGCTGCCGCTCATCTCGATTTAGAGTTTATTCAAGAAGATCTGCCCAAAACGCTCACGTCGATGAAGATGGGCACCCAGCGTATCTGCGAAATTGTGCGATCGCTCCGCAACTTTTCTCGCCTGGATGAAGCCGAATGCAAGGCGGTGGATCTCCACGAAGGCATCAACAGCACGCTTTTGATTCTGCAACATCGCCTCAAAAGCACATCTGACCATCCAGAAATTCACGTCAGGCGAGAGTATGGTCAGTTGCCACCTGTAGAATGCTATGCCGGATCGCTGAACCAGGTATTTATGAATATTCTGGCAAATGCCATTGATGCCCTGGAAGAACTGAGCGCTAAACGCACGTATCCAGAAGACCAACATCATCCAAGCCAAATTACGATTCGGACGACAGCAATTGATGCTCAATGGGTACAAATTGCGATCGCCGATAACGGCACTGGCATTCCCAAAGCACTGCAAGCGCGAATCTTTGAGCCGTTCTTTACAACAAAAGCCATTGGTAAGGGCACTGGCATGGGCATGTCTATCAGCCATCAGATTATTGCTGAAAAGCATCAAGGTAAACTCATCTGTCTTTCAACACCGGAACAAGGCACAGAGTTCATCATTCAAATTCCCATACGACAACCACTTCAGGCTGCACCTGATCGATCGATTTAGCCGTATGCAGAACGTTCTTGTAGCTGCATCCAAAATGGTTGTAGTCGCTGAACGTTCGTCGGGAAGTGGAGTTGGGCGTTAGTAAGCACTAGTGCATCCTGTCTATCGCCAGCCTATGATTCCATTGCAAGAGACTTCGCCTATAATCCCACTGTTGAGCAGTAGCAGTTCTCAATGAAACGGACGCGCTTTCAAAGCGGTCAGCGGTCAGCCATGTTCAGCTTCATTGCGTCCAGTTGCTTAAGACGAGTCAGAGCGCTAGGCTGTGTTTTAAAACTCCTAATCGCTTCGTTGCTGAAGCTTCTGCCCCCTTTTCTTGTATGCCCAAAGGGCTTTAAGCCCCCAAGATTGGGGGACTTTGAAGCCTGTTTGGAAGCCCCCAGAATTGGGGGTGGGGGGGCTTTCGAGGGTTTTAAAGCACGCCCTAGCAAAAAAACTGTCGATCGGAGGTTCCTCCGCAAGCCTCTGGTGAAGAAAACAATCCTCGGTTAAGATGGAACGCATGAACTAATCTAAAGGTTGGTCGTTATGAATATTTTTCGGCGAGTATGGGACTCATTTGGGTTTGAAGACCGCTACGACGAAAACGAATATGAGTACGAGTATGAGGAAGAGGGCACACCGTCTTATTATTCTTCAGACGAGTATAATGCGGCGCAGCAGCCCATTGCTCCTGCTAGCAACGTCGTTGGTATGCCTAATCGAAAGATGGCGCATACCGAAATGTTTCTGATGGAGCCACGATCGTTTGAGGAAATGCCCCAAGCTGTTACGGCTTTGCGTGAGCGGCGATCGATCATCCTCAACTTGAGCCTCATGGATGCTGATGCCGCGCAACGCTGCGTTGATTTTGTGGCCGGGGCGGCGTTTGCGATCGATGGACATCAAGAGCGCATTGGTGAACATATCTTCCTCTTTACGCCCAGCTTCGTGCACATTAGCAGCTACCCCACGGGTGTGCCATCAATGCCGCAGCCAATGCCGCAACCAATGCCGCAGCGAGTGCCTATGGCGACCACTCAAACCACTCCACCTGCTCCTGCATGGGGCAACATGACTCAGATGAGCTAAAGGTCGCTCTCAAGCAGCCGTTTCTCATCTACTGGCTCAAACAGTACAAAGTAGCTGAACAACTCACTGGCTCGCTTTTGCACTCAATGCATATTGCCGAAAGCGCTCTAAATCCGCGTGCAGCGTTGACTCTACGACGCGCCCAATAAAAAGATTATCGAGTAGTTGACCAAGGAAGCCAGGAATAGCGTAGCCAACAGACATTTTGACGATGCTGCCTTTGTCGCCACGGTCGTAAAAGCGAATGGCACCCCGGTTGGGCAACCCATCCACCGATTCCCACTGAATAATTTGATGCTGCACCACTTTGAGAATCCGCGATAGCCAGGTAAACTCAAAGCCTCCTGTTGCGAGTTTCCAGCGTGACAGCTCAGGCTTGTCTTCCAGCACGGTGACAGAATCAATCCATTTCATCCAGCGAGGCATTTGCTCCAGATCAGACCAGAGACTCCAGACCAGATCGATCGGGGCATCAACTTCTACTTGGACACTATGTTCGAGCCAGTTTGACATAAGGGAGAGTTTTGAGTTTTAAGTTTTGAGTTAATTTGACCACTAGCAACATTTTTAGCCTTTAGCTTTTAGCCTTTCTGCCGACTCCCTAATAGTTAAACAACCCCACACCCTGAACCTTATACCCTGTCGGTTCCAGAATGGCTTGGGCAGCTTGCCGACCGGAAATGGTGGCTCCTTCCATACTATCGATGTAGTCTTGCTGCGTGTAACTGCCCGCAAGGAAGAAGTTGGCGATCGGGGTCTTCTGGGCAGGACGATACAGATCCATGCCGGGGGCTTCGCGGTAGAGCGACTGGGCGAGTTTGACGACACTGTACCATGTCATCTTGAGGTCGCGAGAGGAGGGGAAAAGATCATGAACTTGCTTGAGAACGTGCTGCGCGATTGCCTCATTGCTCTGCTTGATGAATGGATCGCCCGGAGTTAGAACCACCTGGAGGAGAGAGCCTTCGCCTTCGCGGTAATAGTTGCTGGGGCTGGTGAGCGCCATATCGGCAAAGCACGAAAAGTCCGCGTCGGGCGTATAGAGCAAATTATCAATACCAGCGGCATGATCCAATTGTTTGCGTTGCGCTGGGTCTTGTAATTCCGTCACCCAACCGTCAAAGCGAAGTTGTACAGTGGCAACAGGCACCGCGTCCAGCTTGTAAATATTGTCAAACTCTTTCCAAGTGCGCCATGCGGCAGGCAGTAGACGTTGTATACCAGGCACATCACAGGCTGCAAGATAGGCATCTGCCACGATCGTTTCTTCAGTCTCTTCTTTCGCAACGACTAAGCCTGTGACACGCGTCTGATCGCCGTTACCATCAAAGAGAACCTGGCGAATGCGACGACGGGTGTGAATTTTCACCCCACGGGCCTCCAGGTAGGTCACGATCGGCTTGTGCAGATACTCATGCGGTGAGCCTTCCAACATCCGCAGCACCGAGGCTTCCGTTCTAGCCGCGAAGAACTGGAAGATGGTAAGCATACAGCGAGCAGAGATGTTTTCGGTGTCGATGAACCCCAGTGCATAGGCGATCGGGTTCCACATGCGCTTCAGGCTACCGTTCGAGCCACCATGCTTACGAAACCAATCAGCAAAGCTAATACCGTCCAGATTGCGAATAGTTTTCATGGCACCGTCGAAATCCACCAAGCCGCGCACCAAGGGACTGATGCCAAGGGCGATCGCATTCTGCGCTTTGTCCTGAAGAGAGAGCTGAGACGTAGTGAAAAATGCCTTCAGTCCATTAAACGGCGCACCTGTGATGAAGCGGAAGTCCAGCATTCCCTTTTGCCCACCACGATTGATGAAGGTGTGGGTGTGTTCCTTCAGTAGCAGGCTCTCGAAGGCTCCGACCTTTTTCATCAGGTCAAACAGGTTGTAGTAGCAGCCAAAAAAGACGTGCAGACCCATTTCCAAATGGTTGCAGTCTGCATCAACCCAACTGCCCACTTTGCCACCCACAAACGGGCGGGACTCGAAGATTTCCACCTCATGTCCGGCATCGGCTAACTCTACCGCTGCTGCCAAACCCGCCAGCCCCGCGCCCACGATCGCAACTCGCATTCTGTCCTTCTCGCTTAGACTTCCTTTGCGTATTGTAAAGTAGGACTTACGCATTTGCCCCCAAACCCCCAATTCTGGGTGCTTTAATCGGCTTGGTTCCCCCAGCATTGGGGGCTAGGGGGCGAGATATACCCGCTTTTGCGTAAGTCCTATAAAGGAACAAATGGATAGGTACGCGATCGCCCTGAGAACAGGTAAATTCTCTTGAAGCTAAAATAGTTGGCCTGCAACGATTAGTTGGTGAGGTAAAACAGCTTACAATTCTGAGTTCTGTCTCAATCAGCACTCTAAAGCTGGGCATTCTAAAGCAATGACTATAGAAGCGTGCCATGAGGGAACGATCGCCCATGAAACAGCCAGCGATGTCTGTACGTGAGAGCATTCGCGCGAAGCTGAAACAGATTTGGGGCTATGACGACTTTCGATCGCCGCAGGGAGAAATCGTCCAATGCTTGCTAGAGCAACGAGATGCGCTGATCATCATGCCGACGGGTGGGGGAAAATCCATTTGCTTTCAGTTGCCAGCGTTTATGCAGAGAGGGTTGACGATCGTCGTTTCGCCGTTAGTCGCGCTGATGGAAAATCAGGTGCAGGAGCTTCGTCAGCGTCGTTTGCCAGCCGCGTTGTTGCATAGTGAATTGCCAAAACAGCAGCGCAAACAAACATTGTGGGCCTTAGAAAACCAGCATCTAAGGTTGCTTTATCTGTCACCGGAAACGCTGCTGAGTGAGCCTGTATGGGAGCGGTTGTGCCAGCCAGAGCTGCAAATCGATACGATCGTGCTGGATGAAGCGCATTGCTTAGTGCAGTGGGGCGATACGTTTCGTCCAGCGTACTATCGGTTGGGCATGGTGCGATCGGCTCTGCTGACGTGTAGGCCAAAGGGGACGAAAATGGCGATCGCGGCCTTCACTGCAACGGCGAACCCTGACGCGCAGCAGACCATTCATCGGGTATTGCAACTCCAGCAGCCAGAGGTGTTTCGGCTCAATCCTTACCGCGCGAATTTGCACCTCAACGTGCGGGTAGTTTGGACACCTAGACAGCGACGACAACAACTGCTGAAGTTCATTCAGGCGCAGACAGGGCAAGCAGGTTTGGTGTATGTCCGCACTCGCCGCGATAGTGAAGCGTTAGCAGAATGGCTCTCGCAACAGGGCTTTCAAACAGCGGCGTATCATGCAGGGTTAAGCCCCGATGAGCGGCGGCAAATTGAAAAAGCCTGGTTGGACGGCTCAATGCAGTTTGTGGTTTGTACGTGCGCCTTTGGCATGGGCATCGACAAAAGTAATGTCCGATGGGTCGTGCATTTTCACTCACCGTTGTTGCTTTCTGAGTACGTGCAAGAGGTTGGGCGAGCCGGACGCGATGGCAAGCTTGCGACGGCTCTGACGCTGATTAGCGAAACAACGGGCTTGCTTGACCCAGAGGACAAACAGCGGCGACAGTTTTTTGTGGAGCAGGCAGAAAAGCAGCAGCGATCGGCGCAGGCACTTAGCCCCAAATTGCCACTACAAGGAAATGTTACGAATGTCAGCAGGGAGTTTAGAGATGGCGCGATCGCCCTTTCTCTGCTCAACAGCAACGGACAGTTGGAATGGTCTGATCCGTTCCATTACGTCATGAAGCCTGGAAGCCCTCATCACACTGGGCAAACCAATACCTGTGCTGCAAAGCAAATGACTGACTATCTCAAAACAAAGGACTGTCGGTGGCGCTTTTTGCTGAAAGCTTTTGGTTTTGGCTCTGAGGCAGCGAGTTTACAGTGTGGACATTGCGATCGGTGCTGTCGCTAAAGCACCGCAAGACGCGGAGTGCACGGAGAAACATTTGTCCAAAGTGGTTTCATCAAAGATGCCAATTAATCCCCTTCAGAGGCAAAGGCTTCTTCTAAATCAGGCTCTGCTTCTAATTTTGGTTCTTTGCCATCCAGTAGGCAGCTTACCGTCATGTCGCCCATGACGTTGATGACGGTGCGGCAGCGATCGAGAAACCAGTCCACTGTAATGAGCAGCGCGATGTATTGGGTTGGCAGTCCAACGGCGGTAAACACCAGCGTCATCGTGACCAAGCCCGCTTCAGGAATCCCTGCGGCACCCACAGAAGCAAAAATAGAGGTCAAAATCACGACAAACTGTTGTTCAAGGTTAAGGTTCAGTCCAATTACCTGTGAAATGAACAAAGCGGACATGGCCTCATAAAGCGCCGTACCGTCGTTGTTGAAGTTACTGCCAACCAGTGCACCTAAGGACGCGGATGATTCTCGCAAGCCCACTTTTTCAAGCAAACCTCGGAAGGTGACGGGCATAGTCGCAACTGACGAGTCGGTGGAGAAGGCCGTTAGGAAAGCATCCACACCCCCACTCAAAAACAGCTTTGGGGTAACCCAGGAGCCAAAGTGAACTCGCAACAGGTAGTAGCAAGTTTGAAGGGCGAGTGCTAACACTACGGCAATGACAAAGGCTGCCAGGGCTTTGAACGGCGCAAACCCTTTGAGAGCCACTGTGCTGCCGACAATGCCAAAAACCGCGATCGGCACTAGCATAATCACCCACGACAGAATCCGCACCACCGCTTCAAACAGAATCGTGATGACGTGTTCCAGCGCTTGATAGCCCGTTTTACCCTCCTCGACCTGCTGAGCTTTGATGGCGCGTAGAACAATGCCAAAGGAAAGCGCCAGCACAATCAACTGAATCACGTTATTGTCCACCAGCGGTTTAAGCACCGCATCGGGAACACCGCTATCGACTAATCCCCAGGGATCAAACTGCTTGTTCAGAGCTTCTCCACTACCCGCCAAGCTAATCTTTTCCCAGGTGCCGGGACGCAACACGTTGGCAACCAGAAGACCAATGACAATGGCTACCGTTGTATTTGTCACCAAAAGAATGGCAAGACGACGACCCGATCGACCAGGAATATTGGTGGTCAAAAAGGCGTGCAGAACAGCGAGGAGAATCAACGGTGTTGCGAGCGCCCGCAGTGCCTTCAGTACCAACGTGCAGGGGAGTGCTAAATCTTTAGCAATTTCGGCGCTTTGGGGACTGGGATTGCCAGCACCCAGAACAATGCCCAGCACGACAGCCAGAACAAGCGCAACCAAAATTTGTAGATAGAGTGGAATGATTCTGCCAAACAGGCGTAGTCCTTGCTCGTGATCACTCATGCGGGTTTCCAGGTAGGGCTGATCTCACTAGAATGCAGAATGGAGTCGATCGGCGTCAAGTGTCCAGCTTTATTCGGCTGTAGAGCGTTGCATAACGTTACGATTTAGCGGTCAGCCTGGGAGTTTTGAGTTTTGAGTTGAAAGAGAGGAGCAGAGGGCAGCTTGAGAGTTTTGAGTTTTGAGTTTTAAGTTTTGAGTTGGAAGAAAGGAGCAGTGGTCAGCGTTTTAGCCTTTAGCCTTCATCCTTCATCCCCCCTTCACACGCCAAAAGGATGATTGCACCTCAGCTTTTTTTTTGACACACTATTGCCGAAGTGACTTTGTTCAAACTGTACATCATGCCTGAGATTACCCGTCGCCAATTTATGACCACAGCCGCGTTTGCTAGTGGCTTTGCGCTTGCAGTCCAGCCGATCGCGTTGAGTGCCATCATGACTAGTGCAGATGGGCTTGTTGCAGGTACGGTCAAAATCCCTGCAAAGGATGGCGACGTTACGGCCTATAGAGCGATGCCAGCGAAGGGTGGCAATTTCCCGATCGTGCTGGTAATTCACGAAATTTTTGGCGTTCACGCGCATATTGAAGACGTGTGTCGTCGCTTTGCCAGGTTGGGTTATGTGGCGATCGCGCCTGACCTGTTTGCGCGGCAGGGCGATGTTGCCAAGCTCAGCAGTATTGATGAAATTCGCCCCATTGTTGCTAAAGTGCCCGATGCACAGGTGTTGTCTGATCTCGACGCAACCGCCGCATGGGCCGTCAAAGCGTCTAAGGGGAATGCCACGAAACTGGCGACGACAGGCTTCTGTTGGGGTGGACGGATTGTCTGGCTCTACGCCGCACACAATCCTCAAGTGAAAGCGGGTGTGGCGTGGTACGGACGGCTTGTTGGCGAAACGAATGCACTCATGCCGACGTATCCGGTTGATATAGCTTCGTCGCTCAAAGTGCCTGTGCTGGGGCTGTATGGCGGCAAGGATACAGGCATTCCGATCGACACGGTGGAGCAAATGCGCGATCGGCTCAAGTCCAGCAGCAGCAAATCCGAAATCATCGTCTACCCCAACTCCGGTCACGCCTTTTTTGCAGACTATCGCCCATCGTACCGCGAAGCCGATGCCAAAGATGGTTGGCAGCGTTTGCAAGCCTGGTTTAAGCAGCACGGCGCATGACGGTTGCTTAAACCTCCAAGGTTTTGGTCGAGATGCGGTTGAAAATAGCTGGCAGAGCGGCAAAGATTAACGCCATAATAGGAAACTGATTATTGTTCAGATAACGTTGTTTGAAGCGCATTAACCGCCCTGCTTTTGTTGACTATCTTCTGACTCAACTGTAAGTAGCCGCGATCGCTTGTAAGGTGCATTATGGCAGGCGCTCCTCTTGATCCTGAACAGGTTCGCAACCATCTGGTGAAAACGTATCGATCGCTGCAAGCCATCGAACAGTTGATGGTGCAATTGTTTTCGGTGATTTATGAGCCAGTCAGCAGAGCCTTGCTGGTCAACTGCTGGAATTATCTTGGCGAGCACGATCGCGGCAGCAAGCATTTCACAGCTCCCAGCATTAAACCGTACATCGATCGTCTGATTGAGCTAAATGTTTTGGTGCAGCAGGGGAACACCGGGCCACAGTGTCATCCACTTTTAGCTGAAGTGGCGACTCGTGATGCGGTTAAAGCAAAGCGGTTTGAACGGCTCGTACAGGCTGTGCAAAAGGGCTTTCCGGTGCCCAGACGATGGAAAGATGGCCCCATTTCCTTTGGCACCGATCGTCAACTGATTCGTGAAATTCGCGTTGGCGTGTATCGCCACGATATCGCCTTTATTCATAAACAATTAGAGGACTACTACAAATACAGCTACCAAAAAGATAAGCTTTCGATCGACGATATTTATCAGCGCATCTGCAACAATCCCTTCGATCCAGAGTGGTTTCGCACCCTACCCTCCGACCTCTACAACAGTGCACTCATCAGCATCTTGAATCTTTCAATGCTGGAACTCACCCCTGCCGACGCAGCCTTTTCGATGCTGGAGGCAGATGTCGCCAAAGCGGGTAAACAAAGCTCTGTCCTACAGTTTGTGGTTTTGATTGAGCATCTACTGTTGCGTGGACGGATGGCAGAAGCACAGCAAATGCTGGAGCAGATTCCTGAGCAGTATCACAATCAGTTTGCGTCGCTATGGGGGCAACTCTACTTTTTGCAGGGGGATGATGCCAGCGCGATCACCCAATACACGATGGCGCTACAGGCCCTGAAGAAAGGCACTGGAAAACGGAAAATCTATTTCCAGGCGATGAGCGGCTTGTTTTTTATTCTGGCGTTGCTCAGAGATGGGTCTGCCGATCGCCTCATGGAAGCGGCTGAATACACCAGCACTGCGCGACAGTCGAAAACTTGGCTGAGTCCCACCTACACGGTTCTAGAGCACCTCATCAAAACGCAACAGGGCGATCTTGCCCAGAAAGATTGGCTAAGCCACCGACCGATCGCGCCTTACAGCGCGGGCAACAGTCTGGAAACGCTCATGGCGTGTTTGTGCCTCTACTGGGTGGATGTGGATCAGGCCAAAAAGCATTTACCAGGGCTGCTGGAGCCGTTTTACGAAGCGGCAATGGCCTCCGGCTATGAGTGGCTTGCCAAGACCATTGGAGAAACGCTTGCCAAACTGCAACCCCGCAGTCCTTATAGCAAACAGGCTGCTGCGTTGCTCCCGGACACCAAACTGCGATCGCTCGTAGACCTGATCCAACCGCAGGAAGGGTGGGAACTGAGCCTGAAAGCACTGTCTCAATTGCAGAAAGACCAGCTCACAGCGACGACCAAAGTAGAGACTACCCAACGCCTCGCTTGGTTTGTGACATTTTATCCCAAAACGGGTTGTGTGCTATTGCCGCGAGAGCAAACCCTGAATGCCAAAGGTGAGTGGAGCAAGGGTCGCCCGATCGCCCTTAAGCGACTCAAAAGCAACCCCGATGAATTCAGCTACCTCACCCCCCAGGATCAGCGGATTTGCGCTCAAATTAAAACCTACAATTACGGCTGGGGCAACAAAACGGACTACACCTTTACCGACAAGGCGATCGCGCTTCTCGTCGGACATCCCCACGTCTTTTGGGAAGATGCTCACACCACACGCATCGACGTAGTGAAAGGCGAACCCGAACTGCTGGTCAAGAAAGGTAAGGATGAGAAACTCACGCTGCAATTCTCGCCAGAGCTGAAAGACAATAAAGAAATTCTGACGGTCAAGGAAAGCCCGACCCGGCTCAAGGTCATTGAAATCACGCCAGAGCATCGCCGTATTGCCGAAATTTTAGGGTTGCAAAATCGGTTAGAAGTACCAGCCGCCGCGAAAGAACGCGTTCTGTCAGCGATTAATGCCGTCTCCAGCATTGTCACCGTTCATTCCGATATTGGTGGTGGCGTGGCAACGGAAGAAGTCCCCTCTGATCCCAAGCCACACATTCATTTGTTGCCTGCCAGCACGGGCCTGAAAGTTGCTGTCCTGGCACGTCCTTTTGCGCAAGGTGGCCCCTACTACCGTCCTGGTACTGGCGGCGAAACGGTGATTGCAGAAGTGGACGGCAAGCGCTTGCAGACCAATCGGAATCTACGCGAAGAGAAGAAGCTGGCAAATGCCGCGATCGCCGCTTGCCTCACCTTTTCACAACACGAAAAGCAAGACAACGAATGGCTCATTGATGATCCTGAAGCGTGCCTGGAACTGCTGCTGGAACTGCACGCGTTGGGCGATCGCGTCGTTATTGAACACCCCGAAGGCGAAAAATTCCGCGTTAGCCATCAGGCCACCCTCAAGGATTTTCGACTCAACATCAAACAGCAAAATGATTGGTTTGCCACCGATGGCGAATTGAAGGTCAGCAACGACCTGGTGCTGGATATGCAGCAACTCATGCAACTGCTAGAGCAAACCCCCGGTCGCTTCATTCCGCTGGCAGACGGGCAATTTCTCGCGCTAACGCAAGAATTTCGGAAACGGCTGGATGAACTGCGGGCGTTTTCAGAGCGATCAGGCAAAGGCGTTCGACTGCATCCCTTAGCGGCCCTCGCTGTTGAAGACTGGATGGAAGAAGTGGGGGATCTCAAAGCCGACAAACACTGGAAAGCACACATTCAGCGGCTCAAGGACATCCAAAACTTTGAACCGCAGTTACCATCAACCCTCCAAGCCGATCTGCGCGATTACCAGATCGATGGCTTTCGCTGGTTGGCACGGTTGGCCCATTGGGGCGTGGGAGCCTGCCTTGCAGACGATATGGGCCTGGGCAAAACTCTACAAGGGCTGGCCGTCATTCTCACGCGTGCACCAGATGGCCCCACGTTAATCGTAGCGCCCACTTCTGTATGTATGAACTGGATGGGTGAATCCCAGCGGTTTGCGCCCACGCTCAACGCCATCCAGTTTGGTGCGGGCGATCGACAAAAGGTGCTTGACCAACTGCAACCATTCGATCTGCTGGTGTGCAGCTACGGGCTGTTGCAGCAGGAAGACGTTGCCGAGAAACTAGCGAAGGTGCAATGGCAAACGATCGTGCTGGATGAGGCTCAATCGATCAAAAACTTTGCTACCAAACGATCGCAAGCCGCCATGAACTTGCAAGGTGGATTCAAACTCTTGACCACTGGTACGCCGATCGAGAATCATCTGGGCGAACTGTGGAACCTCTTTCGTTTCATCAACCCAGGCCTATTGGGATCGCTAGAAAGCTTCAACCAACGCTATGCTAACCCGATCGAACGCTATGGCGATCGCCCAGCCCGCCACCGCCTCAAAAAATTGATTCAACCCTTCATTCTCCGTCGCACCAAGAATCAAGTCCTGGAAGAATTGCCCTCACGCACTGAGATTCTGCTGCAAGTCGAATTAAGCCGTGAAGAATTGGCCTTCTATGAAGCGCTCCGACGAGACGCGATCGCCAAACTTGCTGACAGCGATGCCACCGCAGGGGCAAAGCATTTGCAGGTGCTGGCAGAAATCATGCGCTTGCGACGAGCCTGCTGCAACCCCAAATTGGTCAAACCAGAACTTGCCGTGCCTAGTTCTAAACTGCACTTGTTTGGCGAAGTGTTGACGGAACTGTTGGAAAACAAGCACAAAGCGCTGGTCTTCAGTCAGTTTGTGGATCACTTGCACATTATTCGAGACTATTTGGATACTCAAAACGTTGCTTACCAGTATCTTGATGGCAGTACACCAATGGCAGAACGCAAAAAGCGCGTCAATGCGTTTCAAGCAGGCGAAGGCGATGTCTTTCTCATCAGCCTCAAAGCAGGCGGCACGGGGCTCAACCTCACCGCTGCTGATTATGTGATTCACATGGATCCCTGGTGGAATCCTGCCGTCGAAGACCAGGCCAGCGATCGCGCCCATCGCATCGGGCAACAGCGTCCCGTCACCATTTATCGCCTGGTGGCAAAAGGCACGATCGAAGAAAAAATTGTCGATCTACACCAGCACAAACGCGACCTCGCCGACAGTCTCCTCGAAGGCACCGAAATGAGCGGCAAAGTTTCCACCGATGAACTGCTGCGACTCATTGCTGAAAGCTAATTATTCACGAATCCTCGTATTAGCCTCCTAAGTGTTTTGGGACATACCAGTGAAACAAGCGAACTGCAATGGCGATTAATCGTATTCAATATGGCAAATAGTATTCCCCCTTGGTGAAGCAGCCCAAGATAGGCTAGGTATGTTCGTAGGTAAACAGATGAGTCAAAAACAACAATTTACAGCCATCATTGAGCGTGAGGGAGACGGCTATGTCTCTTTATGCCCACAACTAGATATCGCAAGTCAAGGCAATACCGTTGAGGAAGCCAGAAATAATCTGATTGAAGCACTTGAGCTATTCTTTGAAGTGGCTGATCCGCTTGAGATTAGAAGTCGATTACACAGTGAAGTCTTTGTGACTAATTTGGAGGTTATTGTTGGGTAGGTTACGAGTTTTATCAGCCCAAGAGGTGTGTAGAATCTTTGAACAGCACGGCTTTGCCAGGGTTCGGCAGCGTGGAAACCATATCATCATGCAAAAGCGCAATGAAGATTCGACCATAACCGTTCCGATTCCAAACTACTCAGAGTACGTACTGGCACTTTACAGTTCATTATTAGGCAGTCAGGCCTGCCGCGATCGTTGTTTGAGACTTCCTAAGAGCGCGAGAACTGACAGATAATTAAACTCCAAAACGTTTTCTGATGCTTTTTCTCCCTCTACCGCTTCATTCCACCCGCTGCAGTGGGTGAGTTTAGTGCTTGCGATCGCTCCGACCGTTCTGTCGTTCTTGTACCCATTGACGAAACGCTTTCAGGGTGCGGCTCCGTCCTTCCGTTTGACTGCGTTCCAGAAACTGAGAAAGGCCATCAACAATGGGAAACTGGGGGAAATGAGGACTGACATTCACGTCTTGATACTGCCCGTCCTGCAAGACACTAATCCGCAGTCGTCCGTCCTCAAACCGCCACAGTTCTGGAACCCCAAGTGCTTGATAGGCATCCAGTCCCGTTTTGGAGGTCACATCCACTTCGATCGCTAAATCGGGAGGCGGATCAACAGTCAAATCAATGCGCCGTTTCCCAATCATCACCGCATAATTCTCGATATAAAAACATTGGTCCGGCTCGATTCCCTTTGTTACATTCTGTCGCTTAAAGGTTGTTGAACCAAAACATTCGTTATCAAGATCCAACTCTTCCAACAAGATTTTCACCATATCGCCGATTAACTCTTTATCGACCTCATGTTCTGGTGAAGGCATCCGAATCTCCAACGTTCCATCACTGTAAGCAATGCGACAAGCCCGTTTATCCCCCAATTCATCCAGAATCGCTTCAAATTCGCTCCAGCTAACCTCTTGGAGTTGGATTCTCTGACCGGGATAAACCACCAGTTGTCGAAGCTGAAGCGTGACCATAACGGCTTACCCGTAAAGGATGATGATTGATTCCACAGCGGTGAGTCAATCGCACTCATTCTACCCGTTGCAGCGGCGTGAGTCTGGGATCAACAATCTTTTGCCCCATTCCCGTAAACTTCACCGCAAGGCAAATCTTATTCCCGGCACCGAAGATATGCGTCACCTGACCTTGCCCAAACGCTTTATGCACCACGCGATCGCCCACCGTCCAGTCGTCTTCATGGGTGTCGGGGAGGGATGCGGTTTCAGATGAGACACTACGGGCAGAAGCGGTCGTGCCTTTCGTCCAGCGAGTTGGGATCGCCGTAGCTACGTTGGTTTGCAGCATTTCGCGGGGCAGTTCGGCTAAGAACAAGGATGGGCTGGCAGGTTCCCGATTGCCATACAGTCGGCGTTCGCGGGCATAGGAGATGAACAGCCGTTCTTGAGCGCGGGTGATTCCTACATAGCAAAGACGACGCTCTTCTTCCAGTGCGGCGGGATCGTCCAGCGATCGATAGCTGGGAAATAGCCCCTGCTCCAATCCCACCATAAAGACAACGGGAAACTCCAGCCCCTTGGAGGAATGTAGGGTCATCAGCGACACTCGCGTCGCATCTTCTTCCAGATTGTCCAGATCTGAGGCTAGAGAAGCGCTAGCGAGAAACCCGCTCAGGCTGGGATCATCAGTGTTTTGCTCTTGAAATTGCAGCACCGCGTTGTAGAGTTCCCCCACGTTTTGCAGGCGTTCCTCGGCTTCATCGGTGCCCTGAGTTTTCAAGTCCTGTACGTAGCCCGAATCTTCCATAATGCCCTGAACGATTTCGTTGGCTGGCACGGTATCGAGCTGCGATCGCCATTTTTGCAGCATTTGCACAAAGTTCAGCACACCCTTGGAGGATCGTCCTGCCAGGGTTCTGACTGAAGTTTCGTCCACCAAAATTTCCCACAGCGGTTGCCCCAGCTCCTGGGATGCTCTGACGAGGGAATCGATCGTGGCTTTCCCGATCCCGCGTCGAGGCGTGTTGATCACCCGTAGCAGGCTCACGCTGTCGGCAGGGTTGGCGATCGCCCGCAAGTATCCCAACACGTCTTTGATTTCTTTGCGATCGTAAAACCGCAGTCCACCCACAATCTTGTAGGGAATCCCTTGCTTGACCAGTACATCCTCAAGGGCGCGGGATTGGGCGTTGGTGCGGTAGAGGATCGCAAATTTGCCCCAGTGCAGTTCGGGATACTTTGTCTCCATCGTGCGGATTTGCTGCACCACAAAGTCTGCTTCCGCTACTTCATCGTCAGCACGATAGCAGAAGATGGGTTCACCGCTGCCCCGCGTGGGCTTCAGCACTTTGTCGATGCGTTCCGTGTTGTTTTCAATCAGTTGATTGGCAACGGCGAGAATATTTTCCGTCGATCGGTAATTTTCCTCCAGCTTGACCATCGTGCGGGTGTCGTCGTCGGGCAGGCGATCGCCAAAGTCCTTCTGAAAGCCCATCAGAATCGTAAAATCTGCTGCGCGGAAGGAGTAAATCGACTGATCCGCATCCCCGACCACAAAGACCGATCGATACTCCCATTTGTCAAACAGTTGCGTCTCTTCGCTGTTCGTTACGAGCAAGCGAATCAAGTCATACTGAGTCCGGTTCGTGTCCTGGTATTCGTCTACTAAAATGTGTCGAAAGCGGTTGTGCCAGTAACCGCGCACCTGTTCATTCTGGCGAAACAGCCTCACGGGCATTAAAATCAAGTCGTCGAAGTCCAGCGCGTTGTTCGCTACTAGCGCATCCTGGTACATGCTGTAGACGTTGGCAATGACCCGTCCGCGATAGTTTTGCTGTTCGCGCTCCAAATCTTGTGGCGACCAGCTCTGGTTTTTAGCGTTGCTAATGGCAAAGCGCACTGATCGAGGATCAAACTTTTTGTCATCCAGATTCAACTGGTTTGTCACAATGTCCTTCACCAGGCTTTGTGCATCTGACTCATCGAAAATCGAAAAGTTGCGGTTCCAACTCCGCCCTTTCTCATCCTGAAATTTTTCGATATCAAAGCGCAGAATCCGTGAACAGAGCGCGTGAAAGGTGCCGATCCATAAGTCTTTTGTGATGGTTTTATATACTTTCGACTTTAGCTTCGTCTGCTCATACGCTGGCAGCGAATCCAACGGCTTACCAAACTGGCTATAAGACTCGCGATCAGCAAAGAGCTTTTCAATCCGCTCTTTCATCTCTCTGGCCGCCTTGTTTGTAAACGTCACCGCCAGAATATTCTCCGGATCAACGCGATGGGTCAGCACCAGGTTAGCAATGCGGTACGTCAAAGCACGGGTTTTGCCCGAACCAGCCCCTGCAACAACCAGCAAGGGGCCACAATAGTGCTCGACAGCCTGTCGCTGTGATGGGTTGAGATGGCTAAGAAAGTCTTTCGGTTGAGTCATGAAGCAGTAAGGCGATGGGCGGCAATTTACAGGTACATTGCTCCTCTAAAGGGTATCGCATCCCAGGCGATCGCGTTAGTCAGGATTTGGAGTACGGGGCGCAAGAACCATAGGGTGAGAGGCCGCTAGCGTCGGCTGTTTCTCATAGGCAACTCCACAACTCGATCGTGTTGGGTTTTATGGATAAAACTGACGCAAAACTCGGAGGCTTTAACCAAGCACTAGGGCGCGTCATCAATGAAGCTCAGAAACCATGAGGTATCGCGTAATCGCGCCCGTCCTTACAAACGAGGCTAGGGGCTGGAATTCTTGCTGTAAGCCATGTGTATGAGTCATTGATGACAGCCCCTAGCCATTTAACTAAAGTTAGCGGCCTTAAACCTCAGAGTTTTTAGTCAAACTGCGTAAGCTCTGGTAACTTCTAATCCAATCTCTTCGAGAAAGGGTGATTGAGCTAGCGCTGAGACTGCTCGTGCTGTCGTTACGGATGCTCGTGCTAGCGCTGAGACTGCTCGTGCTAGCGCTGAGACTGCTCATGCTAACGCTGAAACTGCTCGTGCTGTCATTACGACTGCTCATGCTAACGCTGAGATGGCTCGTGCTACTGCTAAGACTGCTCATGCTGTCATTACAACTGCTTATGCTAGCGCTGAGATGGCTCGTGCTACTGCTAAGACTACTCGTGCTAGCGCTGAGATGGCTCGTGCTACTGTCGTTGATGCTTGTGCTGCCCTAGAGACTGCTCATCTCGCTATCAATATCACTCAGGTATTTGTCATTGACACGTCAGTCTTTATAGCAACCAACGCTTTAAGCAAGATTGACTGCCCTGGTGTAAAGGTTTTACGAGTTGTCTACTTTTCCAAACGTCCTCAAGATTGAGTGGAAGCCTACAGGTAGGAACGGTATCATCAACGAATAACCTTTTGCTTACATTCAATTCGGTTTTGCCTTAAGGCATTCTCTGAACTTTGCTTACTTTTTCCTACTTGTTGACGGCTTCAGATATCAGTCCTCTTTTGGGAGATGTTCGGTTAGATGTGGCGGCGCTGGTGCTCATGCTGCTGCTGTCTGCTTTCTTCTCTGGTTCTGAGACCACTATTACGGCCTTAGATAATTTGAAGCTGAAGGCGTTAATTAAAGAGCAGGGCGATCCCAGCCGCATTTTTACGCTGGTGCTAAGCAATCGACGACGGTTTATCACCACGCTGCTGGTCGGGAATACGCTGGTCAACAACTTTTCCGCCATTCTGACGAGTAATTTGTTTAGTTTGTGGTTTGGGAACCAGACGATCGGGCTTGCCACGTTTGTCGTCACGTTTTTGACGCTCACGTTCGGCGAAATTGTGCCCAAGTCGCTAGCAATCAACAACGTCATGCCGATCTTCACATTGGTGGTGCAACCGATCTACTGGCTCACAAGATTGCTGTCTCTGCTGGGTGTGGTGCAACTGTTTGAGAAGATTACGCAGTCGGCCATTCGGACATTTCAGGGTGAAGTGGTGCAGCAAGGCGAATCGCTGCAAGATTTGGAGTTGATGATTGAAATTTTGGGTGGCAAAGGGCAGCTTGACCTCGATCAGCACCAGATGTTAAACAAGGCGCTGATGCTCGATCGCCTGAGCGTCAAAGAAGTCGTCAAACCACGCATTGCGATGCGAACCATTTCGCGAGAAGCCACCCTGCAAGATCTGGTAGCGCTGTGCCTGGAAACGGGCTATTCGCGGATTCCCGTACAGGAAGAGTCCAAGGATGAAATTGTTGGCGTTGTCAACCTCAAACGAGCGTTGCAGCAACTCAATCAACTTCGCCAAAGCGGTCAAACCAACGGTTCAGTGACGCTGGCAATGAACCCACCTTTCTACGTGCCTGATACAAAGCGCGTGGCGGACATGCTCAAAGAAATGCTGCAACAACGCCTGCACATCGCGATCGTGGTGGATGAATATGGCGGCACTGTTGGTCTGGTCACGCTAGAAGACATTTTGGAAGAACTGGTCGGCGAAATCTACGATGAAAGCGATCTTCCCCACCGTGCCAGCCTCACTCGCAGTGTGGCATCGACCACCCGCGATCGCCCCAGCCGCGTTTCTTCTTAGGAGCAAGAATTAAATAAAACCGCATTTTGTAGGATGTGTTAGGCACTAGCCGTAACGCATCGAGTCCTAGAAGTGATGCGTTACGCTGCGCTTTTCTTGGATGCCGAAAGCTAGACACATCCTACCCAAGCATTCGGAGTGATTAAATTCACGATCCTTAGCGTCTAGCGTCAATGCTGACCGCTGACTGCTATCTTACGCCGCCACAAACTGATTTAGCTCCTGGGGCGCAAGGTTTGGATGCACCACCTGCCCATCTCTAAACCAGATCACTCGATTGGTGCGTCGAGCCACATCTGCTTCATGCGTCACCATCACAACGGTGATGCCACTCGCGTTTAGCTCGGTAAAGATATTGAGAATTTCCACCGTTGTGTGAGAATCTAGCGCGCCCGTCGGTTCGTCCGCTAGCAGCACTACAGGACGATTGACGATCGCCCGTGCAATGGCAACCCGCTGCTGTTGCCCACCTGATAGCTGAAACGGCTTGTTGTTCATCCGGTTCGCTAAACCTACACGAGTCAGCGCTTCCACCGCTCGATCGCGCCGTTCCCGATCAGGCACATTCGCATACACCATTGGCAGCATCACATTCTCGATCGCCGAGAGCTGCGGCAGCAAATGAAACTGCTGAAAGACAAATCCTAGCTTGCGATTCCGCACATGCGCCAGCGTTGTATCGTCCAGTTGAGCTACATCTTCACCATCTAGGTAATAGTGTCCCTGTGTGGGCTGATCAAGGCACCCAATCACGTTCATCATCGTGGACTTACCAGAACCCGACGCACCCATAATGGCGCAATATTCACCCTGCTCGATCGTCAGATTCACGCCCGCAAGCGCCTGCACTTCTGTTTCACCAGAACCGTAGATTTTGTAAATGTCTTCAAGCCGAATGATGGTGGAGTTAGGCATTGGAGGAAGGGGAGAATGAGTAAAGAAAAGGGAGCAGGGGGGGGCAAGGAAATTCGGACTCCTGACTTCTGACTCCTCTAACAACTAGAAACCAAAAACTAACTACTTTCTACTAAGTGCTTCTCAGCGCCACGATCGGGTCAAGTTTCGCCGCTTGTCTGGCAGGCACTACGCCAAAGAAGAGGCCGATGCCGCCAGAAACACCAACTGCAAGAGCGATCGCGATTGGTGAAACGCTGGCTTTGAGGGGGGTGACGGCACCAACTGCGAGAATCCCGCCAATGCCGATCGTGGTGCCCAACAGTCCACCAGCGGCTGAGAGAATGACGGCTTCAATCATGAACTGGATGAGAATATCTTGCTGCGAAGCGCCGATCGCCTTGCGTAAACCAATTTCCTGCGTCCGTTCGGTAACGGAAACGAGCATGATATTCATGATGCCAATGCCGCCCACCAGGAGAGAGATGCCTGCGATCGCGGCTAGCATTGCCGTTAGGCCACCCGTAATGGTATCGACGATCGTCAGCACATCTTTTTGCGTTTGCACCTGAAAGTCGTCGCTATCCACAATCTTGTGCCGCAGACGCAACAGGTTCGTGATTTGAAACTGGGCCGCGCGAATATTGCTTTCGCCTTTGGCAGAAATGGAGATCACGGTGACATCCAATCCATAGGGCGAGGTGCGTCCAGTCAGGCGATATGCATGGGTCGTGATGGGAATGTAGGCAGTATTGTCCTGGTTGCTGCCCAAAAATGACCCTTTTGCCTGCAAAACGCCAATGACTTGAAAGCTAGTGCCTTGAATGCGAATCTGCTGCCCAATGGGATCACCATTCCCAAAAAAGCGATTGGCTAAATCTGATCCCAAAGCAACAACCTGCGTGTCACGCTTCACGTCTTGTTCGCTGAGGAAGCGACCTTTCGCCATGTCAAAACTTCGCACGGTGAGAAATTCAGGAGTCGTGCCGACCACAGATGCACTGGTGTTGAGATTTTTATAAACGATCGTCATCTGGCTCTGACGCTGCGGTGCGACTTCTTTAATCGATGGCACCTGCACTGCGATCGCCTTAGCATCTTCCAACACAAGCGTTTTGGGCACATCAGACACACGACTGCGGGCTTCAGGATTACCTGGCGAAACAAACAGCACGTTTGGCCCTAACGACTCAAACTGCTCAGAGGCCAGCTTTTGGGCACCCTGCCCAATACCTACCATTGCAATGACTGACGCGTTGCCAATCACAATGCCCAACATCGTCAGCACACTTCGGAGCTTGTTTGCAGTCAGCGTTTTGACTGCCATTTTGCCGCTTTCGAGTAAATCCATTTGAGAGGTAAGGGGAGAGGAGTGAGGGGAGAGGAGGGAAAAGGCAGAAGGCAGAGGGCAGGAGGCAGAAGGATGGGAGTGGGGAGTCGGGAGTGTACTGACTGCTGATCGGTAAAGCATTTGTTGGTTGTCATAGCCCTAAAGCCTTTCAGTCATACAAGAAAGGGCGTACCAGAAAAGTGGTTGGTTTTTAGAAGAAAGCTGATCGCTGACCGCTGACCGCTCTTCAACTCAAAACTTCTACGCTGATCGCTGACCGCTGATTGCCCCCTAACTCAAAACTCTTAACCACTCCCGACTCCCGACTCCCTAATTCTGCTGATTCACGCCTTTCGTAATGTTTTCGAGCTTCTGGCCTTCGGGCAGTTCGACAAAAACCTGTTTGCCTGTCTCGATGCCGCTCAAGATTTGGGTTTCGTTGCCGATCGTGGCACCCACTACAACAGCTTGAAATTTGGGTTTTTGTTGAGCATCAGGCACCAGTACGCCTGTCTGCCCCTGGTCAGTGACGATCGCCACAGTGGGCACCATCAGTGCTTGTTTAAGTTGCTTGCCCAAAAAGGTCAGGTCAATGTCCTTCATGCCCGATCGCAGCAGGTCTTTGCCCGTGTCCAACCTGACCCAAACAGCGAAGGTCACAACCCCTTTCTGAGTAGCGTCTTCCTCTTCGGCTTTTGGCGAAATCCGCTGCACCGTGCCCTTAAAGGTCTGGTCAGGGTATGCACCAGCTCGAATTTCAACCGCTTGCCCTAACCTGATTTGAGAGATGTCTACTTCTGGCACCTTGGCTTTTACTTCCAGGTCACTCGCAAGGTTCGCCACATAGGTTGCCGAAGAGGTGCTGGAGGCAAAGCTCGTAGGAGCGACGAACGCACCGACTTCAGCACCCGTCTGAGTGATCACACCATCAAACGGAGCACGAATGACTGCATCCTCAAGCTGTACGTCAATCTTATCGACGCTTGCTTGGGCCGCTTGTACTTGCGCGGCGGCTTGCTCTACTTCTTGAATGCGGGCACCATTTCTTTGTTGGTCAAGCTGTTGCAAAACGTTGTTGTAGCTTGCCTTTACCTGCTCCAAATTGGCTTTGGCACTCTGTTCTTCATTCAGCACTTCGTCGAGCTTGTCACGGCTGATGGCCCCATCGGTAGCAAGCGCACGATTTCGCTGCGATCGCTCCAGGGCCAAACTGAGGCGAGTTTGCGCAGAGGTGATTTGCGCCTTGGCTTGATCGACGCTTGCCTCCGCTTGCGCGATCGCCTCTGGACGATTGCCCGCTCGCAGTAACGATAGGTTGGCCTGCGCTTTGGCAAGTTCGGCTTGGGACTGGGCGCGATCGGCTTGCAGTTCTCTGGTTTCCATCCGTGCGACGATCTGCCCCTGCTTAACGCGATCGCCGCGTTGCACCAGCAGCGCTTCCAGACGACCAGCCGTTTTTGGGTTCAGGTTCAATTCTTTGACGGCCTGCACTTCACCATTTGCCGTGATGCGTGCGGTTATGTCTTTTGCCTGTACAGGCACCGTTAATTCAGTGAGTGACTGTTTTGGTGCTGACTGACGCATCAGTGGTACCGTAACGGCGGCAAGACCGACCAAACTGGCGGCGACCAGTCCAATCGTCCAGGGGGTTGACTTGGTTACTTTGCCAAAAGACTTAGTTATTTTGCCAAAAGAACGTTGCATGGGAGGAAGAGGTTTAAAAGGGGAGAGAAGATGTGGCTGATGGCGATCGTGGCAAAGGATTGAGAGGCATGAAGCTTGAGACCTGAAATGAGGGATGAGCATCAATACGTATCAACCGATAATGTTTAACGCACCTGACTTGGCTCATCGATCGTGGCTGATAAGTGCTGAGTCTGTTGTTGCTCCCAGCGCTCTATCATCAACGGCAGTTCTTGCTCCAAAAAAGTATGAACTGCGTGCATTTCTTCTAACCGTTGACGTAACTGAGGCGGACTGCCATCCATCAGCTTCAACCCCTGGACTGCAATTTTACGGAACGTCGTGATTTGCGTCATACGCTGCTTTGTCAGTTCAGCCCAGGCATTTGGCTTGATGCGAAAGTAGTCTCGCCGATGCCCAGGCAAGCTGGTGCGCTCAATCAACCCTAACTGCGTTAACAAACGAGTCATGGTACTGATGGAACCCTTACTAGCTTGCAGCACCTCTGCAAGTTCGCTGGGCGATTGATACGGCGGGTTAGAGATCAGTAGCCAACCAAGAATGCGCCCTGCCATCCGTGGCAAGCCAACCAGCTCAAAGGAGATGCCGACTGTTTCGATAAATTGCTGGTGCTCAAACTCTGGAGATAGCTTCATCAAAGTTGGATCGGTGTCTAGCGGGACTGTTGCACTCATAGAGCAGTCCTAAATGATTGGTGAAAAGCATGCTGTTGGGGAGCCATCAGCGGTTAGCCATCAGCCTGGAATTAAAGCTGAAAGCTAAAAGCGTGATTCGATCAGTAGTATTGAGGCAACGACCGCTAAAAGCTGCAATAGAACTTTTTCCCACAAATCAAATTAGAGGTGCTATGGCTTCAGCTTAGCACAGTAAGTTCAGTAAATATTGAACTTAGAGAATGTTTTGAATTTGCTAAATCAATTAGAACGATCGCTCTGTGTCGTGACACACGCTACGCAAGCAAAGGTAGGAGCCAATTACTATGGCTTTCAACCCTTTCCGGCCTCTTTCAACCGTTTGTGTTTGGGTATGATAGGTCTATTCATCTTGCTGCCAGCCGATCGCCCATGTTAAGACTGAGTTCTTAAGGTTAAAGGCTCCAGTTTCTGAAGCGTTTGACCAAATGCGGTGTAGACCCACCAACCACAGGTTCATTTTTTGTAAACCTTCCGCAAACCTTGCGGATTAGTCCACGGCTTCGATGCATTCAGTACAATATGCTGACTGATGCTATCGTGCGCTCAGACCGAGTTAAAGCCTATGAGTCCCCAGCCTGATCGCTCCTCCCAACCCTCTAAGTCCCCTTTGCCCGAAGAAATGATTCCCGTGCCAGAGCAGTCCGCTGCTTCTGAATCAACTCCAATAGAGGCATCCACGGTGAAAGAACCCCCGACTGAAGTGTCATCGGATGCTACCGCTGAAGGCACTCCTCCAGCCAGCACAACGCCATTGGTGCCCAAACGACCGTTAATGCGTCCTGTCAATCGTCCTCAACCGCCGCCTGTAGCAGAATCGGCTACGGTGCCCGTAGCGACAGCGCCACCAGCGATTGCTAAAGCGCCCACAGCAATGGGTTCTCAGCCGCCCGATGCTATCGTGAACGCAGACACACCTGCGGATACCTCTGAAGCAGCGGCCCAGGCTCTCATTCGACAGCAACCCATTCCACCACCGAGTGAGCCAAAGCAATATCGCGCGATCGGGCTTGTTCGTGGGCGGTATACGCCCTCTGAAGAGCAATTTACGCGGGGTGCCATGCTGACGAGTGATGGCACTGAAGTGGAGGCTGTCTTACTAGGACGTGTGATGAGCCTGGTGCGGAACCATCTCGATCTGGAGCAAGAACATTTGTGGGTTGTCTATCCCCGCACGCGTGAAATGCGGCAGGATTTACACGTTCAGATTGTGGGTGTTTGGGAACCAGAAAAACTGAATAAAGCCGAAGAAGCCTCTGAGACAGATACGACATCAGATGCTCCACCTGAGCCGCCGCCTCCAGTAGAAATCTCCTCTAGCCAGCCACCGGATGATACTGGTCTGGATGAAAGCTACTTCTCCATTCGTGGTGAAGTGGTCTTTTACTCTGCCGAAGAGCAGCAGATCGTGATCAAAATCCAGCAAGCACCCCGCAAAACGGCTGACCGTGAGAAGGCGTTTAAACTCCGTTTAGATGGTGTCCTGAGCAGTCCAAAGGCGTTGGGCTACTTTTGGGATCTTCAAGTGGAGCGACGGAGCGCGGCTCTGGTGGTGACGAGCGGCACCCCAATCGGTCTTGTGCCGCCCAAGAAAAAGACCGCCAGTGCAGGCTTCAAGCGCGGGGGCGATCGACGCCCTCCTCAACGCAAAGCCCGTCCTGTGGTTGGTGCTAGAGGTGCTGCTGCACCCGTAGGTAGTCCACGTCGCGAACCATTGCCAAAACCCGTGAAGCGGACTGAGCAAACAAGCGAAGGTTAAAGCAAACAAACGAAGGTTAGCTTGATCAGGCGCTAGGCACCCCGTTCTAGTGCCTGCGTTTTATGGATTGCTGAGTCAGTCGATCGCAATTTGGGTACCCCAAGCATCCTGCGGTCGGAACGCGCGATCAGCGGGAATCGGTGCTACAAATTCGGTCAAGGTAAACGTTCCCGCTTCGATCCATTGCTTTAAGGCCACTGCAACCCGACGAGAGAGAAAAAGGCTAGCCAAAGGAGCGGTCCTCACTGTCTTGCCATCGATCGTAATCCGTCCCAATTTGAGCTGCGAGTAGCTAACCAGTCCGAAGGTGGGGCGTACCCGTCGTGGAATCGAAAAATCCACCACAGGCGCAACCAGATCCTGGTCTTGAATCGTACAGCGAGCGACCACTTCCTCGTGCAAGACTGGCAGCGGTATACCCACCCCTAACATGAGTGATGGCCCATAGCTTTTGAAGTGACAGCCCCTCACCCAGCGAGCATCCATCTGTTTTGCGTCGCCAATCAGTGCCAATGTTGCAGCCGGACCGATCGGCGTGCGATTAGGCAGTCGTCGCTGTAGGGGAAAATGTTGCGTGCCTTCCCAAGACACATACCCAATGCCACCACCCAAAAAAATGCGCGTGCCGATCCCCACAAGCTGTAAGTCTGGATCATTCAGTAAGGGCGAGATGGCACCGGGATTTGAATAAACCGCATTGCCTAGTCGGGGTTGTAGGGGACCCAGGTAGGTGAATAAGGGACGATCGCCCCCATTCACACCAACAATAAAATTCTGATAAAGATTCCGTGGGTTAAAGAGATAAAACTGATTGATAGTGTCGCGGGTGATTGTTGTCTCAAACGAGCTACGTGGGTAGCAATCTGTCACCTGTCCAAGTGCACGCAACTGTACAGGTTTACCTGCGATTAGATCCTCAATCACGTAGCCGCCGCCTCTCTCACGGGTTTCTTCACCCTCGATCGCGTCCCCCACCTGCGTAGCACCCAGATACAAGTCCACTGCCCCAAACCCGGCATATGCGGGTACACCGTCGAGCCAGCATTGACGAATTTTGATTGGCGGATCGGTATGACCCAGGTTAATGATGGCTCCTGAAGACTCCATCGGCTCAAACGTGCCGGTCGTAATCACATCAACGGTTTTTGCTGCTTGCGTGACGCCAAGCTCAGCCACCCGCGCCTTCAGTTCTTCTACTGTCCAAACGACGGCTCTCTTCTGGCTAATTTTGTCGTTAATTTCGGCAATGGTTCGCATAGAGTTAGCACTGTCTTGCTGCTACACCCTACACCCTACACCTTATTTCTTGATACCTTGCGCTAGCCTAGGCGCACGTCCACTTAGCCCCGTCATGAGCTTTAGAGCCATCCATCTAGCTGGAGGTAGCGTTCGCAATGTCCACAGCCCTAAACGGCGCAGAATCACCAGCGGCAGCAAGCTGTTTGAGAAGACTCGATTCAGCGTATCCGTAAAGCCCAAAACGATAACGTTCTCCAAGCGTCGCCAGCGATCGTAGCGCTTCAGCACCCGCAACGAGCCAATATCATCACCCTGCTGGTGCGCTGCTTGAAGAATTTGCGCTAAAGCGGCGGCATCACGAATACCAAGATTGACACCCTGCCCACCGACGGGATGGCAACAGTGAGCGGCATCTCCAATCAACGCTAATCGAGGCAGCACGTAGCGATTGCTCTGCATCAATTGCGTGGGAAAGACAGCGCGATCGCCCATCAGTTCCAGGGTACCCATTTGCTCACCATAGCGCTGGGTTAGGGCTGATAGAAAGGCTGTATCATCTAACGCCATGATGGCCTCTACTTCAGCCTTGGGAGCCGTCCAGACAATGCGGCAAAGATTGTTTGGCAATGGCAAAATCGCAAACGGGCCAGCGGGCTGAAAGCGCTCGTAGGCAATATTATTGTGTGGTTTTTCGGATTTGATGAACGCGACCACACAGGTTTGCCAATACTGCCAACCGCGAGTACGAATGCCTGCCTGATGGCGTAAGGGCGATCGCGCCCCATCTGCGGCTACCAGCAACCGTGCTTGTAAATGCTTGACATCCCCCTCCTGAAGCACGTCTAGCGCCACACCTGTCTTTAGCGCACTCGTTTTCACCAGCGCCGCTGGACATAAGTACGTCACATTGGAACATTCGCACAACCGCTGCCGCAATGCCTCCAATAGCACTCGATGCTCTGCTACATAGCCCAAAACGTCAGTGCCCAAGTCTTTTGGCACAAACTGTACTGTTGCTGCATCACCTGCATCCGAGAGATGAATCTGGTCGATCGGGTTCACACCGGGGCACATCGTCTCCCAAATGCCAATACCCTCAAAAATGTGGCTAGACAGAAGGTTGATATGGTATGCCTGACCTCTCGCCACCGCCTCAGACTGGGGCTTTGCCTCTAGCAGCACCACCTGTAACCCAGATTCTTTCAGCGCGCAAGCTAACGTGGCACCGACTAGCCCTCCCCCCACGATCGCTACATCATAATCCGTGCGTTGATTCGCCTCGTTCCAGCGTTGTACAGCGGGATTCTGGAAGGTGCTTGAGGATGCGATCGTGTCTAACTGCTCCAACGTCATTTCTAAGCATTCGATAAAGAGCTTAAGGCTTTGTTACATTCTCTATTGTGGCGTGAATCCGCATCGTGAGCAAGTTAGCAGCTTGGGCTATCAGCCTGGCCCACAAACTTCATCGTTTCTCTAATTTGGAAACACGACTTTCTAAAGTATTTAGACGCTCTTTCGCTTCGATCGCTAACTCTGCTAGCCGATCGATGATTTGAGGATCCGTGGGATCAGCGGGACTGCGGCGCGCTCGACCAGAGGAGGGCGCTGGTGATAGCCTCGAAGGTGATTGGCGACTCAATTCGGCAATCTGAGCGCGAAGTTGGTTAACTTGCGACCTTAGCTGAAAAATGTCTGCTTGAAGATTTGATGCCGACTGAGCGGATGTGCGTCCCTGCAAGATTAGAAACGTTAAGAAGGCAGTGACGAGGATTAACCCTACACGGCGTAACATAGCTACCTCACGTGGCATCGCCCGAAAATAAGCTACGAACAAGTGTCCAAAAGGTCCAAACCAGAACCGAAACAAGCGTAAAAAGCATTAGCGCTGCCAGCGCAGAGAAAGGAGAGACAATCGCAATTAGCAGTAATACCAACAGTAATAGCGTCCAAAGAGGGCTTTTCATAATGCCTCACCTGATCAAACGTTCTTCCAGATCTTAGCAAGCAGCAATTTCCCAGCCCTCTAGCGCCAGTAGGATAGCAGCAGGTGTAAGTCTTACTCAGCTTTGCTAGCGCTAGTTACTGATAAGTGATTGACTAACTTGGGATAAGGCAGTGTTGCAGCCACCAGCCCAACGATCGCAAAGCAAAGCAACGTGGGTAAAAGCTTAGGTTTAGATGGGTTCATGATCGTTATAGAGAAAACACAAGCGACAACTGAAGAATAAGAGCAGTCGAGCTTTGACTCACCTGAAGCAAGGACATGGTCTACACTTTTAGTAGTGCAGGTTTAAGATTGAACGCGCTCTCCTAAGAGGATCTACACAGTCACTGAGTAACATTACGTCCTTGAAAACCCGTAAACCTGCAAGGACTTGTGATGGCAGCGTTACAACTCAACATAGCGACGCGTATGCCGCACTGGTTTCCAGATCTCAAGTACAAAGCTTTCGATAGGCTCTAGACTTCAAGCAGCCTGAGATGGAGGACTTGCTTAGGGGGCGGCCTAACGCTCTAATCTCAGTATCTGCTGGTTGACTAAGCAAAAGCACGCAAACATGTGCCAGTTTGTTAAGCGTTCGTAACGTTGCATCGCAAAAAAACACGATCGCGTCAAAGATCCATCAACGGTACAACTTGTCCGGAGCAATGCAGCTTCTTGCACGCCTGTTCTCTCTTTCTTACGCCTTAAGGCACTGCGGTGAACATACTAAAGGGCAGATTCGTTGCTTATGTTCATGAAAACCTGCTTTAGCTATACCAAGTCTTCTTAAATAAGCGCGAAATAATACGGCTTAAGCAAGGTTCCAAAATAAGAGAATCAGCCTAACAGTTTTACACCGTTTTATACAATTCCTGCATAGCAAATGGTGCCTCAATGTAATTCAGCAAAAGTGCTTGCCAGTTTTACTTGTTTTGCTCATTCCCTTAAGCATTGTCTGCTCTTAGTGTAGGAATAAGACTAACTGGCATTGATTTCTCAAGCAAATTGATTTCTCAAGCACTAGAGAATCAATGCTACAGCGACTCTATTTAATAGAATTTAATGAAGCATAAGGTAACTAACTAGAAGTGCTTTGAGATCAGTAATTAGTAGTAAGCGAACGACTCGTCGCTCACTAAAACACCTATCCTCTTCTCGACTTTATATCAGTAAACCAAATGGCAGAACTGTTCAATACACTCTTCTCATCCAACCAATATATCCCTCACGGTCACTGCTACCTTTGGCAAACACCGTTGGTTTGGCTCCATATTGTCAGCGACTTCTTAATCGCGATTGCCTATTTCTCCATTCCGATCATGCTCATCTACTTCGTGTTGAAGCGGAGTGATGTACCATTTAGCAGAGTTTTTGCTCTCTTTGGGGCATTTATTACTTTATGTGGTGTGGGTCATTTGCTAGAAATTTGGACACTCTGGCATCCAGATTATTGGCTGACTGGCATTGAAAAAGCAATGACTGCATTGGTTTCTTGTTACACAGCCCTATCGATGGTAGAACTATTGCCACGCTTCCTGGCGTTGAGGACCCCAGAGCAGTTAGAGGTCATCAATCAAGAGCTAGAGAGGCTGTTGGTTGAACAAAAAGCCACGACAACCCAGCAGCTTATGCAGAGTGAAAAAATGTCTAGTTTAGGGCAGATGGTGGCTGGAGTGGCACACGAGATTAACAATCCCGTGAATTTTATTTATGGCAATCTCAGCCATGCTCAGGACTATTTGAACGATGTTCTTGAGTTGGTTAACACTTATGAGTTGGCGATGACGCAACCATCGATCGCAGTTCAACGCAAAGCAATGGAAATTGATTTTCCTTTTTTGCGAGAAGACTTGCCGAAGTTGCTTCAATCCATGCAGATCGGCGCTGAACGAGTACGACAAATTGTCCTGAGCCTGCGAAATTTTTCTCGTCTGGATGAGTCAGATACGCATCCTGTAGAAATTCACGATTGTTTAGATAGCACGCTTCTGATTCTCAATAATCGCATTAAACAGGGCATTACCGTAACGCGCAATTATGGGAAACTGCCCACGATCGAGGGCTTTTCGGGGCCACTCTATCAGGTCTTTATGAATATTTTGAGCAATGCGATCGATGCCCTGAACGAGCAAAGTCAAAGCACGAAAGCGATTACGATTACCACTGAATGCTTAAATACTGATTATGTCAGCATTCGCTTAGCCGATAATGGGACAGGGATTTCCTTGGAGCATCAGGCACAGTTATTTGAGCCTTTTTTCACCACCAAACCGATTGGTGTGGGTACGGGCTTGGGTTTATCGATTAGCTATCAGATTGTTTGCGAGAAGCATGGCGGGCAGCTAACGTGTTGTTCTACGCCAGGAGAGGGCACTGAGTTTGCAATCATCCTTCCGATCAAGCAGCAGGCTCTTGTTACCGCTCCGTTGGCAATGGCGATGGCATAGCATGATCGGTTGGTAAACGATGGGATTGTTTACAGAATAGCGTTTAGCCCTTTGACAAGCCGCTCAATACCCTCGATCGCGGTTTCTGGCTGGAGGGCACCATAGGCAACGCGTAGATAGCAACCCTTCTCTAACCCAAATGTTGTGCCTGGGATGGCGGCAACGCCATGCTCTTGAATGAGTTGTTCTACCAGTGACAATGCATCGAGTTGAGTATGAAGGTTTAGCAAGACATAGAAGGCCCCGTTGCTGGGCGGGATGGTGCAGCGATCGCCCAGAGCAGAGAGTGCCTGCAAGAGCTGCTGACGCACTGCCGCGATCGCCTCTAATTTCTCGTGACAGTAACGCACGCCAATCTGTAAAGCACCCACGGCGGCGTATTGAGCAATTACGGTTGGGCAAATCACGTTTGTATCCTGAATCTTCATCACGGCTGCCATGAGATGGGTGGGAATGACCATGTAGCCGATGCGCCAACTGGCGAAACCATAGGCTTTGGAGAGTGAATACAGCGAAATCGTATGTTCAGCGCTGTCCAGCATCGACCCTGGTGAAAAGTGCTGGGCACCGTCATAGGTGAAATATTCATACGCCTCGTCCTGAATGTGATAGACGCCCCGATCGCGGCAGAGGGCATTGATGTGTCGTAGGGCCGCTTCTGGATAAACGGTTCCGGTTGGGTTATTGGGTGAAATGGTGACGATCGCCCGTGTCCGCTCGGTAATGGCTTGGGCGATCGCATCGGGACGTAACTGGTACTGCTTGTCGGTTGCGACCAGAATAGGACGGCACCCGGCGATCGTCACGGCCATCTCATGATTGAAGTAGTAGGGCGTTTGCAGAATAATTTCGTCGTCAGGTTGGGTAATCGCCAGCACTGCATTCAGAAACCCCATATTGCTTCCAGCGGTGACTACAATACGACGCTGCGGGTCGATCGCTATCCCGTTTTCGGCTTTCAGCTTGAGGGCAATCTGCTCAAGCAGGGGCGCAATACCCTCAACTGGCTGATATTTGTGCAGTTCTGGTTTTGCTAGAAAGGCGCTGATGTGGGCGATCGCTTCGGGTGGCGGTGGATAATACACAACTCCCTGCCCCAGCGAAATCGTTCCCGGATGCTGCTGAATCATTGCGGCAACGGTGGGAATGATGGGTGACTGCACGCTGTTCATGCGGGAGGGGTTAAAGGGCATATTCTAAAACTGAGACGGTTGGATAAGGTAGAAGATAGGCAGCAGCGGGCGGCAGAAGCCAGCAAAATCTGGTGATTGCCAGCTTCGCTCTCTGGCAAGGCGTGTGTCAAAACTGGGTGTGTGCCAAAACAGAAAGCTGTCGCTCAAGGCAACTTAGCAAAGGTGAAGCCGGGTATAGTCAATGGCGATTGTTTCACGATCACCTATTTTATCGATCGCTCAGTGCCGATGGCTGCTTGCTGATATTGCTCTTGCGTAATGAACTTCAAACGTTTTGCATCAGTCTTAAGACCTGTGACCAGATTAAGCTATGCTGCCAGATCACACGATCGTTTGCTGACCTGTTGGTAAAAGCCGATGCCGACTACACCCTACAAAACTGCTCTCTGGATTGCGCTTGCGGTCTTTGTACTGGTAGTGGTTTGTTTGTATACGCCCGTTAACCTGTTGTTTAACCAGGCATTCTTGGTGATGGAACTGGATGATCTGGGCGACTATGCGGCTTTGATCTTTGTGTTGAGCTTTACAATCGCCACGACATTCGGTTTTCCAGGCAATGTGGCAACGGTCGCAGGTGGTGCAGTCTTTGGACTTTATTGGGGGACACTCTGGTCATTGCTGGGTGCGACGCTGGGAGCCGTTGGTGCATTCTTGCTGGCACGCTATTTTTTGCACGGGTGGGCAACGCAACGGTTTGGACAACAGGCACTTTTGCAACGGATTAACCGAGCGATCGAACACAAGCCCATGAATTTTCTGCTGGCAGTACGCTTTACACCGCTATCACCCTTTAGCCTGGTAAATTTTCTCTTTGGCTTAACGCCGATCGACCTCAAAACTTACACCATTGGTACGTTTGTAGGCATTATTCCACTGACGATCGCGTATACCTGGCTGGGTGTAACGGGTAAACAGGCTTTCAGTGGCGGCGATCACCTACCGTTTTTCTTCGCACTGGGCGTGCTGACGTTACTCTCGGTGATGCCGCTGCTGATCAAGCAAAAGCCCATCCCACAGCAGCCAAAAAGCTTGTTCCGCCGGAAGCAACGCCTGTTAAAGTAGCAACCCTGGGAAGACGCGAAGCGGCTGTAACCATTGCGTTCGGTTAACCGTGCTGCCTGACCTGCCCGTCTCTCTGCACACCCTTGTATTCTGGAAGAAGGGACGAGAGAACGATCGAGCGGATGGTGAGCGTGTCATCCGTCGTGTTTCACGCAGGGCGGCACGGTGGATTACACAAGTCACGATCGCAGGTCAAGGCTCTTGCATCATCTGTAGAGGCATCATCTGTAGAGGTTTGTTATGCAATCAGGCTGGCGGGTCGGTTCGCTATTTGGGATTCCGTTTTTTATCGATCCATCCTGGGTTAGCGTACTGCTTTTGATTGCCATTCCTACTGGCCTACGGTGGCAGCAAGGTTTCCCTCAATGGGGCGTTGCACTTGCGTATGGCATGGGTGTAGTGATGGCACTGCTGCTCTTTACCTCAGTCGTACTGCACGAATTAGGGCACAGTTTGGTTGCTAAATCGCAGGGCATCAAAGTCAATTCAATTACGCTGTTTTTGTTTGGTGGTATTGCCTCTATCGAGGAAGAATCCAAAACTCCGGGCAAAGCGTTTCAGGTGGCGATCGCGGGGCCGATGGTCAGCTTTAGCTTGGCAGCCCTGCTGGGTGCGATCGCGTATGCATTTCCGAGTCCAACCAGTGTGGTAAATGTACTCGCAAGCAACCTGGCCTGGACAAATCTTATCCTGGCACTGTTTAACTTGATTCCAGGACTGCCGCTGGATGGAGGGCAAGTCCTCAAAGCGGCCGTTTGGAAAGTGACAGGTAGTCGCTTCAAGGGCATTCACTGGGCAGCCCGAACTGGGAAAATTTTGGGCTGGTTGGCAATTTTGTGGGGCACTTTTGGCCTTGTTATGGGCAACTTTAGCGGCTTGTGGATTGCCTTCTTAGGTTGGTTTGGTGTCCGTAATGCCACAAACTACGATCGCGTCACGGATCTTCAGGAAACCCTGCTGCACATCAAGGCTGCTGATGCCATGCTGCGTGATTTTCGCGTGGTCGATGCTGAAATGACCTTGCGACAGTTTGCAGATACTTATCTGTTAGAAACGGCCTGCTCAACGACATACTTTGCAGCCTCCCACGGACGGTATCGAGGCATGGTGAGCATCACGGCACTTCACACCATTGAGCGCAGTGAATGGGAAACCGAGACTCTCTTTCGCATTATTCAACCACTCGCTGACATTCCTTCGGTAGAAGAAACAGCGTCTTTAGTGACGGTGATCCAGTTGATGGAGTCGGCGCAGCTCAAGCGTCTCACGGTGCTTTTTCCGGCTGGGGTAGTCGCTGGCGTGATCGATCGCGGTGATATCGTGCGTGTGCTCGCTCAAAAAATGAAGCTTCCGGTTTCAGAAGCGCTTATTAAGCAAATTAAAGAAGAGGGTATTTATCCTCCTGGCTTCCAACTGGGCACGATCGCACAGGCCGCGGCTGATGCTTTACCCCACCCAGAAGTAAGCAGGCTCAAGGTGAACCACTAAGTGGGTAACTGGACTCGAACCGACGACATTCAGCTTGGAAAGCTGAGAGCTATAACGGCTGTATAGAGATTTCAGCCATTTTTTATCATTGTTACACTCAATTTATACCCAAACTAACTCGCAGCATTCTAATTTTCATCACCGAAGGAACTCTAGTAAGAGTCCACGACATACTGACGCAGCACTATTCCACATTTGTGACCAACGGATGAACGCTGCTAGCAGGGTAAAGGCGTCTTATGGAGCGAGGACTTCGCACAGATAGGCATCGTCCTAGCATGCTCTTTTGCGTTTCGCCTTCACACCCACTTTGACGCTCTGCTCCTGGGTCAGCAGATTGAGCGCAATCTGGCGCAGCAGCGCAAAGTTTTGCGGCGCATGCACACTGCGAATGGTTTCTTAACCAGAGCACTCAACTGGGTGAAAGAGGGGTGGTCAAAGTATTCCGTACATGGATACAAGAGCAGCTTCAGACACAATCACCACAGTATTAACTGCGCTGCCTGGTTAAAAAATTGGCGGCTGATGCCCCAGGTAATTAAAAGCGTTGTCACCAGCGTGGCAAACGCCAGCATGAACATAATGAGTATCTGGTAGGCGGCGGCTGTAAGTGGTTCAGCACCATCAAGCAGTTGTCCCGTCATAATCCCAGGTAGGGTGACAAGACCCACGACCATCATCGTGTTGATGGTGGGAATGAGTCCCGCTTTGATGGCATCTTTGCGATACTGAGCGATCGCCTGTTGCGGAGTAGCGCCCAAACTCAGGTGGGTTTCAATCTCTAGCTGACTGCTGTTAAGGGTGCTGACCAACCGTTCGCCTGTAATCGCTGCCCCATTCATCGCATTGCCCAGCACAATCCCGGCTAGCGGAATCACGTACTGCGGCTCGTACCAAATCTGCGGTCGAATCACCAACAGATTTGTATAGGCTAAGGTCAGCATTGTCCCCGTTAGAATCGAACCTCCAACGAATGGCAGCAGGTTTGGCACTTTCTTACTGATGCGGTTACGAGCGACGATCGTCGCGATCGCCAGCATCACAGCCAACACTGCTAGCACTGCCAGAGAATTCCGAATCGCAAAGACCGCTGCCAGCACGTATCCCACGACCAGCAGTTGCATTACGGTGCGTCCAGTCGCAACCGCTAAATTCCACTCCAATCCCAGCCGTTGCCATGCCGAAAGTCCAATGGCGATTGCCATCATCCCCAAAGCCCAGACAATCTGTAACGGTGAATCCATAAAAAGCGAGCCAGTCCTTACTAAGACGTTTTGAGTCTTCCTGCGGGCAGTATAGAAGAAATCTGCGATCGGGTCAGGCGCTAAAATTACACCCAGGGCACGAACAACCAGAAAAACAGGAAGCGCTAACAGCACTCCTGCAGCAGTTTTTGCACATGCCTTAAGTACACATTGGACTGAAACAATACCGCTCTGAGGTCGTCCAGTCATCTAACTGCTGCAATTTGATTCCCTTTGTGGTCAAAATTTGATTTTATTAACAGAGTGTGACGTGTGGTGTAATTGAGTGAGTAACATTCCCCCGTTTGATCTATCTGAGCAGTACAAAACCATTGGTGAGGAGGTCAATGCTGCCGTTTTAGCGGTACTGGCCTCTGGTCGCTATATTGGCGGCACGATCGTCGAAAGCTTTGAACAACAGTTTGCCAACTACATCGGCACAGCCGAATGCATAGCCTGTAATTCTGGCACCGATGCCCTGTTTCTGGCACTGCGAGCGTTAAACATTCAACCTGGTGATGAAGTCATTACCACACCGTTTACCTTTATCGCGACGGCAGAAGTCATCAGCGCAGTTGGGGCGAAGCCTGTCTTTGTCGATATCGAAGCGGCTACCTTTAATTTAGATTTGGCCCAAGTTGAAGCGGCCATTACCGATCACACACGCGTTATTCTACCAGTGCATTTATTTGGGCAACCCGTCGATCTGACTCGGTTGCTGGCGATCGCTCAAGCCCACAACCTCACGGTGGTCGAAGATTGTGCTCAGGCGGTCGGTGCAGAGTGGGCCGCGCAAAAAGTGGGCAGCATTGGGCACATTGGCTGCTTTAGCTTTTATCCCACCAAGAACCTGGGTGCCTGTGGCGATGGTGGTGCCGTCACAACGAATGATCCTGAGATCGCCACCAATATCCGGATGCTGCGTGATCACGGTCGACGGGCAGGCGGGTATTACCACGAAGCGATCGGCGTTAACTCACGCCTGGATGCAATCCAGGCTGCAATTCTGCAAATCAAACTGCGCTATCTGGACACGTGGAATCATCAGCGTCGAGTGGTTGCCGATCGCTACCAACAACTGCTGCAACACGTTCCCAGCATCGTTGTACCGCAAGAGCCAGCAGGTGGTCAGGGCGTTTGGAATCAATACACGCTCCGCGTGCTCGGTGCAGCTTCCAACTATGAGCTAAGCGACCATTGCCGGAGAGATCAAGTACGCCAACGTATGCAGGCAGAAGGCGTTAGCTCAATGGTGTATTACCCGCTGCCGCTGCATTTGCAACCGATCTACAAACAAGAGCCGCAGGCAGTCCACTGCCCGATCGCAGAGCAAGCGTCAGCCGAGGTTCTATCGTTGCCGATGTTTCCCGAACTTTCACCGGAAGCACAAGATCGCGTTGTGTATAGCTTGAAAGATTGCCTCGTTTGAGCAATCGTCCCAAGCACAAGATGGGAACGTTAAACAGTGTTGTTAACGTCAGGTAAAGCAACCTCTCAAACTGTTTGTAGTTTCGTATACTATGATTAAGTTAGTGAAAAGATTAGCACTGAGTCTTAAATAACTCGTAAGACTCTTGCCTTTAATCGATTCCACTGGGGGCGATGCTAGCAGTCTGCGGCGCTGCCCTCCCTTGTTGAGAGCATCGTTAGAGAGGTAAAGGCAAGCGTGGGTCAGCATCCCCTTAGTCGGTTACGACACTACGACGCGGGCGCGATCGCTCAATACTATCGCTATCGTCCCTGGAAAGCGTTTTGGCGTTCTTTGCAGATTGTTGCTTCGTTCCTGGCCTTTTTCGTCGGGCTTAAGTGGGACGAGTGGCGAGGTGACCAGGAAACGGCTCGACTGAAGCGTGCAGAGCAGTTACGCAAGACGTTGATTCGGTTAGGGCCGACCTTTATCAAAGTGGGCCAGGCACTTTCCACACGGCCAGACTTGATCCGCAAAGATTATCTGGATGAATTGATCAAGCTTCAGGATCAGTTGCCGCCCTTTCCCACACCGATCGCCTTTGCGCTCATTGAAGCCGAACTCGATCGCTCGGTGGATGAAATCTTTAGCCAAATTTCGCCTCTGCCAGTAGCAGCGGCCAGTTTAGGGCAGGTGTATCAAGCCCGCTTGTTTACAGGTGAAGAGGTGGCTGTTAAGGTGCAGCGTCCCAGGCTTTTGCCCGTGTTGACGTTAGACCTGTATTTGATGCGTTGGGCTGCGAGTTGGCTATCCCCCTGGCTGCCGCTCAACCTGGGGCACGATCTCACACTGGTTGTAGACGAGTTTGGGATCAAGCTGTTTGAAGAAATTGACTACCTCAACGAAGGGCGAAATGCTGAAAAGTTCGCCACCAACTTCCGCGATGATCCAACGGTTAAAGTCCCCGCAATTTACTGGCGCTACAGCAGCCAGCATGTATTGGTTCTAGAGTGGATTCATGGCTTTAAGCTGACGGATACTGATCGCATTTGCGAGGCGGGCTTGGGAACTGATGCCTTGATTGAAATTGGCGTGACCTCCGGGTTACGGCAGCTTTTGGAGTATGGCTTTTTCCACGCTGATCCCCATCCCGGTAACCTGTTTGCGATGGCACCCCATTGTGATGTCCAGGGTGGCAAGGTGACGGCTGATCCCCTGGTGGCTCAGATGGCTTACATCGATTTCGGCATGATGGATCAGCTTGAGGAGTCTGCCAAAGAAACGATTGTGGATGCTGTGGTGCATCTCATCAACAAAGATTACGTTGACCTGGCAAACGACTTTGTGAAGCTGGGCTTTCTCACCCCTGATGCCAATATTCAGCCGATCGTGCCTGCTTTAGAAGCCGTGCTGGGAGACGTGCTGGGAGAAAGCGTCAAGGACTTTAACTTCAAAACAATTACCGATCGCTTCTCGGAACTCATGTACGAGTATCCATTTCGGTTACCTGCAAAGTTTGCCTTAATTATTCGCTCCCTGGTCACACAAGAGGGGTTGGCTCTGACGCTCAATCCAAATTTCAAAATCGTGGATGTGGCGTATCCCTACGTGGCACAACGGCTTTTGACAGGCGAATCACCCGCACTACGCCGTCGCTTACTGGAGGTACTTTTCAAGGATGGCAAGTTTCAATGGGAGCGGCTGGAAAATTTGATCGCGATCGCGCGCAGCGATCAGTCATTTGACCTGTTGCCCACAGCACAGTTGGGCTTGCAGTACTTATTATCCGACGAAGGCAAGTTTCTTCGGCGGCAGTTGATCATTGCATTGACTGAAGACGATCGGCTTCACACGGAAGAAGTGCAACGCCTTTGGAACTTGATCAAAGACGACCTTCAGCCTGCTCGGTTGTTTAATGCCGCGATCGGGGCGCTCACTGAATTTTCTACGGCTGGTACAGCGGCTCTTTTACCCTCTGCGTTAACCTCGATCCGCAAAGCATAGAAGGCCGAAACGGTGTAGGGTTAGAAAATCAATACATAAATTTCATCGCGTTTATCCATGATGTATTCGATCCCCGAACCGCCCTACGTACTGTTGGTTGTCGGTTTATTCATTAGCTTGACCTCTGGTGTCGCTTTTGAGTCCGTCTTGAAAAAATCGGTTCAGGACTGGTCAAAAAACCGCTCAACTCGCACGCTAGCTACCTTGCAAGGGATGCAGCTCTTTTTGCCCTTCCTGGGAATCTTTTTAGGAATTTGCCTGTTTCTGTCGTCTGGGATGGAAGTTTTCGGATTTACCACCAACCTGTCCTACGCGATAGCGCTGCCCCTGACAGTGCTCATTGGTTGGTTGATCTGGTCACAACTGGGCAAAATTCTCCTTCAATTGGAGCGCGGCGGCTCCCAGGCGTTAGATCTGGATTCTTGGGGATAACACGAAAGCGACGGTTCCAGGTTCTGTCGATTATCCTTATGCACAAAAAGCAGCCTCCTATCTGACGGGTTTAGGAGGCTGCGCAAGTTGCTTTTCTTTTAGTAGTTTCAAATGCCGCGGTGAAACTAAAGCGTAAAAGGAGAAGCTCTAGGCTTGTCGAGAGTAGTACTCAACGACCAGCAGTTCATTAATTTGTAGTGCGACCCATTCGCGATCGATCACACTGTTGACTTTACCTGTCAGCTTGTTCTTATCGAACTCTAAGTGACTGGGCAAATTTGCCAACCCCGGATATTGCAGATTGGTTTCCACCATCTTACGAGAGCGCTCTTGATCTTTCACCCCGATCACTTCACCGGGACGGCACTGGTAGCTGGGAATATCCACAACACGACCATTGACTGTCACATGCCCGTGGTTGACCAACTGACGGGCACCAGGGATCGTCGGAGCCATGCCCAGGCGAAAGACCGTATTGTCCAGTCGCATCTCCAACAATTGCAACAAAGTTTGCCCTGTAGAACCAGCGGCACGACGAGCTTTACGCACGTAACGTAGTAGTTGACGCTCCGTTAAACCATAGTTAAAGCGAAGCTTTTGCTTCTCCTCCAAGCGCACCGCATATTCGGAGCGTTTTTTACGGTTTTGACCGTGCTGACCCGGCGGATATGCCCGTCTGGGTGCTTTGCGGGTCAAGCCAGGGAGATCTCCCAGCCGACGCACAATCCGCAGGCGCGGACCTCGATATCGCGACATCTAACTTCCTCTAATTTGTCTAAAAGTTTTAGCCAGAATATCCAGTATAGGCTCTGATGCTGACAACTTCAAAGAAAAATACAGCCTTTTTTAAGGGCAGATCTCGAGCGACGGTAGGGATACTTCAGCTAGCATGCTTGCCACCTCTGAGCTAATCGATCATGGCGGTAAAGTTTGAAGACTCCCACCGCTGGTTGTTAGAGAAGTGCTTCCGTGCTCGTCAGCATGCTACCTAATGGAACACAATATGACCGCTTTGACCACCCCAATTTCATCGATTGAATGTGACTGGGCAAGAACGAGCACCCAGGGCGATCGCGGTTGTCGTGTGTTATGGGTTGGTGGTCATAAATGGATAACCCGTAATTTTTAGCCGCGAATGAATAAAGCTGCAAGCGAAAGTTTCAAATATCTCTTAAGCAAAGCAATTTGGGCAGCAAAGCACAAACTTAGTGATTCTGTGCTCAGCCAATCATGGGGATCACGACCTACCAGACATCTTGCCCTATGCGATTGCTTCGCAAAGACTGGAAACAGCAAAAAACTGCACGTCAGGCTTTATAGTATCTTGATTTTTCAAGGCTGGATTTTTCAAGCAGAACGGGCACAATATGGGCAAAGATTTCGTTGAAGAACGTAGATAAGGTTCTGGAATCCCTGTTGAGTGTGCTGTAACTAAACCCTGATTTCTGCAAAGAAACACACGGTTAGTCTGGATGCAAGAGGAGTGACTATGCTTGAGAAACTACTACTAGCCGGAACAATTACATTCTCGCTCAATCTATTTATCGGCATGAGCGTCCAAGCTCCCAGCCAGCCGACCGTTACGGCCCAAGCAACAACCGCTCGATCAACAGCGGCTCAATCAACGGCTACCCAACCCACGCACCAATCCGTCTATCTTGCAAAAGCACTGCACGATAGCCCGTTACTACGGAACTTATTTCAGTAATTTGGTTCAGTCAGTCGCCATTTTTAAGCGTCTTTGGCACTAGATATGCTCACTGTTGAGGAACCTTACTCCACCAGAAAGCGTCCTAAAGCATGGTATGTCTGAGAGTGACGTTATCCATGAATCAGTCTATTTCTGCATCCTGGGCATCCATGAAAACCATTGATGTGCCAGTGCCGATCGAAAAGCTGCCAGTCGAGAAGCTGTCTAATGTTGATCTGGTGTTGCAATGTCAAGCTGGTCTTCGACCCGATAAAGCGGCTTTTGCAGAATTGCTCCGTCGCTATCAGTCTCATGTAGAACGGGTGCTTTACCATTTAGCGCCTGATTGGCAAGACCGCTCTGACCTCGTGCAAGAAGTCTGGATTCGCGTCTATCGGCATATCAAGCGCTTGCAAGAGCCTATCAAATTTCGGGGTTGGCTCAGTCGGATTGCAACCAATCTGTTTTACGACGAACTGCGTAAACGCAAGCGCAGCAGCTATCCGTTATCGCTCGATGCCCGGTTGACCGTTGAGGATGGTGAGATGGACTGGGAAATTGCTTCTGAAACCCCCGGCCCAGACGAGGACTTGACTACCCGAGAGTTTTACGACCAGCTTCAATCGGCGATCGCAGATCTCCCAGAAGTCTTTCGCACGACGATCGTGCTACGTGAAATTCAGGGCATGGCGTACGAAGAAATCGCTGAGTTGACGGGCGTTTCGCTCGGTACCGTGAAGTCGAGAATTGCCAGGGCACGGTTACGGTTACAGACTCAACTGCAACGTTATCTAGATGGCGATTAATCACCAGCGCAGACAATGTCAGGGCCAAAGCATTTTTAAGACTATTTTTTCATTAAGACTCTCGCATATTTAGGGCTTTCAGGGTTTACTGATGAGTAGGTTTAAGTGGCTTTCTCGACTGGCTTGTGGTTTTGCTTCATGCTTGCTCTCAAAGCTTGTTTGCTTTTGATACCAGTGCGTTTAAACTACCAGTGCGTTTCAACCTATGACGTGGTGCCGAAATGACCTCTAACTTTAGTACTCCAAACGATTCTCAACAGCCACCTTCTATGAATGGTCAAAATTCGTCTTCATCCTCGTCCAATTTGATGCAGCGCGATCGCTTTGAGTTGCTAAGTGCTTACCTGGATGGCGAGGTCACCGCAGCCGAACGCAAGTTAGTTGAAGCATGGCTCGCCAATGATCCAGCCGTGCAGCGTCTACATAGCCGCTTGCTCAAGCTGCGTCATGGGTTACAAAACATGCCAGTGCCAGCCGCCACACAAACAGCCGAGCAGACTGCACATCAGGTGTTTGAGCGGTTAGAGCGCAAGCCAAAGCTGTCACTGGTTTGGGGCGGAGCGGCGATCGCAGCGCTGTTTGTTGGTGCTCTCGTCAGCAACCTCTTACCTGGCAATCAGCCTTCGCCTCAGCTTGCCAAAGGCTCTCAGCAGCCAGCGATCGAGGCACCTCAAACGAATGCCAACGAGGTATTACTGGTCGCGTTGGATAAACCGCTAGTCGATATTCCTAAAACCCCCGTTGCGGTGCCCAATAATGGTGCCTTCAAGAATGCAACAACGCCTACAGGGTCTAAACCAACTGCGCGTTAGCAGACTGTTTTCAGGCGCACGCGTTACTGTTGGTGCCACTGCCCGTCGGGTAAGAAAACGCCGCTCAACCGTTGAACTTGCGCTTTCGTCATCAGGTACGTCCAGGCTTGACCTAATTCTCGTTTTGCCTGGTCGTACACTGTAATTTTCTGGCGATCGTACTCGTTTTGTTCCAGGCTTTGATTGGGCACAGACGCATAAAATTCTGCTGGATCGTGCCGCTCATAGGCATCGAGCGCCTCCAGGACAGTTTCATCGGCGAATGATAGCACCATGCCATGCACGGTACCCACTTCAAGCGTCATGGCGGGGTAGCCGAATGGTAGGGCATATAGGCAACCGTTAGCGCTGGCAGGCTTTGCTGCAATAACGTGACTGGCACAGATCTGATAGTTCTTTTCACCTGGCTTTAGCGTGCCGTAGACAAAAACGTGAATCATGGCGCTGTTTCAGTCTTACCGTCATTGCAAGGGTTCTATGGGTCAACACGTGCTGATGATAGCCGATCGCGCCAAAGCACTGATTGGCTTTTGCATCGTAGGTTCTACCAGCGTTGATTGAGTACAGATGCTTCCTCTAAACCGTAGGCGCTTGGAGAACGCTAAAGTAGCAAGAAGCCTGTCAACCTGGCGCTGCTAAAACACGCAGCAAACCCAGCCGCATGGCAATACATAATCTGTACGATACACAGAAATTTGCTGATACCGTCCTTAGACGGGCTAGGAGGGATTCGAACCCCCGACACCGTGGTCCGTAGCCACGTGCTCTAGTCCACTGAGCTACAAGCCCTTGCAAGAACCCTATACTATCACATCGGGTTAGAATGACACAAAATTCCTCTGATACTCCATTCTCGATCGCCAGCCAACCCCTGACTCATCTCGATGCACAGGGGCATGCTCACATGGTTGATGTTTCAGCCAAGCCACAGACTATCCGAGAGGCGATCGCGGTAGGGCAGGTGCGGATGCGATCGGAGACACTGGCGGCAATTACGGCAGGCAATCTACCCAAAGGCGATGTGCTAGCGACTGCTAGGTTGGCAGGCATTATGGCAGCCAAGCAAACCGCACAACTCATTCCCCTTTGTCACCCGTTGCCGCTGCATAAAGTTGAAGTGAGCCTGCTGCCAGATCTTGCCTTGCCGGGGTACCGCATTCGAGCCTTGGTCAGAACGAAAGCCGAAACGGGTGTTGAAATGGAAGCCCTAACAGCCGTTTCTGTTGCGGCCCTGACGGTCTATGACATGGCAAAAGCACTGGAGAAATCCATGCAAATTGAGCAAATCCATCTGGTGAGTAAAACAGGTGGAAAGTCGGGGGATTACCAGTCAGGAGAAGACTGGGATTGAGTTACACTCAGCGGAGTATGCGCCTACTCTGTCAGTTCGCCAAATTCTACTAGTCCGCCAAATTGTGCTTGAAGCCTTACATCCGTCTGAACTGCCATTTCTACAATATTGGTCTCTCGACCCAACGATTACCTTCTTAAATCATGGCTCGTTTGGCGCGTGTCCGTTAGCGGTGCTGGCGGAGCAGCAGCAATTGCGGGCACGTATGGAGCAACAGCCCCTCCAGTTTTTTGGACGCGATCTAGAAGCGTTGCTGGATGATGCCCGTGCTAAACTCGCCGCGTTTGTGGGAGCTGATTCGGATGATCTGGCCTTTGTGCCGAATGCGACGACTGCCATTAACACCGTCTTGCGATCGCTCGTCTTTGCACCAGGTGACGAATTGCTGACGACGAATCAGGAATACAATGCCTGCCGGAATGCCCTGAACTATGTGGCAGAACGGTATAACCTGAAGGTTGTGGTCGCAGAGATACCATTCCCCATTGAGTCTTCAAAGCAAGTGGTTGAAGCAATCATTGGTTGTATTTCGGCACGCACTCGCTTGGCGCTACTGGATCATGTCGTCAGTCAAACGGGGTTGGTGTTTCCCATTGCTGAACTGGTGCAAGCACTCACGCAACGAGGTGTTGAGACGCTGGTGGACGGTGCGCATGCGCCCGGAATGGTGCCGTTGAATCTGCAAACAATCGGAGCAACATACTATACCGGGAATTGTCACAAGTGGCTTTGTGCACCCAAGGGAGCGGCATTTCTCTATGTGCAGCGCGATCGCCAAGCAGTCATTCGTCCACTGACTATAAGCCACGGTGCTAACGCGACCCGCACCGATCGCAGTCGCTTTCGATTGGAGTTTGACTGGACAGGGACGGACGACCCCACCGCCTACCTTTGTATTCCCACTGCCATTCGTGTCATGGAATCGCTGTTACCATGTGGTTGGCAGGATGTGATGGCAAAAAATCATGCTTTGGCGATCACGGCTCGTCGCCATCTGTGTGAAACGCTTGAAATCGTGCCGCCCTGCCCTGATGAAATGCTTGGCTCGTTGGCTGTTCTTCCCCTACTGGACGGCAATCCTCAATGGCTGCAAGATTCGCTGTTAGAGCGCTATCAAATTGAGGTGCCAATTGTGCCATTTCCAACCGCCAACAGCCGTCTTGTTCGAGTTTCGGCCCAACTTTACAATCGGTTGGAGCAGTATGAAGTTCTGGCGACTGCGATTGTAGCTTTGTTGTATGAAGAATTGAATCAAACTGCAAACAAATAATGCAGATCGGCAATGAATCTTTAAGCAAAATAAATCTTTAAGGAAACGTTCTTTGCGTCCTTTTTCCTACCGCAGAAATCGTGCGACACACAGCCAGCGTTAGTTACTGGTTAAGCGCAAGTTCTGTTTAATACCATCCAAAAGTGAAAAAATCGGAATTATTACAGAACGCAGAGCAGCTAGTCCCTTGCCGCTACTTTTTCTGTCTCATATCCTGGTAGAGAGTTCTCTAGCTTCTCAAGCAGTTCTCTAGCCTTTTCAGAAGCAATTTTTTCCAATTCGTCTTTTCAAAACCCCACGGTTCTTAACTGTTTAAATCAGAGGTATTAGTATGAGCGCGTGTCCTTGCTGTGGCGAAGTGTTGTTACGTCATGCTCGCCATACTGGCATTTACTGGTTTTGTACCCATTGCTGGCAAGAAATGCCTGATTTAACGCTAGATCAGCTTAAGATTCGCTACAACTTTTCTCACCCATCACGTTTAGCTAATTTGCTGCAAGCCCAATCAGCGCTCACAGTTTGAAGAAGTTTGAACGCATCGAATTTTACTCGCGTTAGTGACACAGTTGGTAGTCGTGATGTTCCCCCTCTCTGATGACTTGATTGTTGTAAAAAGCAGTCAAGTCGTCAGTTTATTTGAGCGCGATCGACAAGTTGTGCTCTGTGATTGGTTGTATTTCCTGGACAAAACGATCGCATCTTTATACAAGCTGAGCCTATCGCCTGACTTTAATAAGCACTGACGCATGAACCTACCGCTGCTCCTCGATATTGGCATTGGGCTTTTTGTGATTTACGTCACCTTTAGCCTTCTAGCCTCTGAATTTCAAGAGCTATTAACGACGTTATTGCAGTGGCGAGCACAGCACCTGAAGCAATCGATTGAAACCCTTTTAGCAGGCGAGAGTAAACCCGAACTAGGTCAATCAGCCGCAGAGATTCAACAGATTCAAACGCAGCTTAAGGCTTCTAAAGAGCTTGCGGATCGCCTCTATAATCACGCCCTTATTCGATCCCTTGAGCATGAATCGAAGGGACTACTAGGCAGCATTGCGGAACGAGTAAGTCAATGGACAAGCGCATCCAAAACATTTGCAGGCAAAGCCAGCGGGCCATCCTATTTACCCTCAGAAACGTTTTCGACTGCTCTACTAGAAACTTTAAAGATAGGAGCACTCACTCAAGCAATCACCCAACGTAAGTTCATTCAGCTAATAGTGACAAAGGTTGTACAACCGATTTTTGACGTAATCAGTGCTTTGCGGCATCACAACGCGAACGAGCTGCTATTGGAACCCGAACTGCAAGCATTTCAAACCGAAATTAAGGCGATTGAGCAAACGTTAAGCCATCAGCCAGAACTAGATTCTATCCCTTTGAGTCAGGTGGCTGGTGTTGTAAACCGCTTACTTACAAATGTCAAAGCGGTGTTGCCTGAAAGCGATCCATTGAGCCAGGGCTATGTGCAGCAACTGACCGCGATCGAGCAACAGGTTTCTACGTTAGAGAAAGAGGCAGAACCTAACTTTATTGAAGTGATGTCCTCCTTCAAGACTCTAACGTGGGTCGCCCAATCCCTTCAACCGTCCAATAACTTCGATCAGGCAATGCTAGACCAGATACCTGACTCAGCATTACAGCAACGCTTTCAAGCGGGGTACGATTTGCTACAAGCAACGAAGCAGGTGATTAAGGTTGCCGATCAGGGGCAAGATGATTTTCAGGCAATGCTAACGCAGCTTTCCCCTCATTTACGCGATAGCTTAGAAATGCTTGCAAAGCGGGCACAGACGAAGATTCCCCCGTTTGAGCAGGGGACAAACCAGTTGGCACAAGAAGTCGCCATTTGGTTTGATCGCTCAATGGAGCGTAGCGCAGGCGTTTATAAACGCAACGCGAAAGGGGTTGCCATGCTCATTGGCCTGGTGATTGCAGTTACTACAAACACTGACACGCTACACATTATCAATCGTCTGGCACAAGACTCTGCCCTCCGTGCCGCTTACAGTCAGGCAGCCAGCACCTTGGTGAGCACCAACCCTAACGCGATCGTCTGTCTGCAAGCTCAAACTGATCAAGCCTCCCAAATAGCCTGTTTGAACAATAATGCTGTAAATTTGCGGGTTGCCCTTGACCGGACAACGGCTTTACCGATCGGCTGGAATGCCACTAATTGGCAAGAGCAATGGCAGTTACACCCCCAGGGCAGGCTGATCGCAAGTCTTAAGCTCCTGATTGGCTGGTTGGTGAGCGCGATTGCGCTCTCAATGGGTGCACCTTTCTGGTTCAATGTGCTCAACAAGATTGTCAATGTACGTAATAGCGGCAAACCGCCAGCCTCAACCAGTTGATCAGCGTCTTAAACGCTCCCGATTCAAGCTTAAATAGATGAAGCCGTTTCAATGTGTCTGTCTGCGTGACTGAATCGAAGCCAACTCGTTCTCTGGCAGGCATTGCCGGAATTGTGGCGATCGCCACTCTCATCAGTAAAATTTTTGGGCTGATGCGACAGCAGGCGATCGCGGCAGCCTTTGGGGTGGGTCCAGCATACGGCGCGTACAACTTTGCGTATGTCATTCCAGGATTCTTGCTCATCCTGCTGGGTGGTATCAATGGGCCATTCCACAGCGCGATCGTCAGCGTCCTGGCTAAGCGAAAGCAAGATGAAGTGGCTCCCATTATGGAGAGCATTACTACACTGGTCGTTAGTCTTCTATTGTTAGTCACGATCGGGCTGGTGATTTTTGCCGATCCCTTGATGCATCTAGTTGCTCCAGGGCTATACCTGACCTCTGCTCAGGCTGCCGTGAAAGGGATTGATGCAGCAACGTTTCAAGTGCTGCAACAGACGAAAGACATTGCCATTCAGCAGTTTCGCATCATGGCACCGATGGCAATGCTGGCAGGGCTTATTGGTATTGGGTTTGGAGCCTTGAACGCGGCGGATCAATATTGGTTGCCCTCCATCAGCCCACTATTTTCTAGCGTGACGATGTTGATTGGGTTGGGAGGGCTAGCCCTTTATCTAGGCGATAAGGCGGCGTTGCCACAATACGCCGCTCTAGGTGGCGCTGTTTTGGCTTGGTCAACGTTAGCCGGAGCTGTGTTGCAATGGCTCGTTCAGCTTCCAGCCCAGTTGAAATCTGGGTTAGGAAGCTTCCGGTTGCGCTTCAACTTCCGTGAACCGGATGTGCAGGAAGTGATCAAAATCATGGGGCCAGCGACGTTTTCGTCTGGCATGATGCAAATTAACGTCTGGACGGATCTGTTTTTTGCGTCGTTCATTCCCAATGCTGCCGCTGCTGTTTCGGCAATGGGCTACGCTGGGCTGCTGGTACTCACGCCGTTGGGCATTATCTCTAATGCGATTCTGGTGCCGCTCCTGCCTGCCTTTGCCAAACTTGCTGCTCCCGACAATTGGCCTGAACTAAAGGTACGTATCCGTCAGGGGCTGCTCACCACTGCTGTAACCATGCTGCCAGTCAGTGCCTTAATGATGGCGCTAGCGTTTCCGCTCTCACGAGTAGTGTATGAGCGCTACGCCTTTAAGGTGGAAGATTCGTACCTGACAGCCTCCGTACTGGTTGCCTACGCCCTAGGCATGTTCTTTTACCTGTCGCGGGATGTGCTAGTGCGGGTGTTCTACGCGCTAGAAGACGGCGAAACGCCCTTTCGGATTAGCGTTGTCAACATTTTTTTCAATGCGCTGCTCGATTTCGTTCTGGTAAAACCGCTGGGAGCACCCGGTTTGGTGCTGGCAACCGTGAGCGTCAATGCCATTTCGATGGTGGCAATGCTGTGGATCTTGAACCGCCGTCTGGGTGGTTTGCCGCTGCGATCGTGGTCAATCTCTGTGGCTGGATTAACGATCGGCAGCGCGATCGCTGGCCTCGCAGCTTGGGGGACGTTACAGGCCAGTGAACACTTCTGGGGTCGAGACGGACTACTACTCTTGCTGTTTCAGCTATGCCTTGCTGGCGCGATCGGACTGCTCGTCTTCGCGCTGATTGCCGCCCAACTTCGATTGCCGGAGGTAGAGCAAGTGGTCGATCGCCTGAAGCAAACTTTTTTCAGGCGTTAAGCGCACTTCAAACCCTGAGTGGACTGCAATCGGCTCAAAACTTAACACTCAGAACTTTCTAAAGCTTCCGCTGAAACTCCTCTAGCAGGTCAATCAAATTAACCTGGCACTGCATCGGCAGCAGATCCGATAATGGGACTTCCCGCTTGCCGCCACCAAGCTTGACCGGAATCTGCTGAAGCACCTGGACAACATCGTCTTCCACAATGTCTTTAGACCCAAGCATTGGATAAAGCTTCTCTGCAAGCACCGTGTGAAGATGAGCATCAGAGAGGTAAAGATGCCACTTTGCCACGTCGATATAAATCGCTTCACCAATCTCCGCTGCAAGAGCCTCGATCGTTTCGGTAGAACTGGTTTTTGCCATTGCCGTGAGTTCCAAATTTGCTAAACAACGGTTGCCTGATAGCGGCAGCAAACTGAGCTTAAAAAAGAGGTTGTGGAAAGTTCGGATCGCGCGAAACTAAGAGGCCACGAGCGATCGTTTACTTACTTAGTTGATTTAGACGCTTTAGTCGAGACGGTTGGTTTAAAGCCTATGCCTGCGTTGGGAGTTGTAGGGGTTGGCTCAGTGTAGTCGGCGATCGCAAAAATGTAGACAGCATGCAGCAGCAGCAGTGCAACCCAGCCAAGCGTAATCCAGGGAGTCCAGGGTAGACCTCCCGGTGTGCCCAAGGGCGAAGTTTTTTCACCAAGAATACGGAAAAACCAGAGGCTAGAATTGGTCACGGCAAAAACAGCCACATGCGTCGCAAAGTTCATGCGATCGTCCAGCTTACGGTAAGCGGGATCGTTGCGATCAGGTTGACGGGGCCAGCGAGGAGGCATAAATCGTGAAAGTGCTATGAATAACTGAAGTTCAAAGTCTCATTCTAGAGTAACGAAGCAACCATCTGCATGATCAAGCTTTTAGCCTTTAAACAAGAAAGTTAGCCTGCATCCCCTTCAAAAATCTGTCACACCGCTTCTTCACCCAAAAGGCATTGGTCTAAAGAATTGCTTAAATTGCGGCATCAGTCAGGCCCAGCTAGCGGATGAGTAAGGTTAAAATTCAGAAGGTTACGGATTCTAATAAAGAAATATCGCTGTTCTCACACCGGACTACGTTTGTGACTATTGCACGTTTTTTTCGTGGTTCGAGGCTTAAGCGCCGCCTAACCCACTTGACGGTCGTGGTGCTGCCTGATGAAGCATCCACATTTCAAGCGTATCGACTGCTCCATCACCACGGTATTTCCCCAGAGCATTTGGCGATCGTTGGTGAAGGATATAGTAGTCCAGACCGGGTTGGCCTAAAAGCACCCCTACAAATTGCGGCTGATAAGGCTCGCAGGTTAGGTCTATTTGCAATGGTTTCAGGCGTTGTCTTAAGTTTAAGCATTTCACTCATCGCCAATCCAGGTTGGAATACAGCGCTTATTGTGTTAGTAACAGGCATACTTAGTGGCTTTTGTGCTGCGCTTGTTGGTGCGTTAGTTGGCTTCTTAGGCGAAGGAAGTACAGCTAGTATCTATCGACATCATTTAGATCAAGGACGGTATCTGCTGTTAATTGAAGGCTCCGAAAGACTTGTTAATCGCGGACAGGAAGTGCTAGGCCATTACTTGACGCCCAGCCCTTACTAAGCGCAAGTAGTGTTGTAAAAGACAGCATAAAGTAGGACAACGCATTCTTCAAACAGTCACGGCTCTTTATAGTCGTGGCCTGAATTTAAAGCGACAATTCGACATAAAAATGGCGCGATTTAGTACAAGCGTTCTATAATTTTGTCAACCATTCAACGAATGGCAGCAAGCAACGGTGAGAGCATCACTTGGCGTTAGCACATGAGCCATCAGCGATTAACGAATCGCTGGTTGTTGTTTTCTAATGCAGTAATGGTGGTCTTCACCTTACCGCTGCGATTGCTTGAAGGTTGAACGATCGACGCTGGCATGAGAGATCTCAATCTCAACTGCAACAGCTCTAAAATTTTGCTGCCATAGCGTCTTTCTGCTGCTATCTTTTTGTCGATCGCCCACATTAAGCCGATACTGTTATGCACCCTTCGATCGTCCCTGGTACACTGCTTCAAAACCGCTATTGTTTGATTGGTGCAGCGGGCCAGAGTAAATTTGGTCAAACTTATTTGGCCCGTGATCAAAAGCGGCTGAATGAACTCTGCGTCGTCAAAGAATTTACGCCAGTGGTGCAAGAGCCAGCGGCGATCGAAGATCTGCGTCAACGCTTTCATCAAGAAATCTTGGGGCTTTATGAGCTTCAGCATCCTCAGCTACCGCGTTTGCGCATGGTCTTTGCCCAGGAGAATCGGCTCTATTGGGTGAGAGATTACGTGGAAGGCAAAAGCTACGGTGTGCTGTTAGACGAACGCAAAGCACAGGGGGAAGTCTTTTCGGAAGCGGAGGTGCTTCAACTTCTGCTTAAAGTGCTGCCGGTGCTGACTTACCTCCACAATCGCGGGATGGTGCATCGAAACCTGTCTCTCGATACGCTGATTTTGCGGCAGCAAGACCAGGTGCCTGTCTTGATTAACTTTGGTTTAGTGCAAGAGTTAGTAGCGCAGTTGCAGCTTCACCCGATCGATCAACGTGAGGTTTTGGGGCAGTGGGGCTTTGCGCCGCCAGAACAGTTTCATGGTAAGGCTGAGCCTGGCAGTGATTTATATGCCTTAGCAGTCACAGCGATCGTTCTACTCACAGGCAAAATGCCCGAATCACTCTACAACAGCCAAACCCAACGGCTTGACTGGGAGTCACTTGTAACGGTGCATCCAAACTTCATGCGGCTGTTGCGCCAGATGCTTCAGCTTCAGCCCCAAAAGCGCCCCACCTCAGCCGCACAGGTATCAAAAATCTTAGAGCCGCTGTTACCGACGGCTGCTGTCAGTACCCTCTCTGACCATACTGCGCCTGCGTATGACGCACCCGTTGAGACTTCAGTTAATCCCGCAGTAAGTAGCCCTGCAACAGGTGCGCCAACAGATGCCCCCTCCATGCATCTACCCCGCACACCCAAGAGGCGAAAAAAAACAAAGCGGCGTAGTGATAGCGATCCACGCGCTTCAGCCGCAATGGTGGTTGGTTTAGTCATGCTCATTGCAGCAGTAGCGTGGAAGTTTCTGCCGCACAACCAGCCCCAGGCTAAGCCCAATACCAGCCCAACCACTCAACCAGCCGTTACAGCAGCCAGCCCAAGCAGTTTACCAAAAGCGCCGTCTCCTAGCATTTCCGCGAGTCCATCAAGCCCGTCTTCCCAACGTGACTCGGTTTCAGAGGAAGCGCTGCGCGATCGTCGTCGTGATCTCAACATTAAGTTTGAGTTTTTTACAAGCTTGGTAGACGAGGTGTTTTATGGCAAATATCCTCAGTTGCGATCGCGCAAACTGGGCGATTCAGAGCAAGACAAGTTTAAACGCGAATGGAACGCGATCGCCAGCAATGCGATGGACAAACTGGCGACGTTGAAACCTGAAACGCGCGCTAAGATGGGCAGCTACCGCCGCGTCAACTATGATGAGTGGCTAAAAGTTTTGGGCGAAGCTGGTACCAAAAGTAGCCCTCGCCTCGATGCGCTGGCAGACAGTCGCTTCTTTCAGCTCTTTCCTGATCAGAAAGGTAAACCGTTGAATCCGCGCACCTTCGGGCAAGTGTGGTACGCGATCGCAGACGAGCAACTTAGCACTGCTAAAGCCCAACCCCGTCCCGCATCCGGCAGTGACACCAACAGCAATCGATCGTTGTAACAGGCACTCCTATGACACAGTAGAAGCGTTCCTCTACAGCCACTGCTCTATGCCAGATGTGCCTCATTTCCAGGAAGCAGGACGGATTAATCCTGTTAGCCCCGACGATCGCATGTCCGAAACCACCTACAGCACAGCGCTGGATTTCCTTGTCTTTGCCTGTGTTGATCTGGTGTTCACCCACCAGCACCAAATCCTGCTGGCAAAGCGCAACACTGAGCCGCGATCGTCCTGGTGGATTGTGGGCGGCAGAATGGTCGCAGGCGAAGCACCAACAGATACTGTCAGGCGAAAAGCACAGCAAGAAGCGCAGTTAGCCAATTTAGACGCTAACCGCTTTCGGTATGTTGGTGTCTATTCCACCGCTTTTGCCACTCGCTGCCAAGCACCCAAGCATCACGGCTCTCACAGCTTAAACGTGACATACCAGATCGAATTAACGGTGCCGGAAAAGGAGCAAGTGAAGCTGCGATCGGACGAATACGACACCTGGCAGTGGATTGACCTGGATCACGTCACACGCCTGCTCACGCTCGATAATGCGATGGATCACGCGCTTTTGAGAGTCGTAAGTGATCTGCGAGTGTGAAGGGAAGGCAGAAGAGAGGGAGTTGGGAATCGGGAGTCGGAATGCGGAGGGGCTAGGGAAGTAGGGGAAGACGGAAATTTAACTCAAAACTCAGAACTTAGAACTCAAAACTCTCCCCCTACTCCCCATTCCCTACCCCCTATTCATCCAAATATGGCTGCAATTGGAGTTGTAAGCGTTGACGGGCACGGGCAATGCGCGATTTTACGGTGCCCAGCGAAGCACCTGTCAATGCAGCAATTTCTTCGTAACTCATGCCTTCGATTTCGCGAAGGATGATCGTTGTGCGAAAGACTTCGGGCAGATCGGCGATCGCCACTTTAAGCTGGTCGTAAAACTCCTGACGGCTCAACGCTTCATCCGGTTCGGGCGTATCGGCAGCAATTTCCCAATCCATCTCGCCATCACTGAATGTCAGGGGTGCGTCCAGCGATAAAGGCACTGCATGGCGTTTGCGCTTCCGCAGTTCGTCGTAAAAGAGGTTTGTGGCAATACGGCTCAGCCAGCCCTGAAACTTTGCTGGTTCATTGAGCCGTCTCAGGTTGCGATACACACGAATCCAAACTTCCTGCACTAAATCCGCCCGATCTTGCCAATCGGGCGCGAGATGATAAAGCACCTTTTCTACATGTGGCTGGTAGCGTCTTAACAATTCAGCAAACGCTGCTTTGTCGGGACGATAACCTGCCTGACACTGTAAAACGAGATCGAGGTTTGGTAAGTCTTTTACTGACACCGACGCCTGTGTGAGCATTGTCGTAACTGTTGACCAGGATACAGGCAGAGAGGAATTCATTCACAAACCTCATGCAAAGACGCTGATATCTGATTGCGATGCGCCAGACGTTGGTTAAACGTCCGGGTCTCGCATTACTCTCAGGTTAGAAGTTACAGGGCCAACTACCCCCTATAGAAGTGCCACTTGTCTAACTGTCAATTTTTGTTGCCTTTGCTATCCACGAGCAGCACTGAAGGCAAACGTAACTCAGTGCGGTCACGCTTAGACCGGAATTGCTATACATGAAAGAGGCCACAAAGAGGAAGTTACTGCTTCGAGTGTGTGAGTAAAGATAGGGGCGATCGTAAGGCACGATGATTCATTCGCCTTTTCGTCATACCTGAAAGAAAAAGCTGGGAAAGTTAGTGAGAAGTGCAGTCTCTATAACTTAATCCTGTATAAGATTTCTAGAGTTCCTCACCGTTTGCCCTACTCCTCTCCGACACCCCTTTCCTCTACTGCCATCCAGCGTAAGCGAGTCGCCAGCATGTTCAACGCTACCGAACTTCTCATCGAAGACTTTGTCAACAAGCTCAAGGAAGGCTATCGGCGCACCTATGGAGGTTGGAAGTCTGACTATGAAGATATCATCGGGTGGGTTGGCTCAATGGCAATGGAGAATATTGCTAATAGCGATGCGCTCTATCACAACGTGGAGCATTCGATTCTCGTAACGCTGGTCGGGCAGGAAATTTTGCGCGGTCGGCATATTCGTATGGGCGGTGTTTCTTGTGAAGACTGGCTGCATTTCATCATTTCGCTGGTCTGCCATGATATTGGCTATGTGAAAGGCGTGTGTCGCCAAGACCGGGATAGCATGTACGCAACAGGCAAGGATGGCAGCATGGTGAATCTGCCTCCCGGTTCATCCGATGCAGGGTTGACTCCATACCATGTCGATCGCGCTAAGCTCTTCATTGACGAACGCTTTGGAGGCCACAAGCTCATCGATGCCGAAATCGTCAAGCGCAATATTGAACTCACCCGCTTTCCCGTCCCCGCCGCCGAAGATCATCAAGACACCATCAACTATCCCGGCCTGATTCGTGCTTCTGACCTGATTGGACAACTAAGCGATCCGCGTTACCTCAAGAAAATTGGCGCTTTGTTTTACGAATTTGAAGAAACAGGTGTCAATCAGGCACTTGGTTACCGTCATCCCGGTGATCTCCGCAAGAACTACCCCAAATTTTATTGGCACGGCGTTTTTCCGTATATTAAAGACGCTCTCTACTATCTGTCACTCACACAGCAGGGCAAGCAGATTGTGGCTAATCTCTACTCCAACGTGTTTGTAGTCGAGCATGAAAAGCCAGAAGACTAAGGTCTGTCATCAATGACTCATGACCTGACTTGTAGCAGGGGTTCCAGCCTCTAGCCTGGTTTGTGAGGACGGGCGCGGCAAGGCTGATACTTTAAGGTTTCTGAACTTATTGATGACGGGCCCTAAGCTTACGGATGATTTCCTTGCCATTCATATTCCGGTACTTGGCAATTCTGCATGCCTGAGAAGACTGTAGGCGACTGCGAACACTCACTGTTGTAAGTCTTTAAGGCTAGATGCATCACAGCCCCGTCTGGGCACTCTAAATCGATAGAGACAGGCGAGGTTTAAGATTGCAATGATACAAACGTTTTATCCCAAAAGAATTCTCAGTTCCTCAACAGCAGGCGATCTTCTTGATGGCGTTACCCACGCTCTCGAAACTGGCACCTTAAACATTTTGATTGACTTTCAACAAGTCATGTTTATGGACAGCACTGGTTTATCGGCACTAGTCATTGCGCTGAAGCAGGTACATAAAGGAAACGGGCGTTTGGCGCTCTGTCGCCTCAATGGGCAGGCCTATATGGTGCTTGAGCATAGCGGTATGAACAAAGTGTTTGAGATCTACGAAACGCCAGAGGCATTTGCTCGATCGCTTATGGACAGTGCAGGCGAATCACTGACAAAGTAGTTGATAATGGCAATATGCCACGCAAACAAAAGTACCCGCATCTCGTACAGTCCAAATGGACGGCTCAGCAAAAAATTGACGGATGGCGGCATTTTCAAGTGACCAATCGCAAGAATCAGGGGCAGTGGGTCTTTGCCGAACTGGTTGCTGCCTGCGATCCAACAGTACGGTTTTGGCTTAATGCACGCTTGTTGAAGGATCGATCGCTCTGGCAAGCAGGTTGGCAATCACTCCAGGAGCAATCATTGCCGGAGTCTGAAGCGAGTCGAGTGCAGTAGGGCGATCGCCATTGCTTCAATGAATTACACTACTTTAACGAGTTAGAAGCAGCAAATCTGTCTCAGGGAAGGTTGCATAAGAGCGCGCACCAGTGTATCTCAGTCAGTAACCTCGGTTTTCGAGGCAACATTACTAAACTAAAGAGGTTTTTATGTTGAAATGGCTGGGAACAACGATGGTGGTTGGTGCTGTGATGTGCCTGGGAGTATCAGCAAACGCTCAGTCATGCCGCCTGCTGAGGGTAGTTGAAGGGAAAGGTGCCTATTCTGTGCAGAAAAAAGTTTCGGCTGCCAGCACCCCCGTTAGCCCAAGTAACTGGAATACCGATTTTGCTGTACCAGGTGGACAACGCTATAGCTCCTATGCGGCGACAATCCGAGCTAAAAATAAGGGCAATTACAGCATTCAGATGAACCTGAAGTATGCAAACGGCACGTCGGATAAAGTCTACGATAGCAAGGTGTCGTTGAAAGACAATGAAGCCGTGAACCTCTCAGGCTCACCCCGCTTGAATACAGAACCGTATCAGGTCAATGTAGTCGTCGGTGGGATTCCAGTCACTGGCAATTCATATACCGTTTCTGCTTCAGGATGCCGCTAATAGCCAATTCCAAGCAGCACACCTCTAGACAGATGACGCTTTCTTGTTATTAGGGTGATCTACGGTTAGAGAACAGCAAACTTGCGTTGCCTCCGTGTCTCTGCGCCTCAGCGGTCATACTTTCAACCGTTCTAGCAGTGCGCCTGTCAGTCGTTCTCTTAACCGTAGCTCTCTTACAGCAGGCATTACATGGAAACAAAACAGTTAGGTAATACAGGCATCACCGTCAGCACGATCGGCTTAGGCGGTATGCCCATGTCGCTCAGCAGTCGTCCACCAGAAGCGCAGGCGATCGCCACGATTCACCGCGCTTTGGATTTAGGTGTCACGCTAATCGACACTGCCGACTCCTACTGCAAAGACGAATCCGACAAGCACCACAATGAGCGCCTGATTCACAAAGCACTTCAGGAGTACGACAAGGACACAACCAATGTGATGATCGCCACCAAAGGCGGGCTGATGCGTCCTAACGGTTCCTGGACGCGTAATGGCAATCCTGACCATCTGCAGGAAACCATTCATGCCAGTTTTGAGGCGTTGGGTGGCGACCAGCCGATCGGTCTCTGGCAGTACCATGCCCCTGATCCTGACTACTCGATCGAAGCCTCCCTCAAACCAGCTAGAGAAGCGGTTGTTAATGGCCTCATCCGGTTTGTCGGCGTCTCTAATTTTTCGGTAGAGCAAATTAAACGCGCTCGTGATGTCGTTGAAATTGCGTCTGTGCAGAACCAATACAACCCCTGGCACCGAGAACCTGAAACAGATGGCGTGCTGGAATATTGCGATCGCGAAGGGCTAACCTTTTTCCCCTGGAGTCCGTTAGGGGGCAGTCGGCGGTTTAGCCAGATTAAAGAGATTGAGGCGATCGTGCAATTGGCTCAAGCTAAAGGCGTCTCGGTTTACAGTATCGTGCTGGCATGGCTGCGGGCGAAATCGCCCAGCGTCTTACCAATTCCCGGAGCCAGCAAACCAGAAAGTATCGAAGATTCGGTTACAGCCGCAACGATCAGCCTTTCTCAGGCAGAGGCAAACCAAATCGATCAAGCAACGGCTGCTTGAAGCAGAGAAATGGACGGTCGATCGCCATTATTCTTCAGCGTTTTCTGCTAACCACGTTTCCAAATCAGACAGGTTGGAGAAATCCAGCAGCGCCTCTCCTAAAGACTCCAGTTGGATAATAGCAATTGCCGCAACGCGCGATCGCACGGAGTCTGGTAACACTCCAACCTTGCGGGAGAGTAGGCGCAAAATGAGCGATCGTTCCCGTTTAATGCCTTGCTCAATGCCTTGCTCAATGCCTTGTGCCATCCAACTGGTGACAATTTCCATCACGCTCTCCTGCTCTGCTGGCTCTAGTCTATCAAGCTCCACCCGAAACATTTGCGACTCCGGCTCATTCAACCGTAAGTAGGTGTCTACAAACCCTGAAAGCAGGCGTGATCGAGCTGGGTCTAACCGCAAGGTTGCAATCAGACGTAAACATTCTGCCTTCACTTTGGGACGGTCTTCTGATGCGATTTGCATCTTTGCCATGAGTGCGGCTGCTACAGGATTACGCTGGTTGAGATAATCCCGCCAGTGCAGCCGATTTAACTGAATGGCCTCAAAGTTGAACTCTAGAATTTTGCGGTGTGGAAACTCAACGGTGTAGGTACAAGCTTCTGGGCGCTGTGGCTCGTCAAACGAGAATACTACGATCGGGTAAATGCGCTGCAAGTATTTCTGGTAGAGCCGTGCGAAGGTCGAAGAGTCGAGGGCAGGCGTTACCGTCTACCCCCTCTCCTCCGAAACCGTGCGTGCTTCTTTCAAAGCACACGGCTACTCAAAGAGATTCCCACTGACAGTTTGGGACTCCCGACTGCCATCAG